>Ga0126381_100004184_pt1 | contig 15691 bp, 12 predicted proteins | sample PanSoiMetPlot_28_FD_96465 | JGI IMG/M metagenome (GOLD analysis project Ga0126381, IMG submission 96465) | Tropical forest soil microbial communities from Panama - MetaG Plot_28 | ecosystem: Environmental > Terrestrial > Soil > Tropical forest > Bulk soil | place: Panama | collected 2016-02-17 | reverse complement strand
CGTCAAGCTTGGAGGCGTTCTGAGTTTCGCTCCCATCCTTTGAGAATCAGGGATCGGCTCCGACATGATGAAGCCGATTGCCGCCCAATTGCTGGTGGGATGATTACATCTACAATTCAGGTTCTGATTCAATGACGGCTGGCAGCTGTCTTGTACAATCGCACTCTGATGCCGTCTCCGGCCGCAAACTCCAGCGCATCTCCCGGCTTTGGCGCGCGGCTATTCCGTATTCTGCGGCCTTCACATCAGCACTCTGCTTTCTCCGCCACATTACTGTTAATGGCTTCGGTCATGGCCTCGCGCCTGCTCGGCTACCTGCGCGAGATGTACATTGCGTGGGCCTTCGGCGCGGGCCATCAAACCGACGCCTACTTCGCCGCCTTTCAGATCCCCGACTTCCTCAACTACATACTGGCCGGCGGCACCGCGTCCATCACCTTCATCTCCATCTACACCCGCCACATCTCGCGTGACGACAATGCCGGCGCGCAGCGCGCCTTCGACTCAACGATCACCTTGATGAGCGGCATCCTATGTATCGGCACGGTGTTTCTGGAAATCTTCGCGCCGCAGCTGGTGCGACTGGTGTTCCCGAAGTTCTCCGCCGACCAGGTCGACCTGTGCGTCCACCTCACGCGTATTCTGCTGCCCAGCCAGATCTTCTTCTATGCCGGCGGCATCGTCTCGGCTGTACTGCTCTCCAAGCGCATGTTCCTCTACCCTGCGCTGAGCCCGGCGCTCTACAACATCTTCATCATCCTGGGAGGCGTGCTCGGCGCGAAGGCTTTCGGAATTTCGTCGCTGGCCTATGGCGCCTTGGCAGGCGCAGTCATCGGACCGTTCCTCATCAACGCCATCGGCGCGGCGCAGGGCGGCCTGCGCTATCGCCTCAGCTTCGATTGGCACAACGCCGGCTTCCTCGAGTGGATTCGTCTGTCAATTCCCCTGATGCTGGGCGTGTCGCTCGTCTCCGCCGATGACTGGATCCTGCGCTACTTCGCTTCTGGCGGAGTGGGTGACATCTCGCGCCTCAACTACGCCAAGCGCCTCTTTGCTGTGCCAATTTCCATCCTCGGCCAGGCAACGGGCCAGGCCTCGATGCCGTTCTTCGCCTCGCTCTGGGAGCAAGGCAAACGCAAGCTTTTTGCCGATACCGTCAATCAGACTGTCTACCGCATCTCGGCGGCATCGTTCCTCGCATCGGCGTGGATGATGGCCGCGGCCCTGCCCGTCATCGATCTGGCGTTTCGCCACGGGCACTTCACCTTTGCCGACGCACAGGAGACCGCAACCTATTTCTTCTGGTTCACGCTTTCACTCGCGCTTTGGTCGGGACAGGCGCAGTACGCGCGCGCCTTCTACGGCGCCGGCAACACACTTACGCCGATGATCGCCAGCACCATCATCGTCTTCGCCTCGCTTCCCGTTTACCGGACACTCTTCCACCTCGAAGGCGTGACCGGTCTCGCGATTGCCTCCGACATCGGCATCCTGATGCACACGGTTGTGCTGGCTTGGCTGCTGCACCAGAAGGGAATGGTGCTGTTGACCGAGCTGCCCTGGCTGGAGCTGATGAAGTCGTTGGCAGTCGCAATCTTCGCCGCAGTTGTCTGCGGACTGGTGAATCAAAAGGTTCTCGGCTATGAACGATATCGCGTTGCCCACACTTTCAGGGCTGACGCGCTGGCTTTGCTGGTCATCACCGGGGTTTGGCTCGCTATTGTAGCGATAGGTTTATGGGTCACGAAATCTAACCTGTTGCACGAACTCCGACGCGTCAAGTCGCGGGCCACAAGCACTCGCGCTCCTGAGCCCATGTCCGATGCCTCGTGAGTTTGCGAGTCCGGAACACCTGTACAAACACATTCAGAGCAGGTTTGAGCAATTAGGATTCGGCATGAAAAAAGCCCCGGCCTAGCCAAGAGAAGGCTACAACGGGGCACCCATCTTTAAGCGAAGCCGGCATGAACCCGAGAGCTGTTACTTCACGGCTACGGCCGGCTCCCCGACGCGCTTGGCGACCTTGAAGCTCAGCTGATGCTTCTTCTTATCGGCGTCGACGATGACGTGATCGCCATGCAGCACTTCGCCGTCGAGGATCTTCATGGCCAGAGGATCCTGCACCAGGCGCTGGATGGCGCGCTTCAGGGGACGCGCGCCGTAGTTCGGATCGTAGCCTTCGGTGAAGATCAGCTCCTTCGCCGCCGGCGTCAGCTCCAGCGAGATCTTGCGATCGGCCAGCAGCTTCCGCAAATCTTCCAGGCGCAAGTCGACAATCTTTGCCAGCTGCTCCTTGCCGAGCGGACTGAAGAGGATGATGTCATCCACGCGGTTGAGGAACTCGGGCTTGAAGTGCGCGCGCAGCGCTTCCATCACCTGCTTGTGCGACTCTTCCAGCCGCTCCTCGCTCGGCTCCAGTCCGAGATCCTGCAAGTACGCCGAGCCGATGTTCGACGTCATGATGATGATGGTGTTCTTGAAGTCGACCACGCGGCCCTTGCCGTCGGTCAGCCGGCCATCGTCCATGATCTGCAGGAAGACGTTGAAGACATCGGGATGTGCCTTCTCGATTTCATCGAAGAGCACGACCGAGTATGGCCGGCGGCGCACCGCTTCCGTAAGCTGCCCGCCCTCTTCATAGCCGACATATCCTGGAGGCGCGCCGATCAAGCGCGAGACGGCGTGCTTCTCCATGTACTCGGACATGTCGATGCGGATCATGGCGTGCTCGTCGTCGAAGAGGAACTCCGCGAGAGCACGCGCCAGCTCGGTTTTGCCGACACCCGTCGGCCCGAGGAAGATGAACGAGCCGATGGGACGGCGCGGATCGCTGAGCCCGGCGCGCGAGCGGCGAATAGCATTCGAGACGTGCTCGACCGCCTGGTCCTGTCCGATGACGTGTACCTTAAGCCGCTCTTCCATCGTGACCAGTTTCTTCACTTCGCCTTCCAGCATCTTCGACACCGGAATGCCGGTCCACTTGCTGACGATCTTGGCGACGTCTTCTTCGTCGACTTCTTCTTTCAGCATGCGGGACTGCTTGCCGTCCATGGCCGCGCTGAGCCTGGCGACTTCAGCTTCCATCTGCGGCAGCTCGCCGTACTTGATTTGCGCGGCGCGGTTGTAGTCGCCTTTGCGCGTGGCGTCCTGCTCTTGAAGCTTCCGCTGCTCGATGCGCTCCTTTAGCTCGCGGACTTTGGAGATGGCTTCCTTTTCCTGCTTCCAGCGAGCTTTCAGCGCGTTCGCGTTTTCCTTGATCTGCGCCAGCTCCTTTTCGACGACCGACAGCCGCTCTCGCGAGTTGGGATCGTCTTCGCGCTTCAGCGCCTGGCGCTCGATTTCCAGCTGCGTGGCGCGGCGCTCGAGCTGATCGATCTCGGTCGGCATGGAGTCGATCTGAATGCGCAGCGAGGCCGCCGCCTCGTCGATCAGGTCGATGGCCTTGTCCGGCAGGAAACGGTCGGTGATGTAGCGATGCGATAACGTTGCCGCGGCGACGATCGCCGAATCCTTGATGCGGACGCCGTGATGCACTTCGTACTTTTCGCGCAGGCCGCGCAGGATGGCGATGGTGTCTTCCACCGTCGGCTCGCCGATGTAGACCGGCTGGAAGCGGCGCTCCAACGCCGCATCCTTCTCGATGTACTTGCGGTACTCGTTGAGCGTGGTGGCGCCGATGGCGCGCAGCTCACCGCGAGCGAGCGCCGGCTTCAGCATGTTCGAAGCGTCGATTGCGCCTTCGGCGGCGCCGGCCCCGACCAGCGTGTGCAGTTCGTCGATGAAGAGGACGATCTGGCCTTGCGACTGCTCGATTTCTTTCAGCACGGCCTTGAGGCGGTCTTCGAACTCGCCGCGGTACTTCGCGCCGGCGAGCATCGCGCCCAGGTCGAGCGACACGACGCGCTTGTTTTTGAGCTGCTCGGGGACGTCGCCGGAGACGATTCGCTGCGCGAGTCCTTCGACGATGGCGGTCTTGCCCACGCCGGGCTCGCCGATGAGCACCGGATTGTTCTTGGTGCGGCGCGACAACACCTGCACCACGCGGCGCACTTCTTCGTCGCGGCCGATCACGGGATCGAGCTTGCCCTTGCGCGCGAGCTCGGTCAGATCTTTGGCGTAGCGCTCCAGCGCCTGGTACTTCGCTTCGGGATTCTGATCGGTGACCTGCTGATTGCCGCGGACGACGGTGAGTGCTCGCAGAATGTTGTCGTAGGTTGCGCCGCCGCTGCTCAGCATCTGCTGCGCGGGATCGCGCTTCAGCTTCGACATCGCAAGCAGCAGGTGCTCGGTGGAGACGTATTCGTCCTTGAAGTTGGACGCCTCCTTGAAGGCGGTCTCCAGCATTTGAGACGTAGCGTCGGAAAGGTGCGCCTGCGTGGCGCCGCTGCCGGAAAGCTTGGGTAGCTTCTGAATTTCCGCGATCGCCTGCGACTGCACGGCAGACGGGTGCAGGCCGACGCGCTCCAGCAGCGGGGCAACGATGCCTTCGTGATCTTCGACCAGCGCAGCCAGAATGTGTACCGGCTGCAGCTCAGGATTGCCGTGCTCGCTGGCGAGATCATTCGCGCGCTGCATCGCTTCCTGAGCTTTTACAGTTAATTTGTCCCAACGGATTGCCATGTCGTTACCCCAGCAATTAGCAATTAGTAATCAGCAATTAGTAAAACCAAAACCATTATGCAGCGAATCGTGGCCAGTGGTTTAGATTCGCGGGAGTGGGTTGTGGCTCGACCGCGAATCGAGGCTGGTTCTGGGCCTCTCTCTCTACGGCCAGAATCCACTGGCCACGATGGGCTGCGCAACTGACAACTGTGTTTGCTTCCGCCCCTCGGGGAGTTCCTTTCGGTAAACAAAAGGGAGGCACCCGCCTCCCCTTGAACTCCCCAGTTCGTCTGCCTCCAGGAAATTTCTCCCGAGGAGCGAAATCTGTTTCAGGCCGCGTGCGTCTTGCCGGTCGCCTGCGGTTCCTTCTTGCCTTCGATCGTCTTCTGGCCGACGTTCACCTTGATCTGCTTGGGCTTGGCTTCAGCCCGCTTGTTGAGGCGGATCTTCAGCACGCCGTTCTCGTAATCGGCCTGAATGTCCTCGGTCGATACCGTATTGGGCAACGTGAAAGAGCGGGTGAAGCTGCCGTAACGCCGCTCCACGCGATGGAAGTTCTCTTCCTTTTCCTCCTTCTCAAACTTGCGCTCGCCACTCACGGTAAGCGTGTTGTTTTCGACCTTGATGTCGAGGTCCTTCTCGTCGATGCCGGGCACTTCCAGCTTCAAGTGGATGCTGTGCTCGTCTTCGTAAATGTCGACCGGGGGCACAAAGGATCCTGCGGTCAGCGACTCTTCGCGTCCACCGCCGTACTGCTCGTCGAAGAGGCGGTTCATGCGGTTCTGCAGTGAATTCAACTCACGGAAGGGGTCCCAACGCGTTAAAACAGTCATTTCCAATCCTCCAACTTCGGTAAATGAAACTTTGGGGTCTTACTGACCTGCTAACATATGGATGCCTTTGTTAGCGCATTAGAATCATAAAATATTAGTGTATTATTATCAATATAGGTTTTGCCTCCTTCTAGCAATGCGAGAGCAGGGAGCTCGAACCGGCCACTGTTCACTTAAGTTATTTATGGTTAATTAGTTACGACGGACTATTGTATCGCCGGGCGGGGCAGAACTTCTTGGCAAGCGCGGCCAATGATGAGGATTCAGCCGGAGCCTGGCCGACATGGGATCCTCGTCTACCCTGAAAAGCTCGGACTCGGCAGTCGAACCAGAAGATGTCCGAAGATGAGGATTCTGCTGTGGAAGTTCGTCAGGGTAGTACCTGACAGATGACGCATTTTAGGTACGCGGTCTCCGGCACGTTCAGCAGGACAGGATGATCGCGGGAGGCGCCGCGCTTTTCGACGATTCGGAGCTGGCGGCCGGAATCGGCTGCGGCAGAGCTCAGCATCTCCAGAAATTCCGCTTCGCTGACGTGGAAGGAACACGAGCAGGTGACGAGAACGCCTCCGGGGCGGAGCATCTTCAGCGCGCGCAGGTTGAGTTCTTTGTAGCCGCGAAGCGCGGTTGCAATGGCGCGCTTGGTTTTAGCGAAAGCCGGCGGGTCGAGCACGATCGTATCGTACTGGTGGCCCGCGGTAGCGTAGTCCTTCAGCAGATCGAAGGCGTTAGCTTCAATCCATTCAATCTCACCGCAGCGGTGCTTCTCGCGATTGAGCCGCTCATTCTGCTCGGCGACTTCGAGCGCCGGTCGCGAGGCATCGACCGCCGTCACGCTCTCGCACACGCGCGCGAGATGCAATGCGAAGCCTCCCTGATACGTGAAGACATCGAGCGCCTGGCCGTGTGCGCATCGCGCGGCAGCGGCGTAGTTCTCGCGCTGATCGAGGAAGGCGCCGGTCTTCTGCCCGCTGAGTGCGTCATAGTGAAAGCGAGCGCCGTTGAGCGTGAAGATTGTTCGGGGTCGATCACCCCGCGCGAGCCGCGATTCGCGCGGCTGAAGTTGCTCCAGTTCGCGGATGTGCGGATCGACACGCTCGACGATGCTGGCTGCGGAAAAACGCGCGGCGAGTGAATCGACAACGATCTGCCGGAGATCTTCGCGATCGAAGGCCTGGGTCAGCGCCTGGAGCGAGAGGACGTCGTTGTACTTGTCGACGATAAGGCCGGGGAGCAGGTCGGCTTCGCTAAAGATAAGCCGGTAGGAATCGGTATCATTCGCGATCTCTTGCCGGAAGGCGATCGCTGCTTCGATCCGCGCGCGCAGAAGATCCGGTAACGCCTGTTCGGTGATGTCGCCGGATCTCAAATGCCGGATCGCAATCTGCGAGGCGCTGCTGTAGAGAGCCGATGCCAGCCGCCGTCCACGCTCATCGCGCACCTGGACCAGCGCGCCGGAAGGAGCTTCGGCGGACCCGACGAGGTCGGAGCGGTAGATCCAGGGATGTCCGCTGCGCAGGCGGGCTGCGCCGCGGTGATTGACGGTGACTATGGGAATCGAGTTGGCCAAGGCGGTCCTGTCGAGAGCAAAGGTCCTATCGTACGCGAGTGGGTGGTGGCAGCCAAAGGCCACGGTAGAGGATGTTCCGCGGCAAGTTTTTGGGCCGGACTTAATTCCCATGCGACAGCCGGTGTGAAGACCGGCGCTGATCTTAAGCTGTTATTCTGATGTTTTTGGGAGAAGGCTTGTGGCTGAAACTGTTGCCGCGGAGAAGCGGCTTGCCGATTATCGTCCCAGTGATTTTGCAGTCGACGTCGAACTTTCCTTCCAGCTCGATCCGCGCCAGACGCGTGTCCATACGCTCTATCAAGTGCGGCGCGTAGGCGGCTACGATTCGCCTCTCGTGCTCGACGGCGTCGGTGTGAAGCTGGAGAGCATTGCCATCAACGGCGCGCCGCTTCCGCCCGGCAAATATCGGCAGGAACCGGAGCGGCTTATCATTGACGCGCCGCCGGCGAGGTTTACGCTCGAGATCGACACCGTTATCTCCCCGGAAGAAAACACCGCGCTGGAAGGGCTCTACATCTCCGGCGGGCGCTTCTGCACGCAGTGCGAGTCGGAAGGATTCCGCCACATCACGTACTCGCTCGACCGGCCGGATGTGCTGTCGCGCTTCCAGGTGCGCATCGATGCAGATAAGGAGAAGTATCCTACGCTGCTTTCGAATGGCGACCTCATCGAGGAGGGCGAGTCGACGGCGGGCCGTCATTATGCAATCTGGCGCGATCCGCATCCCAAGCCCTCGTACCTGTTCGCGCTGGTGGCGGGCTCGTTCGACACGATTCGCGACGAACACGTCACGCCCTCGGGCCGTCAAGTTCAGCTGGCAATCCATACCGATCACGGCGATGCGCAGCGTGCACTGTACGCAATGGATTCGCTGAAGCGCGCCATGGCCTGGGATGAGAAGGTCTTCGGGCGCGAATACGATCTGGGGCAGTTCAATATTGTTGCCGTAAGGGATTTCAATTTCGGCGCGATGGAGAACAAGGGCCTGAACATCTTCAACTCGTCACGCCTGCTCGCCGATCCCGAGATCACGACCGACGACGAATTTGAAGACATCGAGCGCGTGGTCGGGCATGAATACTTTCACAACTGGACCGGCAATCGCATCACGCTGCGCAACTGGTTTCAGCTGTGCCTGAAGGAAGGGCTGACGGTTTACCGCGACGAGGAATTCTCCGCCGACCAGCGCTCGCGCGCGGTGAAGCGCATCAAGGACGTACAGATTCTGCGCGAGCGGCAGTTCCCCGAGGATGCGGGACCGCTGGCCCATGCCGTACGCCCCGATCACTACACCGAGATCACAAACTTCTACACCACGACGGTCTACAACAAGGGAGCGGAGCTGGTGCGCACGCTGCGCGCGCTGATCGGCGATGACAACTTCTTTCGCGGCATGGACCTCTACTTTCGCACCTGGGATGGGCAGGCGGTGTCGGTGGAGCAGTTTGTCGGATGTTTTGCCGAGGTGAGCGAGCGCAAGCTGGACGACTTCTTCCGCTGGTACACGCAGGCCGGCACGCCACGCGTGGTCGTGCGCGGCGAGTATCACACGAACGAGCGCAGCTATCACCTGAAGGTTTCGCAGGGCACGCCGCCGACGCCCGGTCAGCCGAAAAAACAGCCGCTGCCGATTCCATTGCGCGTGGGATTTGTTGGGCACGACGGAAAGCAGTTAACGGCGCAGCTACAGCCAGCCGGCCAGCCGCAAAGCGAATTCGACCTGGTGCTCGACCACGAGTCGGTGACGTTCGTCTTCGAGCAGGTGGAGAGCGCGGCGATTCCCGCGGTGCTGCGCGGCTTCTGCGCACCGGTTGCGCTCGATGATGGGCTGAGCGTCGACGACCGCCTGGTGCAGATGGGCCACGATCCCGATCCCGTGACGCGATGGGAGGCGGGGCAGACGCTGATGGCCGCGACGGTTCTTGCCCAAGCTTCGGGCAAGCTCGAATCGGGGCCGCCCGTCGATAAAATTGCCGCCGCACTCGCACACGAACTCGATGAAGCAGAAAAAGACTGGGCTTTTACAGCCATGGCGCTGCAGGTTCCGACGCTGGGGCGGTTGTTGCAGTACGGGGAAGCGCGCGATGTCGAGGCACTGTTCCACGCGCGCAACGCCGTTCGACGGGCGATCGCGGAGGCGTGCCGCGCGCGTCTTGAGGAGCTGGCGGCAAAGAGCGACGCGGACCCGGCGTCCAAAGCGCAGTCCGATGTAGGCAAGCGAGCGCTACGGAACGCGGCGTTGGGACTGCTCGGATGCCTGGGCGCGTCGCAGGCGGGAGCGATCATGACGGCGTTTGAGCAGGCACGCAACATGACGGAGCGCATGGGCGCGCTGGTAGCGCTGTCGCAGATCGAAGGTGACGCATTTGATCGCGCCCTCGATGCGTTTCTCGCGCAGTGGCGGCAGAGCCCGATTGCCGTGGACAAGTGGTTCGCGGTGCAGGCTGCGTCATCGCGCGACGATATCGCGGCGCGGGTTCACTGTCTGACGGAGCACGAGCTGTTTTCGCTGAAGAATCCTAACCGGGCGCGTTCCCTGTATGACGTATTTGGCGTGCGCAATCTGCGGGCGTTTCATGCCGTGGACGGCTCGGGATATGAGTTCGTCGGGGCGGGCATTCAGAAGATCGATCCTATTAATCCCCAGGTGGCAGCTCGGCTGGCGAAGCTGTTCGAGTCGTGGCGGCAAGTCGATTCCGAACGGCAATCGAAGGCGCATGCGCTAATGCAGGGATTGCTCAGCCGGTCGCTCTCGAAGAATGTGCAGGACATCCTGGAACGGACGCTGGGGCAGTAGCGGCTGCAGCGCATCGCAGACATGGTCCTCAGACATTAACCGCCGGGTCACGCTTGCAATCCACTCAAACCTGCACGTTGTGCGATTGCAGCCAGGCAGTGTTGGCATCAATCCAGCTCTGAAATGCCGGTTCCTGCGTGAACGTCTCCTGGCTTTCGGCGCGCACCTTGCGGATATCCGCCGCAATGCTCATCTTCAGACTGTCGCTGGGCTGCTGCTTGTCGAGCTCCATGTTGGAGAGGGCGCGGTTGAGTTCGTAGAGGGCGTAGCCGCTGACATGGTTCTCGTCGCGAATCTTTATCGCCTGGGTAAGGTTCTGGATCGCGCCCTGCAAGTCAGGCGGCTTCTTTTCGCGCAAGGCGTATGCCAGTTGGCCATAGGTGCGGTGATATTGCTGCGCCTGATCCGCTGCGATGAGCGCCTGAAAGACGGGAATGGTGCGCTCGATGCATTTTCCGTCTTTGCGTGTGCGTCTCGCCTGCTCGAAGATCTGCACCCGCGCCACGGGAGAAGCGTCGCGGATGGCTTTCATCAGAGTGCCCTGGTCGGGTGGATCCACATCGGACGAGCAGGCGAGCTGGCGCAGCACTCCAGTGAGGGCGGCGGCGTCCTTGTCGGGCTGCGACTTGATCTGCTCGATGGTAGCGAGCAGGTCGTCATCGGCGCGCCGCAGCTCACGCTGCAAATACAGCCTCATCCAGAGAAAACCGACGAGAAATCCGCAGATGGTGAAGAAGAGAAAAATCAGGATGCCGAAAGCCGCATCGGACTCGCTGCCTCCCAGCCCCTGGGCGAGAAACTTTCCCAGCCTGTGCAGTTCGTCGGGAACCTGCCTGAGTTGCGTCAGCCCAACGCCCACCAGAATCTTCGTGAGCCAATCGGAGATCTGCTCCAGGGCCGTGCTGGGTTTGTATCGGATGTTCCCACTCGATGAACCGTCAGTCTGGGCTTGATCGCCTTTCGATTCCACGGCGTGCGGTACACCGAACAGAAATCCAAGCAAAACGCCGATGAGCATGGAAGCGGCTGCAATTGCCAAAGCGAAAACCGTTTCCTGATAAGTCTTACCAACGGGATAGAATGCGACGAACACCGCGGCAACGATAGCCGAGCTCAGAACCCACGTCCAGGGCTGTTCTGCAAGCGGCGAGCGTATCGTGAGATTGTTGGGCGGGTCATCTGAATGCGAGCTGTCGCTCGTTCGCCGTGCTCCGAAGATGCTGCCCGGTGGCATAGGTCAATGGACCGTGAGGCTTCTGCTCAGATTGACAGGCTTGTGATGAATGCAGGCGATTCTAGAGCCAAAGAGAAGGTTTGGGCCAGAAAAATCGGCATGAAGAGTGGCCACGCCAGGCTGTGTACGGCATCGGCGACAGATTCCGTCCACGTTATACTGCCAGATACAAATCAAGGAGCTTCTACGGAATGATCGAACGACTCAGGCAGAGTTCAGGCGGAGTACTGGGCTTCAAAGTCACCGGCAGAATGACGGACGAGGACATCAAGGGCTTCGAACCGCAAATCGACTTCCTCATCCGCGAGCGCAAGCACAAGCCGATTGGCATTCTCGCCGATCTGTCGCAGATGCGCGGCGCCGACTGGAAGGCGCGCTGGGAGGAGATGCGCTTCCTGCAAAAGCACAGTGACCACATTGCACGCATGGCAGTGGTCGGCGCCGACAAGTGGGAAGAGATCGCGGCCATCATCACCGCCGGAGCTGCCATCCTTGAGGCCGAGACGCGCTACTTCGATCACACGCAGATGCTGCGCGCCTGGGAGTGGGTCCGCACGGCGCGCCACGCCGAAGATGCGCCTGTCCGGCAAATTTCTACCGCCAGGGGAATCTGGAAGGACTATCATCCCGAGTACATGGACCTGTAGATCCACAGGCGGCTATATGGGGGCGAGGCAATGTCTACTCTGTTGTCTAGAGTGCGAGTTTGGCCGGCGGCTCTGGTGCTGTTGCTGGTCACCAGCGGCTGCGCTGTAAAGTGGACTCCCTTTTACGACCCGACGCTGGATGCGAAAGCTACCAGTTTTCAGCAGGACCTTGAAGCTTACTTGACTAAGCTGGAGAACCTGCAAGCTCCGGCGTGCACCTATCAGCAGAACATTGACTACTATGAGCAGGCAGGTGCACAGCTGGCGGTCCTGCAAACGCGCGCACAAGCTTCGCCGCATAATACGCAGCTTCTGGAAATACTAGCGTCGCTAAATAAGAATTTCAGCGACCTTAAGACGTTGCAGCAGGGCGCCGGCGTCGGTTGCTTGAACAGCACGGTCATCGAAGCTGCCAGGTCGGGCTTTGAGCCGATCTTCGAATCACTGCTGGCTTACGAGCTGGCGCTGAAGGCCAATGAAGCTCCCGCCACAGCGCCTACAAAGCACTAATCACGATGGAGGTCAATTACGATGCCGCAGTTCGATGTAGGAGCTGTACTAAAAAGTATGGCCGCGGCTGCCGAAGGAGTGCTGCAAAGCAAGTGGCCCGAGGTAAAGTCCTTCGCGACGACGGAATTCCAGAAGATCGCGCAAACGATAGTCTCCATCGGCGAAGGCGTAGCGGCTGGGACAATATCCAAGGACCAGGCGCCCATCCTGCTCGACATGCAGAAGAACGCTTCGCGCGCGGTGCTGGCCGCGGTGGAAGGTATGTCGCTTATAGCAGCCGAGCAGGCCGTCAACGCCGCCATCGGCGCGGTGAAAACGGCGATCAATACCTTTGTGGGATTTCCGTTGGTGGTGTGAGATGAGCTATCCATCCGGAACTCGACCTTCCGGGCAAATTCATCGGCTTGCTTGTTAGCTGCTTCCTTTAGCGTGGCCAATGATGCATCGTCAGCTTATTCAGTATGCCTAACTCATCGACCACCGGCCGCGCCATGATTAACCTCTTTGACGGCACGCGCCGGCCTTACTCCGACGCGCCGCAGATCCTTATCACGGCCAGCGACGGCAATCACACCGTGCAGGAGAGCGATTTCTTCGCCGGGCCCTCTGTGCTGCTCACCGGGCTGCCGCTCTTCGACAACCTCGGCGATGACTACACCTTTCTGGCGTCGGCCAAAGGCTACAAGGACACCGGCTACCAGCCCGTGCGTCTGGCTGCCGGCGTCGACAAGATCGTCGACCTGATGCTGGTCCCCGGCGACAATGTTCTGAATTTTGCCGACGCCACCTGGAAGGCGCTCGGCCAGTCGCGTCCTGGCCTGAAGACACTGTTTGCCAATGGCGCGGCTTCGGATAAGGCCGCCGCCGATCGCTATAGCGCCATCCTGGAAAATAATGGTGGGCTGGTTTTGGCGTGCCTGCTGAACATCACAGCGGCCATGAAACAAATTCTTTTGCCGCAGGGCACCCCGCTGGACTACATAAAGCAGATCATCTGGAACGATGCGCAATTTCCCATGGCCCAGGACCGCTTCTTTGCCTGGGCCGATCCGCAGCTGAAGACGCAGGTTCAACAAGCCGTGCAACAGAATCCGCCGCAGTTTGTACAGGTCCCGCACGGGCTGCATCCCGGCGCCACCAGCAGCTTCAAGCAGGTCACGTTCGATGAAGCCAACGTCCAGTTGACGCTTCACGAGAACGACCATAAGAGCATCGATGGCGTGAATTGCATCATCGTCGAGCCGGACATCGACTACTTCAAAAACACGCTGAACCACCTGTTCCTGGAGGTTGTAGTGAATGCCTTCGGCAGTCTCACCGATCCAAGAGCGGTCTACGTGCTTCGTTGGATCTCTGGCCGGCGCGCGGGCATTGCGGAATTCGATCCGTTGTACACGCTGGTGAAGGCGTAAGACGGCGACGGACCATCGCCGGCGTGCGTTGCTGTTTGCGAGTTTCCAGGGAGGACGAGCATGGGCAACTTCTATACCGACGTAATCATGAACGACGCGCGCTTGCATTCCACCAGCGTGATTGCCGACCTGGCCCTGCTGGAGCCAGCGACGCGGGCCGCAGTGCAAGGCATCATTGCCGACGCGGCCGCGCACGGTATTGCGCTGATGGTCTACGAGACCTATCGCAGTCAGGAGCGTCAGCAGGCACTGTTCAACCAGGGCGCTACCAAGCTCCGCACCGTTGGCGTGCATCACTACGGCCTCGCCTGCGACATCGTGAAGGAGGTTGGCGGCCAGCCATCGTGGAAAGGAGATTTCTCCTTCCTCGCCGGCCTGGCGAAAACCCATGGCCTGATCTGGGGCGGCGACTGGGGAACGCCCAACCAGCCGCATTCCTTCCGCGACGACGATCATGTCCAGCGATGCAGCCTCACGCGGCAGGCGGCACTTTTTCGCGGTGACTGGTATCCCGACGCTAGCTACAATCCCTATTCCGATCTGTAGATGCGAACAGTCAGTATTCGCTGATCGAAAGAGAGCCCGGCATGGACATGACCACGCTCATGGCATGGATCGAGCATTGGGAAGGCCGCCGCAACAAGACCTATATCGACAGCATGGGACATCCCACGGTTGGCGTGGGGTTCAATCTCGATGCCAATGGCGCGCAAGCTGCTGTTGAAGCTCTGGGACTCGACTACGATCAGGTGCGCGCCGGTACGCAGATTCTTACGGACGCGCAGATCGATGGGCTTTTTCAGCAGTCGGTGAATAAGGCCACTACGGGCGCGCGCACCGTTATCCCGAGTTTCGATACCATCCCCGGGGACAAACAGATTGTCATCGTCGATATGATTTTCAACCTGGGCGTGGCCGGCTTCTCCGCTTTCCGAAACACTGTTCAGGCCATCAACCAGCAGGATTGGGCAAGCGCCGCGCAGCAGATGCAGCAGTCCCTCTGGTACAAGCAAGTGGGGGCCCGTGCCAAGGCCGATTGCGACCTCATGGCTGGGCGCATTACACCCAGCGCGTTTGCCTGAAGAACATCAGTGCGCTGCCCTGGCGCCGACTCCGCTGTGCAATCGATGTGAGAATCGTGTGCAATTCGCGAGGCGCAACTCGGCAATTGCACACCATCAGGGCATGGACACGAAATTTTTCTGGTTGCGAATTCCCCAGTATTTATGCGGCTGCGACGTATATCAGCGCGATTCTTGTGCGAAAGTTGTAGGGCAGCGCTTGCGCGACGCGCGAAATGTCTGGTATAAAAATTAAGTCAGCAAGGAGCGTTGCTGTCGCCATCTGATGCGTGTGATTTGAATCTTGCGGATCAGAGTTGGCGTCTAATAGTAAGCGCTTCTTATTAGCTGCCCCGGCCACGGGGCTGGATGCTGGGCCAGCGAGCTCGGCAGGGTTAGCGGGAATCCGAAAACCTCCAGAACAAGATCTTTAATCAATTCGACCGCTCTGGTGCCTTTGTGCGCTGAAAACACTGTACTTAGGCAGTCCGGAGCGAACATGCTGCGCGTTTGCTCCCCTGTTTTTATTACCACTGAGAGCACAGAGCGCACGGAGGAATTTCGAATTAGGAAGTCCCTGTGAGCTCAAGTGGTCTCCGTAGTGAAAATAAAGGGTTTGAGCGCCGGTGCTCCCCCTGATGCCGAATTTGGTTCCCGGGTTGACAGCACGGAAAAAAGCGTAGTATGTTTGAAAGGTTTCGAGGACGATGGCTCGAATCGCAGGATTCGTGTCGTCTCAAGCCGAAAGCGGCCGCCCAGTGCGGATTTCGCTAACGGATCTTTGACAATAAGGTTGAACGTGCCAGTCGTGAGAAGTCGTTCGAGTTTAAGTTCGAGCGATCTCACAAATTAAATTCGCCGTCGTGCTTCGGCATGGCGGTTGTTCTCCGACCTCCGTTGGAGAACACTTTTCAGGTTTCAAACGAGAGTTTGATCCTGGCTCAGAATCAACGCTGGCGGCGTGCCTAACACATGCAAGTCGAACGAGAAAGTGGAGCAATCCATGAGTACAGTGGCGTACGGGT
>Ga0126381_100004183_pt1 | contig 15696 bp, 12 predicted proteins | sample PanSoiMetPlot_28_FD_96465 | JGI IMG/M metagenome (GOLD analysis project Ga0126381, IMG submission 96465) | Tropical forest soil microbial communities from Panama - MetaG Plot_28 | ecosystem: Environmental > Terrestrial > Soil > Tropical forest > Bulk soil | place: Panama | collected 2016-02-17 | reverse complement strand
GTGGTCCCTTTTTTCCGGCATATCCGCTATCCCGGTAGATCCGTTGACTTGCCTCAGCTTGCAACCTAACATGCTCGCCAAATGGCTGAGTCTCAGTCGCTCATTGGACAGACCATCTCCCACTACCGCATCATTGAGAAACTCGGCGGGGGCGGGATGGGTGTGGTTTACAAGGCCGAAGACACCGACCTGGGCCGTTTTGTCGCGCTGAAGTTCCTCCCTGAACAGCTTGCCAACGATCCGCAAGCACTTGAGCGATTTCGCCGCGAAGCGCGAGCAGCCTCTGCACTAAACCATCCCAACATCTGCACGATTTATGAAATCGGCAAGTACGAAGCGCAGCCCTTCATCGCCATGGAGTTTCTGGACGGCCAGACGCTGAAGCATATGATCGTGGGGCCGATCGAGCTGGAACAACTGCTCCAAGTTGCCATCGAGGTCGCCGACGCGCTGGACGCGGCCCATTCCGAAGGAATCGTTCACCGCGACATCAAGCCCGCGAACATCTTTGTGACGAGGCGAGGGCACGCCAAGATTCTGGATTTCGGTCTGGCAAAGGTCGCAGCGACGAAGGTCACTGGCAGCGGAGCCGGTGTGACAGCCACCCTGGCCACTATGGAAATCGATTCCGGCCAACTAACGAGCCCTGGCAGCGCGCTCGGCACGGTGGCCTACATGTCTCCCGAACAGGCTCTTGGCAAAGAACTCGACGCCCGCACCGATCTTTTCTCTTTCGGGGTTGTCCTTTATGAAATGGCAACCGGGCGCCTGCCCTTCAAGGGCGACACCTCCGCCGCCATTTTCGATTCCATCCTGCACAAGTCTCCCATTCCCGCCTTGCGCTTGAATGAGGAAGTGCCGGCCGATCTCGAACACCTCATCAATCGCACTATCGAAAAAGACCGCAATCTCCGCTACCAGCACGCCTCGGACATGCGCGCAGAACTACAACGGTTAAAACGCGACACAGATTCAGGGCGGTCTGCGGCTGTGACTCCGGCAGCCGAGGAAAGCGAGGAGGCAACAACTGCGCACGCAAGCGGAAGGCCTTCGAGCAGCCAGCGGAAAGTGGCTTCATTAGGGAGTCAGCAAGTGGTGACCAGAGCGCCGCGCAAATCGCTCTGGAAGGTCGCGGCAACGGGTCTTGTCGCTCTTCTCATTGTCGGTGGCTTGTATTGGCGCTTACTTCGAGCCGCTAAACTCACCGACAAAGACACCATTGTCCTCGCCGACTTCACCAACACCACAGGTGACGCCATCTTCGACGACACACTCAAACAAGCTCTCGCCACGCAACTCGCGCAGTCACCTTTCCTCAGCCTTCTTTCCGATCAACGCGTCGCCGAAACCTTGCGCCTCATGGGCCGTCCACCGAATGAGCGGGTGACCTTTGACACCGCTCGCGAAATCTGCGAGCGCACACGAAGCACGGTGGTGCTGTCCGGTTCCATCGCCAGCATGGGAAGCCAATATTTCCTTGGCTTAACCGCTGTAAATTGCGCCAGCGGCGATTCGTTGGCCCGCGAAGAGATGCAAGCCTCTCGCAAGGAAGATGTTCTTGGCACGCTCGGCAAAGTGACCACGAGCCTTCGCGAGAGACTTGGGGAGTCACTCGCTTCCGTTCAGCGATTCGACAAGCCGGTCGAACAGGTAACCACCTCTTCGCTCGAAGCCCTAAAAGCTTACACTCTTGCGATGCGTACGAAGGACGCCAAGGGCGATATTGACGCGATTCCGTTCCTCAAGCACTCCATCGAACTGGACCCCAACTTCGCGGTTGCATATGCTGACCTCGCAACGTCCTACAACAACATCGGAGAAATCGATCTGTCGTCGGAATATGCGCAAAAAGCGTTCGATAGGCGAGAGCGCGCAAGCGAGCGAGAACAGCTACAAATCTCCGCTACCTATTACTACGCTGTTCCGGGTGACTTGGACCAAGAGATGCGCACCTACCAGGTTTGGAAGCAAACCTATCCGCGCGATTCCAGTCCGCACAACAATTCGGCGGTCGATCTGCGGTGGTTCGGCGAATACCAGCAGGCCCTGACCGAGGCCCAGGAGGCCCTGCGTCTCGATCCAGACCGTTATGTCAACCACCTCAACTTGGCATGGAGCTTCCTCGCTTTGAATCGCAAAGATGAAGCCAGCCAGGTGGCACAGCGGGCTCTAGCGCGCGGCCTTGACGTGTTTCCGCTGCACTCCGTGTTGTATCAAATCGCGTTCCTTGGAAAGGACTCTAAGGGAATGGAGGCGCAGCTGGCCTCAGCGCCGACCGACGAGCCATTCCCGCTCGCGCTTCAGTCTGGCAGCGAGGCCTATTTTGGACACCTGAGGAAAGCCCGCGACCTCATCGCACGGGCCGTCGACGTTGCGCGGAAGCAAAATCTCAACGAATCGGCGGCGCAATTTCGAGATGGCCAGGCGTTCTTCGAGGCCGAGTACGGAAATCTCGAATTCGCAAGGCAGACTGCTGCCGCCGCGCTCACGCTCTCACTAGGACGTCAGGCGAAGGCACTCGCTGCTTTGGCCTTTGCGCGGGCAGGGGACACCGGTCGCGCCCAAAGTCTAGCCGATGGATTGAACAAACTGTATCCGTCGGACACGCTTCTGCTGAGATATTGGCTGCCGGCCATTCACGCTTCGATCGAACTCGCTCGCAAGAATCCCTCTGCTGCGCTCGAGGCCTTAAACGGTTCTTCTTACGAACTCGGCGAAGTTGGGGCTGGCGGATGCCAGATGTGCACGGTGTACTTGCGCGGGCAAGTGTATTTAGCAACGCATCGAGGAAAAGAGGCGGCCGCAGAATTCCAAAAGTTCCTGGATCACCGCTCGATTGTCTTAAATTCTCCCTTGGGGGCGCTGGCACATCTCGGCTTGGCACGCGCTTACGCGTTGCAGGGCGACAATCCGAAAACACGAGCGGCGTATCAGGATTTCCTGGCGTTGTGGAAAGACGCCGACCCCGACATTCCCATCCTCAAGCAAGCCCAGGCGGAGTACGCGAAGTTGCAGTGATTTCAGGTTGCGTGGCGTCTCAACAGCCTTCGGCTGAATGAATTCGCCCGCTCTGAATACACACGAGCATTATCGGCCATATCTGGGCACTGCTTCAGGCTAATTCCTGCGCCCGGCAGCTTCGCGGCTTCTGCTTTCCCGGTTCCGCCCGTACACCATTGGGTTCCCTCCCATAAAGCAGCCGTTCGCTTTGGAAGCAGAAGCCTTCGCTTTTGGGTGCTCCTGAAAAATCGAGCAGAAAAAGGAGACATTTTGATGTCCTACTTGGTCCTACTTATATGTTAAGTGGAATAGGTCGGGGCTGCAGTTCGCCCGCTGACGTTCGCGTCATTAGAGCATAGCTGTGTTTCGACGGTTACTCCTGGAACGGAGGCCTGCGACGCCGTAGGCGGCGCGCCTAGGTCGAACTGGAGGGAGTGGCCATCGCCCCTACACTCTCCGCAGTAAATTACCGCCGTAGCGCGACCTCTCCTCTTGACAACCAGTAAGAGGAGAGTATGCTCCTCCTGGTAGCCAAGGGGAGGAAGGTTTCATGCGAGACCAGCCGAGTGACCTCGTCCAGGGTACTCTAGACATGCTTATCCTAAAAACGTTGGCTCTTGAGCGCATGCACGGATACGGAATTTCCGTCCGCATCGAGCAGATGAGCAAGGGCGTTTTTCGTCTCAACGCGGGCTCGTTATTTCTCGCCATTCAACGATTAGAGAGGGATGCGCTAATCGATGGTGAATGGAAACCCACCGAAAACAATAGGCGGGCAAGGTACTACACTCTGACGGCCAAGGGACGAAAGCGGCTCGACAGCGAAACCCGAGAATGGGGCAGGCAAGTGGCCGCAATCGGCAGAATTTTGGAGGCCTCGTAGAGGAGCGAACCGTGTCCTTGCTGCGAAATATAACGAGCGGCCTTCGCTCACTGTGCCGACCGGATCAAGTCGACCGGGAGTTGGATGAGGAACTGCGCGCCTACCAGGAGATGGCTATCTCCGACAAAATGAAACAGGGCATGAGCCGCAAGGATGCGGTTCGAGCCGTGCGATTGGAAAACGGGAGTGTTGATGTAACGAAGGAAATCGTTCGCTCTGGCGGCTGGGAATCTTTTGTAGAAACGTGTTGGCATGATTTGCGTTATGGGGCGCGGACGCTTCGCAAATCCCCTGGGTTCACAGTCGTAGCAGTCCTGACCCTCGCGCTCGGCATCGGCGCCAATACCGCCATGTTCAGCGTCATCGAGGGCGTTCTGTTAGCGCCGCTCCCTTACAGTGAACCCGATCGTCTCGTTGTCGTCTGGGAGAACAACCTGCATTTTAAGCAGGTGGTTTGGCCCTCGTATCCTAATTTCAAAGATTGGCAAAGCAGCGCTCGCTCCTTCCGGCGAATGGCGGCCATGAAGTGGCGGTATTACGATTTAACCAGTCCCGGCAGCCCTGAGCATCTCCTTGGCGCAGGAATCTCTTCCAGCTTCCTCGACACGCTGGATGTCAAGCTGCCCTTCGGCCGGGATTTCTCTACGCAGGAAGACCAGCGCGGCGGAGCGCCCGTCGTGATCATCAGCAACGACCTATGGAGAAATCGCTTCGGTGGCAATCCGCAAGCAGTGGGCGAAGCTGTCACCTTAAACGGAGTCGATTACACGATCATTGGAATTCTTCCGCCACGTTTCCAATTCGATGAGCGAGTAGATGTTTACACGCCGCTCGCACAGGGCGACCCTCTCATGCTCGACCCGCGCGGAGCGCCCGCAATCGTATCCATCGCGCGATTGAATCTGGGTGTCAGCATGGCTCAGGCGCAGGCGGAGATGAGCGCCATTCAGGACCATCTGGTCCAGCTCTATCCAGATGCGAATAAGGGTTTGGGAGTATCGGTGGTGCCGCTACGTCAAGTGCTCATTGGGGATGTAAGCGGAACGCTGCTGGTCCTGTTTGGTGCCGTGGGCTTGGTCCTGCTAATCGCTTGCGCGAATGTCGCGAATCTCTTGCTGGCGCGTTCGGTCGGACGCACCCGCGAATTTGCAATTCGCGCCGCGCTGGGCGCAAGCCGCTCACGCACTGTCCGGCAGTTGCTTACGGAAAGCACTCTACTCTCGTTGGGCGGCGCGGCACTGGGACTGACAATTGCAAATTGGGGGGTCCGTCCGGTACTGACCGGCATGCTGGGAAGCTTGCCACGCAGTGAAAACATTGGCGTGAACACACCTGTCCTCCTTTTTACATTGTTTGTTTCCATTGCCGTCGCGGTTCTATTCGGCCTCGCGCCCGCGCTGAAAAATTCCAAAACCGACCTGCAATCCGCGCTCAAAGAGGGGGGCCGCGGCGCGACAACGGCGCGACATCGCGTGCAGAACAGCCTGGTAATCTTGCAAATGGCTCTCACATTGATGTTACTGGTCGGTGCGGCGCTTCTCTTCCGCACCATTCACCGAATGTCGGACACCAATCCCGGCTTCGACACGCAGCACGTCATCACTTTTAAAGTCGGCTTCTCGCCTTCGTTGACCAAGACGGCCTCTGGCATGCGAACTGCCTATCGCCAGTTGCTCGAACGCCTCCGAACGCTTCCGGGTGTGCAGGCCGCAGATTTCACTTACATCGTTCCTCTCAAGTCCAGGGACAACGTCGCGCCTTTCTGGATCGGCTCTCAAATGCCTGCAGTCGTTCGCGCGGCTCCACGAATGATGGTATTCGACACGGGCCCCGATTATCTGCGGGCAATGAGCATCCCGCTTCTTCGCGGCCGTTTTTTTACGGAGGACGACACTAGCAAATCCCCATGCGTCGCAGCAATCGACGACGTCCTCGCCAGCACTTATTTCCGCGGGCAAGATCCACTGGACCAAACCATAACTTTTGGTTGGACTCCCCCGTGGGGCCCTTGCCGGATAGTCGGCGTAGTGGGCCACGTGCGACATTGGGGACTGGGTAACGAAAGCTCACACACACAAGCGCAAGCCTACTATCCGCTGTATCAAATTCCGGATCAGTGGGTGACTGGCTCGGAAGGTTTCCCCACGACAACGATTATTGTTCGCACGCCGCTTCCAGCCGCGGCAGTCATACCAGCGATCAAAAATGTCTTATACGGAATGGGCAAGGATCAGCCGATCTACAACGTCGAAAGCATGCAAGAAATCGCTTCAGAGTCGATGTCGGCACAGCGCTTCCCAATGATTCTGCTTGGCGCCTTCGCAGGATTGGCGCTGCTTCTGGCGTCAGTCGGAATTTATGGCGTGATTTCCTATTCCGTGACCCAGCTTGTACAGGAGATTGGAATTCGGATGGCGCTTGGTGCCGAGAAGCAGAATATCTTTGGAATGGTAATCGCACAGGGCTTGCGGCTGGCGTTAGCCGGCCTCGTGATTGGGGCAGGGGCAGCGCTCGTTCTTACGCGCCTACTCGTGACTTTCGCAAACTTGCTCTACGGAGTTAAAGCGAGCGACCCGCTTACATTTATTGCTGTGTCTACGCTGTTGACAGCAATTGCTGTTTTGGCGTGCTACATCCCTGCGCGACGGGCGACGCGTGTTGATCCGCTAGTTGCCTTGCGTTACGAGTGACTCGCGCCGTTTTGAGCCCGTCCTCTGATGCTCACCGTGTTTCAGGAAGTACCCGCGTTTCGTATTTCCCTAATGGGCTTTGACGCGGGAGAACAAGGGACGCGCCACAGTGCGGGCAGTCCAAGAGAAAAGCATCAAGACGAAATTGGGTCATGGCTCGACCTCGCGGACAGCGATTATGGGTACGTGCCCGACAGAGTTCGTGAGCGAATCAAGGCATTCAACGCCCAACAAAGTGATGCCACTACCCGCGCGGCCATTGCGGTTGTGCAGCCCACTGTCGGCTGAATAGGGCAGAAGCTATACCAAAGCGCGATGCGCCGCGCAAGCGGGGCTTGAGGTCATGCGGTCTCGCGCATTCCTCGCGTGTCATGCCGGTGTCAAGTGCGTGTCACAACCGTGTCAAGCCGTTCGTGCACCAAATCAATGAACCGGAACGCTGGGACAACTGCCGCAAACCACGCCTGACACCCACTCTCCCCGCCACCGAGTGCAGGTGCACGGCCAAACTCTTAGTCGCTAAATACGAGCCACTTACTGATGTACAGTACCTAAAATGCCCGCCGGGAGAGGGGGATAAGAGCGAAGTAAAACAGCATCATTCGCATGAACTCGTCAAGATTGCCTCACGCTCCCTGCGATTGCCCATTAGCGCCGTCGCGCGCTCCCATTGCCGCTAACTCTCAGGCAAGCCGCTACGGTAGGTTTGAGTAATCGGCTTTGGCAGCTAGCAGTGCGGGTATGTCCTGGTCCGCATCCTTCCAAAGCGCAAAGAAATCCTCGTAGGCTGCTTTGGCCTTGAGGCCTGCGCCCTGCAGCTCATACGCACGCGCCAAACCGACGCGAGAGAGAGGACCAATCAGCGAAGTCAAAGTGAGGCCACGATGATCCAGGATCTTCTGAAATTCCAGAGCTGCGTCGTTGCCGCGACGACCCGTGAGGTACGCCAAGCCCCGAAGATAGGCTGACATATACCGATCAGCACCAGCTTCGTAGCGCTTTATGGGGGCGAGAAGCTTGATCGCTTGTATGGCATTGCCCCGCTTAAGCTCAAGAACCGCGCCAAGCTCCGCAAGGTAGATGTCATTAGTAAAGCCTCGCCAAACTGGGCGGGTTCGCGACCTCTCGGCGACTTTGCTGGCTTGCGCGGTGTCTCCGATTAAGGCCAAAGCTAGGGCAGGATCGCCGTCTAGACGAAGAGCAACTTCTGCGTGCTGGCGTGTCTCCAAGGGTTGGCCTAACAAAGCATGCTCAAGGGCCATGGCCGCTTCGCGTGCTGCCGCCAGAATTTTGTTCTGGCCTGTCGCTGCATCCAGGGCCGACCGGGACAATTCGCGTGAAGAGCGAACTTGCCCGAAATAGAGCTTAACAGCGGCTTGCTCGAGGATCGCTTTATCTTCGAACCCGCGTTGGTTTTGGAGCAAATCGATCAACTGAGCCATGGCTGCTTTGTCGCCTTCGAGAAACGCTAGGAGAAAGCGCACGCGTGTAGGCTCGCCGGCTTCCACATTGTGTGACTTCGCTGCTTGATAGACCGCGCGGGCATCGTCGAAACGATGGAGGGCCAGAAGACCCCACATCTCGCCAGCGTATGGAAGAGTTTGGCTGGGATCGATTTCTCTGGCTTTGCGGAATTCCTCAATCGATCGCTCCCAGTGCCCTAGACCCATGTTTTCAAAGCCGAGGACACGACGGGGCGTTTCATCCTGGGGGTACATTCGCTCCCAGAGCTCACCCACATCGATGGTTTTGTCGACGTCTTGAGTTACGAATAGATGGTAGGCTGTCGAGATGCTTAGATTTTCCCGCTCGCTAACGCGGTTGCGTAAAGCATAGGCCTTTTTCAGTGCGGCATCCATAAGATCAAATTTACTGAGGACCTGATAGGAGCGCCCTAAGTCGGAATACGCTATGGCAAAGTCGGGGTCCAACTCGATGGCGCGCTGAAAGAGCGGAACCGCACCAGCCTGGTCACCTTCGGCGTACTTGGAACGGGCAAAACTATACGCTTTCAAGGCTTCGAGGGAGGAAGTGGTGGCTTGTGCCAGCGGAACGTCAAACTTTTGGATCGAGCTGAGAGATTCTCCCAGTTTGCTGCGCAAATTGGCGGCAGCATCCCCCACCGCTCCTAGTACCTGTTGCTTGCTGGCGGCTTCGATCTGTCCTCGTGCGAGTACGTCCCCCGTGCGGCAGTTGACGGCGTTCAGGCCAATCACGTATTGCCCACCGAGGCTGGCAATGGAACCGGTGATGTAGGCTTTGCTTCCGCTCCGTTCGCACACTTCTCGCGCAACCGTGGCCGTCAAGCGTTCCTCTGGCGGGCGAGTCATCTCGGTGAGGACCGAGCGAACTTGCTGGTCAGAAAGGATGTTCAGTAGCGGCGACTGTGCCAACTGCACGGCCAAACCCTGCTTCAGGGCATCGTCAAACATAGTGTCGCCTGTCGAATTGGTGAAGTCAGCCAGAACCACAGTGTCTTTTTGCGTGAGTTTGGAGTTGCTCGTTCGCGTAGAGCGAAAGAGCGCGATGGCGAGAACCACGGCTAGTGTAGTCGCGACGAGAGCAAACATGACTCGTCTTTCTCTTCCACGTCGTACGCCCGGCCCGGTTGCCTTCCAAGCGCCTGACTCAGAATCGCTTCTTAGCCGTTTCAAATCGGAACGTAATTCCGCTGCCGATTGGTAGCGCAGATAGCGATCTTTTTCCAGCGCCTTGCTGATGATTCGCTGCAACTCCTGGGGAACATCGGGATTGACTCTCATTATGGGAGTCGGCTCGTTATCGAGAATGGCTTTGAAGACCAGTACCGCCGTTTCCCCACAAAAAGGCAGCGTTGCTGTGCACATCTCGTACAGCACAGCTCCCAAGGAAAATAGGTCGGTGCGAGGGTCGAGCTCTTTGCCCATCAACTGTTCGGGAGACATGTAAGCCACCGTACCCAGAGTGGCCCCGGGACTTGTCAGATGGTCGGCGTCAACGGTTGGTTGAGTGACGGTCAGGGTGCCCGCTTGGGGCACGATCTTGGCGAGGCCAAAGTCGAGAATCTTCGCTTGTCCCCGGCTCGTTACAAAAATGTTGGCTGGCTTGATGTCTCGATGAACGATGCCCTTCGTATGAGCAGCCTCGAGTGCATCTGCAATCTGAATGGCCAAATCGAGCACTGTTTGGACATTCAGCGGCTTACCATGAATGAGGCGCCGGAGGGTCTGGCCTTCGAGCAACTCCATGGCGATGAATGCACGGTGGTCGACCTCATCTATCTCGTAAATGGTGCAGATGTTCGAGTGGTTCAGAGCGGAGGCAGCCCGAGCCTCGCGCCGGAAACGTTCCAGCGCGACCGAATCTTCGGCGGACTCTTCGGGAAGGAATTTAAGAGCGACATGACGTTCGAGCTTCACGTCCTCGGCGCGATACACAACCCCCATGCCACCGCCGCCGATTTCTTCCTGCACGCGGTAATGGCCGATGAGGGCGCCTGCGGCAAAGCGTCCCGTCTTTTGAACCGTCGAGGGGGTTGTTGGCTTGACTGTTGCGAAAGCAGGCGTCTCAATGAACGTATCGGCGTTGGCGTGATGGGCGAGCAGCGATTCGACTTCCAAACGGAGGGATTCGTCGCCGGCACAGGAATCCTCCAAAATGGCCGACCGCCGGCTCGCATCGGCCTGCACCGCGGCGTGAAAGACACGTTCGATCTTCTGCCAGCGCTCAGCATCCATCGAGTCTCTCCTGGCTCAGTGCGCGCAGCAGCCACGCTTTCGCGAGCTTCCAATCGCGCACCACGGTTTCCGGTGAAACTCTCAAGACCTCGGCGGTTTCTTCCACACTCATGCCACCGAAAAAACGTAACTCCACAACCTGGCTCTTGCGTGGATCGACCTTGGCCAAGGCATTCAGCGCTCCATCGACGGCCAGCACCTCATGACGTGGTTCACCCGATACTATGGGTGCAGCGTCGAACGAAATCGCTTGCGCCCCCCCGCCGCGCTTCTGCGACCGCCGAGCGCGTGCCTGCTCTATGAGGATGCGCCGCATCTGGCGGGCACACAGAGCAAAGAAATGAGCGCGGCTCTGCCAGTCGACTTTCTTCAAATCTGTAAAGCGTAAGTACAGCTCGTTGATCAGGCCTGTGGTCTGCATGGAGTGACCGTCGCGCTCAGCCCTCATGCACCGCTGCGCGGCCCGATGAAGTTCGCGGTAGACCTGAGGCGTCAGCTTGTCCAGGGCGTGCTCATCCCCTTGGCGCCATGCCTGGAGCAACTCGGTGATCTGGTGGGCCAAGGACTAAGTCCTCAAAGACCAGCGGTTAGGGGACTATCTGACCGGGTAATTGCGCAAATCTTATCACAGCGAGAATGCGACTTCCATCCGACCCGTAAACGAAAGAAGTCTTCCGATGACGTCCAGCATCCGGCATTTTCGCTAATAGATGTAGGAGCACAAAAAGAGGCTCTCCTGGGAAATCCCAGATTTCAAAAAATAGCAAGGGAGGAAGGACATGCGATACCTACAAGTGTCGACACCCAACAAGAGGAGTGTGGCAGTACTCATGGCCCTGCTGGCCGTTGTGCTGCTGGGCGGCAGAACTGCCCGCGCCCAGTCTACAGACAACGACGGCTGCAGCAACGCCACGCTGACGGGCGATTACAGCTTCACGGTCTCAGGGAAAATTTTTCTGCCCAGCGGAATCATTGTTGAACGCGAGGGAATCGCGATGACACATTTCAACGGAGGAGGCAACCTCTCGCAAGTAGACCTGGTTCTTTCGAGCCCCAACGCCGGACCACCTCCCGGTAGTGCCCCAGTTGACCCAGTGACCGGATTTCACACAGAGGAAACGGGTACATACACAGTCCATTCGGACTGCACCGGGACATTCACCATTCATTTTCCACCATTCACCACGAGCACGGGGGCCAGTATTCCCGGCGCAATCATCGTTGTGAAATTCGTCCTCAGTGATGGAGGACGGTCAATCCACACAGTGGTGGTGTCGCTTACGCCACCGGGCGCGTCCGGCCCGGTGCCCGCGCTGATTCGCAGCGAAGGGCGCAAGCTCCTGCCGGTGCTCTAACCTGTGAGAGGAAGTTGAATTGGACCAATGGCGGGCAACTTCGAGTTGCCCGCCACTAACCATTAGCAAGGCATCCGGCGTCGGACCTGAAGAAGCGGAGGTGGGTATTAGTGCGTTCCGAGGAATGGAGATAACCTGGGTTAAACCAAGCGAAAATACATGTTATACCGGTTATATATCTTCGTTTTTGTTGGGTTTTTGGTGGACGTGACCGGGATCGAACCGGCGACCCCCTGCTTGCAAAGATTGGTCGCACGCAGAATCAATAACTTACACGGAAGGCCCTGATTGCTACTGAGTGCCATAAGTGAAATGGGGAATTGCATTTGGCAGAGACCGCTCTCAGCCGATAGTACTCAGTAGGGTTTGGTGGTAGGCACAAAACTGGGCACAGTCAACTTCACTCCTCGGACGATCAGTGGCGTCGGATGATGGCCTTCAGATTTCCGACAGACCAAAGAAATCTGCCCTCAGTCCGTCTTATGGTCTCGCAAAATTTTGGCCAGCTTGGCCAGGCAAGCCAGACCGAATGGCCTCGGAAGTATTGACGTTTTTCTTTCGCCTGTGAACCGAATACCGGGATAGCGGATATGCACGCAAAAAGGGACCACCCCCCGGCATCGTCGCTTTTCGTCGCGCGGTCAACGCGTCGCGGGATGTGGTTACCGAGCGGGGGAAAAGTGATGCACGCCCTTTTTTTCTGCGAACCGCCGCCGCGTTCGGTCCTAGCCCACATGGAGCGTGGTGAGTTGCCGCTACATCTTGTCGAACCAATTTATTTTGCTGAACACGTGGCGGACGTTTCCGTCGGGATCCACGGAATAAAGCCCATCACGCGAACCCACGTACACCATTTTATGTGTCGTCTTGGCGATATTAATGTCCAACTCGCTCGGTCTGGGATCCCCGTAATTGTTATGGATGTGAAACGTGCCGAGGGCATTGGATTTGGAAATTAGTCTCACATGACTGAGACCCTCCTTTGGCGCAAATTCACTGCTCTGCAGTACGCCGGGCCGTCCATTCTCCTCGATGGAAAACCCCGTTTCATATCGTGCGGTTCCGTTCCATGTGGCTCTCCAAGCGCTCCGGGCGGCTTTCCGGAAAGCTACGGAGTACACCAATTCGTCTGTCTTTCTCTCCGTAGTGTTCTCCGTTGCATCGGTCTGTACGGTTTTCAGATTTTTCTGGGACTCTGCTGGGACGGGCGAACTCGTTGTCCTTGTCTGGCCCGGCTCTTGGCACAAAAGCAACACCAAAGCAACGGCGAAAAATGCTGGTTTCACGACCACTCACCCCTGGCGCAGTGGCGGCGGAGGCGAGATTCGGGGTCCTGAGAAGGAGCCTCAATTCGCTGTAGGTATGCTCTTGATCTTGACTTTGTCTCTGGCTAGTGCTCTGATAACGCTACATTTAGCGTTGCCTTCCACGGGCGATCTTCCAAGTTGCCCTCGTGGAGAATCAGCATGGATCAAGCATGGATGGCCTGGGACAGGCGAACCACCTCGTTAAGTTTCAAGGGTTCGAGCTGAATCTGCAGACGGGTGAGCTGCGGAAAAGCGGGACTCGGATTAAGCTTCAGGACCAACCCTTCAAAGTCCTGGCCGCCCTTGTGCAGCGTCCGGGTCAGCTAGTCACCAGGGAGGAACTCCGAAGGCTCATTTGGCCCGAGGAGACCTTTGGCGACTTCGACCACGCGATCAATCTCGCCGTGGCCAAACTTCGAGGCACGTTAGGCGATTCGGCAGATGTTCCCCACCTCATCGAAACCCTGCCCCGCCGGGGCTATCGATTTGTCGGAGTCGTGGAAAGGGCGCATTCCGACACGGCAGCGACGAGCGAGGCTAGCACAGCGAATGGGATTGCCGTTGCCGAGAAGCGGTTGAAGCGCGATACGAACAGCGGGCGTAGCGCCCCGGTCATCTCCGGCACGGAGCAGGTGGCGCAGGAAGTACCCCCGGTTCCGAAGAAAAAACTCTGGAGGATAGTTGTTCCGGCAGCAGCTCTGTTTCTCGCCGCGTTGGTTGCGGGTGGGCTTTACTACCGTTCACATCGCGCCAAACCGCTGACCGACATCACGGAGGTCGAGGTTGTACCCCTAACTGGAATGGCCGGGATGGAAAATTACGCAGCCTTTTCGCGAGACGGCAACCAAGTCGCGTTCAGCTCAAGCGGTAAACGTCCTGATGGCGACGGCATTTACACGGTCCTTATTGGTGGTGAAAGGCCTCTCCGCCTTACGTCAGATTCAAGGGACTGCTGTCCCGTATGGTCCCCTGACGGACGAGCTGTTGCATTCGCCCGCAGCCTTGGCGACAGAACGGAGAGCGGCGTGCGACAAGGCGGCTATTCGATTTACACCGTGCCCGCCCTCGGCGGCACGCCAAGGATGGTTTATTCTAATTCAATAGACTTTCCGGAGCACATCGGATATGAACCTACTTTTACCTGGTCGCCGGACGGCACTCAATTAGCCATCAGTGCTGTTTCGCCGAGCCTCGGCCGACCTGCGATTACTCTTCTTTCTCTCGAGGACCTCTCTCTGCATCCCATCACTGCCCCACCTCGCGAATTCAGTGATTGGGGCCCGGCATTTTCTTCAGACGGAAAGTCCGTGGCTTTTCTTAGATCCAGTGGCCCTGGCCTAGTCGAGGACCTCTACGTGGTCCCTGCAACCGGCGGCGAGGCCAGGCGTTTGACGTTTGACAATCGCATGATTGCGGGCCCCCCGGCTTGGTCGCCGGATGGTCGTGACATCGTTTTCGCCTCAGCGCGCGCTGGGCCATTCGCTCTGTGGAGAATTGGAGCTTCCGGCGGCGCACCGCAACGCGTCGAAGGGGTGGGAACGTCCGTGATGTTCCCTGCTGTATCCCCAACCAGCTACCGCCTCGCCTACACCAGTGTTGTCTGGAGACCCAATCTCTGGTCTGTGCGGCTCATTGATCCCAAGCACGCCGCCGGTTCACCCCAACTCCTTTTTGCCTCAAAGGGCGCCGTCGGACTTTCGTACTTTTCTGCCGATGGAGAGAAGATTGTCTTTGAATCCAGTCAGTCCGGCTATGACGAGATCTGGACAGTCAACAGTGATGGCTCTGATCCAACGCAACTCACCTTCTTGGCAGGGGAGTCTGGAACGCCTCGCTGGTCCTATGATGGGCGTTCTGTCGCTTTTGATTATCGCCCATCCGAGCGAAGCGAGATCTACATCGTCGAGAATGTCGGTGGCCGTCCACGCATTTTCCCGACCAATCCGGGCGCCAACAACGTTACGCCAAGCTGGTCTCGCGACGGCCACTGGATCTACTTTTCTTCAAGTCGCGGCAATGAACCCATCCAAGTATGGAAGGCTCATTATCCGGAGGGTGGCACAATCCAGCTCACGCAAAATGGAGGCACCTCCCCTATCGAGAGTGCCGACGGATTTCTCTACTATTCCAAATCAATAAGTTCCGACGAAATCTGGAAGATTCCAGTCGACGGTGGCCCAGAGAGTCTGGTCTTGAAGGCCCCCGCTCTCGACTGCTGGTGCAAGTGGGCACTGGCTCTTGGTGGGATTTATTTCATTGCCCAAAGATCGGAGCCGCAAGGCACCCTCTTTTTCTATGATTTCGCTGCCAAGAAACTCACAGAGATTGTACGTTTTGAGAAGTACACCAGGTATCCTGCCATTTCACCCGACGGCAGGTTTCTCATCTACACCCAAGTGGACCAAACGGACCAAACCATCATGCTCGTAAACCATTTCCATTGACCTACTCGCATGGCAAGTTCAGTTAGGTATATATGGGTTAATTAATTTCGCTGGATCCCCATCACCATCTTCGCCAGCGTCGAAGCCTTCACCTTCTTCCCCATTGAGAACCGCGCGAATCGTTTTGCGATCAAGTCCCGTATCTCTAGTAGTCCGTCGCAATCCACGCGCGGAAATCTCTGCGATCAGAGTCTCATTCGCGGCCACTCGCCCTCCGTCGTAGCGAATACACATATCATCGATGTTTTCGATGAAATCGTTTTTGCCTTGCTAGTGTCCGGCGGGCAGTCGTTACTGGGGT
>Ga0126381_100004182_pt1 | contig 15697 bp, 16 predicted proteins | sample PanSoiMetPlot_28_FD_96465 | JGI IMG/M metagenome (GOLD analysis project Ga0126381, IMG submission 96465) | Tropical forest soil microbial communities from Panama - MetaG Plot_28 | ecosystem: Environmental > Terrestrial > Soil > Tropical forest > Bulk soil | place: Panama | collected 2016-02-17 | reverse complement strand
TCGAAGTCGTCGGCAAATCTGCCTCTCCACCACCCATCTGCATCGTCCGTGCGTCTGATGTGCGAGGGCACCTTCTACTGCGTTAATTGCGATGTGGCTCGAGGACGATGTTGGTTCAAAGCCGCACTCAACCAAACCCACTCTAGGAGATGACCATGAAGACGTTCTATGCACTGACCGTTGCAGCGCTCATCGGGTTCGCTGTTCCTGCTCACGCGGACGACGCTGTCACCACCAAGCCGCAATCCGCGCGGGCGCAAGCCGCCGTCAATACACCTGCGAGTCAGGCCGAGCCGGTTAAGATTTCTCAGCAAGACAAGATGAAGCTCTGCGCCAAGCAAGCGACCGGCAAAAAGGGTGCCGAGCGCAAGGCGTTCATGAAGAGCTGTTTGTCCAAGAAGGCGTGATGCTCGAGGTTGGTCCGCCGCGGCTTGGCGCAGTGGCGCAGACCTGTCGTCGCGCGGTACCCGGCTCTCGGCGGCCACTCAGCACACGAGTGGCCGCGCCGGGTACCTGCAGGCGGATGTTTGCGGCCTTGGCCGCCCGAGGGCGTTAGCCGCTCGCGCAAAGGCTACGCGCAACCTATACCTCAGGCTTGCAAGCGCCGCGGTCGGGCGGCGGACCGCGCTAGGAAACCTTCACTCCCAGCAAATGACCCACGAGGAACGTGACCGTTGCCGCGAGGCAGCCGAGCAGCAGCATGCGCGTGCCGGAGGAGAGCGCGCCGCGACCGGTGAAGAGTGACAGCGTCGAGCCAACGGCAAAGAGAGCGACCGCACTCAGAGCTCCGGCGATCGCCAGTGCATGCGGGCCTCCGCCGAGAACATACGGCAGCAACGGAATTGCCGCGCCCAGTGCGAACGAAAGAAACGACGAGATCGCCGCACCCCATGGCGAGCCAAGCTCGTCCGGATTGAGGCCGAGCTCTTCGCGAGCAAGCGTATCAAGGGCATGCTCGGGGTCCGACACGAGCTGCTTCGCCAAGCGGTTGGCTTCCTTGGTCGGCAACCCCTTGGCGGCGTAAATGAGCGCGAGCTCCTGCGCTTCCGCCTCGGGATACTCCTTGAGCTCGGCGCGCTCCAGTCCGATCTGATACTCGAACAGCTCGCGTTGCGAACGCACGGAAACAAACTCGCCAGCAGCCATCGCGAAGGCACCCGCGGTAAGCCCAGCGACGCCAGTAAGCAGGACCACCGATACGTCAGGACTCGCTCCTGCGACGCCGAAAATCAGGCTCGCGTTGGACACCAGCCCATCGTTGATTCCGAACACCGCAGCGCGCAGATTGCCTCCGCCTTCGAGTCCGCGGTGCCGACGCTCGATACCTGCTCCCGGCACTGGAGCCACATGGCCGCCCGGCTCGCGTCGGCTGTACACCGCCATGCCGCGGACCTTCATCGCCGAGAGCACCGCGCGCAGTCGGCGCGGACCGAAGATGTCGACCATTCGCGCGACGAGACGCGTGCGCGGATCGGGCGCATACGGCGGAGGCGCCGGTTTGCCGCTGGCAGTGAGCTGTGCGCGCCAAATCGCGGCCTGCGCCTCGGCTTCACCGGCGAGCCGTGTGAACAGCTCCGCGTTACGGGTTCCAGCCTCGGCCTTGGCGCAAGCGCGGTAGAGATACGCCGAGCGTTGCTCCTCGGTCCAGCTCTCGAGCGGATTGCTCATGGTTGCGCGCGATCCGTCGTCGCTTTCAAGCCGGTGCTCCGAAGATCGTGTCGATTCGTTCCAGTACTTCCGGCGTGAGTTTGGCCACGACGTCGACCGCTTTCATGTTCTCGACGACCTGGCTCGGACGACTCGCTCCTGTGATCACGGTGCTGACATTCGGATGCTTGAGGCACCAGCCGAGAGCAAGCTGCCCCAGCGTACAACCGCAGTCGCCTGCGATCGGCGCGAGCTGGCGCACCTTGGCGATCTTCGCAGGGTCGACGATTCTTTCCGCGAGCCATTCGTAGCCCTTGAGCGTCGCGCGCGTCCCGGACGGAACGCCGTCGTTGTACTTTCCGGTGAGCAATCCTGAAGCCAAAGGGCTCCACACGGTTGTGCCCAGCCCGATGTCGCGATACAGACGCGCGTACTCGCGTTCAATCCGGTCGCGATGCAACAGATTGTACTGCGGCTGTTCCACCACCGGTTTGCTTAAGTGGTGCTTGTCGGCGATCTGCCATGCAGCCATGATCTCCGCAGCCGTCCACTCGGAGGTTCCCCAGTAGTGGGCTTTGCCCGAGCGGATGATGTCGTGCATGGCCCAGACCGTTTCCTCGATCGGCGTCTCGGGATCGGCGCGGTGACAGAACACCAGGTCGACGTGATCGAGCCCAAGTCGCTTGAGCGAGCCGTCGATGGCCTGCATGAGGTACTTCCGGTTGAGCGTGTTCCGTTCGTTCGGTCCCTCGTTCAAGCCCCAGAAGAACTTGGTCGACACGACGTAAGACGACCGGCGCCAGCCCATCTTGCGCAGGACGTTGCCCATGATCGTCTCGGAAGCGCCACGGGCATAGACCTCCGCGTTGTCGAAAAAGTTGACGCCGGCATCGTGCGCCGCCGCCATACACTCGCGGGCGCTGTCCTCCTGCAGCTGATTGCCATAGGTAACCCACGAACCGAACGACAGCTCGCTCAATTTGAGACCGGAAGAGCCCAGCCGGCGGTATTGCATGGTGATCCCGGGTAGTGATCCTCTGAGCCGCGAATCGTTCAGAGGTTCGTGATAACGGTGGCCGCGCGAATGCGGGACCACCGCATTTTACCGCATCGCAGCGCGCGTTTTGAGGGTGGCCGGCGTACAATCGCGCCCTTTGTGTCCGCCGCCATTCCTATTCCTCAATTCATCATGCCCGCAAAAAAACACCCGTTGACTGTTGAAAACCTCTGGGCGATCAAGCGTATCGGTTCACCGACTTGCTCTCCTGACGGTCGAAGAGCATGCGCCGCAGTGACTGCCTACGACATGGACAAGAACGAAGGCCGCACCGAGTTGTGGCTTTTCCCAACGGATGGCGGAGGTTCCCGGCGCTTGACCGCGGGCGACAAGGATAGCGAACCGGTCTGGTCTCCAGACGGCAAATGGATCGCCTTCACCGCCAAACGCAAGGATGACGAAGAGGCGCAGATCTACCTGATCGCACCCGACGGAGGCGAGGCGCGCCGTCTTACTTCCGTCTCAACCGGTGCTTCGGCGCTGCGCTGGTTTCCGGATTCGAAAAGGATCGCGTTCGTGTCCTGGGTCTGGCCCGATCTCGACGGCGACAAAGCGCAAGCCAAGCGCAAGCGCGCGCACAAGGACAACAAAGTCAAGGCGCACCTCTCCGAGCGAAAGGAATACCGTTTCTGGGATCACTGGCTTGCCGACGGACGCGTGCCGCACGTGTTCGCCGCCGACGTGGCAACAGGACGCTGCCGCGATCTGCTCGCCCGCACCGGGCTCGCGCTGCAACCTTGGGAGCCCTCGGCCGAACACTACGACATCGCCCCCGACGGTCGCGAACTGGCGATCACCGCCGACCTAGCGCCCGAGCCACGCATGATGAACGAGGTCGACATCGTCACCGTCAACCTAACGACTGGCCGCCACCGCACCTTGACCGCAGACAGCGGCTTTTCCGACGAGCACCCGCGCTACTCACCCGACGGGTCGCATCTGGTCTGGCACTCGTACAACGTCAAGCGCGCTTTCAACGACCAGGGGCGTCTCACCTTGTTCAACCGCCGGAGCGCGACCAGTAGGCGGATTGCCTCAAGGCTCGACCGGGCGACCACGCGCCTCGCCTGGGCGCCGGACAGCGCTTCGGTCTCGATGCTGATCGAGGACCGTGGGCGCCAGGGGCTGTATCGGTTGGGCTTGAATGACGCCATGCCTTCGCGCGTCGCCGCGGGCGGCACGATCGGCGGCTTCGCTCAGTCGAGGGACGGCCGGCGGTTCGTTTTCGATCGTTCAACGACGGCGCATCCGCCGGCGCTGTTCTCCATCCAGGCTGACGCGCGGGGCGAGCGGCCGCTGGATTCGCCCAATCGAGCGCTTCTCGCGCGCACGGCGCTAGGGGCGTCGCGCGAGTTCACCGTCAAGGGTTGGGGCGGCGATCCTGTTCAGGCTTGGGTGGTTTACCCGCCTAACTTCGATCCGAAAAGAAAATGGCCACTGCTGCATTCGATCCATGGCGGCCCGCATGCCGCCCACACCGACGGCTGGCACTTCCGCTGGAACGCCCAGGTCTTTGCGGCGCGCGGCTACATCGTGGTCGGAGTCAACTACCACGGCTCCTCCGGCTTTGGACAGCGTTGGCTGGAAACCATCACCCGCGACTACGGCAGGCGCGAGTTCGCCGATGTCGAGGCGGCGACTGACTTCATGCTTCGCACAGGATATATCGACCGCCAGCGCCTGGTAGCGAGCGGCGGCAGCTACGGCGGTTACATGGTCGCCTACATGAATGGCCAGACGGACCGCTATCGCGCTTATGTCTGCCACGCCGGTTGCTACGACTGGGTGAGCATGATGGCGACCGACGGCTATTTGTTCTTCGCCAAGGAGCTCGGCGCCTTCCATTGGGACAATCCGGCGCTGGTGATGAAGCAATCGCCGCATCATTACGCCAGGCGCTTCAAGACACCGACGCTAGTGGTTCATGGCGAGCTCGATTACCGCGTCCCGGCGACGCAGGCGCTGCAGTACTACAACACGCTGCGCACCAGGGATGTCCCGGCAAGGCTGGTCTACTTTCCCGACGAGAATCACTGGATTTTGAAGCCGCAGAACTCGCGTCTGTGGTATCGCGAATTCTTCGACTGGTTGAAGCGCTACGCCGCGCCGGGGCCGGCGCGCGGACGTCGTCATCGCTAGAGCGTGGGCGGCCCAGGCTTGCCTCGGGCGGTCTCGAACGCCTCCTGGCAGCGGATGCAGCGCTGCGCCGTAGGTTGCGCGTTGAGGCGCGGCCAGCCGATCGGCTCGCCGCAGTTGCTACAGGTGCCGTAACTGCCGTCGTCCACTCGGGCCAGCGCGGCGACAACTTCGCCCAGCTCGGCGATGTCTCGAGTGACCATGGCGATGTCCATGTCTGCCAGGATGTCAGCGAGAACCCAATCCTCAGTGGCGGCGAGCTCGTTGGCAAAGCCGGCAACCCGGGGATCATCGCTGTTGGCAAGCTGCGTTTGTACCTCGTTGCGTAGTTCCTCGCGCCGCGTGACGAGGCGACGGTTGAGCGTTTCGCGCTCGCTCTCTGTCAGCGGGTTCATGGTACCGGTCACTTCGCAACTCCGCATCGGTTTATCGCGGTCAAGGATCGCACGCTTTTGCCGTTCGCGGGGGTCACTCTGCCCACCGAGGTCGACGAAGCCTCCAGCCAAGCCAAATACGACAAAGGTGTCCTCGAGTTGAAGCTGGTTAAGAAGGCGACGCTTGCAGGCAAGCGCTTGAGCGTGCAGTAGCGCCGCGTGAACCCGCCATTAGCGTACGCGCTTGGCGGGGTACTCCTCTTCGATATTGTCGCGGAAAAAGCTCCACGGCGAAGAAGCGCTGGCGAAGCGCCGCCATGTCTCAGCCGTGACACCGCTGTACTCGAAAGTCCCCGCCGTCAGCTCGACCACGAGACGGCGGTTCTTGTCATCGTAGCCGGCGGCGCGCAAATTGCCGCCGGACAGTCGCTTCATCTCCATGTTTTCGATGGGCGGGGAAGGGCGTTCGTTCTGGGGATCGGTCAAGGTCACCGAGCCGGGCATGTTGCAGCAACCCGAAAGCAACGGGCCTCCTGGCTAAGACTTCTTCTTGCGCTTTTTGTGCGGACGTTTCTTGCCATAACTGCCGTTGAAGATTTTCCCGCGGCGGGTGCGCACGTCTCCCTTACCCATCGAGCTCTCCGATTTGACTGCTGTCCAAGTGGACCATTATAGTCGCCGCGCCAACCGCGGCACAAAGAGTCCAAGACGGATGGTCAAGAAGCGCTTTTCGGTCTGGGTCCTCGCGCGATGGCTCGGTGTCGCCGCAGTCATCACAGCGGGCGCAACGCTGTCTGCGGGCGCTGCTGCTCCGGTCAAGACGCTGCGCGTCACCTTTTCCATCGCCGAGACGAGCTTCGATCCGCAGTTTGCGTCCGATGGCGCCTCGGACGGCATCATCGACAACATCTACGAGACGATGCTGAGCTACGACTATCTGGCTCGGCCGGTCAAGCTGGTGCCACGTACCCTTGAGGCCATGCCGGCCGTTGAGGACGGAGGCAAGACTTACGTGTGCAAGCTGCGCAAGGGCATTTTTTTCACACCCGATCCCGCATTCCACGGCAAGCCGCGAGAGCTCACGGCCGCCGATTACGCCTACGCGCTCAAAAGGATCATCGACCCGGCGGTGAAAAGTCCGTGGGCGTGGCTGATCGAAAGCAAGCTGGTAGGCATCGATCAAGCGCAGGCCAAGGCGTCCAAGACCGGCAAGCTCGATTACGAGGCCACGCTGCCTGGCATCGAGGTCGTCGACCGCTATACGCTGAAGCTTCATCTCAAGGAAGCCGATCCGCGCTTTGTCTATGTGCTGGCAATGTCCAACACCAGTGCGGTCGCGCGCGAAGTCGTCGAGGCGTACGGCATTGATTTCGGTGCCCATCCGATAGGCACCGGGGCTTTCATGCTCGGCGAGTACAAGCGCAGTTCCAAGATCGTGCTGGAGGCGAATCCCGGATTTCGCGAATGGACTTATGCGCCTGCGGGGCCCATTCCCGCCGACTTTGAGCCCATCGCCGCCGCGCTCAAGGGCAAGCGGTTACCCCTGGTCGGAAGAATCGAAGTCAGTGTCATCGAGGAAGGCCAGGCGGCGTGGCTCGCGTTCCTCAACCGCGAGCTCGACATGCTCGAGCGCCTTCCGGCTGAGTTCATCGAAGAGGCACTCGTCGGCGGCAAGTTGAGTCCCAAGCTCTCGGCCACGGGCATCCAGCACGAAATGCTGCGCCGTCCGGAGACCTGGTGGACCTATTTCAACATGGAGGATCCAGTGGTCGGCGGATACGCGCCGGAAAAGATCGCGCTGCGTCGCGCAATCGGCATGGCATACAACACAGAGGAATACATCCGCGTCATCCGCAAAGGGCGCGCGGTGCCGGCGCAGAGCATCATCCCGCCCGACATCGCGGGCTACGATCCCAAGTTCAAGCCCGACGCCCAGATCTACGACCCGGCTACGGCGCGGGTGCTGCTCGATCGTTTCGGCTACAAAGATCGCGACGGCGACGGCTATCGCAGGACGCCGGAAGGAAAGCCGCTCACGATTGAGTACTGGTCGGCGCCGACGTCGTTCTCCCGCCAGATCGACGAGCTGTGGAAAAAGAACATGGATGCGATCGGTATCAGGATCGTGTTCAAAAAGGACCGCGTCTCCGAGTTGCGCAAAATGGCGCGCCTGGGAAAGATTCCCATGCGCTACGACGGGTGGTATGCCGACTATCCCGACGCCGAGAATTTCATGCAGTTGCTCTACGGACCCAACAAGGGAGGAGAAAACAACGCGCGTTTCAACCTCCCGGCTTACAACGCACTCTACGATCAGGCACGCCAGCTTCCGGATTCTCCCGAACGCACACGTTTATTCGACAAGATGACAGAGCTCGTCCTAGCCTATGCGCCGTGGCGCCTCTCGGAAAACCGGCTGGAGGACCAGCTCATGCAGGCGTGGGTGAAGAATTACAAGCCGCATCCCATCCGTTCGCAGTCCTGGGTCTACGTCGACATCGATCCGGCGCTCCGCAAGTAGCTCAGGCGATCGCGAGCTTCGCTTCAGGCGTCACGGCACCGATGCGGATCGCTCACGCGCCGCGCGGCCACCTGACGCTGTTCAGTTCGCAGCAGAACCTGAGCAGCTCGCAATCGTCGGCTTCGGCGTAGCCTGCCGCGAGCGCTGCGGCAAACCGCTCGCGTGCCGCGCGCGCGAGGGGCACGTCGACGCCCAGAGCTGAAGCCGCATCGACGGCAAGCCCGACATCCTTGCTCAGTATCTTCGATGCCGCATGCGTCGCATGATCGCCGGCAAGTGCCCGCGCCATGCGGTCGGCAACGATCCAGCTTCCACCGGAGCTGGCATTCACCACCTCGAGCAGGCGCTGTGGATCGAGGCCGCGTGCGAGCGCGACAGTAATCGCTTCGGCGCCCGCGGCAAGGTTCACCGCGGCGAGCTGGTTGTTGAGAATCTTATAGGCTGCGGCATCACCGGGTTCCGACCCCAGAATGAACCGCTTGGCCGAGATCGCATGAAAGATCGGCTTGCACTCTTCGATGGTGTCCGGGTCGCCGGATATCATCATGGTCATGGTGGCATCGGCCGCACGTCGAGGGCCGCCGGAGACGGGCGCATCGATCAGACGCACATCGAGGTTGCTCAGTCGAGGTTTGAGCGCAGCCATGGAAGCGGGTGCGACAGTGGAAGAGACAATCACGACCGAGCCATGCTTCAGTTGTGCTGCCGCGCCGGCTTCGCCGAACAGTACCCTCTCCACTTGTGGTGCATCGACGACGAGCAGGATCACGATCGAGCATTGGCGAGCAAGCTGCGCGGGGGTCGCGCAGACGACCGCGCCGGCGGCCGCAGCCGCGCTTTGCGCTTCGGGGCGGATGTCACGCGAGCGCACCGGGAAGCCCGCGCGGACCAGGCTCTGCACGACGCCGAGCCCCATCGCCCCGGTACCGATCACGCCGATCGCGGAGCGCGTGGAAAGCGAGCGAGTCAAGATTTGGGCGCCGAATACGGTTGGCAATCCTGAAGCTTCAGCGGCGTTCCGAATTCGATCAGAGTCAAATCCTCGCCTTGGCCGCGCAGTTCGATGTTGCCGTTGCTGTAGCGGACTCCCGACGCGCTGGGAATCTGGTAGAGCGTGATACGCTCCCCTGTCGCGGTGAGCATGCGTGCTTCGCCCGCATCGAAGCGGATGACCAGGCGCTGTCCGGCCTGCTTGCACGCGAAGGTGTTTTTTGCGGCTTCCTCCTCCTCTTTGGAGGGTTTGTGCTCGCAGGCGCTCAAGCATGCGGCAGCAAGCACAGCGAGCAGCAGCACACGGCGACGAGACATGAGCCTTCCCTTTATGGAGCTGGTTTTCTTGAAGTCAGGCGAGAGTCAGCAGTCACTGGACTAGATCGCACAGCCGGCCTGCCTGGCCACGCCCTCCGGTTTGCGGCGTGATGATGAAACTGCACAGGTCAAACTGCTGATCGGCTAGCGCTGCGGCGGCCTGTCGCAGGTCGGCATCGTCGAGCGACGGTTGCCGAGACATGATCCGCCCGTAACGAAGCGACGGATGACCGACCACCATCCAGCGATAGTCCGGCCCGACGGCGAGAACGATCGACTCGCGACCGAAGGGATACCACCAGATCCCGAGAAAGTGGACCGAAGTAATTTTCAGCACTGCTGGAACGTCGGGATCGAGTGGGCGATGACGACTCTCGTTTTGCTCCATGCTGCCGTCGGCACGCACACAACGGCTGTTCGACGCGATGGCGCCGTTTTCTGCGTCGCTGTATTCGAGCCGGGTATCGCGGGCGCAACGGCTCTGCAAGAACCCGGGAATCGCCGCGATCTCGTACCACGTGCCGAGATACCGGTTCAAGTCAAAGCTCGCAACCGGTACCAGCGCGGCTGCTGACGAAATCCACGCGGCCAGCAGCCAGGGGGCGAGAGCGGCCGGACCGCGGCCTTGTGGCAGGATGCTCATCGAGAAGGTGCTACGGGAGCGGGATGGGGTGCGCATAGCATATCGCGGACGGCCTATGACTAGCCATGCTTTCTCCAATCCCTGGTTCGGATTCTTCCCACCAAACGCTGGAGGTGCGTTCGCTGCGGGGATGCTGGGCTGCTTGTGGGTGCTAACCGTTCGAGGTTGTCGCGCCTTTGCCCGGCGATTCGGGCCAGCGCGCGAAAAGCCATCGAACAGCACCTGCGGTCTTGCACTGGCTCAACTCTGCGCGAAAGTTCGAGTCGGACAGCAAGGTCGCGGCGCCCGCGAGAAGTTGCAGATGCCGTTCGTTGGCCTGCCGGGGCACGAGCAAAGTCAGCACGTTGGAAACGGGCTTGCCGTCCGGCGCATCAAAAGGAATTGGAGTCCGGGTCCGAACGAACAGTGCCAACGCGGAAGGAATCGTTCCGATGCGTGCATGCGGAATCGCGACTCCATAGCCGAGAGCGGTCGAGCCGAGCGCTTCTCGCGCCTTTAGGCTCTCCAGCACGAAGGCGCTGGAAAGACCGTGGCGCCTGGCAAGCAACTCGGAGACTCGCTGCAACAACTCGTCCTTGTTCCTGACGTCGAGGTCGAGCAGGATGTCTTCCGTTCCAAGCAGTTCGCACAAGGGATTCATACGGGACCCTTCGATCGCCGGGTGGCGGCATCAAGAGATATCCTCGCCATCTCCGCCGGTCTCTGCGGGCTGCTCCTGCTGCGGCACATAGAGCATATCGGCATCCTGGTCGTAATCGAGAATCTCCGCGTATCGACCCCAGGCAATCAGTGTCTCGAGGAGCTTCGCAGGCTGGTCGTATGGAAGGAGGGCGGATACCTCTTCACGGATGGCTTCGGCGCTTATGCGGTTCTCTTCGGCCGCCTGCAATCGCGCAGCGACGATCTGGAATAAGCGCAGCTTCAGGATGGCTTGCTTGAACAGCGTCTTTCTCGCTGGAAGCGGCGCTGCCAGGAAATACCAACCAAGCTGCGTCATGTGCACATCGTCCTTGGGCGTATCCACGAGATCGAGCATCTCCGCCGCTTTGACGATCGCGATGGTTTCGCCGAACTCCTTGCCGATCCTTGCGCTCAGGTCGAAAACATTGATTGTCTCCTGGCTGTCCTCGATGATCTCCAGCAGGCCGACGATCGTTTCGACGGGAACGTTGGGGATCGATTCGACGCGCGCGACTTCAATACCTGCAATGGCCGGTCGGCCAGCAATCGCAGCCTGTTCCCCGGCTGTAGTTGGGGGTTCATCCGGGAGCACCGACGCGGTAATCGCGGCGTGGACCTGATCGACCATCGCCGTGAACTGCCGCGAGTTGGGGTCGCGCGGATAAGGCAATGGATTGATGATGACATGGCGGACACGACCAGGATGCGAGGAGATGATCACGATGCGCGATGCCATGAACACCGCCTCGGCGATGTTGTGCGTGACGAAGAATATGCTCTTGAGTCCCGGATCCTGGGAATCGCGCCAGAGTTCGACAACTTCGGTGCGCAGGCTTTCCGCGGTCAGGACATCAAGAGCGCTGAATGCCTCATCCATGCACAACACCTCGGGTCGCGCAACGACGGCTCGAGCAAAGCCGACGCGCTGGCGCATTCCACCCGATAGCTGCTTGGGATAGGCGTTTTCGTAACCGGATAGACCGATGAGATCGAGCACTCGTTCGATTTCCGCTTGGCTCTCACGGGGCGACAGCTTCCGCTTGGTAAGCCCGATACGGACGTTCTGCTGCACCGTGAGCCACGGATAGAGCGCGAAGCTCTGGAAAACAATAGCGAGATTCGGATTTACACCGTTGAGCTGCATTCCATGGCTCAGGACGGCGCCCTGCGTTGGTTCAACGAGGCCCGCCATCAGGCGCAGGATCGTCGATTTTCCGGAGCCAGACTGGCCGAGCAGCGCCAGCATTTCGCCTTCGCGGACTTCCAGGCTGACGTCGTCTAGAACCGTGACAGGTTGGGCACTGGTTCCCGTTGCGTAGGACTTGGAAACGTGTCGCAGTTCGATCAGAGGCTCGACGGCGACGGCTCCCTCCGGACTGACCAGAGTTGCTTCAAGGTTTGGCATGACAAGGAGTGATTCGTGGACGCATTGAGTCGATCATCCTAGTACTGCTGCTTCCACACCGTGCACGCGCCGAGTTATTCGAGCTTGAATTTGCGCTCGGCAAGATCGTAAAGCCTGCGCCAGAACACGCGGTTGATGATGACCACGAACAACGACATCACCGCGATGCTGAAATAAATGGCCGGCTGATCGCCCTTCTCAGTGACGCTCGCAATATAAGCTCCCAGACCGTCGGCCACGAGTTTGTCATTACCCCAGGTGGCGACCTCCGCCACGATGCTCGCATTCCAGGCGCCTCCCGCCGCGGTCACCGCGCCGGTGACCCAGAAAGGGAAGATCGCGGGGATGATAAGGGTTTTCCACAACGGCCAGCTGCGCAGACCGAACATCGTGGCCGCTTCCTTGAGATCGGTGGGGATCGCCATCGCTCCGGCGATGACATTGAACAGGATATACCACTGCGTGCCCAGCGCCATGAGAAACACGCTGCCGATGCCTATCGGGATGTGAAAGCCGATGAACAGACCGACAACGAACGGAAAGGTCATGTTCACCGGGAATGATGCGGCGATCTGGGCCATCGGCTGGGCGATGCTGGCGGCTCGCGGGCGCATGCCGATCCAGACGCCGATCGGCGTCCACAGCAGCGTTGCCGCGACGGTCATTGCGACCACGCGCAGCAGAGTCAGCGTTCCAAGCCAAATCACGTGCAGCATCTCGCCGCCGCTCATTTCGGTCTTGATCTCTCTTGCGAGACCGAACGCATCGACCAGCAGCCAGGCAAGTCCGGCAGCGAGACAACCCCACAGAGCCACGCGAATCAGCCCCTTTGCGAGTTTCGCCTGACGCGCGGTCATACTCGTGGCCACGTTCGAGGCGATTCCCGATACCCGCTTGGAGAATCCTGCGGCAATCGAGCTCGCGTGTTCAGTGAACCATGTCAGGACAAGCGAGCGCTGCAGAAAGGCGAGCGCCCACGACGTAGGAGCATCCTTGGCCTCGGTGAGCTCCAGCTTGAACTTCTCCGCCCAGGCGACCAGCGGGCGCCATACGAGCTGATCGATGACCACGATGGTGACGATCATCACAACAATCGCATAGAGCGCGGCTCTCGTGTCACCCGCCTCGACAGCGCTTGCCATATACGAGCCGAGGCCGGGGAGCTTGATGTTCTTGTTGAGCACCGAGATCGCCTCGCTCTGCGCGACGAAGAACCAGCCACCGCCAAAACTCATCATCGAGTTCCAGATCAGCCCAATCGCCGACGCAGGCAGCTCGAGCACGCGGAAGCGCTGCCATCGATTGAGCTGGTAAACGTGCCCCGCCTCCTGCAGCTCGGCGGGAATGGTGACCAGCGAGTGGTAGAAGCCGAAGGTCATGTTCCACGCCTGCGCGGTGAAGATGGCGAAGATGCTTGCACATTCGACGCCCAGGAGACTGCGCGGAAACAGCGCGAGAAATCCGGTCACGGTAATGGACAGAAAACCAAGCACCGGAACCGATTGCAGAATATCCAGCAGCGGCAACATCACTTTGCGGGCTCGAACGCTCTTTGCCGCGACGTAGCCGTAAATGAACGTGAACAGCAGAGCGGCACCGAAAGCGCTGAACATCCGCAACACCGTCCGCGCGGTGTAATACGGTAGGTAGGCGATGTCGAGCGAGAGTTGCGGAGGATGCAACTCGTCGAACTGGGCTCTCATGTCGCCGCCCAATACGACGATCAACCACAGCAGTGCGAAAACCGACGCCAGCACCACGGCGTCAATCCAGTTGACACGCCATGCGCGTTCGACCTGCTGTCCGGTGGTTTCCGGATAGGAACGCGCCATGGCTTAGGTCTCGGTCACGTGAGGCCAGATATTAGCCGCACGATGTTATCGAAAGACGCCGAGGCCGTCCTTGGAATTTGATCTCGACCCGATGCCCGCGCTACCCGGATTGCAGGCTGGGGAAGCTACCGATGCTTGCGCCATCCTTGCTAGGCTGGCGACGCAAGCGAGCCCTGGCCGCCAAGACTCCGATGCGCCGCTCATGCGATCCGGCGCGGCCAACAATCAAATCAGGCGAGCAGCGCCACGCTGTTTGTCGGGAGGGGATTTCACAATGGCATCCGTCTTGCCATGAAATTGCGTTGCCTGCGCAATTGACATGCGACTCTCCGCGTCCGCAAAGGCACGCTGGATGGCGGACGGATCACTGAGACTGGCGAGGCTCTCACGAAGTGCAGAATCGGAGAAGGTTTGGGCCACCATGGCCAACCGTCTTAAGTGGTCTTCTGCCTGCCCGTCAGCGGGGACCAGCATGACATAGAGCATGAAAACGGGATTTCCATCCGGGGCCCGAAATTCGATCGGTTTCTCGGTGCGCGCAAACAGCACCGCCGGAGTCGTGATCCCGGCGACGCGAGCGTGCGGGATGGCTATCCCCCTTCCCAATGCCGTCGAACCTGCCTGCTCACGCCGCCAAAGCGCGCGGAAGACCAACGCCGCATCCAAGTTGCGGGCCGCAGCCAACAGGTTTGCGGCGCGTTCGATTGCCTGCTGGCGACTATTGGCGTCCAGGTTGAGCACGATCTCATCGGGGGAGAGTGTCACTTCCGACTCCGTGAGCACAGGTGAACAAGTATTGCCGTCGTCAGCAGCTCGGCGAGCAATAGGGCGGCGGCGACCAGGACCCAGAATGTTACCGAGGAAAGCCATTCGTCCATCCACGGAAAATCTCCGATAGCTGTCATGCCACAAGGCTACAGCTACAGGTCGAAATAGAGCGTCAGAATCGGAGGCGCACGTGTAAACACCATGTAAAGAATTCGGCCGGCTCCTGCTGATCGGGCTATCGACCGCGCAGGTGTCGAGACATTCATACACCGCCTTTATGCGATGAGGAACCGATTTGACGGGACCTTTCCTTGCCAGAAACTACAGTGACCGCATATCGGAGTTGCTAAGGAGCAATTCATGGACCTCGACACGCTACACAACTGGCTCATGTTCAGGCCGCTGCTGGTGTTCATCCTGGCATGTCCGTTCCTGGTGTTGCCTCTTGTGGTCAGCTGGTGGAAAGATCGCCAAGCCGCAAAACGGGCGCAGAAAGCGAAGGCGGACCGTGCGCCAGTGATCGCTGGCGTACCGCTTGCGGTTGGCCGTAATGAAAGCAGGAATTCCCCCATCGGAGGGATATGTCGAACCGTGCTTTTGACGGAACCTTCAACGGCCACTCAGGTGACGGACACTGCCAAGCGCACTTGGGATTCAGCTATGAGCACACGAACGGCTGCAGGCGGCAATCGTTTCTCGATTCTACGAAGCATTCATGGCCTCTGACTTATGGAGTGATTGGGTCTTGCGACCGTTAACGCTAGCGATCCTGGCCGGTGCCCTCCTGATCCTCGGAATGATGGTCGGATCATGGAGCGCCCGGCGACGTCAGGCAAGGCGTAATCGGACGCCGGACCAAGTGGAGGAGGTCGCTACCGCGCCTGCTCCGACACGGGCTTCTGCAGCCAGAGAGGACTTTACCTCGACGTCAAAGGCAAGCGCGCGTGAATGGGATGACGGTCCGCCCAGGCCGAACTGGAATCGGCAGATCAGTCATTACTGGCCGCGTCCCAAATCTAAACAACCACGTCAACTTCAACCGTAATGAATTCGCGAATCAAACGTTGTTCTGGTTGTCGTCTACCTTTGTTGGCGGCTTTGATCGGAGTAGTTGCGAGCGGCTTTGCGGCTGCCTTATCAACGCCCGCTTCGGAGCCACCCAAGGCGGAGGCCAAGCCGCCGGAACCCGACTACACGCTGAGCGGCAACTTCGGCATCTATAGCCAGTACATTTTCCGCGGGCTCACCCAGACCGACACCAAGCCCGCTGTGCAGGGCGGATTCGATTACGCCAACAAGAATGGGCTGTATATCGGGACGTGGCT
>Ga0126381_100004181_pt1 | contig 15698 bp, 17 predicted proteins | sample PanSoiMetPlot_28_FD_96465 | JGI IMG/M metagenome (GOLD analysis project Ga0126381, IMG submission 96465) | Tropical forest soil microbial communities from Panama - MetaG Plot_28 | ecosystem: Environmental > Terrestrial > Soil > Tropical forest > Bulk soil | place: Panama | collected 2016-02-17 | reverse complement strand
GGCGTCCCGGCTATGTCGTGTGCTTCCGCGGGCAATTGCAGTCTGATCGGCTATTACTCCCTGGACGGCTCAGTGGTCGGGCAGGGCGCATTCGTCGCCAGCGAGACAGCAGGGGTCTGGGGCCACCCGCAGGCGATCCCGGGGCTTGGCACCCTGAACGTTGACCGGGAAGTTGGCGATCTGTCGATCTCGTGTGCCACCCCGGGAAATTGCGCGGCAGCCGGTTTCTACACCAGGACCACGGTTGGCCCGCCGGAGCATGACGCATTCGTGGCGAATCAAGTCCACGGTGTCTGGGGCAAGGCGCAGCCGGTCAGCGCCGCCAGTCTCGGTGCCAAGGCCGGCTCGTGGCTGGGTTCGGTTTCCTGCGGCTCACCAGGAAACTGCAGCGCCGTCGGCGGGTACTTCGTCACGGCTAATGTGCAGGGTGAGGCATTTGCCATCACGGAGACGAACGGCTCGTGGGGCGCGCCGCAGGCAGTGCCAGGCCTGACTGCCATCCTGCCCGTCAGCCAGTTTTCCAGTGACCTATTTTCTGTCTCGTGCGCAGCGCAGGGCGATTGCGCCGCCATCGGGCTTTACCAGGTGAACACGCGTGGCGGCCAGCTGGAATTCGTCGTCGAAGAGAAGAACGGCACCTGGGGCGACGCGCAGCTTATCCCGGGTCTGGCCGCCCTGGCGACGAATAACTTCGCATCCTTGCCCGCCGTGTCCTGCAGTGCCGCCGGCGAATGCACGGTGGCGGGCAGTTTCTCGACCGGCGCGGCGTTCCTTCCCTTCACTGCCACCGAGAGCGGCGGAACCTGGGGAAACGCCACCGAACTGCCCGGCGTGCCCGCCTTGGATACCGGCGGGATCCGTGCCATCCTGCTGTCCTGCCCCGCGGCCGGGAGCTGCGCGCTGGCTGACGACTACTACCAGAACACGCCTTTCGTCAGCCCGATCGGCGCGTTCACCGCCACGGAGCACAACGGAACCTGGGGGAACCCGCAGGCCATCACGGGCCTTCCCAACTCTGGATCGAACGTCGCCGTCAACATCGACGCGCTGTCATGTCCGAGCGCCGGGAACTGCAGCCTTGGCGGTTACTACGTCAACGAAGCGAAGCATCCCGCGGGGCCCACCGCGTTCGTGGATTCGGAGTCCATTGGCACCTGGCACGGCGCTCACCGCGTCGTGGTGCCGAGCATCGGCGTCAACGCCGGCCAGGTCACGGCCGTCTCCTGTGGCTCGACGGGGTACTGCAGTGCCGCGATCTTCAACAGCGGTCAGGTCGGGCTAACCGACGTCCGGGCCGGGTTCGTGGTCAATGAGGCGACCGCGTCGGCGACCAGGCTGACGCTCTCCACCGCGAAGCTGACCTACGGACACGAGAACGCCGAGCACCTCGCTATCACGGTCACGGGATGGCGCAGCCTCACGCCCTCGGGCAGGGTCACGATCAAAGCCGGCAAGGCCACGGTCTGCACGGTCACCCTCAAGTCCGGCAAGGGCGGCTGTACGCTCACCCTCTTCCAGCTCAAGCCCGGCACCTACCACCTCACCGCCAGCTACGCCGGTTCCGCCGGCTACCTCTCATCGACCTCACCGGCGAAGACGCTCACGATCGTGAAATAGCACGGGGCGGCTGGTTAAGCGAGCAGGCCCGCGAGCATGTCGTCTACGTTGCCTTCGGCCCATCGGCTGGGCACCAGCTTGGCGGGGTTGTGCGGGTCGCGGGCGAAACGGTGCAGCCGGCCGTGGTGGCGGGCCAGGATCACGTCGGTGCTGGCGCCGGCGGTTTCAGCTGACCCCTGCGTGGTGTAGTGCGTGAGGGTGATCAGCGCGGCGCGCTCAGCCGAGCTGAGCATGCCGTCGGTGTCCGCGTCAGGATCAGGATCGGCCAGCTCACCGCGGGGCAGCCAGGTAGTGAGCTGCTTGCGGGCTTCGTCGAGCTTGTACAGGCCGGCCTGGTGGACGCCAAACGTATCGATGCGGTACACCAGGCAGATCCGCTCCGGCTGCGGCAGTAGCAGGATCCGCCACGGCTCCCCTGGTTCTGTCGCGGTCGCGCGGACATCCATGACCATCCGGGCCCGCTGCTCGAATACCACCGCGATACCCAGGTCTCCCCGTACCTGCACCTGCTCACCGGGAGGGCCAGCGACGATGAGCTGGCGGGCCGCCAGCGACCGGACGGCCTCGGTGAGTGCCTCGTCCGACGGCCGTGCCTCCAGGAAGTCCACGACCGCGTCGACCGCCGTCAGCTCGGCAATCGTGTAAGCGCCAAGCAGCACCGGTCCGGTGCCGACCAGGTTCACCACGGCCGACACGAGCCCTTCCGGCACTGACGCCTGGCTCGGGCCCGGCGCGGTGCCGTCCGCGTCGGCGCCTGTCATGACGATCCCGCCCCGGCCCACCATTGCGCAGCCGTCGGCTGCTCGGCTAGATGGCCCAAGATCGCGGCCGCGCTCCGCGGCGGCGTTTCAGTGACCCACACCTGCGAGCTGCCGAACAGGCCCCGCCCCGCCCGGCCAGACAGTGCCTGGCCAAGTTCATTCGCCGGGTCCGCCTCGCCCGGTGGCGGGAACCGGCCGGCCAGATCGTGCGACACCGCGGTGGTGTCGTCGGCCGCCGCGATCCGGCGCAGCGCCGCGGCCAGCGCATCCGCCACCGCCTTCGGCAGCGACAGGGGGACGGCCAGATCAGGCGACAGGTACAGCGGCCGTCGCTCGGTCACTTGCGACAGGCCCCACGGACCGACGTTGCTGCGGGTCACCCGGTAGACCACATAGTCCATCAGGTGCCGGATGTCGTTCATGCTGGGCAGCTTGCGCTTGCCGAAGGCCGCGGGTGTCTTCTCCAGCTGCACCCAGGTGCCCTGTGCCGTCCGCCCGTGCAGCTTTTCCCTGACCACCTGCCCGCGCATCCCGATGTCGGGATAGCGCTTCTTATCGATGTCACGGTGATGGCTGGAGATACGCAAATGGCTGACCTTAGTGAACCGCCAGTCCTCGTACAGTTCCGGGTCGTCGATCAGCACATGCCCACCGCACAGCACATCACGCAACTGCTGCACTTGCAGCCCGTGCGCCTCCAGATCGGTGATGATCGCCGCTTCTTCCGGGCTGAGGTGGTTGGCCGCGGCCAGCAGCCCCTTACGGTATGCCCCTGCACGAGCGGTGATCTCGATCAACAGCCGGACCCTGGTCCGCACCGATTCAGTCTGATCGGCGCTCAGCGCACCAGATGCCGACCCGCTGGCACGTTCAGCAGGCGCAACGCCAGTAAGCACGGGCTCATGACGCACATGCCAAGTAAAACACGGGCCTCATAGAGGTTTTCGTTGCACCCCTGCCCGCCTAGTACCACTGACCTCAGACGCGCGGCCGCTCCATGTACCATTCCGTGAACTCACAGCACCGGCCGGCGGAGTCAAAGCGCATCACGAAGCAGTTGTCGTACACCTTCTCCACCGCGCCGCCCGGCGCGGACAGGTAGGTGCTGCTCCCCGTGGCAACCGCGACGCCGCCCTCCACGGCCACGGCACGGTAGACGGCGTCGTATGTGCCCTCCTCGTCCCGGCTTGAGACGCCAGGGTGTTCGTCCTGGCCCAGCCACGACCTGACGACCGCCTCCCGGCCCCGCACGGGATCGTCGTACGGGTGGTACCGGTACCGGACATCGTCGGCGAACAGTTCACTGATCTGGTCATGGTCATAGCTCTTCCAGGCCGCGACATACGCCCGCAGCCAGTGGTCGACCTGCGCCTTGTCCACCTATCCCACCTCCAGGGCACCAGCCTGCCAGCCGATCGGCCCGGCGGGCCGTAACATGACGTGAATGCGGGCCATTGACTTTCACGTACACCTGCCGACGCCTGACTGGCTGGACGGCAGCATGGCGGGCTACGTCGAGGCGGCCGAGGCGTACTTCCGGTCGACCGTGCCGCGCCAGTCGCTCGCCGAACTCGCGGACAGGTACCGCGCGCTCGATATCAAGGCGGTCCTGCTGGCCTGGGACGCGGAGACGGCAACCGGCCGCCCCAGGGTGCCGAACGAGACCATAGCGGCCGCCTGCGAGGCCCACCCTGACGCGTTCACCGGGATCGGCTCGGTCGACCCGCACAAGGGTGAGACCGCGGTCGCCGAGGTCGCCAAGATCGCGGGACTCGGGCTCCGCGGAGTCAAATTCCACCCGTCGTTGCAGGCGTTCGCGCCGGACGACCCGCGGTACGACCCGGTGTTCGCCGCGTGCGAGGAGCACGGCCTGCTCGCCCTCTTCCACACCGGGACCAGCGGGATCGGCGCCCGCCAGCCCGGCGGCCAGGGTATCAGGATCGACTACTCCCACCCGCTCAAGCTGGACGCCGTCGCGGCGGCGCACCCGCGGCTGACGGTCGTCGCCGCGCACTTCGGCTGGCCGTGGCACATGGACCTGATCGCGATGGCACTGCACAAGACCAACGTCTACATCGACATCTCTGGCTGGTCGCCGAAGCGGATGCCGCAGGAGGTCGTCCGCGAGCTCAAGGGCCGCCTGTCCGGGCAGTTCGTATGGGGCAGTGACTTCCCGTTCATCGATCCTGAGCGTTGCCTGGCCGAACTCGAGGACCTCGGCATCGCCAGCCAGGCCCTGCTGCACGACAACGCCAAACGCATCCTGCGGATCGCGTGACCGGCGCCGGCCCGGCCGACGGCCACACCGACCTCGTGCGCCGCGGGTATGACGCGCTGTCCTATCACTACCGCGCGGACGACGCGGGCGAAGGCAGGTACGCGCCCTGGCTGGCTGAGCTCAAGCCGCGGCTGCCGGCCGGCGCCTCCGTGCTCGACGTGGGCTGCGGCTGCGGGGTTCCGGTCGCCCGCTCGCTCGCCGCCGCCGGGCACGCCGTGACCGGCGTCGACCTCAGCGACGTGCAGATCGAGCGGGCGCGGCAGCTGGTCCCGGCGGCCACCTTCGTGCGGGCGGACGCGAACGCGGTCGACTTTCCCGCTGCCTCATTCGACGCGGTCGTCTGCCTGTACTCGCTCATCCACATGCCGCTGGACGCTCAGCGCCGCCTGCTCAGCCGCGTCGCGAACTGGCTCAAGCCAGGCGGATGGCTGCTCGCGACCACGGGCTGGACAACCTGGACCGGCACCGAGCAGAACTGGCTGGGCGGTCCAGCGGCGATGTGGTGGAGCCAGCAGGACGCGAACACGTATCGCGTCTGGCTGCGTGAGTCCGGGCTGGAGATCACGTCCCAGGATTTCGTTCCCGAGGACGGCGGCGGGCACGCCCTGTTCTGGGCCCGCAGCCCGCGCGCCTTAGTTCGGGCTGTAGCGCTCGTGGCTGAAGTCAGGCGCCGGGCGTGACGTGGTGGCGCGCAGCATGCCGATCTCCCTGACAAGCAGAGAGCGCTCGGTCCGCAGCCGGGTCAGTGCGTCCGGCGCGGCCAGCAGCGACTGCCGGTCCGGCAGGTCGATGATCATCGCCGCGCCGACGATGTATGACAGCAGCAGCGGCTCATCCGGCAGGTCGGTCACGCTGATCACTCCCCCGCCACGGTCGGCGAGCGCGTTCAGGTAGCCGCGGAACGCGGCCTGGACCCGCTGCGTCGCGACTGCCGCCGCCGCGACGTCGGCGGCGTCGGACCCGCCGGTCACGTCGGACGCGACTACCACGTCGGGGAGCGTCTCGATCTCGCCCTGGAAGTACGGCGGCGACTTGTCCAGCCGCAGCAGCCGGAACCGGTCCCCGCCCACCGTCGACAGGTCGTACCCGCCCTCCTCGCGCGGCTGTACTGTGCGGATCGTCGCGACGCAGCCGACGTCGTACAGCGCGGTGACGCCGTCCACGCCGGTTTCCCGGCCCTTGCGGATCGCGATGACCCCGAATCGCCTCGGCTCGGGCTGATCAAGCAGGTCACGGACGAGCTGCCGGTACCGGTCCTCGAAGACATGCAGCGGTAGCCGCATGCCAGGGAACAGCACCGTGGACAGCGGGAACAGCGGCAGCATCTCACTCATTTGTTGACATTATTCAGCGCCGCCCGGCGCCGCAGAACAGCCCCGGCGCTATTTTCGGTTGCCGCGTCTCGCGGCGGTGCATAACCTCGCTAACTAGCGCGGTGACGGACCTGACAACTCCCGAGCGTTCGCCCGGTCACCGGGCCCCAATGAGGCCGTCGACGGCAAGGATTTCGGCGGCGAAGACGCGGTGGCACCGCGAGTCACCCTTCTCGCCCGCGTCCCCAAGGGATCACCTTCGAGGTCCCAGGAGGGACTGAGCGATGATCCGGGTACCCATATCGACTCTGCGCGGCCATACCGGCCAGACAGTCACCATCGCCGGCTGGGTGCAGACACTGCGCTTGCAGCGCGCGATGCAGTTCGTGCTCGTCCGCGACCACACCGGCACCGTGCAACTGACTCACCGCCGGGACGGATCGGTTCTGGAGGCCGAACTCGACGGGCTGACCGCCGAATCGGCCGTCCGGGTCACCGGCCGGGTCGCGGACAACCCGGTCGTGAGCCTCGGCGGGCTCGAGATCATTCCTGAGCGGATCACCGTGGAGAGCCGCGCCGCCACGCCGTTGCCCGTCGATGACAACACTGGCCCCGAGGGCCGGCTCGACTGGCGGTTCCTCGACGTGCGGCGCCGCCCCGCCGCGAGGCTGGTCTTCGAAGTACAGACGACCGTCGAACGCGTGATGCGCGAGTTCGCCTACGCCAGCGGGTGCACCGAGATGCACACGCCCAAGCTCATGGGCACCGCGTCAGAGTCCGGCGCCGAGGTGTTCGAGCTCGGCTACTTCGGCCGCAGCGCGTACCTCGCGCAGTCGCCGCAGTTCTACAAGCAGATGGCGATCGCGGCCGGCGTGGACCGAGTCTTCGAGGTCGGGCCGGTATTCCGCGCCGAGCCGTCCTTCACTTCAAGGCACGCCACGGAGTACACCGGCGTGGACGTCGAACTGGCCTGGATCGAGGACGTGAGCGACGTGATGGAGTTCGAGGAGCGGATGCTCGCGCAGGTGCTCGCGGCCGTCGGCGCCGCGCACGGCGAGCAGATCAGGGAGCACCTCGGCGCGACTGTCACCGTGCCGCGGGTGCCGTTCCCGCGGATCACGATGGCGCAGGCGCACGCTCTCCTCGACGCCCCAGGCGGCCGCGCCGACCTGGACCCGGCCGGGGAACGCGCCGTGTCGGCGCGGGTAGCCGAGCGCACCGGGCACGAGTTCGTCTTCGTCACCTCGTATCCGTCGAGCGTTCGGCCGTTCTACCACATGCGCGCGGCAGGCCAACCGGAACTCACGTGCAGCTTCGACCTGCTGTGGCGCGGCCTGGAGATCACCACAGGCGCGCAGCGCGAGCACCGCTACGACGTGCTCCTCCGCCAGGCGCAGGAGCAGCGGGTCAGCACCGAGCCGATGCAGGACTACCTGGACTGTTTCCGGTACGGCTGCCCACCGCACGGCGGGTTCGGCCTAGGGCTCGGCCGCCTGCTCATGGTGCTGCTTGGGCTGGACTCGATCCGGGAGGCGACGTTCCTGTTCCGCGGCCCGAACCGGCTGTCGCCGTAGCGGGAAAGCATCGTTCTACCTGTCCGGGCACACGCCGGCGAGCGAGCTCACCGGCCTGTTCGGCTGGACGCTTCCGTGACAAGCCGGTCGATGCCGGGTCAGGCCACGATGAGGTAGATGCTGTTCGCGATCAGCCACAAGCCCAGGATCAGGCTGCCAAGAATCAGCACCTGGTCGGTGTGGTTATCGATCCATGCCTGAATACGTGCCAGCAGCGCCTGGCTCTCCGCGGGCTTGACCACGGCGTAGATCTGCATGGCCAGATAGGTCGACGAGGCAAGCACGCAGTAGAAGAACAGCGCGAGGAAACTTCCGGCGCTCGACAGCTTGGCGCTGACGACCGTGGCCGCCCCCGCGCCGATCAGGGCCCATGGCTGCAGTGTCGGCGCCAGGCCCATCGCGAACCAGGGTGACATGCTGTCCACGCGCTGCTGCCACTTGGGCGTCTTCTTGGGCGGCTTGGGGGGCTTGCGGCGCTGGTCCCTCCGGTAGGCATACAGCACGAGGAATACGCCAAGGGCGATCTTGACCGCCAGCGATGCGAGCGAGGGGGCCGTGTTCGGCTTGGGCGGGTCGTTGCCGGTGGCCAGCACGGTGACCGTGACCACGATGGCCATCGACACCAGCCAGCCGAATACGAAGGCCGCGCCCTTGCGCGCGCCGTGCTGCGAGGGCAGCACGACGAGGAATGCTGTTAGCGGCAAAGGGTCGAGCGCGATCCCCAGGCCGATCAGGATGAGGTTGAGTATCACCGCCATGCTTCCCGTCTACGGTTGCGATAGCAATCGTGGGGGCCGCGGCGGTCGTGTGCATCACCCGGTAAGCATGGCGCGGGGCGGTCTCCTGCCGGAAACCGCCCCGCCTGTTGCTGTTATCAGGCTACTTCTTCGGCGGCGGCGGGAGTGGCACCTGGGTGGCGTAGAACGCGAGGTGGCCGCTCACGGTCAGCAGCGCCACCACGTCGACCTTGCCGGCCTGCGCGTTCTCGTACACCTTCCAGGCGAATTGGGTGCCCCTGGGCAGCGGCACCCGGGCCGTCGTGGTCCATGCCGTGGCGGCAGAGTTCGACGCGCGGACGAACAGCGCCGGCGGCGAGCCGGCCCCGTCGATCCAGGTAACCCATAGCCGCCCGTTCGGGCCGGCGGTGATGTCCATTCCGGCCAGGTGCTCGCCGAGGGGATTGAACTTCGCCAGCGCGAACGGCTTACTGGCGCCGACCCGGTAAACCTCCAGGGCGGAATAGGTGGGGAAGCCAGCGCCGTAGGCCAGGTAGACGCCGGCCCGGCCCTTTCCGTGTCCGGTAATCGCGGCGCGCTGGTTGATTACGACCGTGTTGCCGCGGGTCACCGAGCCAGGCAGCCGGAAGGCCGTCCCGGTGAATCCGGCCTGGTTCAGCCGGTGCAGCCAGATGCCTTGTGCGTTTCTTATGAGCGACAGGTATGCCACGTAACTGGTGCCCGTGACGCCGTCCGTCGCGATCCCCGGCTGAGAGACGCAGCACGCCGTCCGCACGTCGTCCTGCGGCCGCCCTTGGTGCAGCAACTCCAGATGGAAGGTGTTGGTGAAGGAGATCCACGGCTTGCCATCGCTGCCGGTGGCGGCCGTGACGCTGCTGCTTGGCAGCGTCTGCGCGGTTACCGGCGCGAGCGTCCAGTGCCCACCGCGGGTTGGCCTGGTGGCCTCGAAGATGCCCTCAGGTCCCGTGAGGGTCTTGGTGCCGTTCCAGAACACGTCGAGGCCGCCCGGGGTGGCGGTGGCGTCGGGGAAGCTCGCGTCGGTCTGGCCGCTGACGATCACGGCCGCCTGGCCGACCGCGCCGCTCGGCGCAATGGGGGTGTCCAGGATCCCCTCGTGGCCGTTGATTGTTCCTTCTTCCCACAGGACGTGCAGGACGCCGTCGGCGCCGCGGACCAGGCCGACGTCCGCGATGTTCGTGGTCTTGTTCGTCACCTGTGACCAGTGTCCTGGAGCGCCATCCGGCTGTGCTGCGACGTTCGGGGTTGCCGCGTTCGGAGCGGCGGCGTTCGCCGCCGTCTGCCCGGCGAGTGTGATAGCGGCGAGCACGCCGGCCGCCGCCACGGATCGGATGGAAAAACGTACGTCGCGCAATTCTGCCTCCCAGTTCAGCGCTTGCAGCGCGATGCTGAAAATCGCGCAGGCGCGGGGACATCCTGCGCAGAGGTAGAAATTGGCGGCCGCCGCTCTCTATTGGGGAGTACGGGAATTGCCGGATGGCGGTTCGGCGGGTTAGCCGAGTTTGTGGCTTATTCTCAACCGGTTAACCTGCGGCCGGAGTTCAGGTGCCACCGGCCAAGCTAGCCCGCGGACTCTGCCAGCAGCCGGAACAGCGCCGCGACGGCGTCCGCGTTGGTGCCAGAATCCGTGACCGGGCGAAAGAACGCCGCGTCCGCCCGCTCCACCGCGCCGATAGCGCGCAGCGCCAGTTCCGCGCCCGCGGCGGTGATGCGCAACCGACGCGCCCTGGTGTCGCCGGGGTCGGTGTCGCGCTCGAGCAGCCCCTTCGCTGCCAGCTTTCGCACGACCTCGGACGTCATCTTGACGTCGGTCCCGGCCTGCCTAGCCAGCTCAAGCTGGTTGGGTATGCGGCCGTGGTCGTTCAGCCACCAGGCGCAGGACAGCAGGACGAATTGCACGTGAGTCAAGCCCAATGGAGCAAGCACCGCCGCGATCTCCCGTTGCCATCGCAACGTGGCATGCCACAGCCAGAAACCGGGGCTATAGGAGGGGCCCTCGATCGTCAGGCCGGTACCTGCCTGACGATCGCTGGTGGAGCGGTCGCTGGTCATGCCGCAGCATAAGCCAGCAGGGCCTGCATGGCGTCCGGGAAGTCCTCGGTAATCGCCGGCCCGAGTTCCGGCCCGATCTCAGCTGCTTTGGGTCCGCTGATTTCCAGCCGGTGGACGATCCTCGTGCCGCCGTCCGGGAGCCGGGTCAGCGCGTGGCTAAAGCGCAGTATCACGTCGCCCATATCCGTCTCATCGGCGTACAGCTCGTTCGCCGTGATCGCGGTGATGACCGAGGTGACGGGGTCCTGTCCCTTCGGGGTCATCGCGACCGCGGTGCCGACCACGAACAGGCCCTGGAGCTTGACCGACTCCATAGAGGTGTCCCAGCGAGCCCAGTTATCGACGTCCGCGATGACGGCCCAGATAACTTCCGGAGCAACGGCTGACTGGGCGGTGTGCTCATGTATCCACACGTCGCGCCTCCTGACGAGTAAGATCTGTGTACAGATTATCTGTGCACAGACTATCTGTCAACGGTGCCACGCCAGCGCCGCCCGTTAGGCTGGCTCGCGTGAACCATGTCCTGGCTACCCAACGCCTTGTCCTGCGGCCGGTCGAGGCAGCCGACCACGCGGCGCTGCTCGCCCACTGGACCGCGCCGGACGTCCGGGAGTTCCTGTTCGACGGCGAGGTCTTGTCGCCCTCGGCGATAAGCGGGGTCATCGAGGAAAGCACGCGGGACTTCGCATCCGCTGGCTACGGCCTCTGGCTGGTCTTCGAAGGCCCAATCGATAGTCAGAACGGAGCCGCCCGACTCATCGGGACCACCGGTCTGCGGCCGCTTGAGGACCTCGGGCTCGAAGTGCTCTACAGCCTGACCGCTGCCGCGCGGGGCAAGGGCTACGCCACCGAGGCCGCGGGCGCCGTGTTGGGGTACGCGCTCGGGACGCTCGGGCTGCCGCAGGTCTTCGCGGAAGTCGACGAGGGCAACCGCGCGTCGCAGGCCGTCCTCCAGCGGCTCGGGATGACGCCGTTCGACGTGGTACCGGGCGTGCTCGGGCCGATGACCCGCTACCGCAGAGCCCGCTGACGGTTACGGTGCCTCGCGCCGATCGCCGGCAGCAGCGGGCGGATCGCGCGGCGCCGGAGGCAGCCCTGCCAGACGCCGATGCTGTACGCGACGTCATCGAGCAGCCGGGCCGCGAGGTAACGCGCGGGGTCGAGCGGCGGACGGCGGTCCGCCCAGTCGAGCAGCGGCGGGGCGAGGATCAGCGCGGTCACCGGCACCCGCAGCCTGGGCACGGCGATCGCCGCCGGGATGGCAAGGGGCCACCAGGTACGGGACAGCGCGCTGCCAAGCGGGCGGGCGGCAGCCAGGCTTCCGCCGCCCGCGAGGCGAACGGCAAGCGACCAGGCCGCGTGGTCCGGCGCGGGCGCGTCGCCCTTGGCCGGGGCCTGCGGCGGCAGCGGCCACCGTTCGCCGGTGACCCGCGACAGCCGCCTGGCGAGCAGGGCGGTGGCGGTGCCGGTCAGCGCCGCCGCGGTAACTGGACGGCCGGCCAGCGCGGCGGTCCAGGCGCCCACGGTCCACCAGGAGGCATACAGCGGCCGGACGGCACCGGGGTGCCGCTCTTCGAGCGCCGCCGCGGACGTGCCGTAGTCGGCGCGGCGGGCGAACCAGGCGCGCAGCCTGACCCGGTGGTCGTGGCCCATGACCGCCGCCGGCTCATAGCGGACCCGCCAGCCTGCTGCGGCCAGCCGCCACACGAAGTCGACGTCCTCCCCCACGTACATCCCCTCGGTGAACCCGGTCCCCGCGGCGCACCTGCGGACCACCAGTGCCGCGCCGGGCACATAGGAGACTCGTGCGCCGGGCCGGACAATGCTGGGCCGCGCGCCCATGTCGAGGGTGGAACTGGCGCCCTCGTACCGGCCCAGCCAGGTCGTCGCCTTCTCGTGCGGGACGATGCGCGGCGCGATAGCGCCGGCAGCGGGGTCCGCGAAATGCGGCAGCAGCCGGTCCAGCCAGCCCGCCGAAGGCACGCAGTCCGAGTCGAGAAACGCCACGAGTGGCGTCGCGGCCGCGGCCAGCCCGCTATTCCGCGCCGCGGCAGGCCCCCCATTCACCTCCCGCCGCAGCACCCGGGCCCCGCCCGCCGCCGCGATAGCCGCGATGGCTCCCGGGTCGGCGGAGCAGTCATCAACCACGATCACTTCGAGACCGTCCCCCCGCAGCCCCGCCAGGCACCGGGCCAACTCCGCATGCCGATCCCGCACCGGAATCACGACGGTAATGTCCCGGGCGTACTGGGTGCGGGCGGGGTCGGGCGAAGCGAAGACGGGATGCGCGATCCCCGCATCGAGCAGCCGCCGGGCGAGCGCGCGAGCTGTCGCGCTGTCTGCTACCGGCGCCCCGGCTAGCCACCCCGCGACCTGCCGAGCCCCAGCAGGCGTAAGCCGCAGCACCCGGACAGGCGACCCCCCAACAAGCACTGACCCGCCAGCGACTAGCCGTGTCCCAGGATCAGCGCACAGCCGGAAGCCACCGGGTACCAGCTCGTCCGATGGTCCAGCCGGTTCACGGAAGCGGGAGCGCAGTGGTGGAACGGCGCGTTGTCCGGCGCGCCGATAGGGCGCCGACGAAACGCGACGAGCCACCACAAGCCCCCGCGCCCTACCCGGCAGCGAACCCGGCAAGCGGACTCTCGTCGCAACCACGATCCGGCGGCCGCCGCCGCCCGATCGTCACAGGAACCTTGCGATGCGAGTGGTCGACCGACGGCTTAGGCGTCGCCGAGCCGGAAACGGCGGCCAGCGCGGACGCGCCGTGCCCCTGGACGCACTCGGGGTCCGGCCCGTCGAGCGGCAGGCCGGTGAAGAACTTCGCCGCCATGCAGCCGCCCCGGCATGAGTCGTAGAATCCGCACGACCGGCACGCTCCCCCGGTATCGGGTGCCCGGAGCGAAGCGAATAGCGGAGACGTCCGCCACACCGATTCGAACCCGCCCGCCGCGCGGACGTTGCCGGCCAGGAAGTTCTCGTGGATCGCGAACGGGCACGCGTAGACGTCCCCCACCGGGTCGATCAGGCAGACGACCCGCCCCGCGCCGCACAGGTTCAGGCCGGGCAGCGCGGAACCGTACGCGGACAGGTGGAAGAACGAGTCGCCGGTCAGCACCTGCTCGCCGTGCGCTACAAGCCAGTCGTACAGCGCGCGCTGCTGCTCCGCGTTCGGGTGCAGCTCGTGCCAGACGTCCGCGCCGCGGCCCGACGGGCGCAGCCGGGTGAGCCGCAGCTGGGCGCCGTAGTTGTCGGCGATGGCCTTGAACTCATCGAGCTGCGGAATGTTCTGCCTGGTCATGACGACCGACAGCTTGAAGCCGCGAAACCCCGCGTCGTGCAGGTTCTGCATCGCCCGCATCGCGGTCGCATACGACCCGGCGCCCCGTACCGCGTCGTTCACCTCCGGCGTCGCGCCGTCGAGCGATATCTGCACGTCCACGTAGTCGCTCGCCGCCAGCCGCGCGGCCGCCGACGGCGTGATCTGCACGCCGTTCGTGGAGAACTTCACCCCGACGTGGTGCGCGGTCGCGTAGTCGACGAGCTCCCAGAAGTCCGGCCGGACCGTCGGCTCACCGCCGCCGATGTTGACGTAGAAGACCTGCATCCGCTCCAGCGTGTCGATGACCTGCTTGCACTCGGCCGTGCTCAGCTCCGCCGGATCCCGCCGCCCGGACGAGGACAGGCAGTGCACGCACGACAGGTTGCAGGCGTAGGTGAGCTCCCAGGTCAGGCAGATGGGCGCGTCCAGGCCAAGCTGGAACAGGTCCGTCAGCTTGCCAGGCGCGGCACCCGCGCCCGCAGTCACGTCTTGGGTGAGCGTCATACCTGCGTCCGTTCGGAGATCATATTTGAATCTGCGAGCGCCGACAGCGCCCGGGTGTACGCGGGCAGTTCCGCCGCTGTCACGCCAGCCGCCGCGCAGGCGGACCGGGCGCTGGGGTGATCAGCGAGCGACCGGACCACCGTCAGCACCCGCTGGTTCTTCAGGAAGGACAGCCGTCGCGTGCCGAAGTGGTAAAGCAGCGCGCCGAACGGCTCCGGGCGCATCGACACACGGGGGTCGACGCGCCAGGGGCGGTCGAGGTCGAACTCAGTAGACACCGCACATACCGTCGATCGAGACCTCCTCGACAAGGAGCTCGTCACTGGTGAGCGCGTCGGCCTCTTCCGCGGGTGCCTGAACGGTCTGCTCGGCCATGTTTACCTCCGGTGGTAGTGGCACCAAGTGCCACGGAATAGCATCTGGCACGAGGGTAACGGCACCAGGTGCCGGAATCAATAAACATCACGAAGTGTGATCGGCCCTCACGCTATGGTTGGCGTAAAATTGGGCATTCGTCACTAGGGTTGGGGAATGGTGATAGCTGTGCCGCCTCCGCTCGCGGCCCCTCCCGGCCATCCTGGCCGCAAGCGCGTGACATCGCGGGAGGAGCTCGAGCAGGCCGCGTTCGGTTTGTTCGCGGAGAATGGCTTCGAGCAGACGACCGTGGACGACATCGCGGCGGCCGCCGGGATCGGGCGGCGCACGTTCTTCCGCTACTTCCCGTCGAAGAACGACATCCCGTGGGGCGCCTTCGAGCTGGAACTAGAACGGATGCGGGTCCGGCTCAAGGCCTGCCCGCCGCAGGTTCCGCTGATGGACGCGATCCGGCTGGCGCTCATCGACTTCAACCGCGTCGCGCCCGCGCAGGTGCCGCTGCACCGGCGGCGGATGGAACTGATCCTCCGGGTCCCCGCGCTGCTCGCGCACTCCACGCTGCGCTTCACCGCCTGGCGCGAAGTGGTCGCCGACTTCGTCGCAGACCGCACCGGCTGCCGCCCCGGTGAGCTGGCGCCCCAGGTCATCGCGCACGCCGTCCTCGGCGTGGCTGTCGCCGCCTACGAGCACTGGCTCGACGACCCGGACGCCGACCTGGGCACGCTGCTCGACGACGGGATGCGCCAGCTTGACGCCGCGTTCACCGGCACCCCGCGGGCACAGACCGCCACCCCGCACAAACAAGGGGCTGCCCGCTGTCCGGACTGAGCAGCGCCCGCTGGCCGGACATCGAGGCCGGGCCGCGGCGGCTGCTCGTGGTGCCGCTCGGTTCACTAGAGCAGCACGGACCGCACCTGCCCCTGGACACTGACACCCGGATCGCGGTCGCGGTCGCCGAACGAGCCTGCGCCGCACGCGCCGGGGTCGGGCTCGCGCCGCCGGTCGCGATCGGCGCGAGCGGCGAGCACGCGGGCTTCCCCGGGACGCTGTCGATCGGCACGACCGCGCTGACGTTGCTGCTGGTCGAGCTCGGGCGGCACGCGAGCCTGCACTGGCCCGCGATGCTGCTGGTCAACGGGCACGGCGG
>Ga0126381_100004180_pt1 | contig 15698 bp, 8 predicted proteins | sample PanSoiMetPlot_28_FD_96465 | JGI IMG/M metagenome (GOLD analysis project Ga0126381, IMG submission 96465) | Tropical forest soil microbial communities from Panama - MetaG Plot_28 | ecosystem: Environmental > Terrestrial > Soil > Tropical forest > Bulk soil | place: Panama | collected 2016-02-17 | reverse complement strand
CGAAGTCTCCGTTTACGACGCCGCCGTAGTGTTCGGCGGACGTGATCAGGATAGTGGGCTTGCCGCCGAACAGATAGTAATGCGGATTGTCAGGGTTCAGTTTAATGGGCTCGCCGAAGACCGCCGTAGCGGCGAGTGCACAGAGAACGACGGCGGTCCTGCTGAGATTGATGATCACGGTTCTAGAAATCGAGCCGCAGTGCAAATTGAATCACGCGTGAAGGGCGGGTCGCGATGACCTGACCGAATTGACCATTGATTTGGGCGCCGGTGGGGTCGAACACTGCGTTGTTATCAACATAGTCATACTGCGTGTGATTGAAGGCGTTATAGAACTCAGAACGGAATGTCAAAAATCTCTTATCGCTCCAGAGTGGGAACTTCTTCGTAAGAGTGATGTCCCAATTATTCTGTCCGGGACCATAAACCGGGTAGACGGGTGCGTTGCCCGGTGACCCTTGGGGGGGCCGTGCAAATGCCGCCGTATTGAACCAGTGATAGAAGCTTCCTGCATTAGTCGATACCGAACCCACTAAGTCCGCCCGAACGCCGTCGCCGCCACCCGCGATATCCGCGCCGTCGGAAGTATCGAAGTTGATTGGCTCAGGCAAGCCCGTTGCGAAGGTGGTTACTCCGGCAAATTCCCAGTTGTCGAATATGACCTTTACTATCGCATTCGGTATCAATTTACTTGCCCTTGGTAAATCCCATAGATAGTTAATGGTCAGGATCTGGCGCTGATCGAAAAGCGTCGGACCGTAATTCCAAATGCGCCAAGGCCTGTACGTCGCCAGCGTGTCACCGTCGTTCGAGCCGGTTCCCATGGATCTGCCCCAGGTGTACGACACGCCAAATTGCACACCGTGGGAGAACCGCCGGTTAAACGCAGCCTGCAGCGAATTGTAATTCGACCAGCCGAAGTTCCCGAGCTGGCCGATACCTTCATACCCCGGATAGGGCCGATAGAAATCATCCGGCAATGCGCCGCCGGTCACCGGGTTCTGATTCTGCGGAAGGAAATGCGACCCGTAGGGTACCTCGTTGATGTTGATGCCTTGGATCAGGTGATGTGCCACGTTACCGACATAAGAAACGTCGAGGGTCGTATTTCTCATGATTTCCCGCTGAACGCCGAGGCTGTATTTGTAGATACTCGGAACTTTGTCGTACAGTTGGATGCTGCTGGAGCCTACAGGAAACAGCAAGCCTTGCCGCTGTAACAGGGTGTTCATGTTCCCGTAATAGATGACGGGCTCAATCTGAACGGGCGGATTTGACACCATCGACCAAAAATAGCTGTTATAGGTCGGGAGGGTCTCTTTCAGAATGCCGAAACCACCTCGTATTGCAGTCTTGCCATCCCCAAAAGGATCATAGGCGAAGCCAAAGCGCGGCGCGGGCTGAACCAAATGCTGTTGCCTGAACCCTCTTGGGTAGGCCTGGTCCGTGTTCAAGACCATCCCCGTAAAATTGAACGGTCCGGTAAATGCACCAATGTTGACTGCGGGAGCATATGCGCCTGTCACGGGATTCTGCGCAATTGCGGTCCCTGGGGGTCCGTTGGGATCCTGCGCCGGAACGAACAACGGGGGAACCTGGGCAGGGTTGTAGCGGTTTTCCACGAATTCCGCGCCCGACCCCTTGCCCACGTACCACGGATTGAAATACGAAAAACGAACACCGATATCCAGGGTCAACTTGGGCGTTACCTTGAACGTGTCCTGAGCAAACCATTCAAACATATTGGCCTGCGCCTGATAGGGCAGGCGCGTGTTTGATTCGCGATATTGGCGGAAATTGCCGATCAATGCATTAGAAAAATCCCAACCTGTATCGAACGGGTTATAGATGTCGTGGGTAAAGTCGAAGCACCCGTCGAAGCAGTCCGCATGAGGACCATCCGTAGCCCAGTTTCGTTCGAAGTAGACGCCGAATTTGAACGTATGCTTACCACGAATCCAGCTGAAGTTGTCGACAACATGGAGGCGTTCGTAGCCTTGATGGTCCGGAAACCGCGCTTCAGCCGTAATGTCCGGAGAGCCGGGGACAAAATCAAAGAATGCCTGCGGCAGAATGTTGTAGTCGTTCGCCGCCGGATAGAGCTGCCCCAGAGTAAATCCGTTCTTGTCTCTGCGAACTGGATCGAAGTAGTTTTCCTTTGTCCGCCCAAACAGGTCCTCGGCCGGGCCCTGTTCCTTTTCTCCTGTAAACCCGCCACCAAACTCATTGACCATCGTCGGATTGAACGTATGGGTCCAGTTGAGTACCGCGCTGTCTGTCTGGTATTTGTAATGGTGTTCGAAGATCGGAAGGTTGCCTCCGTATCCGAGCACGCGGCAGGTGTACGCCCGTGTGTCAGAACGCCATTGACGAGGAAGAATGGAAAAGAGATCTCTCTGGGTGGGATTGTAGTCCACCTTTAGCGAGTCGAGCCTTTTGGGAATCTCGCAGTTGTCCTGCCAGGTAAAATTATATGCGCCCTGGGTGAGTGACCGATCCGTTTGGTTGGGCAGTGGTATCAGGTTCATGAGGATCAGGCCCTGCGAATTGAATCGGGTCGGGGAAATCTTGTTGCCAGGGAACGGCGCTCCGGTTGTCGGGTCTGTGATAACACGCAGATTTCCACCCTGGTCCAGAGTCTGCGAGAAATCGCCACTCCGCTCAGCCGCCGTTGGAACCGTCTGATAGTTGATGCCCTGGGGTAACTTGGTTCGCCAAGACTCGTGGGAAAAGAAGAAGAAGAGCTTGCGCTTGTCTGAATTGAAATGGCCCGGGATAAAGATTGGGCCGCCCACCGCAAGGCCCAGAGTTCCGAAGCGATATACGGGTTTGGGCAGACCATTGCGGTTATTAAAGAAGTCGTTCGCATTAAACATTTCATGGCGCTTGTAGTAATACACGCTCCCGTGAAACTGGCTGGTTCCGGATTTTGTAACCAGGCTGATCGTCGGTCCCGGGTTGCGGCCGTAATTGGCGGTGTAATCGTGCGAAATGATTTTCGCTTCCGAAACCGCGTCCATGCTTATGGCCGACATAAACAGCCCCGGAAAATCAGGATTCGAACCGACCTGGCCATCCACCATCACGGTGTTCCAGAAGAGGCGCGCCCCTCCAACGTTGGGAGTAAAACTGCCAAACTGGCCGCCGTTCGAGGCCGTGCTGCTGGCCGGGTCGTTCGCGGCGATCTCACCCCACGGAGCCATGGGCACACTGCCCACGCCAGGTAGCACGCGCAACAAGGCCATAACATCGCGTCCTGGGACTGGAATATTGTTGAGTTGATTTTGATCCAGTTCAGGAGCTGTGTTTGCGTTTTCGGTGTTCACCGCTGCGGCTTCTCCGGTTATGGTGACGGTCTGGGTAGACTGACCCAGGGTCAGCTTTATGGCTCCGAGAGATAATCGCTCACTGGTGCTCAGGGTCAGCCCGGTTTGACGGAACAGCTGAAAACCAGGTTTTTCAACAGAAAGCGTGTAGCTCGAAGGCCGTAGGGCGGCGAACACGAAATCGCCGGTGTCGCTGCTTGCCACTTCGCGACTATCTCCGGTCGTATCGTCCACCAGGGTGATCTTGGCTCCAGGTACGAGTGCTCCTGATTGATCGGTAACGCTACCCACGATGGTGCCCGAGGTGGTCTGCGACCTCGCAACACCACCTAGAAGTGCGACAGCAAAGAGCAATTCGACGAACGTCCGGAAGGCACTGTTGCGGGAAAACATGACGCTACCCCCTCGCTCAGAACAGATGGTCTCGCTGAGAACCGATAATGAGACTGTAGTTTCGAGGACGCGAGAGGTCTAGTGGATTTCCACGAATGTTTCTCAGAAAGCTACTGCGACCTGATCAGTGCGTGCCTGCCGGACCAGTACTAATCTGGGTACGGCTCATTTGAATGGGCCACACGAATCCGATGGTCTGTGAAGCGGAAATGTGCTTCCGTCAGCTCAACCTTGGGCATGTGGCAGGTCACGCAGTTCGCCTGTGCTTTGGGGCAGCTTTTATTCGCTCCTTGTCCGGCACGGTTCGCATGGCAAGCTTGACATTTCGCATCATAAGAAGCTGCATCTTTCACAACATCCTGGTGGGGATCGTGGCAGGCGGTGCAGCGGATGCGCTTGTCGAGCGGGCTGGATTCATAGCATTTGCTCAGCGCCAATCGATAGGGCTGAAATCGCACGTTATTCACGTTGTGAGGCCCGTTGGCTGCGATTTCCTCCCATGTCCGGTGACATTGACCGCAGAAGGTTGACATCTCTTCGCTATCAAGTTGGCTTAGTTTCGGCGGAGTAAATGGAGCCGTCCCCTTCAAGACCGTACTTGCATGCTTTTTCGCATCCAAATGGCAGTGGTCGCATTGCACGCCAGGTTCGATGTCCTCCCCGGTTACGGTCGCATGACACCCGAAGCATCGGGATGCCTCGAGCTTTGGCAGGCGTCTTCCTGCGGCATCCGCGATTTCGTCTGAACGTGGAATGCTCTTGTGTCCGACTGTGATATCAAGACCGCCCAATGCGCTGAAATAGCTGACCCGGGATTCATAGAACGCTCCTGAGTACTCATAAACGAAGGTTTGTCCCGCCGAGCCAAGTCCGAAGGCCCAGAGGACGGGGACGGAGAAGACCTCGTCTCCATTCCGAACGGAATAGGTGACTTGATTTACCTCACGCTTGATCTGGTAGGCGTATTTTCCATCTTTGAAGCGGAGATCAGGTTGGTTCCTGAGAATCTCTGACTCTGTGGCACGGCTCAAGGCGTGTGCCATTGGCGTGCCGGGTTGGAAATGACTTTGTTGCGGGTGACACTTTTCGCACGGAAGCTCTATGGCCGCGGCCTGCCAAACAACAACCGAGGCAACGAATCGAGACAAGATCCGGCCCATGAAAGAGAAAGAATAGCAGCGATGGCACGGGCAGTCTTGACAGGCGAGATACGCCGCATCCATACTTTTTGCACGGGGGCCACACAACACAAGCCGGTTCGATCTTTCGGATTGGCCGCCAGTTTTTTCGCGCTGGCAGCAGCACTTGCGACACCGGCCGTGGCGTCGGCTGCCACCTTCAACAAAGACATCGCTCCGCTGATCTTCGAGCATTGCGCGGCGTGCCATCGCCCCGGAGAGGCCGGACCTTTCTCCCTGCTTTCTTACCAGGATGTCCGGCGGCACGCTACGCAGATCGTCAGCGTCACACGGCAGCGGTATATGCCTCCCTGGCTGCCCGAGCCAGGTTATGGCGATTTTGCTGGAGAACGCCGTCTTAGCGACGCCCAGATCAGCACGATTGCCGAGTGGGTCCAGCAGGGTATGCCGGAAGGGGCGCCGTCAGACCTTCCGAGCACGCCACAATTCACAGAGGGCTGGCAAATGGGACCGCCGGACCTGGTCGTCTCCGTTGCCACTCCTTATCGCGTTCCGGCCGGCGGCAGTGATGTGTTCCGAAGTTTTGTCCTGCCCGTCACTGTTCGTGAGACGAAGTACATCCGAGCCATCGAACTACGGCCGGGCGACAAACGACTGGTGCATCACGCGAATATCTGGGTCGATCGCCGGCGAACTCTCCGGCGGCGCGATGGCGAAGATGGCCAGCCCGGTTTTCCCGGAATGGATGTCGCCACCGAAGCTCGCTCTGATTCCTTCGATCCGGATTCTCACTTTTTGTTCTGGAAACCCGGGTTGATTCCGCGCGCGGAGCCAGCGGACATGAGCTGGCGTCTCGATCCGGAGACCGACCTGATTCTCAATCTCCACCTGCTGCCTTCCGGCAGAGCGGAAACCATCCAGCCCGTGCTGGGACTCTACTTTGCGGACCAGCCGCCGAAGCGCTTTCCAATGCTCGTTCAACTAGAGCACGATGGAGCCCTCGACATCCCTCCGGGCGTGCGTGATTTCACGGTCAGTGATTACTTAACTTTGCCGGTTGCAGTTGATGTACTTGCCATCTATCCACATGCGCACTATCTGGGGAACCAGATCGAAGCATGGGCCACGCTTCCGGACGGCGCGCGCCGCTGGCTGATTGAGATTCGCCATTGGGATCCCAACTGGCAGTCGGTCTACACGTACCGCCAGCCAATTTCTCTGCCAAAGGGCTCGAGGATAGAGATGCGCATCACGTTCGATAACTCGGCCTTTAATCCACGCAACCCCAACAATCCTCCGAGGCGCGTGCGATCGGGCCCGCAGAGCAACGATGAAATGAGCCACGTGTGGCTGCAAGTCTTGCCAAAGAAGGAAGGGCAAGAGGATCCACGAGTCATCTTGCAGGAGGCAGTCATGCGCCGAAGACTTGATAAGTATCCGGGCGACTTTGCCGCGCGTTGCAATCTCGGGGCACTCGAAACCATGCAAGGTAAGTATGATGCTGCCGTTTCCGACTTCCGACAAGCAGTCAGTGTGCGACCCGCAAGCGCTACGGCTCACGGCGGGCTGGGTGCGAGCATGGTTGCAACTGGCCGCATCGACGATGGGATCCAGGAACTAAAGGAGACGCTTCGGCTGGACCCCACCCATGCCAACGCTCGATGGAATCTGGCGAAGGCTCTGATCGCGAAGCAGGATCTGACCGGCGCCGCCGGAGAACTAGAAACCTTGTTACGCCTGAAGCCCCAAAATGTAGACGCACAATACGGTTTGGGCCTGGTCTACTTCATGCAGAATCGTTACACTGACGCGCGACCGCATCTCGAAGAGGCAGCCCGCCTCAAGCCCGACGACCCCGGCATCCGGACGAACCTGGGCGCCGTCCTTGCGAGAACGGGGGATCTGCCGGGAGCGATTCGATCCTTTGATGAGGCCTTGCGGCTCGATCCCGGCAACAAGTTGGCTGGCAACTATCTGGAACAGGCACGCGCCGCACTCGCTCGCCAGCGTTGAATATGAGTACGCTTAGGCCTCTATGGCATGTTCTTCAGCTAGCGGCAATTTTACTGAATTCGAGTTTTCCTGTAGCGAGCCAGCCGCAATCGCCGGATGCGGCGGCAGAAGCGGAATACACGCAGGGAGTCAGCTTTCAGCAACGCGGTGACCTTCCGAAAGCGCGGGATGCTTACCTGGCCGCCTTGAAACTTTCTCCTCGCCGGTTAGACGCCCTGTCAAACCTGGGGCTGGTCTACGGACAGATGGGCCAATACGAGCTGGCGGTCGGCTCCTTCCAAAAGGCCCTTGCAATTGATCCAAAGCAGCCGGTGGTGCATTTCAATTTGGGATTGACGTACCTTCAAATGCAGCAATTTGAGAAGGCCAGGGGAGAGCTTGACGCGGTTCTGACAGTTCAACCCGAGAATGTGATGGCTCGGCATCTGCTCGGACTTGCGGATTTGAAGCTCGGACGAATGAGCGAGGGGATTGCGGAACTCGAACAGGTCCGGCAGGCGCAGCCAAGAGATATCGAAACGGCGTGTACGTTGGCGTCTGCTTATATCAAGACGAAACGCCTGAAATCGGCTGGGGAACTAGTTGAGAGCACCTTGGCGGCTTCGGATACAGCCGAGGCCCATTTTATTTCCGGCTCATACTACCTGGCTACCGGTAATCCCCGTGAATCCCTCCAGCATCTGCAGCGGGCTCATGAACTCAATTCTGATCTGCCAGAGCTCGAATCCACACTTGCCGATGCGTATGCTCTTAGCGGGAATCAGGACCTCGCCGCCCAGATGTTTGAAAAGGAGCTGCGCGCGAATCCACTTGGCTACACTGCCAATGCCTTCCTGGGATGGCTCTACCTGGAAGCTCACGATCTCGACAAGGCTTCCACGTATCTGGCTCGTGCGCGGCAGATTCATCCGGACGATCCGGATCTGCTCTTCCAGTTCGCCAGGCTGGCCCGCTTGCAAGATAAACAGAAAGATGCGGCCGAACTACTCGAACGGGTTGTTTCGGCGAAACCTAACTACGTTCCCGCGCACGTCTTGCTTGCGCAGGTATACATGAAGCTCAAACGTCTGGAGGATGCCTCTCGCGAGCGTTCCATCGTAAAGCAGCTAAACGCTGAGGAGCAATCCAGGCAACCGGCTTCGCAAGAGCGGTAATCGATTCGCCCCGGCCAGAAGGTTACTAAGGGACAAGGGCGAGGAGGCCTCGCCCCTACCTGAGGTCAGGCGTTTTGTAGGGATCGGGCATGCCCGATCCGCTTGCGGAATTCGATGTATTCAGCGATTTCAGCATGGCTGCAGTTTGCAGTTCGATATCGGCCTGCGGATCTTTGCGCATGCGAAGCAAGAGCCCCAGGGCTAAGTGGGCAGGTGCATAGGTTGGCCGGATTCCGATCGCCTGGCGGAAGGCCGCGATCGCCTCATCCTGTTTGCCTTGATGCGCAAGGACGACGCCCATGTTGTATGCAGAAACAACGTACGCCGGATCGATCTCGAGTGCCCGCCGAAAGGCGCTCAAGGCGTCGTTCAAGTTCCCTTCATTCATCAGGCTCATGCCCTTGGAATTTTCTGCATTCGCCTCCCCGCTCGTTGCCTCCTGCTGATGAAACGCCCGGACCTTCTGAAGGTAAACGTCGGCTTGCTGCTTGTCCCCTCGCTGCTTGTAAAGCACGGCCAATTCGTAGAGTGCCGGAGAGAGATCGGGCTTCCGGAGGAGCGCAGCTTTGAGCGCCCGTTCGGCCTCCTCGTCTTTCCCTTGCTGCCGGTAAAGTTTGCCCAATGCCAGATACGGATCTGCCCTCTCAGGCTCAAGCTCAGCAGCGCGCTGCAGATGTATGGCAGCTTCGTCAAAATGCTCGTCGGCGAATAAAAGTCTCCCCAATTCGTAGTGGGCATCGCCATACTGGGGGTTCGCCGCTATGGCTGCCTTGAATTCATTCATGGCTTCCACCGGTTTGCTCATGGAGCGTAACGCCAGGCCCGCCCCATAGTGGGCCTCGACCGAGTCCGGCTGAAGGTTCAAGGCCTTCCGATACGACTCGGCGGCCTCTGGATATGCACCCGCCTTTTGTTGCTTCCGGCCAAGCATCAGGTAGAGATCGGCCCGGGGAGCCATAAGCGATATCGCCTTGGACATCTCCGCGACGGATGCCGCGTAATCTTCTTCTTGCTCTAAAAGGTTGCTTAGATTGATATGAGCATCCGTATCCTTAGGATTCAATCGAAGCACTTCTACAAACTCATTCATCGCTGCCGGATACTGAGCCCTGCCCTGGCGGGCGAGTAGAACACCGAGACCAAAATGTGCCTCCAGAAAATCGGGTTCGAGCCGCACAGCCTTTTGCAAAGCGCTGATCGCACGATCCGTGTATCCTTCTTTGGCGAGCTCCATGCCTTCACGAAATGCATTCTGACTTTCCGCTTTGTTCGTTTGCCGCGGTCCGCTCGGGCTTGATTCCACGACTTTCAGGAAGTGATCCGCTGCCGGCTGCTCGACGACTTGCTCGGTCCCGCTCGGCCAGCGAATTCTCAGCTCTTTAATCGCGGGTTGAGTTCCCAGACCGAAGAACACCCGGCGGTCGTTGGCAGAGAGATAACTGCCTGCAGTGGATACAGCCGCGTACTGCACCTTGCCGTCTCCAGCGATCAGAGTGACCTTGGCGCCAATGGCATCACGATTACTCTTCGTGCCCTGCAGATCCAGAGCGATCCAATGATTTCGATTCCCGCCCTGATTGCGGAGAAGGTGAACGGGTCCGTTGTAGTCGGACACCACAACATCGATATCGCCGTCGTTGTCCAAATCGCCAAAGGCCGCCCCCCGAGCGACCCACGGTTGGCTGAAGACCGATCCGGAATCCGTGGATATATTTGCAAACTTCCCACCCGAGTAACGGAGCAGCAGCGGCGGTTCCGCGTACCGCAAATGTGCCTGCGTAACTTCTATGTTGTCCATGACGTGACTGTTTGCCAGGAACAGTTCCTTTTGGCCGTCATTATCGAAATCGAAAATGTGCACTCCCCAACCTCCGAGAGGACGGGTCAATTGCGCGAGACCAGAGGTTATCGATTCGTACTGGAACGTAAGGCCCGGGCAGCCGCGAAACAGTGCATAGTATTCATACGGCAGCGCGGTGGTTAGGATATCCGGTATTCCGTCGTTGTCAATATCGGCAATCGCCGTTCCCATTCCGGAGAAGGTGTGGCCATCCTCGTTGTAAGCTACTCCAGTTCTGGTGCCAGCTTCGGTAAAGGTGCCGTCGCCATTATTTCGAAAGAGGAACTGCGGATATGAGTCGTTCGCGACGTAGATGTCTGGCAGGCCGTCGCCGTCAAAGTCGGCGAATGCAACTCCGAGGCCTTTGCCCTTACTAGCAGCGATGTGACTCCTCTCGCTTACGTCTGTAAAGCGTCCATCGCAGGTGTTCCGGAACAGGTAGTTGGATACTGGCTTGAACTCGTCCGGATGGCAGTAGGCACGGCCTCCAGGCTTCTGGTTCCCGCAGAATATGCCCCCGATCGAAAAATTCCACTCCAGGTACCGGCTCACAAAAAGATCCAAACAGCCGTCATTGTTGTAATCGAGAAAGGCTGCTCCGGTTGTCCAGCCGTTTGTCCGAATGCCTGCCTTCGCAGTAACATCGGTGAACGTGCCGTCTCCGTTATTGCGATAGAGCACCGCGCCTCCGTAGGTAGTTACCAGGAGGTCAGTAAATCCATCGTTATCGAAATCGCCTACGGCAACGCCCATGCCATAGCCTGAGCCTTGCAGTCCGGCACGTTCGGTAACGTCGGAGAATGTTCCATCATGATTGTTCCGGAAAAGGCGGTTCCAGTACGCGGGAGCCGACTTGTCGGGGGCTTCGCCATCCGATTGGGGATCCTTGAGCGCGGCGCCGTTGACCAAGAAGATATCCTGCCAGCCGTCGTTGTCGTAATCGAAGATTGCGACTCCACCGCCCATCGCTTCGATAAGATACTTTCTCGAAGTAGGGGAATTGCGGAAATGAAATCGCAGGCCGGAGCGATCACCGTCCTCCAGATATTCGGGGTGGTGACGGAGGCGTGCACTGATGTGGCTGCTTTGAGACGCGCCCAGCAAGAGCAGCGAAAAGCTGGCCATGATCGTCAAGGCTGTTGCTCTCATGATCATGTCCTTCGGCGCTCACGATACCATATGCACGCACGACCGGCGGCATTTGTCCTCTGGATGTTGTTTGGCCTAACCAGCGTTACTGCGCTTCAAATCTCGCAGCAAAGTCTACAACCCAACGAGTCCTACCAAGCGATGCTGACCGAAGCCAAGGCGCTGTTTGCTGACCAGAAGTTCGAGCAATCGCTGCAGACCCTCGGACGCTGCCTTGCTGTGCGGCAGGATGATCCGGAAGCCTTCAAACTGGTCGCACTAAATGCCGTCCGGCTGAACAAGACAACAACGGCTGAACAGGCGTTCAAGAGCGCGGCGCGGCTTGCCCCTGGCGACTATTCGATTCAATTCAACATGGGCGCGCTGTACTACACGCAGAGCCGTTTCCTCGAGGCGGAGCCCTCACTGGAAAAGGCCGTCGCGCTTAAACCCGACTACATGCCGGCCCAGCTTTTTCTCGGATTGAACCTGGAGGAACTGGGCAACGAAGAGAAGGCAATCAAAACTTATCGGACAGCAATAGCGGTCGACGAAGCGCAGAGCCAAAAAAGCGAACTGCCTTATCTGTACCTCGGAAGGCTGCTGTACCGGTTAGATCGCCTCGATGAAGCTACGCAACTCATGCGCCGAGCAGTCGACATCCAACCGAACTCCGGGGAAGCCTGGCTTCTGCTCGGCAAAACATACAAAGGGCTCGGCCGCGAGAACGATTCAATTGCCGCCCTGGAACGCGCTGCCGCAGTGGACTCGATGAGTCCGGAGGCACACTATCTCTTGAGCCGCGCCTATCTGGCTGAGCATCGCGAGCAGGATGCGCAGAAGGAGCAGGCGCGCTTTGAGGCGCTTCGCGCATCCGAAAGCCAGAAAGATGACGGCAGGCGCAAAAGCCAGTAACAAATCAGATTCGGACTGTTGGGGCGAACCATGCGAATCACAAAACATATTGGAAAATTCATCATTATCCTTACTTTGATAGCTGGTGGCGGGACGTTGGTCTTATCAGCACCTGCCATTACCGGACCTTTGACGGCTTCCGAGAATCCGAATTACTTCAAGGATGCAAAAGGCAACCCGCTTATTCTGAACGGTTCTCAAACGTGGAACACACTTCAGGATTGGGGGAGCAACGGCGTACCGGAGCCCCTGGACTTCAACGCGTTCGTCCGGTTCCTGGTGGCACATAAACACAACTTCACGCTGCTCTGGGCGTCAGAACTGCCGAAGTTTTGCCACTTTCCAAGTACGGAAGGCCAGCCCCCGGATGTGACGGTTGTTCCCCATCCGTGGCTGAGAACGGGTCCCGGCCTGGCCAGCGATGGGCAGCCTAAGTTTGATCTCACGAAGTTCAATCAGGACTATTTCACTCGCCTGCACACCCGTGTTGAAGCTCTTTACAAGGCCGATATCTATGCGGGTGTTTACCTGTTCACCGGGGAGTTCCTCAATATTTTCCGTTGTGCGACGGACGGCTACCCATTTACCGGCACAAACAATGTAAATGGTGTCGATGACGGTTACCGGGGAGATTCAAAACGAGGGATTGGCGCCGTTACCATGACGGCACCCAACGACATTACCAAGTTTCAGGATTTATATGTCGAGAAGGTGATTGACACGTTGAATGATTTACCGAATGTGTTGTGGATTGTGTCAGAAGAGGCGCCCCCGAATTCGACGTGGTGGAATGATCATCAAATTGCGCATATCAGGGCGTATGAGTTAGATAAGCCATACCGGCATCCTATTGGTTACGCGACACCGATCGACGCACCCGACAGCGTGGTGTACAACTCAGATGCGGATTGGGTTGCACCCGTGGCTAGAATCTCGCCAGTGTCTGCCTGTGGGCAAGGCAAGCCGGCTTGCAAGGTCAACGTCAACGACAGTGACCACTCCTACTTCGGGATGTGGGGCGACACGCCGCAACAGAATCGCAATTTTGAATGGCAAAACTTCATGAACGGCAATCAGGTCATGTTCATGGATCCCTATGTCGTTTACTACCCCCGCGAGAGGCGGAACATGTGCGTTTCTCCAAAGAACTTGATTTGCAGCAACCCCGACGCTCGTTATAAGAATTTCCGGGACAATCTGGGGTACATCTTGAGCTACTCGCGAAAGCTGAATTTGCAGCGTGTCAAACCCGAAAAGCGGGTATGCTCGACAGGGTATTGTCTGGCGCAGACACCTCCGGCAGGGGCCGAGTACCTGGTCTACTCTCCCGTTGGAGGGCCATTTACCGTAGATCTCTCCGCAATGTCCGCATCGCGGCAACTGTAGGTAGAGTGGTTCAACCCCTCAAACGGGACAATACTTCACGCCGACTCTATTTCGGCAGGATCATCTTCGCAATCCTTTACTCCTCCATTCACCGGGGATGCCGTGCTCTACCTAGTGGATACAGTCGGACACGCTGCTTCAAACGAACACTAATGCCTTGTCTTTGGAAGAGAATCTCTGGAGTCCGCAAGAGGCTCCATCGTTTGATACTCCGTCACTTTTCCGCGAACGTATCGACCGTTGGGCTACTGTTGGGCGTATTGCTTCCACCTTCACTGCTTGTCGCGCAGCAGGTCGAACAAGACGCGCTTCTCCGATGGATGAATCAGATCGCTCAACAAAAACTCGAGCAGAGGGAAGCGGCCGTAGGCGCCGTTCGCAACGTTGCCGACGCAGAGCGGCGAAAGCAATGGATCAGGAAAACGCTTCTTTCCCTGATCGGAGATCTGCCCGACTACAACGGTCCGCTCAATCCCAAGGTCACCAGCCGAATACAGGCCGAGGGCTACTCGATCGAAAAGGTGATCTTTCAGAGCCTGCCGGGATTTTACGTGACGGCTAATCTTTACCGGCCAGACCGGCCCGGCCGCTATCCCGGAATTCTTTTGCAGGCCGGACATACGCAAGAAGGGAAGCCGGAGGGTCAGCGACTCGCCGCCAATCTGGCCCTGAAGGATTTTGTCGTATTGGCGTTCGATCCCGTGGGTCAAGGGGAACGGGAACAGACCTACGATTCGCGAGTGGACCGCGCGCTGGCAGGATGGTCGGTTCCCGAACACATCCAGGCGGGAGCGCAGAGCATGCTCATTGGAGAGAGCGTGGCCCGCTATTTCGTTTGGGATGCGAAACGATCTCTCGACTATCTGGCCAGCCGTCCGGAGGTCGATCCGTCGCGCCTCGGTGCAGTCGGGTGTTCGGGCGGCGGGGCATTGACGACTTTTATCGGGGCGCTGGACTCGCGAGTAAAGGTGGTGGCCCCTGCCTGCTATATCAATTCCTACCGGCTCCTGTTTGCGGGTCCGGACCCTGATTCGGAAATGAGCTGGCCCAACTTCCTTGCGAGCGGGCTGGACATGGCTGACTATATCGAAGTGTCGGCCCCAAAACCGTGGTTGATTCTGGCAACTGAGGGCGATTACTTTACGCCTGCGGGCGCCAAGGTCGTCTTTGACCAAGCTCGGCGATGGTACGACCTCTATGGCGCTGAGCAAAAGTTACGGTTTTTTGTTGGACCGGGCTTGCACGGAACCCCCCTTGAAACCCGGGAAGAAATCTATAAGTGGATGATCCGTTGGCTGAAAGATGGTCAAGGCGATTTTCATGAGCAGCCGGTCAAGATCTACACCAACCAGGAACTACTTGTCACGCGGACCGGCCATGTCGATGATGAACCGGGCAGTCGCAAACTCTATCAGCTAATTCTGGACGAATTCCAGGCTAAGAAGCGTGAGGGCAGCATACCGGATCTGTTGGCGGAGTTGCGAAAGCTAGGGATTCTGTCAGACGGCGCTCCACCGGCCTTGAAATTGTTGAAGGAGTCGAACGGATCTGGGGGTCGGCACCAGCAGATTCAATTTGAAAGTGAGGCAGGAGTCGAGATCAGCGGGACGCTTTACATTCCTCCATCGGAAGGACGGAAACCGGCTGTTTTATTGGTGGCGGATAAGACAAGTAACTATTGGATTCTCGCCACGAATGCCCTCGCGGAAAGCATTGCCAAAACAGGGCGCGTAGTTCTGGAATTGAAGCCGCGCGATTCTCCCGGGGAGGGTGAACGGCCTTTCGTCGGGAATTGGCTCACTAATTCTCGCGCTGACCAAATCGGACTCAACTTGCCGACTATGCGCGCACATGACATCGTGCGAGGGATCGATCTTTTGGCCGCTCGCCCCGACGTAGACCCGAACTCCATTCGAGGGGCCGCGCGGGGCGTCAAGGGAATCTGGCTTCTACTCGCAGCTGCAGTGGACCCGCGAATCAGCAAGGTCTGGCTTGATCGAACGCCTTACAGCCTGCGCGCAGCGCTGCAAAATTCGATGAACACAGACCTATTTGATGCTGTGATTCCCGGTTTCGCGCTGCATTGGGATTTGGATGATTTGGTGAAGGCCATGAAAGACAGGTCGGTGTTGTGGACAGATCCGACGAACTGGATGGAACGCCCGGTCGCTCTCGGCACGCCCTTTCGCTATCGTTACGTGATAGGCGACACGACAGATCTTCGCGATGAGCAGGATAACGCCTTTATCGACGAACTTATTCGATAGCCTTGACGATTGGTTCGTCAGAATGACAGTTTGAGAGAGAACTGTATCTGCCGCTGCGGAATTACTGTTGACGTGATGACGCCGGCCGCTCCGGGACCGTCGGTGATGAAATTATCCGGTTGCGCGAATACCGGGTG
>Ga0126381_100004179_pt1 | contig 15701 bp, 17 predicted proteins | sample PanSoiMetPlot_28_FD_96465 | JGI IMG/M metagenome (GOLD analysis project Ga0126381, IMG submission 96465) | Tropical forest soil microbial communities from Panama - MetaG Plot_28 | ecosystem: Environmental > Terrestrial > Soil > Tropical forest > Bulk soil | place: Panama | collected 2016-02-17 | reverse complement strand
GCATGCCGGTGTCGTCCCTGGCTACCCCGCTTCGCATGGCTGCATCAGGCTGCCCTATTCCTTCGCACCGAAGCTCTACCAGATCACCCGCGTCGGCGATAACGTGGTGATCTCCCACGACCGGCCCGTGCCCAAGCTGATCGACCACCCTGCCCTGTTCCAGCCGCTGCCGCCGCCGGCTCCGCCGGTCATGGTGAAGCAGGAGCCGCTGCCGCAGCGCCAGTCGAATAACGACATCGCGCCGGTCGTTGCGCCTTCGATTTATCCTGGCATGCTTGCCAAGGCTGACGTGAGCGGCGTCACCACCGACATTCCCTCCTCGATCGAGGCGGAGGCGGTCGATCAGCGTGGCCATGCCCCGTCGGCACCCATCCCGGCCGATCTCAACACCGGGAGCGCCGCGGCGGAAGACACGCACACTCATGCAATCGACCCTTATGTCGGCAGCGCAGCTGCCGGCAGCGAGACCCACGCCTCCGATACGCCCGGTACGCACAAGGACCAAGCGCGGCTCCAGGGCTCGAGCGGCGATACCAGCCGCCATGCCCTTACCGATGAGGATGACGACAACGCATCTGATATCGCCAAGGCGCCCACTCCCGAGCCTGCAACGGACGCCGTCAAGGAGGCTGCTGTGGGGGTGACTCCCGCGCCTGTGGAGAAGCCGGCCGGAATCACCGTAACGGGAACTGCTGCTTCAATGGGGGCACCGGCATCGGCGGCCGCGTCAGTCGCGCTCGTCGCTCCGCCGCAGACGCCAGCGCCGGCGCAAAGCGTTGAAGCAATAGCGCCTACCGCGCCGCTCGTTCCTGTTGCTGTAACCCCCCTGATCCCGGCGCCTTCTGCACCGAGCGCACAGCCTGCTCCGGACGCGCCTCCCTCGATGGTCGCGGCCAAGCTCACGGCCGGGGCGAGCGCTGCCGCCATTCAGGCCGCAGAGCCTCGTTCCAACGCACCCTTGCGCATCCTGGTGACGCGGCGCACCCAGCGCGACCGCATCATCGCCGTGCAGAACATCCTGGCTGACCTCGGCTATCTCGATCGCCAGGAGTTCGATGGCACCTTCGGCAAGCCGACGGTAACTGCGATCAAGGCCTTCCAGAAGGCTAACGGGATGCAAGAGACCGGCGCTTTTATCGACGAGCTCGTCAATAAGGTTTACGAGGTCGCCGGCAAGGGCGAGCCTCCGCTCGGCCATATCTATGTCAGGCAGGAATTCTCCCGCGTGTTCGATGCGCCGGTCGGCTTGCGCAATCCCGACGAGCCGCTCGGCACCCATGTCTATACCGCTTTGAAGTTTTCTCCCGGCGATACCAAGACGCGCTGGATGGCGGTCACCGTGCAAGGCGGTTCCGCCGAGTCGGCTCTCGACCGCATCGAGATCCCCGATGACATACGTCAACGCATCTCGGAGAGGCTGACCCCCGGCTCGACACTGATCATCGGCGATACCAGCATCAATGCGGCAACGCTCCCCAAGGGCGGCGACTTCGTTGTGCTCGCCAAGGGAAGCTCGCCCAAGACGGTCAGCGCCGGCGACGACAGCGGGTATCAGCCAAAGAGGAAGGTCCGGCGTTACAACTACAATTACGGCTATAGCTATCCGCGCCCCTTCCAGCAGCCGCAGAGGACCTACCGGAGCTTCCCAGGCTGGCCTTTCTAGTCATCAGGCCGAACTTGCAGAGCCACCCGACCTCGCCAAGCTCGGGTCAGCCTGTGATCCGCAGCGGCCAAGCAAATGGCGGCTCACAAGTGCTCGCGACGCGGGCCCGGCATCCGAGCATTTCCTATCGCCGCGATTTTGCGCTGATCAATCTGCTCGGCGTTGCTTTGAAACATCACCGGGAGTGAGCATAGAGGCGCTTGTTCCAAACCGCCCAGTCACATAGTTGACGACCCCAGCGATCTCTGTGTCCGAATAGCCGTCACCGAAGTTGGGCATGAAACCCGCTGTCTTGACGAAGCCAAGGTGACTGCCCCCGATGAGGGCCTGGGCAGCGTTGGTGCCCGCAGGATCGTTGGCCGTCCTGCTGCCGATAAGCGAGGCGTAATTCGAGACGGCCCCTTTGCCGTCGAATTGGTGACACCCTATGCAGGCGCCTTCGAAAACGTGCAAGCCGGGTCCACCCCCTTGAGGGGAGACCGGTTGCTTGCTGACCTCCCGCGCCACCTTGGGAGTAGGTGCTGCAGCGACGTCAGTGCCATCGCCATTGGGCGGCACGCTTTTCAAATAGCTTGCGATCGCCTTGATGTCTGGCTCCGTCATATAGCGCAGACTGTTGTCGACAACCTCTGACATTGGGCCGCCGGCCGAGCCCCTGTTCTCGGCATGGCCCGCCGACAAATAACCCTCGAGCTGCTCGTCGGACCAACTGCCGATGCCCCAGTTAAGATCGGGGGTGATGTTGTAGGCCTTCCAGCCTTGGACAATTGCGCCGGCGAACTTTCGTTTGTTGTTCAGTCCAAACAGGATGTTGCGAGGCGTGTGGCAATCGCCGCAATGGCCAAGCGCTTCGACGAGATAGGCGCCGCGATTCCACTCCGCCGGTTGGTCAGCATTCGGCCGGAAGCGATGCGACGGCTTGAACAGCGCATTCCAGAACATCATCAGATAGCGCTGATTGAACGGAAAGGAGATGTCGTTCGGCGGCGGGGGGTATTTCACCGGCTTCAGCGTGAGCAGATAGGCCTTGATGGCAAGGACGTCGCTGTCAGTCATCAGGGCATAGGAGGTATAAGGAAACGCGGGATAAAGGTGCTTGCCGTCTTTCCCGATCCCCTGATGCAGCGCCTTTAGGAATTCCTTGTCGCTCCACGCCCCGATGCCCGTCTCCTGATCTGGCGTGATGTTGGTCGAGTAGATCGTGCCAATCATCGGGAGCTTGAACGGCAGGCCGCCGGCAAAAGGCTTGCCTCCCGGCACGGTGTGGCAAGCCGCGCAATCGGCGGCTCGGGTTAGATACTCGCCGCGTGCGACCAAATCGGCATTGGCAAGATTACCGCGGGCGCCGGTCGGATCAGATCCCTTGAAATCTGCAAGCTCGACCCGTTTTCCTTTGGCAAAGGCCGTGGGGTCGCCTGAGCGCAGCGCCCACCATCCGGCCGCAACGATTGCCACCAGGACAATCGCCAGAAAAGCGAGTTTCTTCGTGCGGTTCATTTAGCGACTTCGCTCCGGATTGCGTTGTCCTGGCATGACGGCCTTCGCTCAGAGCTCTATGCGGGGCGCAACTGATCCTTGATGGGCAACTTGCGGATGCGCTTGCCGGTCACCGCGAAGATCGCATTAGCCACCGCCGGTGCGATGCCGATTGTTCCCGGCTCGCCGATCCCGCCTGGTGCTTCGGTATTCTTCACAAGGTGGACTTCGATCTGCGGCGCTTCATTGATACGCAAAACACGATAGTCATTGAAATTGTGCTGCTCGACGCGACCGCCCTTGAGTGTCACCTCACTCCACAACGCAGCGCCGAGGCCGAAGATGATGCCGCCCTCCATTTGCGCCACGATCGTATCGGCATTGACGATCTGCCCGCAATCGACTGCACAAACGACGCGGAGGACCTTCACCTCGCCCTCCTTCGACACCTCGACTTCCGCGACCTGGGAAAGGTAGGTGCCCATGGCGAATTGCACCGAGATGCCCCGACCCACGCCTTCCGGAAGGGACGCGCCCCAACCGGCCTTCTCAGCGGCAAGATTGAGCACGCCGAGCGCGCGCGGCTGCTTGCCGAGCATCGAGCGGCGGAATTCGACCGGATCTTTCTTGGTTGCCGCTGCCAGCTCGTCGATGAAGCTCTCCACCACAAAGATGTTGTGGGTGGGTCCGACCCCGCGCCACCAACCCGTGGTGAGGCCCGGAGGCTCATCGCGAACATAGTCCACCAGGATGTTCGGAATGTCGTAGGGAAACTCCTTGGCCGCACCGTTGACCGCATCTGCGTCGAGGCCGTTTACGAATGCCGGGGGCGCCCAGCGCGCCAGGATCGAGGAGGCCGTGACGCGGTGATGATAAGCGATCAGCTGGCCTTGCCCATCCAAGCCTGCAGTGAACCGGTCATAGTAATAGGGTCGATAGACGTCGTGCTGGATGTCTTCCTCTCGACTCCATACGACTTTTAACGGTCCGTCGACCTGCTTGGCGATCTCCACGGCCTGGGTAATGCCGTCCACGTCGAGTCTTCGGCCGAAACCACCGCCGAGCAAATGATTGTGAACTTGGATCTTATCGGGTGGGAGTCCGGTCACTTGCGCGGCGGTAGCCTGCGCGCGGGCCACTACCTGGATTCCGATCCAAATCTCACAGCTATCCTTGGTGACATGGACCGTGCAGTTCATCGGCTCCAGGGCGGCATGGGCGAGGAACGGCACCTCGTAGACGGCGTCGATTTTCTTCGCGACGCCTTGTATCGCCTTGGCGAAGTCGCCATCGTTACGAGCGACGACCCCTTCGTTCTGCGAGGCGCCCGCCATCTGCTCAACGATGCTTTCCGTCGTGACGTTCGCGTTAGGCCCGGCGTCCCATTGGACGTCGAGCGCTCCGAGCCCTTGCATCGCAGCCCACATATGGTCGCCGACCACTGCCACGGCATTGTCGATCTTGACCACTTGCCGCACGCCCTTGATCGCCATGGCCTTGCTGTCGTCGACGCTTTTGAGCTTGCCTCCAAAAACCGGACATGCGGCCACGGTCGCGAACTTCATGCCGGGAATCATCGTGTCGATGCCGAATTTGGCCTTGCCGTTCACCTTCTCCGGCGTGTCGAGACGCTTGGCGGGCGTTCCGATGATGGTGAAGTTCTTGGGGTCCTTGAGCGCGACCTTATCCGGCACCGGCAGCTTCGCCGCCGCATCCACGAGAGCCCCGTAATTGAGTCTCTCTCCCATCGGCGAGACCACCTCGCCCTTTTCGGCGCGGCATGAGGCCGGATCGACCTTCCACTGAGCTGCAGCCGCTTGGATCAGCATGACCCGAGCTGTCGCACCGGCGCTGCGTAGAGGCTCCCAGAATCCCATCACAGACGTGGAACCGCCAGTGACCTGGAACCCGAGCAAAGGATTGGCGTAGAGCTTGTCGCTTGGAGGCGCAGCCTCGAGGCTCACCTTGGAGAGATCGGCCTCGAGCTCCTCGGCGATCAGCATGGACATCGAGGTGTAGGTACCCTGCCCCATCTCAACCTGCGGCATGACGAGCGTGATGGTGTCGTCCGGCTTGATGCGCACGAAGGCGTTGGGCGCCAAGGTCTCATCGGCAACCTGCGCCTTGGCACCGATCGTTCGAGGGAGATAGACGCCGAGCAGCAATCCGCCGCAAGCGGCAGCCCCGGTTACAAGAAATGTCCGGCGCGAAAGACCCATTCGTTTTTCTTTGTTATTGTTGTCGATCCGTTTCAGCATAGCCCAGCTCTTCGTCTCAAGCGGATTGCGATGCTTGTTTGATGGCAGCGCGAATGCGTGGATATGTGCCGCAACGACAGATATTGCCCGACATGGCCGCGTCGATCTCGGCGTCTGTCGGATTGGGATTGCTTTCGAGAAGAGCTACCGCAGACATGATCTGGCCCGACTGGCAGTAACCGCACTGCACGACTTCGACATTTAGCCAAGCCCGTTGGATCTTCGCTCCGCTTTCGGTTTCCCCGATCGCTTCAATGGTTGTGACCTTCTTGCCGACCACGTTGGCCACGGGCGTGATGCAAGATCGGATCGGACGACCGTCGAGATGCACTGTACATGCCCCGCACAGCGCGACCCCGCAACCGAACTTCGTTCCCGTCAGGCCGACAACGTCGCGCAGCACCCACAGGAGCGGCATGTCGTCAGGAACGTCGAGCTCCTGCTCTTGTCCATTGATTACCAATCTCGGCATTGGGACATCCGTCGAGGACAAAGGCTAGGCAGTGCCCCTTGCTCGCATTGTCTTGCGTCCAACGCTCGGGGTCCAGACCTTAATTCAAAGACTCGTTGTCACTCCGTGAAACTGGGTCTCAATGACGGCGGCGAGATCATTACCTCGGGCGGCTGCTAATCCATTTCGTGCTCAGTGCTCCAGCAGTCGCATTCATTGGCGCGGGTCGCCGCGCCCATTTGCCACTGGTTCGCTTGGCTTCTTTTGGCAGTACAAAGCTGACATACGCTGTTTCCGGAACTAGGCCTGCACTAAGAAGGACCGCGATGGTTCGCAACCACCAGCCAGGCCAAGCCATTTTCAGATCGATCCTGCCCGAGGATATCGACTGGAAGTCGTTTCCAGCATTTCCGCCTTCGGTACGCCTCGCCGTGGTTGTTGGTCGGCCGTCGGAGCCCGGCCCTTATACAATAAGGGTCAAGGTGCCATCAGGGGTGAAGCTGATGCCGCACAGACATCCGGAGGACCGCGTCTACACGGTCATTTCTGGCGTTTTCTACATCGGTCTCGGCGATCAGTTTGATGGCGACAAGGTGAAGGCGTTTCCGCCGGGAAGCGTTGTGGTTCTGCCAGGCAACACGTCCCATTTCCACTGGGCAAAGTCCGGAGAATATGTCACCCAGGTAACGGCTATTGGCCCGCTGGGCCTTGAATACATGGATCCTGGCGACGATCCGCGTAAGCAAAATTACCAATAACCCGACCAGCCTCCGCTTTGCTGGTTTGAGTTCGAGCCGCTCCCCGGGCTGCATGTCCATACAACAGCAAACGAGTGCCATTGAAGGTCATGAATGACTTGGTACATGTCCCTTACCCCCATCACGCGGAAGATACGGTTGCTGGTCGGTGCTCTCCTCGAGGAAGTAAGAATCACCAACTCTGATTACATTGGTGGGATATTTTCGAGAGGGCGGAAAGATACGCAGGAGGTTGTAAGTGTCCACAACTATAAAAGCGTGGGGTGCGCCATTTCCCTCGGCAAAGCTTCTCTCCCAATCAATTCGAGTGGAATCCCAGAAGCTGGCGTGAATGGGCGTTCGGGCTTCAGCAAACCACTCTCTGTCGCGCTTATTCAGGTCTTCGGCAGAATGGGAAAGGCCATCAGGGGGAAGCGGCTTGCCAAAACCTGCTAAGTCGCCTGCCCACAAGCTTACGAAGAGTCTGGCTTTGTAGGAATCTAGAAAGCTATTGCGAAGTCCATTCCAGGCCTCTCGTCGTTTCTGGAGAGCGACGGAGGCTTGCAGATCCTGCTGCAACTCAACATGGTCCTCACCTCTCCAACTAAGTCTTTCACGGATACGCTCGGGCTCGATCCAGGTCCTTCCCTCATTGTTAGGATTGGGCGGGAGGCCAGCGCGCACGCACTCATATTCGGTGAGTGTATCGAGAAACAAAGGAACACCCAGGGCCATGTGATCAGGCGACTCGCGTGTATCGATTTCAACCCATTTCCTCTCCTTTAGAGGAACGTGGGCTAAATCAGCTAAAGGGAAGCGGGAGACGGAGACCCACAGCAGCGCCTCCGCAAGATAACACCGGTCGGCCAGTCTACGCGGCACAAGGACTTTAATAGGCACGAGTACAGTCCGAAAAACACTCTAACTTACGATGTGGATAAGCGACTGCACTAACTGACGCAATTAGCTAGTTCATAAAGTGGTTCGGGAAAGCAGGAAAGTGGGCGGTTCTATCTGTGCTTGGATCGAACCTGCGGAGCCGGACAATTCAAAGTCAGACAACTCTCGGCCTCTTTTGGCGTTTTTGCTTTAGCACATTTGGCTTGGCAGTCCTCCTTCACGCCACAAATGGCGGTGGGTGAACACTCCTTACAAGCCCAATCCTTTTTGGAAGAACCGCCCTTCAGCTCGCAATAGAGATAGGCATTCGCTTCCTGGACCATGCCCACCACAGCAATAAACGTCAGCACAGAGGCAAAGGTGATCGTCTTCATCTATTGCTGCTTGTTTTCTGACTCACTATTCCCCCACGCAATTCGCGTTCACGAGCTACGGCTTCGAGGTGATGAAACGCCAAGTAGGCTGAGCAGCGAGTGCAACCCCGTGAAGCCGTACAAGGAATGAGTCTGCCGCCCGGAATAAACCGTACACAACGAAGGCCAGAATGAACGCGAGGATCAGACGCGGCACGAAAATTTCGAGCCAGTTGATGGCGCGTTGCTGCTCTAAATGAGTGGTAGCTACCTCATAGCCGTCATAAACGGAAGTAAGCACCGGAATCGCGGCATATAAAAGTCCGAGCCGGTGCAGGCTACGGCTGGTCATGGACAGTCCCCCGCCAATTCTGGGAGCATATCACTTGGAAGGGTTTTCGACAGCTAATCCTAAGCGAAGGGCAAGCTCGAAAAGAAAAGCCGAGGCAGAGAGCTTCACGACCATGCCCAAGCCCGACGCCGGACAGCGCACTAGTTCGCTGATGAAAGGTCGAGGCTAATATTTGTTTGTGCAAGTTTTGGTCTTAGCATCCCATGTGCCGCCAGCCTTCTGGCAATCAGCCTCGGTATCTCCAGCAAAGGCGGGCGTGGTGAATGCAACTACAAGACCAAAAGCAACTGTCAAAACAAAGTTCTTCATGGGACTTCTCCTCCACTGGGGCCACTTTGCGCTCTCGAAGATGGCCGGAGGTTCTACCCACCGCCGCACACGTTGGCATTGCTATTCCATTGCATACCAGCTTTCTTGCAGTCCGCTCTGCTTAAAGGCTGCGCCACGATGGCATGAGGCTTGTGAGGCCTGGTCTCGGCTTTGGCGATAGGCTTGGCCTCCGGTTTGGCGATTGCCTGTTTAGCGGCTGACCCTCCGATTTCCGCCTTTAGGGCATCTAGCTGATTCTGAAGACCGTTGTTGTTCGATTGCAGGCACCTTAGCCGGTCTTCTAATTGGCTAGTGTTCGGAAACTTTGCATTGCAGTCGTCAAGTGCCAATGCCGTGGTGCTGAAGGAAAAGAAACAGAGGAACGCAACCCATCTCATTTGAACACCCCCTACCTTAAAGCTGCGCGAGTTATCTTTAACACGTTCCTCGACACGCGAATAGCTACGCACTGGGTCCGCGCCCATGAAAACCACCCCGGCCGGACGCATTGGAGGTTCAGCTCGTCAGGTAATCTCGGTCCTCAAGGTTGTAGTTGCTTATCGTGGCATCGCGTCTTGAGGACACACCAATGCCTCTCCCATGCCAATCCACGGATGGAAAGCACTGTGGCGCCACCGATAAAGCCCAAATCCGCACGGTCTATTTGCTCTTCAACTTGGATGGAAGTCGCCGATTGAAGGCTCGAATGTGGGCATTTCGCTGACGATTGCTGGCGGATGTAGTTCGCAGCTCCGTTATGATCATCCAAGAGAGAGCTGAGGCATAGTTGCCGGCCCTGCTATCTTCCAGGCCGTCGGTGTCCAATCCGAATGCCGAGATGCCTAGCCTTTTGCCTAAGAGCACCCGGAGTTCGCTTCAGCGCCTTTGAAATGGCCTTCACGGGCGTCCTGGCTTTTGAATGCCTCTTGAGTTCCATTTCATCCTGCCTCGTCCAGTCCCGACGCACGACTCGCTTAGCTGTTCTCGCCATGAGTTCATTTCCCTTTTAATTCATCGCTTTACAAGCTTCTTGCAAGCACCTCAATCCTGACACGTTCCCGTCCCGAACAAGCTTAAACTGATGACACGAATCAATGACGGGGGAGAGCCAATATGTACACGCGAGTCACGAAGGATCAATTTGAAATTCGGGATGGAGCCTACATTCACACACCTACCCAGGCGGAGTTTTCTCCAAATCCTAACAGCGAAGGTTCGATTTTGATTTACACCGGCAACATCGGTGCGAAGTTGGCAAGCGGTGAGCTATTCGCCTATGCCGAAGTCCTACACGTCATGCAAGTTCTTTGGGAGGAAGTCAGTCGGTATCAGGCCGCGGAAGCCGTTTTGGTAGAGTGACAACTTGTAGCCGCTGTCCTTCGGGCCGACGCTCCTCGCGAAGGCAATGCGGGTAATTGATCGGCAAGAGCCCGCTGGGCGAGGCTAATCGTCCTCAGATGAACCCGTGGCGCGCTTAACGGCCCACTGATCCAGCAGCATCCATTGCTCCTCAACTTGGATGGCGAGGTGAAGCCACACCTTGGCCATGTGGGCAAAACTCTCGCGAGCAGTAGGAGAGCGTGCACTAGCTGCCCGCTTGGCACAGTAGGCAGCACGCTCCCGGCATTCTTTGGGATCACCCAGACGAACGGGACGTGCGGCACCCTCTGAGTGGAGGCGAGGCTGTGAAATCGAGAGGTCAAACTCCTGCCTCACCTTGGCGAGGGCAGTCACGAACGCTCGTCTACAAGCCTCTGTGACTAGAGCGAGGCCCTCGGCCAGCTGATCAGGTCCTATTCTTGGGCGTGACAGACGGCGCAGCCTTTGGTCGTAAGTAAGTTGGTGACTCCAATCACACCGCTCAGCTTGCGTACCGTCTGCTCCGCCGCCTCGCGGTCCAAATCCCAATCGACTTCACCGAAAAGAGTCACATGCCCCTTATCAGCTGTGACCCGAATGGAATCGTAGCGGATCTTCCATTGAAGGACACTGCGGGCTCGCCGTGCGATCTCAGTATCGGAATGGTCCCAACTAAGCTGTCGGCTGAATTCGATCTGTTGTGCTCTCAGTTTGCGGTTCATGACGCATCCTCTCGATTCGCTCAATTTCTTCAGACCTTTTGTTAGTCAAGATCAGCGCCGAGCGCTCATGTCCGCGGTGACGGATTCCCAACGGCGCCGAGCATGATCGTGAGAAGCGTACCAATGACAGCTCCGGCTAAGGGCGCGATCAATGAGGTGACCTCGATATCTCCACTCAATCGCGCGAGAACGGCGACCGAGTGCAAAATCTCTTCACCACTGCGCTGGGCAATGGGAGTCCGAGGAACGTAACCGAAAGCTTGGAAGTGACTGAGTAAGACTCCGGCAGCCTTAGCGCTGACGAGGCCCGCCATAATCTGCAATGCGCAAAAATAACCTGGCTTCTTGAGGTGGGTCGCCGCACACACGAGTGGGTGTTTCATTGGACGTCTCCCCGTTTGGCGCCCTTTTGGGCTGGTTTTTGCTCTTGATATTGGAGGAGCCTAACCACCGAAGAGAAGACGCTCTATTGTCCGTGCGTGTAGAGGCGATACCGAAATGGTAGGTGGGCTACACTTAGGTTTAGACGTGGTCCAAGGGCGGGGTGGGTCTCTGCAACCAGGCCTAATACAGTTTAGTTAATTTGATTATTGCTCGGGCGTATAGGAGGCGAAATCCGCAAGCGCCGCATTGAGATGATGTATCAATGCATTATCGCTGAAAGGCTTACTTAAGAAGCCGATTGCCCCAGCGTTAAGCGCGCGACTACGTGTCTTCTCGTCTGGAAACGCTGTGATGAAGATAGTAGGGATGCCCCGGCCTTCGTCCACCAATCGTCTTTGCAGATCGATGCCGCTCAGCCCACTCATTTGCAGGTCGGTTATGAGACAGCTGGTATCGCTGACCCGGTGCGATTCCAAAAATTCCTCGGCCGAGGCAAATGTAAGGGCCTCATAACCAAGCGACTCTATAAGCTCCTTGGTGGACTCGCGAACGGATATATCGTCATCGACAATCGAGATCATCGGCACCTTCGGCAATCGGCAGTCCCCGCTTCGACATAGCGCAAATTGGCACATGCCGTCTTGTTTCTGTCATGAACTAGATAGCCTCTTCGGAAAGGGAAAAGAATTACACTTAGGTTTAGTCAGCCTTTGAGACCACCCGACCAACGCCTAAGAGATCCACCATTCTCACCAATTCGGCCAATGATCGGGCGCTCATTTTTTGCATGATGTTGCGGCGATGCACCTTCACCGTGACCTCGCTGATACCCATCTCGGCGGCAACCTGTTTGTTCGCGAGCCCGGCACTGACGTAGGCGATAACCTCTTTCTCACGTGCTGTCAGTGACGCAAAACGCGTCTTCAAGGCAGCAAGAGACTTCTCCCGTTCCCGTCGTGCTCGATCGCGTTCGATGGCCGCGCGAACCGCTTCGAGTAAATCTTGGTCGCGAAATGGCTTAGTGAGGAACTCGACAGCTCCGGACTTCATAGCCCTTACACTCATGGGAATGTCCCCATGGCCGGTGATAAAAATGATTGGCAAGGAGACTCCAGCCTTCGTAAGTTCAGCTTGAAACTCAAGCCCGCTCCGTCCGGGCAACCTCACATCGAGCACCAGGCAGCTAGCGACATCCGGTAGCCGACTAGCGAGAAAGGCATCTGCTGAATCGAAAACCTCCGCGCGCAAGCCTACAGATTCCAAGAGCTCCTTTAAGGATTCGCGCACGGACACGTCGTCATCAACGACAAACACAACGGGACTGGTGCCGGACTTCTCGCTCATGACAGTTGGTTCGGTTCTTCAACCGGTAAGACTACTTGGAAGACCGATCCATGCGGATTTGCTGGCGAGGCCGCTATGCGGCCGCCATGAGCTTCAACAATTGATCGGCAAATAGAAAGTCCCATGCCCATTCCTTCTGGCTTCGTCGTAAAAAACGCCTCGAAAATGCGGTTCCGATCCTCTTCGGTAACTCCTGTTCCGGTATCCTGAACCGTCACAACCACGTCATGGTGCTCAAGACTCGCCGAACGCACGTCGAGCACACGTGCGCGGTCCGTTATGGAAGCCATTGCTTCCACAGCATTCATAATCAAATTGAGAAGGACCTGGCGCAACTGGGCCTGGCTCCCGGAAAGGCGCGGCAGGTCATTAGCCAGCTCAGTTCGGATCGACACTCCGCGACGTTGGAGTTCACCACGCACAAGCGTTATGACATCGCGAATGAGATCGTTGATGTCGAGCTGCGCCTTTGCTTGGCTCCCCTTTGTTAGCATTGCGCGAATGCTCGCTATAACTTCGCTGGCTCGGCCCCCGTCATTGACGATTCGCACTAGGATTGATCGCGTCCGCTCGACATTGGGAGGCTGATGGTCAAGCCATCGAAGGCCGGCATTCGCATTGTTTACGACGGCTGCGAGCGGCTGGTTGACCTCATGCGCGATTGACGCGGTCATTTCGCCCATGGCCGTTATAGGAGCTACCCTTGCAAGCTCAGCTTGCATAGCAGCGATGCGTGACTGCTCGGCGGCTTCGCGTTCGCGCGCCTCAGCCAGCTCCGCCAGCATGCCATCGAAAGCAAGCGCTAGGCGGCCAATTTCGCTCTTGCCCTGGTAATTGGTGCGAAGGCTGTAGTCCTTCGTTTCTCGTACGTCGTCTGCGAGCCGTTCGAGCTTTCGCAATGGCTGCACGATGTGTCGATAGGTGATCAAAGCAAGTGCAATGCTAGAAATCGCGAGAAGGCCGTTCAGAATGAGACTGCCACGCAGTTTGGCGAGGAGGTTGGAAAGTCGCGTGTTGAGTAAGCGACTGAGTTCGCCCTGACTTGCTCCCCACACCCTGAGCGCGTTGTCTACTACCCTCGCATATGACTGATCGAGCGAGGCTGAGGCACTTGCGCCAAAGCTCGACCTCGTTGCCTCAAGGTAGACCTCTCCCGCCGGCGCCATTGCAGCAATGTCAGGACCGAGGATCTGCCGCAAACGATCGCCGGCCTTACCGCGGTACGCGCCCTCCATGTCCCTTTTGATCTCTTCAAAGGTTGAGCGGATCATGCCATCCAGGATTAGAGGACGCACGGTAGGGGCGTCTGATGATGACACTACCGGCGCACCAGCCTCCAGCAATGATTGCAGCTCGCCGATTTGTCCAAGGAGCGTCGGCATCTTAGTGACGACGATATCCTGCACGTAGTAGCTGTCGAGGTCAGGATCGAGGGCGAGGTTGGAATCGTCACCTACGCGGGACGCAAGGTTCCGTGCCTTGGCGAGGGCATCGACGATAAGCGTAAGCTTCTCGCCATTCGCTGGGCCAGACGAGAGTTTACGAACCGCCTCGGCAACGGATTGAGCGAGCTCTGCCGTATGCAAGCTGCCGGCCGTATGGGCCTGGGCATCGGCAAGCCTGTTGAGCACCCGATTGGCTGAGGGGCCGGTCCGAAAAGTCGACGGTGATGTTAGGCCCGCCAGAATCCAAGCATACACCCCGCCAACTGCCTCAAGGTATTGCGCACCCACCAGTTCTTTTCGCGCGAACTCGATCGCAATCAGCTTTTCGGCGACTAGGCCGTAAGTTGCGATGAAAATTGAGACGAGGAACACGCCGCACAAAAGGAAGAGTTTTGTGCTAGTTCGCAGATTCCTGAAGACAGCAATCTGGCCTGTTATCGACATCCACGCGAAACAAGCAATCGAGGAGCACAGCTTCACTAAAAATATCGGAAGTTGTCTAAGGATCATTTTGCTCCGCAGGCTTGATTTAGATCAAAAGAGGCCGCGACGCCTAGACAGGCGATGGAGACGCAGTGCATAAGCACCGACAGCACGTTTCGGCCCGCACTAGCCCACTATAGACGGGTGCGAGGCCTGGCAATGTCATGAAGAGAACGAGCGCAGTAGCCGTCAGCAGCCAAGCCGTGTTGCCAGTGTCTATCATAGGCTCCCCCTTCGGCGATCTGCTCGATTTCTTACAGCTTGGCACTAACTAGACCTTCAGCTCAAGCAGCGGGCACAGATCGCGGCGATATGGCGATGATCGGTGCCGCAGCAGCCTCCGATAAGCTGCAGGTTGGGCAGCGACGGCAGCAGTTCCGCGTGATAGTCGGCGAGCTCGGCGACATCGCCAACATCGATGTCAGGGGAGGCATCAAGCTCGGCGTGGCTTTTAGCTGAGGCATTGGCGCGCAATCCGCCAATGCGGCTGACCCAGGATGCTCCGCCCTTAAGCTCTCGAGAGAAGTGACGCGGATGGGCGCAATTGATCATGTAGTAGGCCGGATAGCCGCCGGTCGCCTCGTCGACCTCAGTGATAGCGATTCCAAGGGGCTTCCCCCCGGGCAGAGCTCCGTCGGTCTCGACCGTGAAGGAAAGAACGACGGGCAATTCGATCCGCTCTGCGGCACGGGTGATGCCGATGGCCTCCGGCGTGTTCGTCAGAGTGTAGGCGTGTAGAGATGTTGCCGACGTGCCAGCGAACGCCTCGAGCTGCGGACTGTGATAGTCGAAGGCTTCAGCGACGGTCATGCCGGCATCGTACTGCCAGGCGTCCCGGCGGGGCCCGATGATGCCGGCAATGGTGCTCGCGACACCGGCGGCGGCGAATTCGTCCGCGACCTCAGCGCAAAGCGAGACTGATGTGACGTTGTTCTGCTTTAGCAGTGCCCGGTCATAGCCGAGCAGGTCGGCCCAGTCGGAACTTGCGCGCCAGCTATCGGTGGCAAATAAGAAATTGCGACCTGCAGCCTTAGCTATGGATAGGTAATCGCGGTAGTAGCTACGTATCGCGTCGCGGCCGGCCGCGCTGTCGTTGAGCGGAAACACCGAGAAGTGTGGCAGCGCCACACCCATGTTAAAGATGAGATGTGTCTCAATGCCGCCGTCGGTGATGAACTGGGGTAGGGTAGGGGCTGTGGTCATCTCACCCTCCAAACCGTGACCTGCTCATGGGCAAGGCCGAGAGCATTGGCGAAGCGTCCGATCGGACCTGAGCCCAAGCTAGGGCTCCAGTGAACACAGTCTTTCCCCCAGATAAGGCGCACGCTTTGGTCCCGACTTCTGCCCGGGCCCAGCAGGACTGTGTAAACGCGGCATGTTGTCACATCAGCAAATGTGCTGCAACGCAGGGAGACCCAAAATGTGCGTTAAGCGGCTATTCGCAGCAGTGCCCGCAACACTCCTC
>Ga0126381_100004178_pt1 | contig 15702 bp, 21 predicted proteins | sample PanSoiMetPlot_28_FD_96465 | JGI IMG/M metagenome (GOLD analysis project Ga0126381, IMG submission 96465) | Tropical forest soil microbial communities from Panama - MetaG Plot_28 | ecosystem: Environmental > Terrestrial > Soil > Tropical forest > Bulk soil | place: Panama | collected 2016-02-17 | reverse complement strand
CGTAGATATCGATCCGATCAAACGCGAGTATCCTCGGCATTCTCGCATTCAGTACTACGGCGGTCACTCGTCGGTAGAGCCCAGAACCTTAGCTGCGGTAAAGGCATGGATAGAAGAAGCCGATCCTACCTTGGTCGTTCTCGATTCCGACCATGCCAAGGAGCATGTGCTTAAGGAACTGAATGCCTACTCGCGTTTGGTAACCCCTGGTGGCTATCTGGTTGTAGAGGATTCCCATGTGAATGGCCATCCGGTCTATCCCGACCATGGCCCAGGGCCGAAGGAGGCTTTGGACGAATGGTTGCCGTTGCACCCTGAGTTCCAGGTGGATCAGCGGAGGCAGGAGAAGTATCTGTTTACGTTCCACACTTGGTTAAGGAGGATGCGACTCTAGTTGGCGCGGAAGGTGTTTTTCGTTCAGGGCTTCAACGATCGCTTTGTCGATCATGCGTTGGAGGTCAAGCGTGAAGGAGTAAACCGGGAAGGGGCTGAGAACACTCCGACTGAAGCTCAGGTAACTACGAATGCTCAGGGCAATCGGGTTGCAAGGGTGAAGCATAGAGACCCGGCCATTGGCTTGGACACAGAGGATGTCCACATGGGCGGGGATCGTTGCGTTGTTACGGCCGAGATCCCCGATGCGAAAACCGGAGACCTGGTTCAGTACGTCGAGCGATATTCCGATTCAGGCAGGTTCATTGGTTCCTATGCGGTGCCGTGGTACAAGATCGGGATTGGTAAGCACGAAAAGGGCGCTCCTCGTCGAATAACGTACTGAACTGTGCTTGCGGATCTGGTAGGGTGCGCTCCTTGCTTTGCATCGTTTGTAATACACGCTTGGGGTGGTTGCAGTGTGATCCTGACTGGATAGACCGGGCTAGGGCTTAGATAGAACAAAGCAAGAGGTGAAAATGAAGTATAAGTCTCTAGAAGAGATCGACGCCGATTTCAAGGCGCGAATGGACGGCACTGAGGATGCGGATACCAGAGCGGTTCTGATCGAGCAGAGGGCAGAGACCCGCGCTGATTTTAGGGCAGCCCAGCGGGAAGCGCAGCTACAGGCTGAAGCGGACGCCAGAGAGGCTCAGGTCCAGGCTCGGGAGCGGCAGGCATGGATCAAGGTCGCCATGGTTGACTTCCCGCTAGCGCAGCAGGTACCTGAGCTAATTGCCGGTGACACCGAGGAAGCGGTAAGGACATCGGCTAAGACAGCTCACGAGCGGATCTCCAAGATTCAGGACGATGCTACGACCGCTGCCAAGGCTCAGCAGTCGACCGCCGCTGACGGTGGTAAGACGGAGCAGCAGCAGATCGTTAGTCAGGCCACACAGGCATACGGCAACGTAGCTGTCGGCGGCGGCAACCCTCCACCAGAGATAGATGCTCGCGAGCAGCTCATGCAGGACTACGCGGCGAAGTGGAACAAGGATCGATCGGGCCAGTTCTGGGGTGAGCGAAGGACTATCAATCCGGCTGAAACCGATGCTTACGTACGTGCTCGGGGTGGCCAGCACATGGTGGAGCGGCTCCTTGGTCCGGCGGAGCAGAAGTATGGTCCGGGCTCGCCAATGGTTGAGGCAATCAAGCAGCAGATCGCTACTGGCGGTCGTTAACGCACAGAGTTCCCATAGAGCAGCAAGGTAAGTTCGGTCGTTAAGGATCGATACTTGTTAGCGTGGCTGTTGCAATAGCAGATTCAGAAGTAGGTCTTCTGAGCATGCCCTTGAGAAGGGCTTAGGTTCCAAGGCAATTCTCATACGCCAGTGTTAATCGCACTGGCCGGGAATCTGTCTGCCCTAAGCACTGTCTCAAGGGCTTTTTCTATCTCTAGTCTAATCACACTTCGGCCTGCGAATGGCCGTTAGCGAGGAGGTATTCGACAAGCCGCATGGCCCTATTAGTCCACTCCGGAACTGCTGCCATTGATCTCAATGCAAATGCGACGCAAAGGCAGGATATTTCGGACGTTCTTCTAGCTTCTCTTTCTAACGAGAACACGACACTCGGTCTTCTAACGGTGGGCGAGGAGTTTGCGGCTCCGCAGCTCTATTGGACCGAAGACGCGCTAAACCAGTACAAGATAACAGGCGATACCGCAGCTACCATGTCTTCAAGCGTAACGACCATGATCGTTTCGCAGTCCGACGCGTCGGTACTAGACGTTGGCTACATCATCTCGCCTGATACAACCCTGGGTGGTAGTTCCACCGAGCAGGCGCAGATTACCGCCATCTCTGGTACCACGCTGACCATCTCGCGAGCTTTCGCGGGTACTGCTACTACCTACGCTCAGAACACCGTATGGCGAATCGTTAACGCGCCCACCTATCCGAACTCCGATCTTGGCAGGGACATGTCGCGAGCACGGCTAGCCAAGACCAACTACATCAACAGGTTCGAGGTCAACGTGAACATTGACTCTGAGCAGATCCTACGGTCTCTTCAGGGCTACGTACCTGGGGTAGTAGATGAGCTTGGCTATCAGTTTCAGCAGAGGACGCTGGAGATGAAGAGGAAGATTCAGCAGGCGCTGATCTACTCTGTAGCCAACGGTTCGAACAACCCAGTCAACGACTACCAGACCATGTACGGGATCTTGGCATGGTTGAATACCACTGCCAATGCGACGGCATCGCCGGTGACAACGGCCGAGAGCTTCACCGATACCACCATCAACAACATGGTGCTCAACATCTACTCGCAGGGAGCGTTCTCTAACGTAATCCTAGCGGGTCCACGGTTGGTACAGAAGCTCGGTCAGCTCTACACCGATCGAATCCGATTGGACCAGACCGACCGAACCCGAGGATTCTTCACTCAGGAGTTCATTCCTAGCATGGCCAATCCGCACCGCGTTATCAACGAGTTCTACCTAAACGATGGTGGCTCGACTAACGCAGGTAACGCACTTGCCATTGTTGGGGATTTGAACCGAGCCAGAATTCGTCCGTACATCGGTCAGTTCTACTTCACGATCACCGCGCCTTCGTTCCGGGATGGTGACGCAGCCCGATTGCTAAGCAAGCTCAGCCTAGAGATCCGAAACACCGGAACCGACGCTGGCTACGCTTGGCAGTTGCACACCAATCTCAGCCAGTAACAGAGGAATCTAAATGGCTGGTGGAATTCGTAAGCACGGTACTCACCGTTACTTCCTGGCGACTGGAGGTATCACGGCGGTATCGGCAGCTACGGCAGGTGCGGCGGTTGCTATCTACGATGCGTACGCACTAGGTAACTCGACAGCTACCGGTTCGATCGGCCTGGACCAGGTAACCGAGGTAATCTCAGAGATCAATCTGACCTTCCCGGTTACCTATACTGGCCAGGCGACCAACTTCAACACCGTTTCGGTCGTTCAGTGGAGCGCCACCGGATCGGTGAAGAACCAGTTCAGCATTGCCTATAGTGCAGCCGGTGTTACCAGCACGGCCCTTACTCCGATCAGCTTCCAGTCGGTCACTGCGGCAGGTGGTCAGACACCGCCCAATACCGGTACGGGAACTGTATCGGTGAGCGGCTCGTTGGCCACCGCGCTTCCGTGGGTACTTTCGACCGGCGATCAGTTCGGGATCTTGGTTGTGTCCAGCGGTACCGGGCAGGCAATTGCGGCTGGAGTCAGCGGCAGCTTCACGGTTCAGGCCAAGGGAGCTTAGTAGGTGGCGATTACGGTGAAGGTAGATACCTGGGACGATACTAAATGGGATGATGCCACGTCTCCCGTTAGCTTGATTCTAGCCAACGATACCTTCACCGTTAGCTTGATCGATCTCAACAATCGATATGTAACGTTCGCTCCTGGAAGCACGTCGTACACGAACAATCTCTACGCCCGGAATTGGGAGGACTCCAGTTGGGACGACAACTATACCGGGCTTAGCACAATCGCTCTGTCGCAAACGTTTACCGTAAGTCTACTTGACTATAACAATCGGGTCGTATGGCTGACGGGGTAAGGGAGGTGAATCTAGTTGGCATTTAAGGCGGCGGGCAATCCCTGCGCAGTATTCCGAGAGCACATCACTCTCAACCCAGGTAGCTTCACTACTACCAGCGGTATCAACGCAGCATCGGCATCGGACGAGTTCAACTACACGGCTCGAATCGACTATACGCCGGCTCGAATCCAGAGGGCAAACGAGATCCAGATCGGTGCCAACGGTGCCATCACGTTCATCACTACAGACGACCGGCACCTACACGACTCGACCGCATACGCATCGAGTCCGACCACTGACTCTTGGCAGGTTCAGCTCTCTGGTAGTGCCTCGCCCGCGAATACCAATGGTTCGAACCGAGGAGGCCAGCTCACCTAATGCCGGCAGGGAGGACGCAGCCCATTAGCTTGCCGTTCGGTGCTTTAGGTGGCAACTCTCGGGGATGGAGCGGGAACCTTCCGCAGGGACCCAAGGGCATCAATAGGGTCAAGCCACAGCCAGTTGTTCCTGTCGGACGACGACGAAGCATCCAACGTAAGAGCTAGAGACGGGTGGCGACGCAGACAGTCAATCTGGGTAAGAAGGGCAGCTTTCCGGTTAAGAAGGGTGCTCTTCACAAGGATCTCGGAGTCGCTCAGGGGAAAAAGCTGACCGGCTCCGATATCGAGCGAGGGCTGAATTCGTCCAACCCGAAGACTCGTAGGCGGGCGGCATCGGCCAAGGGCTTTCGAGCTATGGCTAAGGCCAGGAAGTAGTAGTGGCTAACGGCGCATATCTGCACGTCAACTCGCTTACTACAGGTACCGGTGCGGTAGTTAGTCCAAACCCGGGTGCGGTTCTGATGCGAGTTGTTATTAATACCGTTGGGGCGACCTCCAACCAGTTGACGCTTTATGACGGTCAGAGTACGAGCGGCAAGGTGATCGCGGTGGTAAACACTACCAACTCTGCGATCCCTGCTCTGGAGTACTCGCTAGTGGCGGCCAATGGTATTTGGTACACGCTGCTTGCTGGTACTGCCGCCGATTTAACGATTGTCTATCAGTAGTTGCACATTCAGTTGGCAGGGGGTTAGTTAATGAGCAAGGCCAAGGGTGGCGTAGCTCTGGTCGGTACGCATAGTCAGCACAAGGGTCACGCCGGTTCTGAAGCTGCGAACAACCAGTTCAACGCTAAGCCAAGCGTACATCCGATTTCGAATAACGCCGGTTCTTATCCGTCCGCAGTGGGCGCGAATAAGAGCCGCCGCTACTTCGTAAAGCACAAGTAATTGGGGGATAGATAGATGCCACTAAGCAACAAGGGCACCAACCCACGAGGATCTAGCAAGCCGACTGCTAGGGTATATGGCGGTAACGCTCGGGAGACCACTTTCGGTGGAGAGACCCCGAGTCCGTCCAACCCAAAGCGAGCTGAGCTGGGCATATTCGGTTCGACCAAGGAACCGCCAGAGTACACCCTCTTCGGTGACTATGGCGAGATCGAGAACCGAGTAGCAACAGGTTACCGATTGAACGGTACTCCACCTGAGAATGCCGCTCCTTCGTTTCAGCAGATCCGACCTGGGCCAACTGCAAGGGATGCTAACCGACCAGAGCCTGCGGACTTCCGAGGCGATACGAAGTTCGGAAGCAGCCGTCGCTACGTGTAAATCGGTACGGCGGAATTTAGAGAGAGGGTAGCGTAGATGGATCAGATGCCATCCGGCGGTGCTTCGCCAATGCCAGGAGGCGGAGGGTTCCCGCCCGGTCCAGGTGCGGCCGGTTCACCCCCAGGGGGAGGCGCTAGTCCAGTCAACCCTGCGCTCATGCTTGCCGAGCTGCTCAGAAAGGGCAAGAGCAAGCACAAGCGTTCTGGTAAGGCGAAGACCAAGGGTAAGAAGAAGTAGGTATGTCGTTCGGACAGGCATATCAGGAGGATGTTCAGGAGAGTAAGTACGTAATTCCGTACCGAGACCCTGAGCAGGAGAAGGGAAGCAAGTATACCCAGGACAAGCAGGCTTTCAACAAGCTAGCGTTCCATGGCAGAGCTGGCAACCTAAGCTCTCGTCCTCAGCCTAGTTTGAACGGAAACGCTCCGAAGCTGGAGACTGCTGCGCGGTTTCAGAAGAGTCGGAGCAAAAGCCGAAAGTAAGTAGTACTTCGCTGGAGTCTCTGTCAACTAAGGTTCGGAGTTCCGATGCCTCTAGCGAAGAATCCTGTACGGGGGTGATGTGGAACATGGCACGACGACGACGCGGCCGAAAGTAATAGCTTTCGCCTAAAAGCGATAACAAGAAGCCTCCCGGACCAAACTAGCGACCGGGAGGCTTTCCATTTGTGACAAGGGAAAGTATGGAAAGTAGAATCGAGTTAGCAAGGAAAAATTTCGGATACCTGCCAGCTTGGCGCTGTTACAGCACGAGCAGGGGAGTATTCTACCTTTGCGGTCACTGCTTCGGTCTTAGGGGTTCCGGTCCGGCTACCAATGCCGAGGAGGTATGGAAGCCGGGGTCCGATGCAGCGGGAACCTTTCATTACGAGGTAGTGCCCAAGGCGGCCATTTGCGAGCAGTGTGGTAGCAGGGCTTGGCCCGCATGATTCTCCAGGCTATGCAGGCCAGATACCTAGGGCAATTCATTCCGGTCGATGCCGAGGAGTATTCCTACTGGCTAAACGGCAAGGACCCGCAGGTACAGCTTTTTTACGTTAGTCCAGAGCGAGAACAAAAGGTAAGCCCAAACCACTCGGACTACTTGCGCTGGAGAGAGGAGCGGCTCCGACCGAAGCAGGAAGAGGACGTTCTCGACATTTTGCATCTGGCCTATGACCAGGGAGGAATCGATTAAGAAGTGATTGCTGGATACGAAGTTGCCAACTCTACTGCGGCAACGCCTGGCGCTGGCTCTGCGGCAGTAGAGCTGAGAGCGCCGACACGACGATTGAAGGTTCGAGAAACGGGGCTGTTTTCCCAGGCTGCGACGGCCGTTCGATTCGCTATCGGCAGGCCGGCGGCGCAGGGTATTACTCCGACTACACAGTCCACGGTACAGGCCCAGGACCCGGCCGAGGTGGCGGGAACTGGCATTACCGCGATTGCTTGGGGTACCGCTCCAACCGCTCCAGCCACATTTCTAAGGCAAGCTGATTTTAACAACGTTGTTGGGTCCGGGGTGATCTGGACTTGGCCATCCGATGGTGAGCTGATTGTTCCAATCACAAGCATTATCTCTATTGTTTACTGGTTCATTACCGCCGGACCTACCTGCGATTACTACTTCGTCCTAAGCGAGTAAAGGGTAGCGATGCCTGAGGGTATCGGCGGTGCCGTCACGATCGGTCCTTTAAGTTATACGCCAATACTCCAAGGAGCGACCGACAACCCGGTAGTGACCTATACCACACAGCAGGGGCGTTGGTGGCAGCTCGGCAAGATCGTCTTTATCCAAGCTCAGATCGCGTCGAGTACGATGACCAAGACGACTCTTACCGATCAAGTCAGGATGACGCTTCCACTCGCTGCGGCGAACGTAGCTGGGAACATCAGTCAGATCGCGGCGAGGCTTGAGAATGGCACAGCGGTTCAGAACGGAATGGTAGCAGAGACATCAGCCAATAACGCCTACGTCACGTTCAGAATGCTACCAACGGCCGCAGCGACGGTAACGCTGACGTATGCGCTGACTTCGCTCGGAATCCTAACCAACTCACTAACCGTCAACATTTCCGGTTGGTACGAAACCGTCTAGAGGGAGGGAAATGAAGGGAATCTTAAGCAACCGGACAGATGCGGATCTAGGCGTCTGGGCTCCAGCGCCGTATTGGCCTGAGCCGGATTGCAATCTTCCGACCGTATGCGGACCGTGGGCACGTATCAACGAGTGGCTAGAAGAGATTGGCTTTCTCCGCGATGGTGTAAGGCTAATCGGCGGCGGCACAAGTTTTACCTTTCAGCAGACGGTACAGGCACAGGATGCAGACGGTACCTCACTGACCAACAGTACAACTGAGACGGCCTTGGCGACGACGGTTAGCTTTCTCGGGTCTGGTTCGGGCACAGTCGGCGTTGGTGGATTCTGGGCCGAGGAAAAGACGCTCGGTATTCACTTCCGAGGAGCCCTCAGCTCTGCTGCTTCCACGCCCGGCAACTTCAACTTAAACCTTCGCCAGGACTCGACGAGCGGCACATCGGCTGGAGGTCAGACGGCGTACGCGTTGGCAACCTCGTTAGCAACCTCGCCGATAGCGCTGGATGCTTACTTGACCTGCCGAGCCGTTGGTACGGCAGGAAATGTAGAAGCAATGGTCGAGTACACTCCAGGAGCCACGCCGTCCGGCACTACCAATGTGCGTCAGTTAGCCCGAGCCAATATCGGTTCATTCGACACTACTGGCAACCGCTCCTTTCTGGTCGATGGGCTGTTTTCTACGGCCTCGGCTTCCAATATCGCGTTGGCAAAGCTCTTTATTGTGGAGGTACTCAACTAAATGGCAGCAGGATTGACCGCCAGCTTAACTACGTCTTCGTTCAATACTCAGATTGGAAACCTAGTTCAACAGCTAGACGGTGTCATGCACCAGATTGACGAGATGCGAGCCTGGATCGTTGGAGCCGGCGGGGGCCTATCTGGCTTGGAGGCAGCACCGCTGAGCTACTCGACAACTGACGCTGGTAACATTTTCAATACCTTCGCCGATTTGGAGCAGCTTTACCAGATTTACATCGGAGCCAGTTCCCAGAATACTCTACGCGGCAATAACAGCGCCTACGACTACAGAACGAATGCTAGCCTGATCGGCGGCACGCTCGTTCACTAATTCCTAGCCCTGAAGAAGGGCTATTTGAATCCCTTGCCCAATCCGTTTCTGAGGCTGGGCAAGGGATCTGCTAAACCAAGGAAGCTGTAGTGTCTAGCACAATCGCTACCCTGGCCGGAAACACTGGCCTTGGTTCAGAACGTCAGATCGTCTGGGCCGTCAACTCGGCGAACTACTGGGCCTTCGGCTATACCGGTACGAGCACGCTTGCCACTTGGTATTCGCCGGATGGTGTTAGCTGGACTGCCGGTGCTACCCATGCGCTCAGCAATGCGCATAATTCCGAGGGCCGTAACCTCGCTGTTGGCTACAAGAATGTCGGTGGTGTCGATGTAGTCCACATTGCGATCCCGTGGTCTGCTTCGGGTAACATCGCGGTCAACGCCATTCGTGCGACGATCTCAGGCACGACAATCACCTTCCACAGTATTGAGACTGCGGTAGCAAGCGGTACCAGTGACGGTGGAGGGCTACTTTGGGCCAGCTCTGGCCTGGAGTTCGACAGCAGCAACAAACTGCACCTGGCCAATGGTTTCGCCGGCGGGGGCAACGGCGATGTAAATTCCTCGGATTCCACGGCCGACGCCGGTACTTCAGAGCAGATGACGCCGGTTACCTGGACTGCCCACGTCATCGATTCCAGCGTGACGACCGAAAGCCGTTCGGCCTATGTCGTTGATCTCGGTAGCGGGAACGCGGGACTGATTGCAGATAACGGCAGCGCCCCCTCGACCACTACTGGTTTGGACTGGCACAAGTGGAACGGGTCCTCTTGGAACATCGACAACACCAACGGCAAGGTTACCGGTGGATCAATTGCCGCGATTGACAAGAATGACTGGGGAGCGGTTGCCGTCAGCGCCTCCGATATCCATGCGGTATACAGGACTTCCACCGGCAGCTTAGTCCATCGGCGCTTCGACGGAACCAGTTGGGGTGCTGGCCAGAGCATACCAGCTCAGAACTCTCTAGCCGGCGGCGGCATTGCGCTTACGTCGGACGGAGCCAGCGTATGGCTCTGTGTTATCGATACCGATTCTGCCAACACGATTCGGTATATCCGTTGGTCTTCGCTTGCGACCAACGGCCTTGCCGATACCTGGGATACCAACTGGCAAGCGGCCGAGACCTCTAGCCAAACTCGTACATGGATCGGCTGTACCCGCGATGTTCAGAGCCAGACCGGCCTTGTCTATTGGTCCGAGGGTTCTAGCTTTGTGGTTTCGGCCTTCCAGGCGCTTCCGCCAGCGGACCCGGTTGGTGCTTGGCTTCAGTCCAACCAGGGCTCTACTGGTACCGCCGCGACGACATTTGCCGTTACCTTTACAACCCAGAACATAGTCGCTGGCAACCGAATCATTGTTGCTATTGCTGCTTGGAATGCTACTGCGACAACGGTTACTAGTGTAACCGACAGTGCCGGTAATCAGTATGCGAAGGACAAAGACGCGGTCGAGAGTGACAATACGCATATTTCGATCTGGTCTGCACCCGTTACCGCAGGCGGCGGTACGAAACCGACCGTTACCGCTCACGCTTCGGCGAGTACCAACGAATGGGCCATGTGGGTCCACGAGTACTCCGGTTTGCTGGGTGGTACGGCGGGCTACCTTGACGGTACCAATTCCCATGTTGTCAGCGCTAGCACGAGTCCGTTCACATCTGGAGCTAGCACGCCGGCTCCGGGTGCATCCAACGAGATTGCCTTTGGCTTCTACGGCGATGGCGGCAATAATGTCACGACCATCGGAGTGTCGTCTGGCTGGGTCCAGCGTGGTACGTCTATACAAGGTACCTCCAGTACTTCTGAGGGAGCCTGCGAAGACCAGGTAACTGCCGCAGGTACAGGCAGCAATGCCAGCTTCACGCTAAGCAATACCGGTAGTCCGGCCGGGGCTTTGGTCGCTGTTTACAAGCTGGCGATCAGCAGCATTGGACTACCGGCTTCAGATCCGACCGGGTTGTCGCCGATGACCCTTCCTGGTAGCCCGTACGCTTCCATGCTATGGGCGCAGCCGCTTGTCGTGGGCGGGACTGTGCTTACCGCGGCTTCGGCTGTCTACAGGGCGGTACAAAAGGGCGGGCAGCTTCGTTCGGCTTCGGCTAGGGGCTCATTGTTGGCCGTCAACCGCTACGGCAGCCAATGGATTCTAGGTCCTCAGTTCAACTCCGGGGCTATTCCTCCGTTAGTTTACAAGGTCGTACAGAAGACTCAACCGGCTCGCGCAGGTAGCAGAATTCTCATTGCTGTCCCTACAGTTGTTCTGCCGGGGACACAACCGGTTGTAAGCAGAGCAGTCCAAAAGGGTCGTATCGTTCGATCCAACTCCAAGAGTCAACCAGCGGCTCCTTTCAATTCAGGCGGTCTTGCCCCTACGACAGTCCAAGCAGTGCAAAAGCGTAGGCCCATACGTGCGACCTCTAGGGTACAGGTGGCACCGCTGTTCAATTCCGGTGGTCTACTACCGCAAGTCGAGAAAGCGGTTCAGAAGCCGAGACCGACTAGACCAACCTCAAAAATTCGGACCGCGCCGGCATTCAACTCGGGTGGATTGGCTCCTGTAATCCTCAAGTCGGTACAGAAAATCAGATCGACGCGTCCAAATGGCAAATGGATCATTGCTGTTCCTACCCTACAGGTTGCCGGAATACAGCCGGTGGTTAGCAGGAGTATCCAAAAGCCGAAGCCGCTGAGACTGGCTCCCAAGGTTCAGACTGCCCGTCAGTTTAACTCGGGCGGATTATCTCCAGCGATCGTCTTCAAGTCGATTCAAAAGAAACCGCAGCCGACCAAGCCATTATCCCGTCTGCATCTATCGCAGAGCTACAACTCGGGCGGGCTCGCGCCGGTGGTCCTTGCTGCGTTTCGACGGCCGTCCCCAAAGCCAGTGTTGCCCCGGTTCATTATAGCACTGATTCCGTACGCCCCGGTATTCATCAGGCCGAACCCGTTGGCGTATCCGCTGTCGGCCAGTGCTATCGCTCTCCCAGGGCAGCAAGGTAGTAGCGGTGCGGCCGTATATGGAATCGCGATTTATGGCATCAATGCCTACGGCCAGATCCAAGTCAACTCTCTGGCCATGCCGTTGATAGCGACGGCTCGGGCCAATCCCGTTGTGTAGAGGTACTTATTGGCATTTCCTAATTCGGTAGACGTTCTGACCGACGACGTCACCGTTATTCGTGCTTCCCAAGTCTTAGGGCCGCAGAGGATAACGGTTGGTCCCACCTGGTACAACGTGAAGTCTGATCAGTACGGCGCCACGGGTAACGGAACCACTGATGATTCTCCCGCTATAACTGCTGCTCTGACGGCCGCTAGCTCTACCGGGGGAATCGTTTGGGTACCGGCTGGCAACTACGCGATCAATTCCCAGATCGTGATTCCCTATGGGGTTGAGATGCGCCTGGTCGGGCGGAACTCGTCATTCATCACCGCTCTGGGGACCTTCCCAACCAACACGCCTTTGGTTCGGCTCGGGCCTTTAGGGGTGTTGGGGGTAGGCAGCCGGTTCCGGGGCGGTGCCGTCGACTGCAACAATATCACAGGTAGTACGGGAATCTATTCGGAAGGTATCCAAGAGAACTCGGGCATTTACGAATCGATGATCCGAAACTACGGTGCCTTCGGTGCGAGGATCAACTACTCGGGTTCCGGTGGCCAGCCGCAGAACTGGAGCATCGACGACCTGGAGGTATTCTCTGGAACGGGAACTGGATCGGGTGCGATTGGGGTAGCCGTCAACACAGCGAGCGTATCGATGCCCTTCCGATCGATTCGTAGAGTGACTATTTTCGCGACCGGTTCGACCCAGCTCGCCAACGCTATGCAGATCCAAGGCGGTTCTGCCGGCTTAGTCGAAGAGATCCATATTGAGAATGCGGTCAACGGCATCGACATTCTGGGATGTTTCGCGACTACCTTTGAGTCGATTACCGGCAACCCAAACGTTACCAACCTAGTTGTTATCGACAGCACCAGCGCATCGCAGAATTTGACTCTGATCGGCATCAATGGTCAGGGTGCTACTAATACCATTGTTGATCAGGAAACCGGTTTCACCCTGACTAACGAGCAGGCTATCTATGCGGTTGGAAATGGCAGCACCAATCAAAGGACCGTTGTCAGTACCGATGCCGGCCTTGGTACTAGGCTGAAGATTTTCAGACGAAGCGTACAGACTCCATCCTCTTCGGCGAGCATCACGATAGACGCCAGTGCCGGCGAGAAGGTCAAACCGAGCGTTCTTGCCGCGAATGCAACCATCAACGCTCCGACTAATCCGTCGCTCGGCCAGGAGCTGACATTCACCTTTATTCAAGACGGCACAGGGGGCAGAACGGTAAGTTGGAATGCGGTCTTCAAGCAGTCGTGGTCGGATACTGGCAATACGTCTAACAAGCGCAGCTCGATTACCTTTTGGTACGACGGTACCAACTGGAATCAGCAGGGGGCTCAAACTCCCTATGTCTAGGACAAACTAATGGCGGTCCCTATTCCTAGTCCGGTAGCTGCTGATTCCACTGGTCTGCCCGACAGCCAATGGATCATCGACGTCAGGGATGCGCTCCAGGACTATCCGCAGTATGTGGTCGATAACTGGGTAGCTGATGGGGTGTCGGGCGTGGTAACCGCCAACTCCACTCCGGTAAAGCTATCCAGAAACCCAATCAACGACAATAGCTTGACGGTAAGGGATAACACCAATAACACCAACTACACGGTAATTACCACTGGTACGCCGACTGGAAGCCAGGTCCTTGTCAATTTGAACACTGGAGAGCTTACCTTTGCTACTCCGCCGCCGGCCAACGATACTCTTCAGGTCTCCTACCAGTTCTGCAAGTGGCGAGACTATTCGATCGAGACCTCCCTCTACGCTGGCCTTAGGGCGATGTTCCCGAGAGTAGGCAAGACGTATACGGATACCAGCACCAATATCCAGGTTAACGTATGGGACTATACGCTGCCGATCTGGGCGCAGGACCCAAGGAGCCGTATCTACAACCTTGAGGTCAAGGACCCGGGCATCACTATCGAGCCTTATCGACAGGTGTCCGGGGGCTTCCATAGGGTGGATCTGACTACCATTCACATTCCACAGGCTCAAGCCTATTCGCCGATTGCGAACCTGCGCATCGTTGGATGGGGGCCGTACCTAGTCCTTGGCGATCTGGAACCTCAGCTCTATCACCTACCCATCTGGTATGCGCTATCCGTCCTTTTGCCCAAGAAAGAGAGCTATCGACTTAGGCAGGATACAGCGGTACCACTTACTCAGGAAGGTGGTCAACAGCCGGGCATGCTGACTCAGACGGGGGAGTACTTCAAGGCTCGTTTCGAAGAGGAGTTAGACCGCCTAGCGAAAGTTACCGGACCTGGGTACAACATACGCCTGCGGACAATCTATGAATACGATGCGAATCGGTAGCCGAACGTGTAGCGTAGGCGACGGCGGTTGTCCACACCAAATGATATGAATACGACCGCCATTTCTAGCCAGCCAAGGACTATCCCGCAGCTCTACCGGGGTACTGCTGAGGTAGTTGGGCAGGAACCAGCTCGTCGCCAACTAGCGGTCCTCTTGGAGCGTCAGATGCGTATCGCTTTCGATTCCCGCTGGGACAAGTCCGAGAGTGCGGTTATCTTCGGACGAACTGGTACTGGCAAGACGTATCTGACGAAAAAGATGTGCCAGCTTACCGGCCTGCCCTTTGCCGACGCCAACGCTACTACGTATACGGAATCGGGCTACGCTGGCCAGGACCTCTCGCAAATGTTCCTGCCGCTACTGGAGGCAACCGCGGAGCTGCTAGATGAGGAATCGGAACGCTACGCCGGCTTACCACTGATCGAGCGCAAGGTACGATCGGATGAATCGTCGGTCCTGAAGAGAGAGGATATCGATCAGGTGGTGGAGCGAGCCCAGACCGGGGTCATCCTGCTCGATGAGATGGATAAGTGGGCGCACCGTATCAATCATCACACCGGCCGCCTCGACACTGCTATCCAATCGGAGTTTCTAAAGATCGTGGAGGGCTCTCACGTCTATATCACCGATTCCGAGGATGAGGCAGGGGTGCTCTTCGATACCTCTCGCGTCCTGGTCATTTGCGCGGGAGCCTTCGTAGGACTTGCTAACCAGGTGCTGAAGCGACTCGACAAGGAGCAGGGCTATTCGGATTCGGATCAGTTTTGGCAAATGGTAGAGCAGTCTGACTTTGTTCGCTACGGTCTGATCCCAGAGCTAGCCGGCCGACTATCCAAGATCATTTTCCTGCGACCGCTTCGAAAGGAGCATCTGGCCGAGATCATTCGCCTGCCTGGCGGTCCGGTTGAAGAGCTGCAAGAGCGATTTGCTGAGATGGATTGCGAATGGGATGTACCCGAAGTAGCGATCGTTCAACTTGCCGATATCGCCCTGAAGAAGGAAGTTGGAGCGCGAGGTTTGGACTCGGTTCTCTGGTCGGTGTTCAACGAAGCGCTGTTCAAGGCAGCGATTGCCGATTGCCCGAGAGTGGTCAGTCTTCGTCCGAATCAAAACAAGGCGAGCTTCGTGACGCTCTAGATGCCTCAGTATCAGTTAAGTACATCGAGTTTCAAGCCGCCGATGGTTGGTACTCAATATAACATCGGCATCGGCAACGGTACCCAGAACTACGGCTATATCTTTCAGAACCAGGGCGGCACCGGACCGGCGTTTAAGGAAAGCTCGAATATTACCGACAAGCAATCGTTGGTCCAGTACAGCAGCCAGAACCTGATCGATCGCGATATCACATTCTATCCGAGGGTGACTCAGGGCGATTTTTCGGGTGGTTCGCTGCAAACCGTCCTCATTGATCCTACCCAGTATTACGATTCCGACCTGGAGATCCGCACACCCGGTTATCTGACGTTGAGGCCAGGATGGGCGCGTAACCAACTGGCAACCGGTGTGGCCGGCGTTCCCCAGTCGATAGCTTGG
>Ga0126381_100004177_pt1 | contig 15703 bp, 13 predicted proteins | sample PanSoiMetPlot_28_FD_96465 | JGI IMG/M metagenome (GOLD analysis project Ga0126381, IMG submission 96465) | Tropical forest soil microbial communities from Panama - MetaG Plot_28 | ecosystem: Environmental > Terrestrial > Soil > Tropical forest > Bulk soil | place: Panama | collected 2016-02-17 | reverse complement strand
CGGATCCTTCCGAATCGTTGTATCCAGATTGATTCGCCACGCGCCTAATTGGAATTGATTGTTTGCGGGCGCTCCCGCGATGATGCCGTCGAAATCCTCCGGATATCGGACGGCCTCCATGATCCCTTGACGGCCGCCCGTTGAACATCCGTTCCAGTATGAAAATCGAGGGCTTCCACCATAGAAAGCCACCATGATAGCTTTCGATTGGGCGGTCATCTCATGTACCGCACGATAGGCGAAGTCGACCAACTTCTCGGGATGCCCAACAGCGAATGCTGCTTCCGGGCCTTTGTGCCCCGTGTCGGTTGATGATGTTGCGTAGCCTTGCTGCAGCGCATTCAACATGCCACTCAAATTGAAGCTTCCAACCCAGCCACCCCCACCCTCGGCCTGATATTTTCGATTCCAGCTTTCGGGAGCCGGCATCCACAATTCCACTTCAATGTGCGAGTCCGCCGTTGGCGTCAAAACCGCCGCCACCCTGCAATAAGCGGGGATCTGAACCTTTGCATATTGCGCTGCATCCGACGGCAGGCCCGTGGGCAAATATGGCCCTCTGGGCATTGCCACTGCCAAAGTAATTGTCGCGTCTTGCAATTTCAGTGACAGCAAACGCTCACAGGGCATCTGTGCGGGCGCTGTGATGCAAGAAGCAAGCATCAGCAACGATGTGCATAGAGTTCTTTTCAAGATGGGCAACCTCCCGACGTCTGATTGTACGCAATTCCATCCAGATGGCGGTACGGTTCGTGCGGCCTATAATATCGATTCGGCCGCATGATACAAACTGGGCCGGAGGTCCCGACGAAGTCATCGAATTAAGGCGGCAAAGGATGCAATAATGCGCGCCACTGTGCCATCTTGCGCCGCCAAAGTCAGCAGTTCTGAACTCTGGCTTCGCCATAACGTCTTGCTGTTGCAGTTCCTCCACCGCAGTCGCGAGCCCCCTAGCGTTTACTCATTCCGAGCAGATTATGGGCTACTCGGAGAGAGTCCCCGCTGAGGCTCCAGCATGGCATCAAGTAACGCCCCTGGCTTGGCAGATCGGCTTGGTCAGATTCCGGTTGAGATGCCGACTTATGGGGACCGATCTGCCACTATGCACATTCCTTTGTACGAGTCGCCGGACAATCCGGAACTTGATTGCCAAACTGCCGCTGTGATAGCGTTCCGGAACAGCCTCTCATCATGCCAAACCTATGATTTGTCTGGGACGAGAAGCTACTGAGCCTGTACCGGTTTTTTAATGGTTGGGAAAATCCGCGTTACCTTGCCCGCGCGCACTGCGTAACTTTTCGGCTCTTGCGACGGATTATCTTAACGAGAACCATTCACCGAGGGCGATGACGCAGAGCACCGATGATCGGCTGCGGATTGAAGCCGCGCAACGCGACCCCTCGCGTTTTGGGGAACTCTATGAAGACCATTTTTATCTCGTGTATGCGTACGTGGCCCGGCGCGTGCGGGACCGGCATCAGGCTGAGGATCTGACGGCGGACGTGTTTCAGGAAGCTCTGGCCAGCATTGGCAAATTCGAATGGCGCGGAATTCCGTTCGCTGCGTGGCTGCTGCGAATTGCGTCGCATACGATTGCGGATCATTTCAAGCGCCTGAGTCGGGAGGCGAAAAAGGAGGCGGAGACCCCTGTGGGCGAGCAGGATCAATCAGTTCCCGCCGAAATCGAGCACCGCGCCATGCTGTTTCAACTGGTGGACCGGCTACCCGAAGCCCAATTCCGCGTGATTCACCTTCGGTTTGTGGAGCGGAGGAGCATCCGCGAAATCGCTCAGGAACTGGGGCGGAGCGAAGGCGCAGTGAAGCAGCTTCAGCTGCGGGCGATCGAGAACCTGCGGGCTCAGATGGAGAGCGGCAATGGCTGAACGCCCGCTGGATGAACAATTGAATCAAGCCATTGAGTCGGCCCTTGCCGACGCCGAGCCTTCTGCAGGTGGAAGTCCCGAACTGTCGGCATTGACGGAAATCGCCGCGGTGCTTCGCGATCTGCCGTCGGAGGGTTTTAAGACGCGCTTGAAAACGGAATTGAAAGGGACAGCAGCTATGACGAAACAGACATCCGGGGCAGGGTCCGCAATCAGTGCGGCGTTTCGGACCATTACCCCGTTCATCATTCACAGTAACGCTCCGGAGCTGGTCGAATTCATTAAGGCCACATTTCGCGCCGAGGAGTTGAAGCGCAATACCGCGGGCGAGGCCTACGGATTCTACTCGGAAGTGCGGATCGGGGATTCCGTGATCATGATCGGCGGAGGGACAGCCGCGCGCCGGGGGAATTTACCCTCGGCCCTTCACGTCTACGTGGACGACTGCGATGCAGCTTACCAGCGCGCGCTCAAGGCGGGAGCCACCACGCTGATGGGTGCGCTGGGAAAACCAGCCGACCGTCCGTACGGCGAGCGGTCTGCATTTGTGCAGGACGCATTTGGGAATTACTGGTACATCGCGACGCGGCTGGCTTCGGCTCCCCCGCCCGTCGAGGGCCGGGGATCCGTTTTGGCCCACGTGCATCCGGCGCAGGCACGACGGTACCTCGATTTCCTGAGGCGCGCTTTCGATGCCCAAGAACTGATGTCAATTGAACAAGCGGGTCGCCTAATGCACGCCCAGGTGCGCGTCGGCGACTCGGTGTTGGAGATGGGGGAGCCGGACGACCGGACGGGCATCCCGACGAATGGATTCTTCTTGTTTGTGGAGAATGTGGATGCGGTCTACGAGAAGGCGCTCGGGGCCGGCGCGACGGCGGTCCGACCGCCGGATGACATCCCATATGGAATGCGTTCAGCGATCGTGAGAGATCCGGAAGGGTACTTGTGGTGGCCGGCTCGGAGGATTGAATAATCGTCGGCGACCTGGCGAGCTCTCATGCAGGGGCTGATTGCCCCGCGAGGCTTGCGCCGGAATACTCCGGTTGTTCGGTCCGCTCTATTCGGGCGTAGGGCAGCTTCGGTCGAGGATGCTCGGTAAGGGCAACGTTCTGGCGGGAGCGGGAACGGACCCTGATGCGTTTGTCCGCAACACCGCAAAGATGAAGTGGACGGCCGCTGTCGGTGATTACACGTTCTTTTCGATCCGACTCGACATCGTCCAGTTTTTTACCCAAATCCGCCAGGAACGCAACGGAGTCTTCTTCCCATAGAGAGGGCCTTCCCGCGGAACGCCGATCGAGCCCGCAAGTAGTCCACTTGCCCGTATTGTCGTACGGTGTACCCGTTTGGATAACGCAAACGGGAAGCTGGCCAGGCAGGAGCGGGATTCTCGCTCAACTTCCTATTTGCCGACCATACGCTCGGTGGCACCGCTAAAGACGGCGCCGTCAGGCGAGATTTTCGCGCCGGTCTTCCACGACATTCTGCCATTTGCGTTCGCGCCGAACGCCCGGGTCGGTTCGATCAAGTGGCTCCACGAAAGTTGGCTAACCGTTTCTTCCCACACGCGTCTACTTGATAGTAGAATCTCTACTATCACATGCCGAAACCCGACAGTAACCGCGTCGCACTCATGCAGGGCACGCTCGACATGCTGGTCCTCCGGTCCTTGCTCCTGGGACCTGCCCACGGCCACGCCGTCGTAAAACTCATCCAGCAATTGTCGGACCAGGCTTTGCAAGTGGACCACGGCTCGCTCTACCCGGCACTGAACCGGCTTCTGAAACAAGGCTGGATTGCGGCGAACTGGCAGCAGATGCCCGACAAGAACCGGCAGGCACGCTACTATCGCCTCACTTCCGCCGGACGCAAACAACTGACGGCTGAAGAATCCAACTGGGAGCGGCTGGCGCAGGCCATTGCCAAGGTGATGAAGCGCCGCCCTGAGGAGGTCTGAATATGACGCTGTGGCCATGGCGAGGGCGCCGCGCGGCGCGCGAGCAGGAATTGAACCGCGAGATCGAATGGCATCTCAACGAAATCCGCGAGGAGCATGAGGCCGGCGGCCTCTCGCCGCGGCAGGCGGTCCACGCGGCGCGCCGCGATTTCGGAAACGAGGCTCTGGTCCGCGAGGACACACGCCAGGTTTGGGGTTGGCTGTGGCTCCCCCGGCTGGCGCAAGATGGCCGCTACGCCGTGCGACTGTTGGCTCGCAGTCCCGGTTTTACGGCGGTTGCGGTGCTCGTCTTCGGACTTGGAATCGGCGCCAATACGGCCGTCTTCAGCCTGGTCAACTCGCTCATGCTGCGTACGCTCCCGGTCGAGAAGCCCGAAGAGCTCGCGCTGCTCGCCACGCAGCGGCAGACCGGCGACCCGTCAAGCAACTTCACTTATCCGCAGTTCCGCGAGGTTGCGACCCACACCAATTCTTATCGGGGTGTTTTCGGCTTCGCGCCCATCGATGCGCTGAAGGTGAGCCTTCGAGGCGAAGTCGAAACCGCCAGTGGCGTCGAAGTCTCCGGCACCTATTTCCCGGCGCTCGGCGTGCATGCTGCCGCCGGCCGGTTACTCACTTCCGACGATGAGCGCCCGGGGGGTGCAGGTTTCGTGTGCGTCATCAGCCACGACTATTGGCGCCGGAAGTTCTCCGCCGACCCAGCGGCCTTGGACCGAGTAATCCGTCTCAACGACCAGCCGTACACCATCGTAGGCGTAGTGGAACCGGGCTTCCACGGAGTTCAGATTGGTGACAATCCCAACATCTTCGTCCTCATCACCCAGTTTTCGCCGAAGTTTGTGGAGGACGAGCAGACATGGTTTATGAGCGCCGCCGCGCGCCTCAGGCCCGGTGTCGGCCTGCCGCAGGCCAGCGCCGAACTCGACGCCATCTACCAGCACCACTACCATCCGAAAGGCCGCCGGCCGGGCCAAAGGGACTATATGCTTGCCCTGCCATTTGCGCAGGGTCTTTCGCCCGTAGGCTCGGCATATTCCAAGCCGCTCGCGATTCTGATGGGCGCGGTCGGCCTGGTGCTGATCATCGCTTGCGCCAACCTGGCCAACCTGCTGCTAGCCCGCGCCGAGGCGCGGCGCAAAGAGATGGCGGTCCGGTTGGCGATCGGTGCGGGGCGCAGCCGTCTGGTCCGGCAACTCCTCACCGAGAGCCTGATTCTGGCCGCAGCCGGCACCGCACTCGGGTTGCTCTTCGCGCAATGGAGCTGCAATCTTTTGGTGGGGCTCGCCGGAGACGGGCCGAGGCCCTTCGCCCTCGATATGCACCCCGACTTGGCCGTGCTTGGCTTCGCGACTGCCCTGGCTCTATCGACCACGCTGTTGTTTGGACTAGCCCCGGCGTTTCGCACCACGCGCGTTGACCCGTATCCCGAACTGAAGGGCGCCGGGGCTCCGGTTTCGCGCGGCCCCGGAGCGGGCCCCGGCAGTGCCTTGGTGGTTTTCCAAGTCGCCCTCAGCGTGGCGCTGGCCATCGGAGCCGGACTGCTGGCGCGAACACTCGGCAATCTGCGCAGCTTTGACGCCGGCTTCGATCGCGAGAACCTGCTCTTCTTCGCGATCGAGCCGGCGACCAGCGGATACAGCGGCGACCGCATGATGAACCTCTACGCGGCCGTGTTGGAGAGACTGCAGTCGCTGTCCGGCGTGAAATCCGCCAGCATGTCGCGATTCCGTCCAATGACACCGGGCCGCTTTGGAGGCACAATTCGAATTCCGGAAGACCCCAACCCCGGCACGCCCCGATCCCTGCAAGGGAACGCGGTGGATGAGCGTTTTTTCGAAACCTTTCACATCGCGGTCGTGCTGGGCCGGCGGTTTAGCCGCACTGACACGAGTACCGCGCCCAAAGTGGCGATCCTCAACGAAACCGCCGCACGGGAGTTCTTTGGCGGCCAGAACCCGTTGGGGCGGCGTTTCTTTATGCGCGGCGCGGAACCCATCGAAGTGGTCGGCGTGGTCCGCGATGCCCGCTACCACGATCTCCGCGAGCCGCCAGTACGGATGGCGTACTTCCCCTACCAGCAAGGCGCGGCGTCGCTGGAACGTATGCACTTCGCCATTCGAGCGACGCGCGATGCGGCCGCGCTGGCACCTGAGATTCGCTCGTTGATGCGCAAACTCGCCCACGACGTTCCAGTAGTGGACGTGAATACCCTGACCCAACAGATCGACCGTACTCTACTGCGCGAACGGCTTCTGGCCACGCTGTCCAGCTTTTTCGCAGGGCTGGGGCTGATTGTGGCGGGAACCGGCTTGTACGGCCTGATGGCATTCCGGGTGACGCGCCGCCGCTCTGAGATCGGCATCCGCACGGCGCTGGGGGCGCAACGCTCCGATATCCTGGTGCTGATTCTGCGCGAAGCGCTGCTGCTGGTTTCCGTGGGCGCCGCGGCCGGGCTGCTCCTCGCGTGGCCAGCTACGAAGCTGCTGGCGAGCCTGCTGTATGGGCTCGGTCGCTTCGACGCTGCGACGATCGCGGGCGCAGTGGGCAGCCTGGTCGCTGTGTCGCTGCTCGCGGCATATGTGCCCGCGAGAAGAGCGCTGCGGATTGAGGCGGTGACAGCGCTGCGGTATGAATAGCAGGAACTGTGGGGTAGTGTAGATCTGCGGCGGATTGGCAATCCGCCTGCCGGATTGTGAGTCAGCTTCGGAGAGGGTCTGGTCTTGGCGGCAGCCGGTCTCGCAGTAGGCCTGGCAGGCACCATTGTGGGTCGGGCTTATCAGCGTGCTCTTCAAGTGCAGCCGAACGATCCATGCGTCTACTTCGTCGTTGGCGCGCTGGTCTCGTGACCCTACTCGCCTGTTATATTCCGGCAAGGCACGCCGCCGGTGTTGATCATGTCATCGCGCTACGCTTAAGAGCAGCCGCGGTCAAGCCCCGTGTATCTTACTAGAGGCCTGAGCATCACCCGCGAGTAGTCGCCAGTGTTTATCGATGTGTTGGCCTCGGGCGGATTACGCGCCATCCGGACAGAGCCGCTGGATTGGTACCGATAAACGATAGATCTTATCGGAAGTGCGCCGGCGAGGATGGCCGGGGCGCGAACGGATGGCGGATCCGGCGCACTTTAGCCGTTGTTTCCGTTTTCGCCTCGTCTTAAAGCCGACGATCGTCTCGGCCTCTGTAATCGTGTCCATTTCATATGCGACGTGTTGCGCACGAGGCTTGTGTTTGCTAAATTCGCACCCTAAAATCCTGCTACCGGAGGCCAGAATGTGGGACAACGTAGTCGGTCGGCACATCAGAAGGTGCAACCGAAATCTGCTGCTGCTGAATGCGGCCATTCTTGGCGCGTTGGGGCTTTTGGCGTTTTGGAATTCCCGATATCTGCTTAACTGCTTCCAAGGCCCTTTCCCGATAAAATTTGAAACGCTGAGTAAAATCACCGATCCGCAGAAAGAGGCACATTATTATGTCTCGGTGGACAATCTGAGCCTCGTCGAGACTGGCCTGCAATCCGTCGAGAAGAACGTTAACAAGTCCACATATGAGGTCAAGAGCGAAAAGGTAACTGCGACGTTTTTTCTCGCAAAGGGCTCTCGGCCTCTGATCATCAAATCGACGTCGGAATCTGGTGCGAAACATTATGCGGGTGCCTTGGTCCCAATCCCCAATGACGTGCGGGCCTATTTCCAAAAGGAATTACTCGACGAAAGGCACATGCAGTTTGACGATGTATTTGCACCGTTCATGCTGGATGCGACCGACTTCAAGGGTGACGCCTATATTGGCTTGGGCATCTGTATTCCCATCGGTTTGTTGGCCGCGTGGAACGTCAGGAAAGCGGTTGCTCGGATTCAGAATGTCCAGAATAGCCCTATATACAAGGGGCTGAACCACTACGAACAGCCGCCGGAATTGGCGGCGCACGCCATAGACGAGGAGTTCAAGAACTACAAAAACCGTTCTCCCATTTCCTCGATAACGCTGCTTCCGTCTTGGTTGCTGCACAAGAGCTTCTTTCACTTCACTGCGATGCATCTGAATGAGATTGTATGGGTGTATCAGAAGGTCACACGACGTTCGGTTAACTCGATTCCTGTGGGAAAGACTTTCGCAATCGTGGTTTACGACGCAAACGGCCGCGTCGTAGAAGTTGATGCTGGACGTGGCTCGGAAAAGGTAGCTTCCAGCTTTGTGGCGATTCTGCAGAAATGTATTCCGTGGGCGGTATTCGGGTACAGCGACGAACTTAAGGACCGCTATAAAAAAAGCCGGAGCGATTTTGCGGAGGCTGTCCGTGCCAGGTATATCGAGTACTCAAACAAGGCGGCTTCTCGTGGCGCGCAAGCCTGAGGCTCTGGTCACAACAATTTTGCGTTGATAGCGCTCCAGCGTGTCGCCTATTCCGAGAAGTGCAGATTGCGAGGTATGTCCGGCCAATTTCCGGGCGGCCGACCATACACCCGAAGGGCTCCTCAAACTGTTCAACGAAGCGGACTTCATTTAAGCAGGTTGGTTCAGATTCCCGACGCCTGCCGGCGGCGCGCGACCGGCACAGATCGTCTATGATTGCCCGTTCGTCTATAATTTGGCCATGCTTGATCGTCGCCAGTTTCTTCGTACGTCGCTGTCCGCCGCCTCGTCAGTCGCTGCATGGGCAGCGAACACACCCGTCAAGATCGCTCACCGAGAAGGCAACATGCCGAAAAAGCCCGGGGCGTCGGCTTATGAGCTTGCCTCGAGCATTCCCGGACTCAGCGGTCTTGAGATAGGGGGCGCCCGGGTCTTGGACCGCGCCAACGCCCTCGCCTATAAAAAGGAGTCCGATCGTTGGAGGATAAGGACCGTTTCTCTGTACGGTTCGTTCCCACAGGGGACGACGCTGGTCAACGCGGGCCCTCCCGCGGAAGAGGCACTTCGCAAGACGATTCAAGCTGGCGAACTTGTTGGCGCGACGGTAATCGCACTGGGCGGATTCTTTGACACGTGCCCCAAAATGGACAGCGAAGCGTCCTACGGGCCCTGCGTGGAACTATTGAAGAAGATGGGGCCAGTGGCCGCGGATTCAGGCATGAGTATCGCCCTGGAACTTTCGCTTAGCCTGGCCGAGTATCAGAAGCTGATGGAACTGGTAGGACACCCCGCCGTTCGACCCTATTGGGACGCAACCGGCACCGACCATATGGGCCATCCCGGTGACGGGATCAAGGGTCTAGAAGTCCTGGGCAACAACATCCCCATGATGCACCTCAAAAACGGTCGGGCGGGATTCTTGATGGAGGAAGTGCACTTGCTGGACAAGCATCCTCGGAGTCCGGTGCCTGACCGCGTGATGTCCATCAAATGGGCGGAGGAGGGCTTCCCCATCCTGAAAAGGGTCGGATACGAAGGTTGGTTCGCATTTGAAACCCCGCATTCGAGTCTCGATGCGTTTGTCACGGAAACCACGAAGAATGTCGCTTTCGTGATGAAGTGTATGTCCTAGCAACTTGCCGTGACGGCACCAGCGATTCGAAAGGTCGCGATGCTTGGATCGGTTGACGCGCCATCGGGAGAGAGCCGCTGGATCGGTAACGAGAAGCGCCCTGCGGCGATCCACCTTGCTGGCTTGCCGTCATGGTGTACTTCTTTTTTTCGAGTTCTCGAAATGAAGGGAGCGGTGGGCGGCGGTAAATCCAGTGCCAAATCGAAGGAACTTGTGGTCTTTTCGATTATTCGTGACTCGACGCGCGCGGAGTGCGGCGAAGACCTTTGGAAGGGCCGGTTCCTCGAACGCCGGTCATGCCGCCATCGCGAACCATCGCCGCATTTCTGCCCGTGGAACAACGCCCGTTCGCTCAGCGATGATTATTCCCCGGCGCAAGAGCACGAAATACGGAATTGACTGAACCCGAAACTGAGTGGCGAGAGTCGGGTATTCCTCCGTATTGACCTTGAGGACTAAGCCCTGTCCGGCTATCTCCCGGGCAAGCTCATGGACTTCGGGCGCAGATATCCGGCAGGGACCGCACCACGGTGCCCAAAAATCCACCAGGACGGGTACCTTTGCTTCACGGGTGATCTCCGCGAACGCTTTCGCGTCAACCTCGATCGGCTCGGAGACAGGCGGTAAGGCGGCTTTGCACGAGCCGCAACGACCAGTATCTGACAGGTGTTTCTCAGGAATGCGGTTGTTCGCACGACAGGCGGGGCATGGTCGGATCATATGCACCTATGTGTAAGCTACCACCAGCGGCGGCTGGCCGAGCAACCGCTCGGGTAGTAGCTGCCAAATTCCTCGTCAAGGCGGGGAGTCCTGCTGGTACCTTCTCACTGTCTCGCGGGCATGGTTGCCCGACGCTCAGTGAAAATCGCACGGCAGAGGCGGCGCTCTGAAGTTTATCGGAAGCCGGCGCCACTTCGGCAGCCCTGGTGGACCTCACGCTGGGGTCGCCTCTCCCCCACGTAAGCCGCGTTTTGACGATAACGCCCGGCTCTCGCTAGCGTTCTAAGGGCGCCGGGAACAAGCAGAAGCCCGCAGAGGGACTGAAACATGGAAAGCAAAGGTGTGTACCTAAATGAACCCCCCAAGCCGGGGAGATCACCGTATTGGCCGCTGTTGTCGATAAGGAAATCCGGCCGAAACGGAACGGCGGCTCATATCTGGCGCTCCGCCTGGCGATCGATCCGCGGAGCTGGACGCGGAGGTCTGGCGTAACCCGGAAGCTGTAGCGAAATCGTTCTCGACGGGCGACATCGTGAAGGTCCGCGCCGCACGTCGAGCACTACAACGACAACCCGCAGCTGATCGTTAACCGGATTCGGCGTTGTGAACCCCAGGAGTACGACGTTTCTGATTTCTATCCTGCATCGCGCCGCGATCGGGAAGAGGTGTTCGGTGAACTCGAGGCATTTGTGGCCATGATCCGAGACGCCGCGCTCCGACCGTTGATCGAGTCGATCGTAAACGACGCCGGCATTTCGGATCGTCTGAAGACGGCTCCAGCGGCCCTGAAAAATCCATCACGCGTTCCGATCCGGACGGCTGGAGCACATCGTTTCCTGGATCGGTCGCCGGAGCGCGCCTTTGTCCAAGTCGCCGTGGTCGCTCACAATCAAGTGTTGGAGCACCTCGGACGCTAACTAGGCGAGGAATACGTGCTTGGTCCCGTCCAGGGAGTTTGAACGGCCTCAATGCACTATCGGAAACACTTCTTTTTCCAACGGGCCACCGTAGCCTTGGAGTAGCTTTCCGATCGTCACATCGAAACGCTTCCGTCGAGGTCTTACTTGCCGCTTGTCTGCTTCGCGATTATCTGGTCCTTGATCTTATCGTATGTCGCCTGGGGAATGATCTTCTTCTGCACGAGCTGATTCTTGGCACGATATGGCCGCCCGGCGATGATCTTTGCCGCATAAGCGTCGCCGATCCCCGGGAGCGCTTTGAGTTCCTTCTCGCTCGCCGTATTGATGTCGACCAGCGCGCCGCTGTTTGGCGTCTGCACCTGAGTGTTCTGCGGCGCGGGCTTCGACGTCGCCTTCACCCCCGATTGCGGCGCCGCCGCTAACGCGAACACTGCGACCATGATTAGAAGACATTTCGCAAATCTCATCCTCACCCTCCCTCAAAATTGTACGCGATTGACCACGGGGTTCTCCGTCTAGGGGTTCACGCCAAGCTACCGGACCTAGTCCAGCGTGCGGGGCGCGCCACGAGCCGTGGGGTGATTCGCAATTGCGTAGGACCATCGAGATGGCTTCCGGCTTGTAGGCTCTCTGGCTTCTGCTGCTGGGCCGTTGGTAGTTCTGGCGGCGCCCGGTGGCCGGAATGGATTCGTCGGGTGCATCGGAACAGCGGCCTTTCTCAGATTCGCGTGGATGAACCTGGATCATTTGAGGAACTAGGTTCAGCTCAATACTCCATCACTTTCTTCGCCGTGGCGTGCTTCTCTAGTTCCTCTCGGTCGGCGAAGTAGTGCGGGGAATCCGGATGGTCGCTCTCGCCGAGCGGGATCACCATCCGGGATTGCGGCGGCTTGGTCAGGACCACGATCTGCTTGGAGGTCTGGCCCGCCCGGCCGACCATTTCCTTGTCGACGGGGTCGAAGGAGATGGCGCGCGGCGTGGCCATGCCGAAGTCAATCAGCGAACCGCCACCGACGGGCCAGGTGCAGCCCGCGCCCTGCCAGCCCACGCGGAAAAGCGTGCCGAAGACGGCGGCGGGAGCGAAATCGCCGAAGAGGCGCTGCTCGGCCCTGGCGAGCAGCAGCGCGACGGCGTCATCTGTGACGCTCTCGGGCGGGTCGACATTGCGGCCGGTGGGCCCGAGCGCGGCCTTGAACAGATAGAATGCCAGCGCGGGGCGCGAATCGGCGTCGCTCGCTTCCGATCATGATGTTCTGCGCCATGAACTGGAGGCCGGCGAGCGCGCCCTCGGCGTAGTTTTGCGCTGTTGCGATCTTGTACCCGGTCTCGACGGAATTCGTCGGAGTAAGGCAATGCGAGCGAATAAGACTTACCATCCTTATGCGCCAAGATAGGGCCGTGGCGCGTGGATTCGATGCGGATCTCCTGCGTGGCGCCGTCCTTGACGTCGATGCGCTCGGTGCGGACCTGGCCGGTATCACTGTTGTGAGTGCGAGCGCGTCCCCCCTTCGATGTCGAACCGTCCCGCGCCTGCGTTGGCTGGAGTAGCTCTCTTGGGTCGAAACGGCAAATGATCAGGCAAAAAATGGGTTGTCTTACCAAAGCCTTGACCTTGAAAAAGGGGCTGACGGGCCGTCCCGAGTTATACCTTCAGCGTTTTGAGATAGGAAATGCTGTCGACTGTCAAGTCCCAGCTCTGCTCGACAAAATAATTCTTCACGCCCCCGATTTTGGCGGCGTTGAATATCTTCGGCCAGTCGAGGCTGTCCTTTCCGACCGCTAGTCCGGCGCGCCCACCCTGGCCGCCGCGAGCGCCCTGGCCCCTGCCTGCTCCCGGAGGTGGAGCGTTCACATCCACTCCCTGCAGGTGCATCGACACGAAGCAGCCCGGGTACTTATTGAAGTACATCACCGGGTCTCCCACCGCGGGCATGGCGGACATCTGAAACTGCATCGTCACTAATTTCGGATCCAGCAGTTCCAGCAGAACCTCATAAGTGACGCGCCCATCGACCCTGGACATCTCAAACCGCTCATCGTGCAGGAACTGCTGGATACCTGTCTTGGCGGCGTTCTCGCCGATGCGGTTGTATTCCTCCGCCGCCCGCTTCACGGTATCCATGGCGGCGATGCCGTTCGGCGCCTGCCCGTTCAGGCTCGCCGTTCCCATCTGGGTCATGCCAACGTCGTGAGCCCATTCAATGGCCTGTTCTTGTTTGGAGCGAAGTTCGCCCAGGGTGAAGTGGGCGCTCGGACATTTCAGTCCGTGATCCTCGATGATGCGCCGGGTTTGCTTGCCGTCGGTGAGGCTACCAAATTCGCCGTACCCGGGCGAGCATAGTTCGATGGCGCCAACTCCCAGTGCGGCCAGGTCCTTGCACAGGCCCGCCAGGTCGCCATCCTTGATCCGCTGCCGATGCGGGTAGGTCTGGCTTCCGATCGGCAGGCCGAGCGGATTGGCGCGAAGCGGCGCCAGGGTGGCCAGCACGGACCCGGCAGCGGAACTCGTCAAAAAGGAGCGTCTGGAGAGCATATCGGCTCCTATTTTACGCGCTTGTGAGGTTCCATCCGCTGCGATATTCGCGGTTGAGGTATGCGTCGGCCTCCGCGGAGTTGGCCTACCAAATCAGCTCGCCTGCGTTTGCAACAAAACCCACGCAGCCATCAAATCGCCCATGCGTAGCCGTCTAAGCCTGTCTCGGCCTCGATCGCTCACTTTGACTCGATGATTACGCCGGGCGCCAGCGGTTTCTCAGACTGGACACCGTCACGAACACCAGCATTGTCGAGCTCGTGCAGCAGAATTGCGAAATCGGGGCAGAGGGTATTCGGAGACACCTTACCCGGTGGTTCAGAAGGCGATGCACGACGGGATCCATCCCCGCGCGGGAGCAGCCGAATCTGCTCCCGCCGGTATTGCGGGTACTAGCGCGAATGCGAGCGGGAATTCGGCGGACGAGTCGACGAGTGAACGCCTTCGACTAGTGGTCGGCGGTCGTTTGGAATCTCGTGATCACGCTAGCTGCGAGCACGAGCAGCGCACGGTGCCGGACAGACCCGTCGACACCACGCGTTCCCAAACTCGACCTCGCTCAGAACACGAGATATTGTCGGGATTGTTTGCGCATACGGGTTTTCGATCTGACGAAGCAGATGCACGGTCACAACGGTGTCGAGCTGCAGGTGTTCCTTAAAGGCACGACGCCCGTCTGCTCCGCCGCGCTCTCATAGCTGAGCAGATTGTCTTTGTCCCGCCAGAAGAACATCCGCTTCGTGCTCGACCACTTCGCAGCTTAAACCTCCGCCGATGCGCGTGGCTCCGTTATGAGAGTCTTGTTGGCTCATAATGGACCTCGATGGCTTCGGCTACACTCAATCACCAATTCAACCTACGCGTCGGTCTGTTCTCTATCGGCCTAGAAGCCTATTGGAGCCAGTTTGCAGGGCTGCGCGAGCGGCTGACAGAATATGCTCGCCGGGTAGCAGATCGGCTCGGGCGCACAGGCGTAGAGGTAGTCGATTTGGGGATGATCGATAGCGCGGAGAAAGCCGTCGACGCCGGCCACGCGTTCCGGAAGGCCGATGTCGATCTGCTGTTTCTACATGTGGCCACTTATGCTCTGTCGTCCACCGTTCTTCCCGTGGTGCGGCGGGCAAAGGTTCCGGTAGTCGTGCTGAATTTGTCGCCCGGCGAAGCGATCGATTATGCGTCGTTCAATGCAATGGCCGACCGTGGCAGGATGACGGGGGAATGGCTGGCATGGTGCCAGACGTGTCCCGTGCCCGAGATTTCCAACGTGCTGCGCCGGGCCGGCATTCCCTTTTTCCAGGTGACCGGAATGCTTGAAAGCGATTCGGCAGCGTGGGGGGAAATCGAGGAGTGGGTGCACGCGTCGCGCGTGGCGCATACCGTGGAACACAACCGGTTGGGCGTGATGGGGCACTATTATGGCGGCATGCTGGATGTGTACGCCGATTTGACTCTGCAGTGCGCGACGTTCGGCGGTCATATCGAGATGGTCGAAGTCGATGAACTGGCAGCGTTGTGCACCGAAGTTGTGGACAGCGAAGTGCGAGCGCGCCTAGTGGAGTTCGAAAGCGCATTCGACGTGCAAGCAGATTGCGCGCCGGAAGAACTGGAGCGGGCGGCGCGAACGTCGCTGGCGCTCGACCGGCTGGTGGACCGGCACCAGCTGGGGTCCCTAGCGTATTACTACTCGGGGTCGGGCAACGCAGCGAATACGGATGCGATCAGCTCCATCATTTTGGGCACTAGCCTGCTTACCGCGCGCGGCATTCCGGTGGCCGGCGAATGCGAAATTAAGAACGCGCAAGCCATGAAGATCATGGACGCGTTCGGCGCGGGCGGGTCGTTCACGGAATTCTACGGCACGGATTTCAAAGACGACATTGTGCTGATGGGGCATGACGGACCGGGGCACCTGGCAATTGCGGAAGGAAAGGTTCGCGTGCGGCCGCTCGGCGTCTATCACGGCAAAGCGGGGCGCGGTCTTTCGGTCGAGATGTCAGTGAGGCGCGGCGCGGTGACGTTGCTTTCGGTGGCGGAGAGCGGCGGCCGGTTGAAACTTGTAACAGCGGAAGGGGAATCGGCGGCGGGACCGATCCTGGAGATTGGGAATACCAACAGCCGGTACCAGTTTGCAATGGGGGCACGGCGATTCATCGAGGCGTGGAGCGCCCAGGGTCCGGCACATCACTGCGCGGTGGGGATCGG
>Ga0126381_100004176_pt1 | contig 15705 bp, 12 predicted proteins | sample PanSoiMetPlot_28_FD_96465 | JGI IMG/M metagenome (GOLD analysis project Ga0126381, IMG submission 96465) | Tropical forest soil microbial communities from Panama - MetaG Plot_28 | ecosystem: Environmental > Terrestrial > Soil > Tropical forest > Bulk soil | place: Panama | collected 2016-02-17 | reverse complement strand
CTCGCAATGATGACCGGGGACAAGCGCTTGCAGTTTGGCGACCAGCGGTTCGCACTGCCTCGTTGCTGGAGGCGAGGGTATTCGAACTGCCGGTCCCGATTGCGCTCCATAACGCCGGGAAAGCTCGCAAACAAACCTCTTTCATTGCGACGAGAAACTACTCTTAGTCGGATGAGACCGGCGGTTCGAGTTCCCTCCCGTCCTGCAACGAGTCAGTGCGGACCGCTGGTCCGCTTGCATGCCCGGCTCCGAGCGCGCGGTAGTCAGGGTCGCCGACCATTGCTCCGTACCTTGGACAGGGCACTGAGGCGATGATGGGTTTTTTGCTGATTCCGGTGCTTACTGGCCTTATCAAAATCCGCGAAGCGAAGGGAGCATTTATTTGGCAAATCGGCACTCACCAGGAAAAGATAACCCGATTCCACGGTGAATGCGCCGCGACGCCGTACCTCAGAATTAGCAACGCAGCCGAGATGATGCTTGACGTTACCAGTCAGAGGCTTCTGCCGGAGTGCGTAGATGAACCTGCAAAGCGGTGGCTCTGACTTTCGATTCTCGTTCTTGGCGGCGCTGAAAATATGCATCCTGAATAGCGCCGTATTTGTCAATCGAGTACGTATCCAGGTATTCAAGAAGACCCCGATTCTGCGCGCGGGCGTTGACCGCTTGGAGGGCTTTCGCGGCGTATTTGTAATAAACGGCACTGGCCGGAGCCACATAGTCGAGCGGATCCATTAACCCATCAGCGACCATTCCGATCATATCGCGTACGCTTGAGGGACCCAGGATCGGCAGCATCAAGTATGGCCCCGATCCCACCCCGTATTTCGCAAGCGTCAGACCGAAGTCATTATCTTCCTGTTTGAGACCAAACCACTCATAAGCCAGGTCGTACCAACCGGCTAACCCTAGGGTGCTGTTTATGCCGAACCTCATCGCCTCCGTTTCGGCTTGTTTGAGACGAAGTTGAAACAAAGCGTTGGCGAACCGGGGGATTACCCCAGCATTGCTAAGCACCCGGCCAACACCGTCGCGCGCTGGTGGAGGAACCACCCTGACATATCCCGAGACCACGGGACGAACGACCCAGTGGTCCGCTGCCTCATTAAGATCCAGAACCCGCGTGTTGATCGGCTCAAAGGGATCGGAGATTTCGGGCTCGTCTGCTACAAGCCTCTCGTTCGGCGGCGGCCCTGGGTTGCTTAGCGATGGGGTGCTGCCATTTGACCTCGCCTCGTCCGGCGCCGGCTCGTCTGGGTTTAAACTCGGCTTCTCACGCGTATCCGATGTGGCTGCACTGAAACCGATAGCGGCGATGTCCGGCGCTGCGGGACCGGAATCGGACGCGATTGTTCCAAAATTCGCTCCCGAGGATTTTTGGGAGATCGCACAGGCACTCAGCGAAAGCATGGAGGGAATCACCGAGACTAACAATAAGGCCTTTTTCATCGCTTACCGAGGCATCGTTGAGTGTCTAGATGGAATCGTTCATATCAAGCCTGCGCCCCCGGTCAAGGGCGCCCAGCGAGCCGATGGCCTCGTCTCGAAGCGGACGGTAGCTTTGAGAAGCGCGATCGTGGGGGAGAGGGCGATCCCGAGCGGCTGGCGGTCCATCGCGACTCACGCTGCCAAGCCTCCCGGCGGGAGTTTTGTACCAGACAGCCTAACGAAATCGAAAATCGTCAATGCGATCGATTCCGAACATGTTGTTTTTGTGCCCGGCCAGAACCTGGCCAACTACGTGGAGGCCAGACCAGGAAGCAAGTTATTTCGTGGGACGGTAACTGTTATCCGCGATTACCATCCGCCTCGCGAAGAAGAGTCTCGCCGTGCACGTTCTAAGCTCTCAAGGCGCAGTACCTTAAAAGGTCAGCGCTGGGCTGAGCTCACCCTGGAGTTAGGGGGCGATGAGGTTGCCCCGGAGTTCTGGCTGTTGTTGCCAAGATGGGGTAGAGCACCATATGAAGCCTAGCCATGCCGCCCCGCGCGAAACGCAATTGCTAATACAGTTGGTGGAAAGGACCAAGGCCGTCAACATCTCGCTCACACGGGCGGGCGAGGTCCTGAAATTGAAATGCCCTTGCGGCTCGCTCATATTGTCGCCTACCCCAGCGATACCCAAACTCATAGACCGTCAACGCGGCATGCTGAAATCAAGCTGGAGCGCCACCTTCACGATGACCGTGGACTTTCAAAACACACCATCGGTGTCATCTTGAGAGAATCCTTCAGTCCACCCGACTAGAGAGGTCAATCAGGCCGCCCACCGGCTCCTTTCGGCAAGTTGGACTTATCTTGAGAGCCGCAGGCTTCCTGCGCTTCCCTCTCAGGAAACTCTGACATTGGTGTCACGTGAAGGGGACCTGCAGTTCGAATACCGTCTCCTCCAGCAACGAGGCACTGCGAACCGCAGGTCCCATTCACGTTCTTTTTAGGTCGGGTAATTGCCGTTGCGCTGATCCTCTCGTTCTCCGTCGCCGCCCAACCCCGAGATCGACGGCGTATTGACAATCGCACCGCGTTTGCGGGCATCATCTCGGCGATCGCGCATTTGGTCGCGTAGCAGTAAGCGGTGAGCCCCACGCCGATCGTCTTCTGCCATCCGGAATGAGCATTGAGATCGCTGATGGCACAGTGTTGGCTTAGTGACTTCACCTGTCTCCCCCGAAGGACGGTTTCTCGGCCATGAGAGTGTCGGAACAGTCCGAGTCACGTTCCGTACCAATGCTTTGTTCTTCGCAGCGCTCACAGGGACTATGCATTTTCGCAGTGGCCCCAACAGACTTCGTATTTTTGCAGCGACGGTATCTTCGTATGACACCCCTCTTAAAGTGAACGGATCTACCCGGACAAAGTGCCGCCGGTCATCATCGAGTGCGTGGTTTCGATGACGCGTCGCATTGTCCCAACCGTAACAATCCGAGGTGGAAGTTCCATTCCTAGAAACCGCGCGCACCAAGACGAGTCCATACCGATCCACCAAGTTGCCGCTGGCTGAGCGCGGCTGGCAGCGCCGTGGGGCCAAAAACTGGGCGAAAACCTTGCCGAGGGAGGCCGGTTGGTCTAAACACGGAGTGGAAAAAATAAATCAAATTGTGGGAAGCTGCCGATGTATATCATCATCACCATCTGAAAGTACTTTTTTGAGTCGGGCATCGGTAAGGTTGGGCAACTGAAGGGACTGGGAAACATAGATCCAGGCTTAAGCCTTTTGGTGTTTTCCAGTGGGCTTGACCTAAGGGCATCAGTTTTGGCCGACGTTCAGGATTATGGCGACCCCAACGAAAACGCGGCCGAAACGCCTCCACGGCCAAGGCGAATAGCGCCACATGTCTTAACCCTATGAGTCCAAAATAACTCCAAAGCGATTTCAGGGAACCGAGAAGGAACCCGGGAGATAGAGATGCGCAGCAAACACCTTTTTGACGCCAGTGCCCGGCTCGCCCACGTGAAAGTCATCGCGATCGGAGTCGCACTGGCTGCCGTCCTGTACAGGGGAGGGGCGTCGCAAGCCCAGCCAAGTCCGATCAAATGCGGCAACACCACGACCCCGGGCGGCGAGGTGTTGCCCGCCGGTGCGGGCCAGAATCTCGAAGTAAGTGGCGGGCTGTGCACCGTGGACGGGTCCGTAGTGGGGGGCAAGTACACCTACGGTAACGTTAATATCTACAAAGGCGGCGCGCTCTACTTCAAGGATGCGCCGATCGATTTCTTTGCCAAATCGATTTTGGTCGAGAACAACGGATTATTGGCCGCCGGGGTCGCCAGTGTGGTGTGCACCGAAACTAGCGGGGTGGTGAATTGCACCACCGGCGCTATCACACTGATCGGCACGGCCGGACGAAGAGAAAACGGACTGAGCAATTCCGGCGTTCTGGCGTTTCATCTCTACGGCGCGGACATGGGACGCCACGGGGCCGGAATCGAGTACAAAACCCCGGTCGTCTCGGGCGTGCCCTGCGGGATAGACCCGAACGCGTGGGACAAGGGCGGCTCCGAAAAGGTGACACTCCCCGGTGGTACCGTCAAGGATTACTTCTACAAGTACGATCCGCTGCCCTACGACGACGGATCACCGGTGGGCTATTTCGGCTATAAGGTGCTGGCGGCCTCCTGGGGCGGTACCCTGAAACTCTATGGAGCAAAAGGGGCCAGCTATACTACAGTTGATCCCGACGCTGACAAACCGGACAACACTGGCACCAGCTGGGTCCGCCTCACCAAATCGCTGAAGCCCCAGGACAAGGAAATGGTGGTGGCCGGTCTGGTCGACTGGCAGAAGGGCGACCACATTGTGATCACGTCCACCGATTACCTCCCCGGTCATGCGGAGGAACTGGTGGTCCAGTTTGCATCGCAGAATCCCGACAAAACCACCACCATCCGCTTTACCAACGCGACGCCCGAGGTCACCGGCGTCCAATACCGCCACTGGGGCGTCCAGTATTCTCTGGCCGGTCTTCCCTCGGGAATCGGGCCAACCAATCCGGACGGCAAAACCCCAATGGCGGCGATGGAGAATCGTGCCGCCGTCGCGCTCCTATCGCGCAGTATCGTGATTCAATCGGAGGGTGCCACAGCCACCGACGCTCTTGGGCCTAAGGACTACTTCGGCGGCCACACCGTCGTCAGGGAGGGCGTCAAGGCCTTCCAAGTCCAGGGAGTCGAGTACCGCCAGCTCGGCCAGGGTGGAAGGCTGGGCCACTATCCGGTCCATTTCCACATGGTCCGGCAGGCGCCCCCGGGCACCTTTGTCAAGGACTGCTCGGTGAACGAGTCGATGACCCGCTGGTATGTCCTGCATGCCACCCAGGGCGTAACGCTACAGCGCGACGTGGGGTGGAAATCGATCGGCCACGGGTTTTATCTCGAAGAAGGGACCGAGACGAATAACAAGCTTTACGCCAATGTCGGGATCTTCGCGCGCGCGGCGGTCCTGAATACGCAAAATGACCGGAGCGTTCCGGGAATCCTGGCGTCGCTCGACTATCCGAAAATTCCCAACCCTCCCCCACCTCCACCGCCGTGTGAGCCAAACTGTCCGACGAAGGTTGCTTCTCCGTCGGATGACGTGGTTCCGTACCATTCGGACTGGGACCATCCGTCCGTATTCTGGATCATGAATGGGTGGAACGACTTTGAGTACAACATGGCCGCCGGCGCGGGTACCTGCGGCGTTTGTTATTGGCTGCTGCCCGGTGGGATCAGCGGCGGGTCGCGGATGATGAAGTGGGAGTCGTACGCCTCCGAGCAAACATCAGGCCGCGAGGGACATCGCCGCTTCAAACCTTTATAGGCAATTCCTGCACCTCGGCGATGGGGTCATTTCTCACCATCGCCAATGCGACCGCATGTAACGGCGTTCAGCTCCCTCCGAATCCTAAAGCTTTCCCGGTTATCAATCCGGTGACGGCGGGGGTTCTGGCGCCTAGCGCGCAATCTACCAAGCCGGACGAGAACGGTTTCGACGCCGACAACTTTTACCTCAAGCTGGGTGGGGGCGGGCGCTTTCCCACCAAGTGTCCCGCTACCGGAGACTGCAGCGGCGTAAAGGTCTGCGCTTCGGGAGAGGCCGAGGCGAATTGCCTGATTACGGCGATCGATCACTACACGTCTTCATTCAATTGGGCCGAGACGAATTTCGCGGCGATCTGGCTGCGTCCTCAATGGTACCTTTTTGTCAACAGCATACTATCGGATGTGCAGAACGGGGGTATCACGTTTGTAACCGGCGGCGGCTACACGCAATCGGACACCATCAACGGACATTGGGCGCTGGCCCGAAAGGACGTTTTTATCGGCCACACGCAGCCATTTACGACCATGGTCAACGGGAGCAAAACACCCAATGTCCCGGATAATCCGTTTGCCTCCGATGCCGGCCCATTTAACCCTGGAACCGGGCTGCTGTGTGAGAAAAAACCCTCAGAAGCCGCTCCTGGCAACTACTGTCTGTCCACAAACGACGGGGTGAGTTTCCCGCTGGGCAACTTCGCCAACAATCAGCGACTGTTCAGCATCTATGACGGGCCGGCGTACGAAGATGCCAACGCCTACCTCGATATCACGAAAACCAACGTGGGCGACCCTACGAACAAGGACCCCAACTTGGACTGCATCCATGTGCCGCCGAGCTGGAATTTTGACAACCACAACTGCGTTCAGACCAAGTGGGGGGCGGCGCACACACTGGCAGTACCCTATGATGCGAACCACGGCACTGACACCACCGGGTGCTACTTGCCGAATGCCGCGATAGCGTGGAAGCAGCCTAATGGCTTCTTCTACCCGCCCGCGTTCCATTCCGACAAGCTCTACTTCCGTAATGTCGACATCCGTCACTTCGTGATCGAGCCGGATTTCGCGCCGGCGGCTGGTGTGGATTCGGTTCCGGCCGTCGAGAAAATGGGAATGTTTTCTTGCCCCGTCCAGACTCTTCCGTACGGGACTTATAGCCAATTGCAGATGGACCATACCTGCTGTCCAATCAATACCAAAAAGGTCAACGGCCGCTGCGTCCCGAACTTTCTGTTCCAGACGGATCAGTTCACCGCGCGCGCTAGATACTGCACGTACAACGCGACCATATTCGACAACTACACCGATATCGATCGGCAGACCGAACTGAACGATGACGACGGCTCATTGACCGGACTGATCGACACCATCTCCGTCAACCAGGACGAGTTTTTCAGTGCGCCGGTCGAAACGCCGGAATGCTTGTCCGACGTGGGCGTGACGCCTTCGGCCTCTTCGGCCGATCCTGCCAAATACCGCGGGACGGCAGTCACCAGTCCTTACGATTATGTGACAACGGTGGTCTTTCCGAAGTGCGCTGCTGAGGGCAACGGCGGCACCTGCGGGGTAGATTGGGCGCAAGATTGCGCCAATCCCCAATGTTACGGGGTCCCAGTGTATCGGGAGAAGCAGAAGATGTCGGAATTGGGGACTCCGCCCACGCTCATCCGCTTAATGGGTCAGAGCAATTGGCAGCGAAGCAGCCTGACCACCTATAACAATACGTATTACGTCGACACGAGCCCGAGCCGCACCGAGTCCGAAAACGCAGAGAAAATTAGCCTAACATAATAATCGGCTCTGCCGGAGCGCAGTCCGAAGTCGAGCGTCCAGCGCTTCCGGGTAATTGGTCAACCGCATGGAACAGGGGCTGCAGTCGCAGACCCCGGGAGTGGAAGCCTTCGTTAGGGTTTCAGATATTTTGAGGAGGGTCAAAACTCAACTGAGGCTTGTCAACCTGGAAGGACAGTGCAAGGATCCGTTGAAGTTTTCCCGAAGGCGAACACAGGTGGTGAAAAGACTCGCGAGCTGAAAGCGAGCGTGGGGAAAGAAGTTCCCAAGGATCATAAGACGATGGCATCAGCTAAGACATCACAGGAGCGAGCTACTCGAACCGAAATCGACAGCATGGGCGGGATCGAGGTGCCTGCCGACCGTTACTGGGGAGCGCAGACCCAGCGCTCTCTGATTCATTTCAACATCGGCGACGACATCATGCCGCGCGAGTTGATCCGCGCCTTCGGCATCCTCAAGAAAGCCGCCGCCAAGGTCAACCAGGACCTCGGCATGCTTCCCGCCGACAAGGCCCGGCTCATCATCGGGGCCGCCGAGGAGGTGATCGAGAGCAAGTTGGACGATCATTTCCCGCTTCACATCTGGCAGACCGGAAGCGGGACCCAGACCAACATGAACGCCAACGAAGTCATCTCCAATCGCGCGATCGAGTTGGCCGGCGGCGTGATGGGGAGTAAGAAACCCATTCATCCCAACGACGATGTCAACATGTCGCAATCTTCCAATGACACCTTTCCGGGTGCGATGCACATCGCGGCTGTGGAAGCGATCAATCACCGGCTGCTGCCCGCCGTCCAGGAACTGCGCGACGCGTTGGCGGCCAAAGCCGGGCTGTTCAAGGACATCATCAAGATCGGCCGCACTCACCTGATGGATGCGGTGCCGCTCACCCTGGGGCAGGAGTTCTCGGGGTACGTGGCCCAACTCGACCAGGACCTGGAACGGATCAACGCCGCCCTGCCGCACCTGTACGAGCTGGCGATCGGCGGGACCGCAGTGGGCACCGGCCTCAACACCCACAAGGAGTTCGCCGAACGGGTCGCGGCCGAGATTGCTCGGCTGACGGAACTGCCCTTTGTATCAGCGCCAAACAAGTTTGCCGCGCTGGCCGCCCACGATGCAATCGTCGCCGCCAGTGGCGCGCTGCGCACGATGGCCTGCTCGCTGATGAAGATCGCCAACGACATTCGCTGGCTAGGCTCGGGACCGCGCGCCGGACTGGGCGAATTGACACTGCCCGAAAACGAGCCTGGTTCCTCGATCATGCCCGGAAAAGTCAATCCCACCCAGAGCGAAGCGATGACCATGGTCTGCGTACAGGCGATCGGCAACGATACCGCGATCGGGATTGCGGGCACCCAGGGCAACTTCGAGCTTAACGTGTTTAAGCCGCTGATGATCCACAACCTGCTGCACTCGATCCGGCTGCTGGCAGACTCCTGCCACAGCTTCATGGCCTACTGCATCGAGGGGTTAAGCCCCAACCACGAACAGATTCGACATCACCTAAACAATTCGCTGATGCTGGTGACCGCGCTCAGCCCGCGGATCGGCTACGATAACGCCGCCAAGGTGGCCAAGAAGGCCCACGCCGAGGGCAAAACGCTACGCCACGTGTGCATCGAGATGGGACTGCTGAGCGGTGAAGAGTTCGACCAGGTGGTTCGCCCCGAAAAGATGATCGGTCCCGAAGGTTGAGCGGCGCCCGAGTTAACCAGCGGCCAGAGCTTGTCTACGATCTTCGTTGACCCCGATGCAAGGGAGCGTGCGCGGCTTGCTTCGCGCTCGGGCTTGAGGATCATGAAGAGTTGGTCGGATGAGCTCCAATGTTAAGAAACCGAAGAACCTCGGCTGAGTAAGCGTTAAAAACGAAGCCTCGCGCCCCTTTCGCCATGTTCAGCCCGGTCCGCATCGCCGCCTCGCAGAACCGGTTAGGTAGTCGGCTAGATATGTTGAGAAGCATTCGTGCAAATTCATCCGGCAAGTTTGAGTCGTCAGCTGGATACTCAATTGTCGGGTCATTGCGGTGAAATGACAAGTAGCAGTTAAAAAAGAGGACTGGACCGTCATCTGTCGAAAGGGTCGTTATGTTCTTGCCGAACCGCGTGGGATCCCCATCACTCGATTCGCCGCCCGAAATATGAAGGACGATGGGTGGAAAGCCGGTTCGATGAACCGATAGCCATCCTTCGAGAGTGTCCCTTACGAGGCGAAAAGCCTCGCACATAGACCTGCCCCCTCGGGGACGTAGACGTATCCATGCGGGGGAACATACTCTCCGCTCGACTAGGCCGCCAGCGCCATCGGGAATTCCCCTAATGCACATCTCCACCCCCGCTGGATGCTCAGCCACTTCAGAGATCGGAACCACAGACCTTCCACTCAACCAACCATCGAAGACCGGTTCTGCGCTATCGCCATACCCAATGGCCGAAACGTAGTAGTCGTTCGTAACCTCTTCGGTTTTGGAACAACGGATCACTAATTGTTGGAGAGTTTCATTAACCAGCTCGCCGATAAAATCTGCTTTTCGAACTATCTGATCATCTACAAGGACACCCGCCATCGACTCCGATCGATCGAGTAAGAAAACAATGCACGCCGGGTTTCGTCGAGTTATCTCTGCTGAGTATGACAATGAGGTCCCTCCTGTCGCACTGAGCGTAGCGAGACTCAATTTAATTTGGCAGTATTGTGCGCTTGGCAACAACTCTTCAAATGACTCAAGCGCCCAGTTGCTCGTCTCTGTCGTCGAAAAAAGATCGTTAGCTTCACGGAATATGCCATAGGAGATACGCGGCAAGAACTGTTCCGTAGATCGCCGCTCCGTAAAAGATAACCACGATCGGTCCGCTCAAGTGCTTGACCTGTAGCCCGTCGGAAATTGTATAGCGAAACCGGTGCGCCCAGTGGAAAAGCGGCAGGCTGCACAGAATGAACAAATAAATCCGCGTCAGGGGATGGCGGACCAACGCGAGCAGTTCCTGGTAACTGGGACTTCCAAGCAATCCCAAGGGGAACGCCAGGCCGAAAAGCAAGATATGAATCGGCAACAAGAGGGCGGCCACGATGCCCCCAGCCCCAAACAGCGCCCAACTGAGCGGCTCGTTCGATCTTTTTTCCATCTACGCTCTCAGGACTAACCAGGCCACAACCACCGAGGCGGCAGCCCAGGCTATGTAATTGGGCAGTGTGATGTAAAAGTCGGGAACGCGTTTTCCTCCCACCCGGACCACGGTTGCGGTTGATGCCGCGTTGAAGAACGTAACGGCATGATAGACCACGAACAGAAGACTGATTGCGTTTAGCACAATGAGCAGCGGATTCCTGAGGTGGGCCTCAAAGGCCGCATACGCCTCGGGCCCGTTGCCCAAGGCTCGGATCTGCAGCAGCGTGACCACCACAAAGTATGCCATGAAGACGCAACTGAAGTCCCTGAGCATGAATGTCAGATATGTCCATCTGCCAAGCCACCACCACGCCGAGGGACGGCGCAAATATGGCCTGGGCAGGCGCCCGCTACCGGCCGACATCCGTCACCTCCCCCGCCACGGCATCAGAAGAGACTTGAACCACTCGGTCGTGGCGGTCAGCTTGTACTGCTGGATGGCCGCCGCGGGATCGACCCCCTTGGGACATGCGCGCGAGCACTCCTCCACAAAGGTGCAGTCCCAGATGCCGTCATGTTGGGAGAGAATGTCGGTTCGCTGCGACGCCCCCTGGTCGCGGGAATCCATGTTGTATCGCTGCGCCAAGGCGATCGCGGCCGGTCCCATGAACGTCGGATCAAGCCCATAGACCGGGCATGCGGCGTAGCACAGCATGCAGTTGATACACATGCTGAACTGCTTGTAGGTTTCCAACTGGTCAGGGGTCTGCAGGTATTCCCCTTCCGACAACGCCTTCTCGTCCTGGCGGATAATCCATGGCCTTACTTTCGCCAGTTTGTCCATGAAGTCCGTCATGTCGATGACTAGGTCGCGGAGCACCGGGAAATTCCGCAACGGGGCGACCCGCACCGGGCCGGGAGCGTATTCCCAGAGAAAGGTCTCGCAGGTCAGCTTCTCTACCCCGTTCACGGTCATCCCGCAACTGCCGCAAATTCCCATCCGGCACGACCAGCGGAACGAGAGCGACCCGTCCACGCGATCCTTGATGTAGTTGAGTGCATCGAGGACCACCCAATCCTTTCGCAGGGGGACCTCGTAGCGTTGGTAGATGGGTTCGCTGCCGCGTTCCGGTGAGTACCGCGCCACTTCCACGGCGATCGTTTCCGCCATTTATGCCTTCCTTCCGTAGACCCGCTCGGCGGGCGGCCAGCGAGTGATTTTAACCGGCAAATACTCCACCTTGGGCGAGCCATCTGCGTTGCGGGAAACCAGGGAATGGGCCAGGAACTTCTGATCGTCCCGGGCCGCAAAGTCGGTGCGCTGGTGGGCGCCGCGCGATTCGGTGCGGTGCAGCGCGCTGTGGACGATTGCCTCGGCAACGTCCAGCATGAAGGAGAGTTCCAGCGCCGCGGTCAGCTGCGTGTTGAACGTGCGGCTGTGGTCATCGATGGCGACCGACTCGACCCTCTCCTTCAACTCGCTGAGCTTGTTGGCCGACTCAGCAAGTGAAGCGCCCGAGCGGTAGATTCCCGCGCCGGTCTCCATCGTGTGATGCATCTCCTCGCGGATGCCTGCAATGGATTCGCGGCCTCCCGTTCTGCTAAGGCGTTCTTCCAGTCTCCGCTCCTCATCCAGAGCTTGTGCCATTATCGGCCCCAGCTTCTGGCCACCAGGGGCCAATTGCTCCGACACCGCCGCGGCGCGGCCGGCCCGCGCCCCGAAGACCAGCAATTCGGTCAGCGAATTGGAACCGAGGCGGTTGGCGCCGTTAATGCTGACACAGGCCACCTCGCCCGCGGCGAGCAGTCCCTCAAGCGGCGTGACCCCGTTAATATCGGTATGCACGCCGCCCATCATATAGTGGACCACAGGCCGGACCGGAATCATCTCCTTGATGGGATCGATATTTTCGTATTTAAGGCACAGTTCGCGAACCATCGGGAGCTTGGTCTCAATGACCTCCGCTCCGAGGTGTCGGAGATCGAGATAGACGATATGGCCGTAGGGTCCTTCGACGGTGCGGCCTTTTTCCATCTCCTTGACGAAGGCCTGTGAGAGGCGGTCACGCGGACCCAGCTCCATGGTACGCAGGACCGGCTGCGGCTGCGGAGTGCCCAGATTGTAGTCCTGGAGATAGCGGTAGCCGTCCTTGTTGACCAGGTAACCACCCTCCGCGCGCGTCGCCTCTGTTATCAGGATGCCGGTAAAGGGCAGGCCGGTGGGATGGTACTGGATGAATTCCATGTCCTTGAGCGGAGCGCCCGCAGCCAGCGCCAGCGCCATCCCGTCGCCGTTCTTGATGTTGGCGTTCGTCGTGTATGGGAAGACCCGGCCGCAGCCACCCGTGCATAGGATCACGGCCTTGGCGGTAATCGCAAGGATCTTTCCGGTCAGGAGGTCGATCGCCACAACGCCTTGAACTCTGCCATCATCGACCAGCAGCTTGGTGACAAACGCCTCGTCGTAGCGTGTGACCGCAGTGTACTTGAGCGAGGTCTGGAACAGCGTATGTAACATGTGGAACCCGGTCTTGTCGGCGGCAAACCAAGTCCGCTTCTTGATCATTCCGCCGAACGGACGAACCGCGATCCGTCCGTCGGGCTGCCGGCTCCACGGACAGCCCCAATGCTCCAGGCGCAGCAACTCCTCCGGAGCTTCCTTCACGAAGGCCTCTACAGCGTCCTGATCGCTCAACCAGTCGCCGCCCGATATGGTATCGTAGGCATGCTCATCCAAGCTGTCGTCGCTCGCGATCACCCCGGCTGCTCCACCCTCAGCGGAGACCGTGTGGCTGCGCATCGAGTAGACCTTCGAAACGACAGCGATGCTCAGTTTGGGGTTGGTTTCCGCAACAGCGATGGCGGCCCGCAAACCAGCGCCTCCGCCACCGACTAGGAGAACGTCATGTGATTTTGTTTCCACCGGCACCTTCGACCCAGCGCCTTATATCTTAACCTGCCCTCTGTTCTCAAGCGTTCGACATATGTCCCAAGCACCAGACTGCTGGATTGGGCACCTGCAGCCATAGACGCGCATCCAGGTTGTCGCTCAGCCGCCTCCTTCGCGTTGAAGGTGGCAGCCTTTATCGGCCAACTCCTCGACTGCTTGATGTAGTCGCTGGTATGATTGAGAAGCGGAAAGTAAGAAGCCAAGAAGAATTTATCCTCGCCACACGTTCGACCGTCTCGGAGCGCGAATGCGTCCAAGGATCGGTCTACGACCCGGCCGCGATGACCTTGTCCATAGCGTCGACCAGCTCGCGCACGTGATTAACCGAACTCTCGAAGGCCGCCTTCTCCGCCGCCGTCAGAGTGATCGGAACGATCCTCTCGATGCCGCCAGCGCCGATTACTACCGGGACCCCGGCATACAAACCCTCGACCCCGTACTCACCTTCGAGGTAGGCGGCGCAAGGCAGGACCTCCTTCCGATCAAGGATGTAGGCCTCAACCAACCGGTAAACCGCCGACCCGGCGGCATAATAGGAGGAGGTCTTCATCAGGTTGACGATCTCGGCCCCTCCGTCCCGGGTGCGCTGTTCGATTTCGTCCAGCCGCTTCGCCGGAATTAGCCGATCGACAGGCACCCCGCCCACGGTCGTGTAGCTGCGCAACGGAACCATGTCGTCGCCGTGACCACCGAGAACCATGGCTTGGACGCTTTCCACTGAGATCTTAAGCTCTCCGGCGATAAATGTCCGGTAGCGGGCAGAATCCAGCACGCCGGCCTGGCCTACGACTTGACGCTTGGGAAAGCCTGTCACCCGCTTGATCTGCGTGACCATCGCATCAAGCGGGTTGGTCACGACGATTACGAAAGCGTCGGGGGCGTATTCCCTGATCGCACCACCGACCTGGTTCATCACCCCGGCGTTGATTTTGAGCAGGTCGTCGCGGCTCATCCCCGGTTTGCGCGGCGAACCCGATGTAACCACGCAGCAATCGGCGCCCTCGATTTCCCTGTAATCGAGCGAACCCACGACGCTGACATCGACCCCCATCACCGGCGCCGATTCGAGCATGTCGAGAGCCTTGCCCTGCGGCAGTCCGTCGATGATGTCGTACAGGACGATGTCGCCTAGTCCCCGCAGAAAGCAAAGGTGGGCGCATGTGGCGCCTACGTTTCCGGCCCCGACAAAAGCAATCTTCTTCCGTTTCATACCAGCCTCGAGATTCCGCCGTATCGTCAGTGGGTTTAGGTTAGCTTATGGCCCGTCGTCCGTCAATTAGTACCACTTAACCGGTTTCGAGGGTCCTTCAGATGGTGGTGATCCCTGTCCGCATAGCACCCAATGGGCCCCTTGATTGGTATGAAATTGGCCTATCTCAACTACGCGGCGTGCCCTATTTGATAATTCACTTTCAGCCCGGCGAAAAGAGACCTGCGGATCCGCGGAAACGTGCGTTTCGAATCTCCCTCGCTTCGTGCAGCGCAGCTAGCTGCCATTCCAACAGGTGAGAGTCCTCTCGGTGGAGGTGCCTAGATGCCACCCTAGTTATATCCGACGGCGAGGAGGATGACCGACTCGGCCGAAAGCTCGGAAGTAAAGCCTCCGTTGGCTCGGCACGTTCACCGGAGGCCGAGAGTTTCCGTAGGGTGAAGGCAGCATCGAGGGTCGTAGGCTGGCTGACACGATACTCGACTCCGGCGGGGTGATAGCGCCAGCACTGTGACAAGGACGCGCCAAGCAACTGGAGAAGCCCTCCTCCTCCCGCCGCGAAAGCGGCAGAGCAAGGTAGGCCGTATAACCGAATGAGCTCGGGAAATCGGCTGAAGAGGAGAGGGTGGCGGAGGGGTCCATACGAGCGGTGATACGGAGCAATGTCGGTCGAGCAAGGGGACCCTGCTGTCTGTGCTGCTTCCGACAACACGGAAAGCAAGGGTGAGATGACAAAGGCACCCATTAGTCTGCGAGACCTGCGGCGGAGGATATACCGCAAGGCGAAGGTTGAAGCGGCCTGGCGGTTTTGGGGACTGTACGTGCATGTCTGCAAGTTGGAGACGCTGCGAGAAGCCTACCGGCTGGTCAAACACAATAACGGTGCTCCGGGAATCGACGGAGTGACGTTTGCGGCCATCGAGGCCGAAGGGCTGGGGGCATGGCTCCAACAGCTCAGGGACGAATTATCTGGGCACCGCTACCGACCCACGCGGCCCCGACGGGTGGAGGTTCCCAAGCGCAGCGGAAGTAAAGGCTTTCGCACGCTCTCGATTCCTACCATCCGCGACCGCGTGGTTCAGGGTGCGCTCAAACTAATCCTTGAGCCCACCATGCAATCGAAAGAGCATGGCCGGAAACCCTCCACCTACCCTGCGCGCCAGTTCTCGACCCTACTCTTAGCGGGGACGATGGAAACGTCGGCATCATTCGAAGCCCGGTCCGCGCCATCGTCCTACCCGACCACCAACGAGGCAGTGCGAACCGCCGCTCGGAGCGACACGATCCTGAATCGCCGACCATCGGGCCGCACAGAGCTTTTTCGAGGCGGTGCTTGAGCAGGCT
>Ga0126381_100004175_pt1 | contig 15706 bp, 16 predicted proteins | sample PanSoiMetPlot_28_FD_96465 | JGI IMG/M metagenome (GOLD analysis project Ga0126381, IMG submission 96465) | Tropical forest soil microbial communities from Panama - MetaG Plot_28 | ecosystem: Environmental > Terrestrial > Soil > Tropical forest > Bulk soil | place: Panama | collected 2016-02-17 | reverse complement strand
AATTTTCGCGTTCGAAACATGGATAAGATGGCGGCGCAGTTACATGCCGCTGGAATCACCGTAGACGTTGATCAGAAACTTTATCCAAACGGACGATTTGCTCATTTGCACGATCCCGAAGGCAATCCGATTGAGCTTTGGGAACCGAAGTAGTTCAATTCTGCGAAAGGGCCACCAACAGGCCGATTCCAATCACCACCGCGCCTGCAAACCGGTAAGCCATCCGCTCGCCGGGCGTCGACTCGGGCAGGCGTTCGGCATCCCACCGGGATCGTAACGCAGGCGACCCCATCATCCTGTTGCCGAAGAGCCAGTGCAGTTGCCGTATCCCCGCGGTCATCTTCCGCGGGATCGCGGCCATCCCACGCGCATTCACAAACATATCCGCCCCTATGAAAAGGATGATGGCGGACACAAACCAAACCGAAGGATTCCCGCCCATGGCTAGAGCGTACCACTTTGCCGCCTGCGCGAAAATCTGGTCACGCACGATCCAAAAATTGATAACTTCCGCACTTTCAGATAATTAAGCCCGCTTTTGCCGATTCCCGCGATCTGTTTTTCGCGCCTCGCCGGATATGGTCAAGGCAGCAGGAGATTTCCTGCCCTGAGGAGGTTACACAATGTCCCTGGCCCGCAAAGTGGCCATTTTGATCTGCGCGGCCGGTCCGCTGCTCGCCGCGCCGGCTTTAACAACAATTCAAGACACGATTTATAAAGCGGATGGCAATAAGTTCAACGGAACTGCCCTCATCTCCTGGCTTCCGTTCGATGCAAGCGACAGTTCCAAGATCGGGCTGCAGAGCTTGACCGTTTCGATTGTGAACGGCAACTTCCATGTCCAACTCGTACCCAACAGTAATGTCACACCGGCAGGCTATTACACCGTCCAGTATCAAAGCGGAGGGAGGGCCCAGTTCACGGAGACCTGGTCCGTCAATCCGAGCGCAACCACCTTGCGCATCAAAGACGTTCGCGTCACCAACGAGAGTTCCCCATCGGGATCCGGCAGCGGTTCCGGAGGAGGAGTGGCTTCGCCGCCCGGCAATAGCCCGGTCCCGGAATCGCAAGTTACCGGCCTGTTGACCGATCTCTCGCTGCGCCCCATGAAGGGCTCCGACTACGGGAACGGACGCGCGGCCATGGTCGATTCGGGAGGTGCTCTTAACACCGTTGACGGCAACCTGACCGATTGCGTTCGCGTAGACGGCACATCCACCGCCTGCTTCGACCCTGCCGTCATCCCCGCCTACGTCGATGGCGAAACGCCGGCCGGCACCGTGGACGGAACCAACGCGACATTCACTCTCGCCGGAACTCCGAACCCCACCACCAGTCTCCGCGTTTACCGCAATGGGCTGCTGCTGCAGGCCGGCACCGACTACAACATCCAGGGCAACGGATCGATCCTATTCGTCAGCGGGGCAACGCCGCAACTGGGCGACGTCCTGACCGCAAGTTACCGCACTTCCGGGGGCAGTTCAGCCTCCCTTAGCGGCCAGATTGTTGCCTCCGGCCTGGCGACCGGCGCGGCGCAAGTGATCTGCAGCAACACCGGATCCTCGGCTGCCAGTGTCACCATGGCTTCGTTAGGCAGTTGCGTCATCCCGGCGGACACTCTCAATCCCGGCGATCGTGTCGACGTCCGCTTCACCTTTGCCCACTCCGGCTCTGCCAGCGGCTTCGTTTTTCAGATCCTCTGGGGCGCCACGACGCTGGTACAACGGACGGCATCGCAACTCGACGCATCCGTCGCCGGAGTAGCCGGGGCCTCGATCGGCGCCGGAGCCGTTACACTCGACAGTCAAACCTGGGGAAGCGTGCTGCCACTGGCCGCCGTTGTCTCCCAATCGACCGACCCACTCAGTGCTCCCCTTAAAATCGACTTTCAGGCGCAATTGAACACCGCCGGAACGGACAGCGTCCAACTCCAAAACTACACCGTGTTGCGCTACTCAGCACAATAGTGCACAAAAATGCACAATAATGGACAAATACGGCGGGCCTCACCGAAAAGGCCCGCCGTTCCTCCGTTAAAAGCTCAGCTTCACTGCGAACCGACGGCGAGAATTGCGAACCATCGAGACATGTTTCCCGAGATTAACAAATCTTTGTGTAATTCAGGCTACAAACAAATGAAAGTCCTGTTTCACACCGCTGCAACCAAAGGGAGCGGTCGGCCCGCTACCGGCGGCGCCCGCTAGTGGTGTCCGTCCGAGATTCCGAAGTTTATCGCGCAGCCCCTGTGGGGCGGGTTGGTACCCGCGGCCGATTGGAAATCGGCCCTTTCAAGTTCGCCGACCGACCGCCCATTCCTCTCACTATTTCGGACGCACTAGGTCTTCCCTGAAAACCCTTCGAACGCTTTCGCAATCTCCTCGCGAGCATCTGGCGTAACCGGCGCCAGCGGCAGTCGCGGAGGACCGCCATAGTACCCGTTCAAATCCAGTGCGTGCTTGAGGCCGCTTACGCCGTAGATGTCGGTCACCAGCAAGCTCGGTTGCGAAATTCGTTCCTGCCAATCCGCCGCCGCCTCTTCCTCTCGCGTCCGAAACGCCTCCCAGACCGCGATCGCCGCATATGGAGCCGCGGCCGCAAACCCCAGGCATGCACCGTGAGCGCCATTTTTCAACGCATCCAGGAGCGACACGGCCGACCCCGTCAGCACCTGGAATCCGCTCCTCGACCACTCGAGTAACTGCCGGATCCGCACCGTCGAAGTACCCGTTTCTACGCTGCCCAAAATATTCGGGTGCTGCGATAGCGTCGCCACCGTGTCCCCCAAAATATCCACGCCCGTCGTCAACGGCGTATTCGCGATTAGAACCGGCACCGGCGAACGGTCCGCGAGTGCGCGATAGAACAGCATCTGCGAATCCGGCCCGTACATCAGGTTCCGATAGTGATTCGGCACGCCCGCGATCACCGCGTGATATCCAAGCCTCCCCGCGTGCCGCGCCAACTCCGCGGCCTCTCGCACACCCTCGACCGTCACGTCCGCGATCAACGTCCGCCCCGCACCCGCGTACTTCGCGGTCAGTTCCCAAACCGCAATCTTCTCGTCGTGAGAAAGCAGCACGCCTTCGCCGGCGGATGACCCAACCACGTAGCCGGCAAGCGACGGTACGTTCCAGCGGCAAACATTGTGCTCGATCTTGGTGCGATAAATGTCGCCGTTGTGATCGAAAGGCGTAGTGATACTGGCAAAGATCCCGGAGAGCTTCATGGAATCTACTATCGTAACTTGCGGCGCACAAGATCCCGAACGCCTCCGACGCCGAGCAGATCCGTGCACGCGAAATAGACGCACCCGAACGGGATCAGCGTCGCGGCGCTGAGAGTCCAGGGATGATGATGCACTCCGATCGCGATCTTCACGCCCCAAGCCGCCGCCGCGCCCATCGCGGCGGAAGCCCACAAGCGCGCGGCTATCGAAGCCGGCAACCCCGTCGCCCCGATCCGCTCATTCAGTTTCCGCCGCAGCAGCAGAAACTCCACCCAACCCGCAATACCCGCCGATGCCGTCAGACCCGCCGCGCCCAAGCGCGGATCGATCCCTAACCACCGCGGCAGCGGCAACGCGAACAGATATCCCAGCCCGGTCGTCAGAAGTACCCGGACGATCGCGAAACGCAGTGGCGTGCGCGTGTCCTTCAATGCGTAATAACTCGACGAATAGAGCCGGCCCATGGTCGAAGCCAGCAGCCCAACCGCCGACCCGGCCAAAATCTCCCACACGTAAACCGAATCGGCGCGATGAAACCGTCCGCTCTGCAGCACCGCCGCTGCGATCACGTCGCCCAGGCACAGGAAGCCCATCGCGGAAGGAATCGTAAACAGCGCAATCCTCTTCAAACTCGCGTTCAGCCGCTTCCGCAACTGAGCGGCGATCTCGCCCTCGTTGCCCAGCGCGCTTGACATCGCCGGCAGTTCAGCCGCCGAAATCGACATCCCGAACAGGCTCACTGGCAGCATGTACAGCGTTTGCGCATTGGAGAGCCCCGCCACCGCGCTGGCGGGCAAATAACTGGCGAGCCACAGATCAACGTACCCGCTCAACTGCACCACGCCCCGGCTCACAAACACCGGCACGAAATTGTGCAAAATTGTGCGAACTTCCCCCACGCCGCGCCCCAGCGAAATCGGCACCCGCCCCAGCATCCGGAACACCCGCGGAAGTTGCACCACAACCTGCAAGGCGCTTCCGACCACCGACCCCCAGGCCAGATCGATCGCCAACTGGTCACTGGCGTCGTGCCGCCCAAACCATACCAGCGTCGCGATCATCGCCACGTTCCAGATCACGGGCGCTGTGTAAGACAAAAAGAATCTACGGTGGCTGTTCAGTATTCCCAGGCACCATGCCGACATCACGAGCAACGCCGCGCCCGGGAAGAAAACCCGAACCAGCTGGATAGTCAACTCTCGGACATCGCCCTTGAAGCCAGGCGCAATCAAATCGATCAGGAGCGGTGTCGCCAGTACGCCGACCAGCACTAGCCCCGAACACACCAATCCCAGGATCGCGGCAATCGCCCCTGCAACCTTTTGTGAGAGCTCCTTTTCCTTCCGTGCCAATAGGTTGGCATAAACCGGTATGAACGACGCGGATAACACCCCTTCGCCGAACAGGTTTTGCAACAGGTTGGGAATCCGGAAAGCGGCGTAAAATGCGTCGGCCGCCGGAGACAGCCCGAAATAATAAGAAAACACCCGCTGGCGGATCAAACCCATGATCCGGCTTAACAGCATCCCCGCCGCAGCCAGCATCGCCAGCCGGCCGGTACGGGATTCTGCAGGTTTGGTTTCCGAGGAAGTGATACCCATTATGGTAACTGGCCCAATGCGTGCGCGTCGCTCTTAACAGGCTGCTAAACTATTAGGTTCAAGTTTTAGCGGGAGAATCCTCAGACAATGTTTGATCTTTTTCGCAGCCGCGACAAGGCTGTGCGCATACTTCTGACCGTGATCCTGGGCATCGTTGCCCTTTCCATGGTCACTTACCTGATCCCCGGCTCCGGGATGGGCTACGGCTCGAACGATGCCAACGTAATCGCCAAGGTGGGCGACCAAGCCATCACTGTTCAGGACGCTCAACGAGTGATCACTAACATGATGCGAGGCCGGCAGATCCCCCCTGAAATCCTGTCCGTTTACGCTCCCCAGCTGATCAACACCATGATCAAAGATCGGGCGATGATTTACGAAGCCAAACGCCTCGGCTTCCAGGTTAGCGACGCCGAGATCGCCAAGGCCGTTCACGATTCCCTGCCCCCGCAGCTCTTCCAGGACGGAAAATTCAATAAGGACCTATATATCGCGGCCTTGGCCGAGCAGGGTATGACGCCCGCCCAGTACGAAGGCCAGGTCGGCGAACAAACCCTGATGAACCGGCTCCGCGACCTGATCGCCGCTGGCATTGTCGTCTCCCCGCGCGAAGTGGAGAACGAATACCGGAAGCGCAACGAAAAAGCCAAGGTCGATTACGTCCTGATCTCGCAGGATAAATTGAAGACTGAAGCCCAGGTGTCCGACGCCGACGCCAAGGCCTACTTCGACAAGCACCGTTCGGACTACCAGATCCCGCAAAAGAAGTCCCTCGCGGTCCTCGAGATCGATCCGAGCGTCCTGCAAAACGAAATCAATCCCACCGAAGCCGAACTTCACAGCCTGTACCAGATGAACGTCGAGTCCTTCCGGAGTCCCGAAAGCGTCAACATCCGGCACATCCTGCTCAAGACCGACGGTAAGAACGACGCCCAGGTGAAGGCGAAGATCGACGATATCCGCAACCAACTCCTCAAAGGCGCGGATTTCGCGGAGATGGCGAAGAAGTACTCCGAAGATCCCGGCTCGAAAGACAAGGGCGGCCTCTATGAAAACGTCGTCCACGGCCAGATGGTGAAGGAATTCGACGCCGCTGCCTTCTCGCTTCCCGTGAAACAGATCAGCGAGCCCGTCAAGACCTCGTATGGCTACCACATCCTACAAGTCGAGGCCAAGAATCCTCCGCGCGTGAAGCCGTTCGAGGAAGCCCGCGCACAACTCCTCGCCGACTATCGCCAGAAGCGCTTGAACGCCGTTCTGCAGACCGCCGAAGACAAGATGGTCGCTGCTCTGCGCAAGGATCCCGCGCATCCCGAAAAGGCCGCCGCCGAAGCCAAAGCGCAACTTTTCAACGTTCCCAGCTACGCCCCGGGTGATCCGATTCCCGGAATCGGCGTCAGCAAGGAAGTCGATGAAGCCGTGGTCACCCTGAAGAAGGGCGAGGTCTCCGCGCCGGTCGTGCTGCAGGGCAACAAGATCGTGGTTGCGGTCGCCACCAACGTCGAACCCGCGCATCCGGCCACGTTCGAAGAGGTCGCCGCCCAGGTGAGAACCAAATTGGCAGACGAAAAGCTCAAGCAACTCATCGCCGGGAAAGCCTCCGAGTTGCTCGCCAAAGCAAAATCGGCCGGTGATTTGAAGAAAGCCGCCAAGGAAATGGGACTCGAAGTGAAGAGTTCCGATGAGTTCACCCGCTCCGGTGCAATCGAGGGCGTCGGCGGCGCATCCACCTTCGAGGACGCCTTCAGCAAGCCTGTCGGCACCGTCCTCGGACCCTATCCGGCGCAGAACACCGAAGTCGTCGCCCAGGTAACCGGACACGTCGAGCCCAACATGGCCGAATTCCCGAGCCAGCGCGACAATATCCGCGAGACCCTGAAGAACTCCAAGATCCGGGACCGCCAGGAAGTCTTCGCGGCCGGCCTCCAGAAGCGTCTGGAAGAAGAGAAAAAGATCAAGGTCAACAATGACGTTCTCAAAAGCTTGATCGCCAGCTACTCCCGCAGCTAAACGGGCCGGCTCATGATCCATACTTTTGTCGAGTTCCTGCGGTCGCTCACCGATCCCGAGAAGCTAATCCATCTTCTCGGGACCATCCTTACCGGCTGGCTGGGATACGCGGCGTTGTGTGCCATCGTTTTCTCCGAAACCGGCCTGCTGATTGGTTTCTTCCTCCCGGGCGATTCACTGCTGTTTACCGTGGGCGTCGTCTGCGGTGCGGGCGACCTTAACATGCCGCTGATTATCGCCTTGCTGATGTGCTCGGCCATCATCGGAGACAACGTCGGCTACTTCCTCGGCTTCCAGGCCGGACCCAAAATCTTCAACCGCTCCAAGTCGCGATTTTTCCATCCCGACCACCTGAAGAGGACGCACGAGTTCTTCGAAAAGCACGGCGGCAAATCGATCATCTACGCGCGCTTCGTTCCAATCATCCGGACATGCACGCCGTTCATCGCCGGCGTAGCCCGTATGAAATATACCCGCTTCCTGTCCTTTTCGCTGGTTGGTGGGGCGGGCTGGATTGTCTTCATCACTTTGGCCGGATATTCGCTCGGCCAGATCCCGTTCATCCGGCAGAATTTCGAGAAGGTGGTCCTGCTGATCATCTTCCTTTCTCTACTCCCGGTGTTCCTCGAATTCATGAAGGCTCGCCGCCGCGTGATAAATACATAATGTGCAGAATGCACGTCGCATACTGAAACACCTGCCGTACCTGCTCAAGCGGACCTTCCTGTCTTCTTTCGACGACAATCTTTACACCATCGCCAAGGGCGCTGCCTACTCGTCGATTCTCTCTTTTTTCCCTGTGCTGACCACCGCGGCGGCCGTCTTTGTCCAGATGAAAGCGGCATTCGTTGCGCGGACGCTCGAGAATTTTCTGCGGGAAATCGTCCCGCCCGGCACCGAACGGCTCGTGATCGATCACTTCCAGGCCGGACCGCGTTCCAACACGCTGCTCGTTGTTGCGCCACTGGTCTCGCTCTGGGCGGCGGCGAGCGTGATGAAGAGCCTGATGCAGGGGTTCCACTCGGCCTACCGCATCCCTCGCAGCCGCTCCTTCTGGCGTGAAACCGGGATCGCGATCGGCATGGTGCTCCTCGCCGCCGTGCCCCTGTTTTGTGCGTCGGCTTTGCTGCTGTTCGGCAACGAAGTGGAAAAAGCGGTACTGGAACTCCTCAAGGTAGATCCGGTGCTCAATCCGCTCGCCGGCATGTGGCTGGTCCTTTCGAAGTTGATGCGCTATGCGATTGCCTTCAGCACCGTGATCGTGATCACGAGCATTCTCTATTTCGTCGGCCCCTATCGCAGACAGCAATGGTCGATGGTTTGGCCGGGAGCGGTCCTGGCCACGATCCTCTGGCTCAACGCGACTCTCGGATTCGGCTGGTACGTCCGCCACATGGGCAACTACAACGTGATGTACGGCAGCATCGGAACCGGTATCGCGCTCCTCGTCTGGATGTACATCGTCTCGCTTGTCGCCATCCTCGGCTGCGAATTCAACGCCGAATGCGAGAGGCTGCAAGCGTAAGGCGCGTGATAGACTATGGTATAGACCATTCAATAAAGGAGGGCCGGATGCAGCGAACCGCAAAACTCTTTCGCAACGGACGCAGCCAAGCGGTGCGTCTACCTGCCGAGTTCCGCTTTGAAGGAACCGAGGTGTTCATCCGAAAGGACCCCGTTACGGGCGATGTTGTGCTCTCACGCCGTCCGCACCGCTCCTGGAAAAGCTTCTTTGCCTTACGGGACCAAACCGATATTCCGGAAGACTTTATGGCGAAGCGCGGGGATGGACCACCGCAGAAACGTGACCTTTTTGGATGAAGCGTCCAATTCTGCTGGACACCAATATCGCCAGCTATGTCATCAAGCGAAGCCATCCCGGACTTGATCGCTGGCTAGGGCGAATTCCCGTAACCGATATCTTTATCTCCGCGATCACCGAGGCCGAGTTGCGTTATGGCATTGCCCGACTGCCGGACGGCAACAAGATGGGCAGACTTCTGGAAGAGTTCCTGCTTACAGTGAACATTTTGCCGTGGGATTCGGCCGCCGCGAGACAGTATGGGTGCCTGCGGGCCAGCCTCGAGAAACGAGGCGTACCATTGGAAAACGTTGACACGATGATTGCGGCACACGCTCTTGCGATTGAAGCAACGCTGGTGACCAATGACAAGGCGTTCAACCGTGTTGGCTCGCTAAAGCTGGCCAATTGGCAGCACTAGCAGCCGATTCACCACCCCATCACCCGCCGCACGTACTGCCGGCTGATCGCGAAACTCTCCCCATACGACCGCGTCGGCTGAAAATCGCGTTCATGCGCGAGTTCGATCGCCACGTCCCCGAGGAATCGCACCTTCCGGAAAGCCGCCCCGATCGCGCCGTAATCCGTCGAACCCTCGCCCATCGCTTCCACCCACTTGCCGTCCGGCTTCTGATCCCGCAGATGCGCGTACACGATCCGGTTCCCATACCGCGTGATGAAATCCACCGGATCCACGCCTGCACGAATCAGCCAGTTGATGTCCGGACCCAGCTTCGCATCCGGAATGCGTGCCAGCGTGCCCTTCAGGTCGTATTCGTCGTTCGCGACCTCGTAAATGTGGTTGTGCAGGTTCAGCACCACCCCATGATCGTTTCCGATCGAGATGATCTTGCGCAGCAACTCAGCCTGTGCGTCGAACTCCGCTTCCGTCTTCCTGTGCCGCGCATCGCCGACCGACGTCCCCAGCGTTCGTCCGCCCACCGCGGAAACGCGCTCGATCACCATCCGCACCTGCGCCAGGATCGCCTCGTGCTGGCTGCGATCCCACATATTCGCGCCGAACGAAGTCCCGATCACCGGCAGACGATTCCGCTTCGACAACTCCCGAATCCGCTCAACCGATCCATCGGGCGCGAGCGCCGTATGCATCAGTTCGATCGCATCCAGCCCCGCGGCGCTCATCTCCGCAAAGATCTGATCGAGGATCTCGTAAATGTCGTTTTTCGGACGCCGGGCCGCGTACACCCACGGGTGCCCGGCCACCGTAACCTTCTTAACCGCGTTCTGCGCGCCGGATAGCAGCGGCGCGCCCGCCAGTATCGCGACGCACTCACGCCGCGAGATTCCCTCACTCATTTCACCTCGATTCCGGCGCCGGAGGTCTCGCCGTAGGAGCCATTCGCGGAGGATTCGCCACATACGCCGCGACATCCTTAGCCGCTTTCGTCTCTACTCCCGGCTTCTGCAAAAACCCGAGATCCCGGAACCAGTCTATAAACCGGTACTGCCATGTCCCAAATGGGGTGCCGATCCGATCCGTCAATCCGCCGCTCATCCGGCTGCCATCGGGCAGCGCATCCCCCGGATGCCGCCCGTTGCCATAAATGTGCATCTCGACATTGGGCACACCGGCGGCCAGCATCGCGCTCAAATACTCCGTCGCCCACACCGCATGCACCCGATCGCCCGAACCTCCGCAAACCAGGAACGCGGGAGGAACATCCTTCGGAACCGGCGGCGCCGTGCGGTTGCGCGCAAACGGAGTCGGCCCCGGATAGATGATTCCGACGAAATCCGGCCGTGTGCTCACGCCCGCCAGCGGATCGTCGTTGCCATTATTCTTCTGATCGAAATCCGGATAAAGCACTGCCGCTGCACTCGCCAGTTCCGCGCCCGCCTAGAACCCCATGATCCCGATCTTGTGCGGATCCAGGTTCCATTCCTTGGCATATGCCCGCACCATCCGGACCGCCTGCTCCGCATCGTTAACCGCATCGACTTCCGCCTTGTATCCGTCCTTACGAAGCCGGTTGCGCAGGATCACAGTATTAATGCCGTAATTGTAGAAAAACGACACGAAATCCGCGCTCTCCCCGCCCACGTTCAACGTGTTGTGCCCGCCGCCCGCTACCAGGATCACCGTCGCGCCGGTATTCAATCCCCGCTCCACCGGATGAAACTCAATCGACGGATTGTGGATGTTCACAATGCTGCTGATCCGACCCGGCACCGCGCCGCTCATGTTGTAGACTTCCGCTTCCCGTACCCGGTCCGCCTTCAAAAACGACGACCCCGCGGGATACAGCGGCACCACCACGCCGCCGGGGAGAATGGCCTGCGGCGCATAAGGACCGTCCGTCGCCGGACCCGGCTTGGGCACCGACATCGGCGCAGGCAGCGGAGGCAGCGCGGCTTTCTGTGCGAAACCCGCCGCCACAAAAATGGCTGCCCCAAAAAAAATGCATTTCATGAGATCCCCAGACTATCAAATAACCTACGGATATGGAAAAAGTGAAACTCGGTTCTCAAGGCGCGATGGTCTCGCGCGTCGGACTTGGCTGCATGGGCATGAGCGAGTTCTACGGCGAGCGCAACGACCAGGAATCCGCGGCCACACTCCTGCGTGCGCTCGATCTCGGTATCAACTTCCTCGACACTGCCGATATGTACGGCATTGGCGACAACGAAGAACTCATCGGGAAAACCATTCGCGGCCGCCGCGACCAGGTTTTCCTCGCTACGAAGTTCGGCAATGTCCGCAAGAAAGACGACCCCACTTATTGGGCCGTCAGCGGCAAACGCGACTACGTGCGCTCCGCCTGCGACGCCTCGCTCAAGCGTCTTGGCGTCGATCACATCGATCTTTACTACCAGCACCGCGTCGATAGGAACACACCGATCGAAGAGACAGCCGGGGCCATGGCGGATCTCGTGAAGGCGGGCAAAGTGAAATACCTCGGGCTTTCTGAAGCTTCGCCTTCGACTCTTCGCCGTGCCCACGCAGTTCACCCGATCACTGCCCTCCAGACCGAATATTCGCTCTGGGAGCGTCACGTTGAGGAGAGCATTCTTCCCACCGTCCGTGCGTTGGGCATCGGCTTCGTCCCGTACAGCCCGCTGGGACGCGGCTTCCTTACCGGAACCATCACTAACACAGGCAACCTCGGCAACCAGGACTTCCGCGCCACCCGTTACCCGCGATTCGCCGACGGAGCCTTCGACCGCAACCTCGTGCTGGTCGAACGAGTCCGCGCCATCGCTCAACGCAAAGGCGTGAAACCCGGACAACTCGCGCTCGCTTGGATCCTGTCGAAAGGCGACGACATCATTCCGATCCCCGGAACCAAGCGGACCAAATACCTCGAAGAAAATGCCGCGGCGACGGACGTCAAACTCTCGTCCGGCGAAATCGCCGAACTCGAATCCGCGGTGCCGTCGAGCGAGGTTGCCGGCGAGCGCTACGCACCCGCCAGCATGCAAACCATCGATCGCTAAGAAACTACTTCTTCAACGAAGCCATATCGATCACGAAGCGGTACTTCACGTCGCCCTTGATGACCCGCGGATACGCCTCGTTGATCTGATCGATCGAAATCATCTCGATATCGCTGACAATGCCCTTTTCCGCGCAGTAGTCGAGCATCTCCTGGGTCTCGGGGAGCCCGCCAATCGCCGATCCGGCAAAGCTCCGCCGGCCCATGATCAGCCCGAACGCCGACACCGGCAGCGGATGTTCCGGCGCGCCGACCAGCGTGAGCGTCCCATCCACCTTCAACAGGTTGAGGTACGCGTTCACATCGTGCTGCGCCGAAACCGCGTCCAGGATGAAGTCGAAGCTGCCGGCGTGCTTGTTCATCTCGTCCACGTTCTTCGAGATCACCACTTCGTTCGCGCCGAGCCGAAGCCCATCGTCCACCTTGCCAGGCGAAGTAGTGAACAGCACCACGTGCGCGCCAAACGAATGCGCGAACTTGACGCCCATGTGCCCCAGTCCGCCCAGCCCGACGATCCCGATTTTCTTCCCGGGTCCCGCCTTCCAGTGCCGCAGAGGCGAATACGTCGTAATTCCCGCGCACAACAAAGGAGCAGTCGCCGCAAGATTCGCGTTGGGCGCCACCTTCAGCACAAACGCCTCGTCCACCACAATGCTTTCGGAATAGCCGCCGAACGTCTGCTTCCCCGAATATTTATCCAGGCCATTGTAGGTGAATACCGGCATTTTCACGCAGAACTGCTCCAAGCCGGCCTTGCAATTCACGCACACTCGGCACGAATCCACCAGGCAACCGACCGCCGCCAGATCCCCTTCCTTGAACTTCTTCACATCTCGCCCGACCTTTACCACCCGGCCCACAATCTCATGCCCCGGTACCACCGGATAGATCGAGTTGTGCCACTCGTTGCGTACTTGGTGAATGTCCGAATGACAGACTCCGCAATAGAGAATCTCAATCGCCACATCTGTCGCTTGCGCTTCGCGGCGCTCGATCGAAAGCGGCGCCACCGTAGCCGTCGCGCTCTCGGATCCCCATGCCTTCACTGTCTTCTTCTGAGTCGATGCCAATGGAGTTTCAGTAAGTGTAGCCATGACTCTATGAGACCCCTGTTTCGAATCTCACTCAAGATCGAAATCTCCAAAGCTCTTGCCTAAACCTCCAATCCAATCGACGCCCGTGCTAACAATCGCGCCCCGCATGCTACATTTCTAATGGATGACAACCGCTATCGAGCAACTCGCCGCTGCGAACGCCCGCATGACGGCGCTCCTCGCATCCCTCGCTGTCCGCGAGGGCATCCATCCCAGTGCGCTCGATGGCGTCAGTCTTATGCGCGCCACTCAGCCAATGCCTCGCATGTCAGTCCTCTACGAACCGGGCATCGTCATCGTCGGCCAGGGTCGCAAGCGCGGCTACCTGGGAGACCAAGTCTTCACCTATGACGCCCACAACTACCTGGTGCTCTCCGTTCCGCTGCCCTTCGAATGCGAGACCGACGCCAGTCCCGAAAAGCCGCTGCTTGCCGTTTCCATCCGCGTCGATCTCGGAATGCTGGCGGAGCTGATTCTTAAAATGGACGGCCCGCGCGAGGTCGAAACCCCGTCCATGCCGCATGGAATCTACTCCACCGGGCTCGACTCGCGCCTCAGTGAAACCACCGTCCGCCTGCTCGAATGTCTCACCGATGCCGCTGACACCCGTATCCTCGGCCCGCAGATCGTCCGCGAACTGACCTACCGGGTCCTGTGTGGCGGGCAAGGCGGAGCGCTGCGTGCCGCTGCGGCATTCCACAGCCGCTTCGGACAGGTCAGCCGCGCCATCGTTCGCATCCACTCCGAGTACACCCGCAATCTCAGCGTGGAGGAACTGGCCGACACCGCCGCTATGAGCCCCTCGGCATTCCATCAGAACTTTAAAGCCGTCACCTCTACATCGCCCCTGCAATATGTGAAAACCATCCGCCTGCACAAGGCCCGCCTTCTGATGGCCCAGGACGGACTCCGCGCGGGAGTGGCGGCCGGGCGCGTCGGCTACGAAAGCCCGTCGCAGTTCAGCCGCGAATTCAAACGCCTGTTCGGACGCGGGCCCGTCGAGGAGACCGCCCGCATCCAGAGGATTCTGGGGATTCCGCAATAGACCAAGAGCTCACAAGCGAAGGCGTAGTCCGTCGCTTTTCATGATGACGCGATGGTAAGGAAGCGCTCGTTTGCCATCGCCCGTCACGAAGAAAAAGAAAGCCATAGAGCGTTTCTGGATGTCCCGGGATAACGTACAGTCCGGTTTGTTGTTCGACGTACCTCGCGATGCTTTCAATTGCCTCGCCAGTCTCCATTGCCTCTTCGATGATCTTGATGGCCTGCTATCTCTTGCTCTCGCAAGAGAATAACTCGCACGCGTACGGCCAAGTACAACGTGGCCCCATTCAAGTTTCGTGGACGCCCCGGCCGCCTGCGAACAATTCCCAGGCAGCCCTCGTATCATGAATTGGTATGCTTCTTCGCGCCCTCTCTCCCCTCCTCCTAGCTATCACGACCGTCTACGCGCAGGACTCGGGGCCAGCAGCCCCCAAACCCAAGTCCGAGTTCGAAGTCGCGTCCATCCGCTCCTCAGGCCCCATCAACCCCGGCGATTTGGGCATTGGCCTGCACATCGATGGCGCTCAGGTCCGGTGCACCCACTTCACCCTCGCCGACTACATCGGCATGGCGTACAAGATGAAGTACTACCAGATCTCCGGGCCTGACTCTCTGCGCTCCGACCACTACGACATTGCCGCCAAGCTCCCCGAAGGCGCCGAGCGTTCCCAGGTCTCGGACATGATCAAGAACCTGCTCGTCGATCGCTTCAAGCTCCAGTTCCACAAGGAATCGAAAACCATGCAGGTCTACGGTCTGGTGCTCGCCAAGGGCGGCCTCAAACTCACCCCGGTCGATCCCAACCCCAGCGGACTTCCACCGAGCGAGGTGACCGTCGGCGGATCGGGCCAGCGCGGCGCCTTCACCATCAGCTACGGCAAAGACGCCTACTTCACCATCTCCAGCAACAAATTCGAAATCAAAAACCTGACCATGGCTGCGATCGCCGATTTTCTCACCCGTTTCGTCGATAAGCCCGTGGTCGATATGACCGATACCAAAGGCACCTACGAATTCTCCATGGAGTTTCAGCCCGACGATTTCCGCGCCATGCTGATCCGTGCCGCTATCGCCAGCGGAGTTCAACTTCCTCCTCAGGCGCTGCAGCTACTCGACCAGAGTTCCCAGGCCTCGCTCTACGACGCGCTCAAGAGCGTCGGTCTCAACCTCGAATCCCGCAAAGCGCCTATCGAGATGCTGGTTGTCGACAAGATCGAAAGAGCCCCGACCGAAAACTGAACTTTTGATTGGCTCTCAAACGGGGGCATGTTCCCTGGAATGCCTATCCGATGGCGCTGGCCAGACAACCGTCGAGTTATATTGCGGACGTAGACAACCGTTGGTTGGCTGGTTGCAAAACGATGGTCTCGGGCGACTATCTACGACTGTATTTCACTCCTTTTCCTTCTATCTATAGTCGGCACACGGCCTTTAATCCGCAATCGGCGTGCGGTCTGCCCGTCGGCCAGCAACTT
>Ga0126381_100004174_pt1 | contig 15706 bp, 13 predicted proteins | sample PanSoiMetPlot_28_FD_96465 | JGI IMG/M metagenome (GOLD analysis project Ga0126381, IMG submission 96465) | Tropical forest soil microbial communities from Panama - MetaG Plot_28 | ecosystem: Environmental > Terrestrial > Soil > Tropical forest > Bulk soil | place: Panama | collected 2016-02-17 | reverse complement strand
GATGCGATTCCCTCTCCGGTTGATTAATGGCATTTCTATCCTGAAATATGCCGCCCGGCCAACCGTGAGCCAACGGTCTCAATTTCAACCTGTCGGCCACCCTGCATCTTCTCTTTGATCAAAATCCCTTAGAGCTCCGCACATCGAGTCCGCCACCCTATGAGCAAATGCGTTGCCACCATCTGCAAGAGTGCCGCTCCGTGCTGTTGTTGGCCGGTGATCGCTCGGAGGGCACCATTGGCCAGATACAAATTTGAACGAGGCTTGCAATGAAACTGTGACCAATTCCGCTTTTATCGAACCGAAATGGCTACAGCGATTTCTCGGACCCTGCGAACGATGTGGCCAGTGAGCTAAGGGCGCTCGGCTTGACAGATAGCCTGGGCGGGCCTGTTTGGCGCCGGCGGCAAGACGACATGCCCAATCGATCAAAGGCGGTCTGCCGTCTTCTCCACGTCGCATTCGAGACCGTAGACTTGAAGCGAGAGCCGAAGCGACGAAAGGCGTCGCCGTCACATAGGGACATGGTGAAATGGCGTCGGAAGAATCCGACGTGACGACCTGAAAAACGTCTAACGCCGCCATTCATCGCGGGGCCGTCCTGCCTGCCGGGCCGTGCATACACTCCGGGCAGGCACGCGACATGTCTTGCACCGGACACAACGAGCGCCGCGGTCGCCGCAACTCAGCCAAGCGGTTTCAACCCTAGCGATTATAAGAAAAGCTAGGTACAATTCGTTCTGGAGGTGATGACGGCTGCGGCCGTTTCCCGCCGTGTAATGTGTCGGCTCCAGACGACGCGTTTGGGGCGTCGCTTCGGCGCATTTGACATTCCCCGATAGTCCTTGTTGTCGGCCTCGTGAATTTCGACCCGTCGGACTCACATGATAGGCCACCGTGGCTTTGTGCCTACCTCTTGTTCAGCGAAGGGCGCTGCATGTTTATTGTGCCGATCGCCGACCATCCCGACGTCCAGGAGGCCGACCTACCCGTGGTAAGTTCTTTTTGGCCTGTTCGCTACACAAGATGAAGCGGTCGCCGCTCTTCCGTGGCTTCGCGTCTTTGGCGCTGTTTCTGCGTTGATGGTCACAAACGCTTCGCGGTTCCGCCGTAGCGAAGCCCAGTGCGCTAGTACCTGACATTAAATGACAGTTTATCTCGCTAGCCCAGAGCATGGAGTTTCTATGTCAGTATCATCAAAATCGACTCAGAAAATACGAGAAGCGATCGACACCCTCTGCAGTGCGGCGGACACTCTTGACAATTTAGCTATGGGCCACCCCCCTGATAAACCCGCCCACCCAATTGCAGCGCAGCGGTTCGACAGTTTACCCGAACAGCACTCCGAGGACGACACGTTACTCATAGCTGCCGCCGACTCCATCAGACTTGTTAGCATTCCCCAAATTGATGAAGCTGTTCAGCGACACCGACTTGAAGGATTCGCGACCTTCCTGCGTCGATTTGCAGGTCAACGCCTTCGGCTTGTTTCACGCCAAGGACGTCATTGGCTCTCTGCAGAAGCCCCTGATCGCGCTGAGCCTGACAAACTGTCGGAATCCAACTCTCGGCCAACGCCACCATAGCGCGGCGCAATATTTGGAGCTACTTGCGAACCCGCTTAAATTTGCAAAGGCCGCCGCGTCAGGTAGTAAGTATAGGGTGAGCGCTCCTCGGGAGGAGCAATTCCGATTCAAGTTTCAAGACGAGCGCGTTGCCAAGTTGCCAGATTGACGGTCCTTGCGGATCTCCCGAAAGCGGCACGCTCCACTGGATGCAGGCGACCGCGCTTCGTTATCTGGGGCGTACCGAGGAGGCGATTGTGGCCGCCACCACGGGCGTTGAGGTTGAACCGGCATTTCTCTTTCACATTTCCGACACTCTCTATCGGCGCGGCTATCTGCTGGAGCCTCGGGCGATGAAAGTCACTACAGCTGTCAAGGACGCCGTTCGTGCCTGCATGCTCGATCTTGGCTGCGGGTGAAGCCGTGATGCGACCCGAGATGATCATCCGGTGTATGGTGATAGCGCTTGCTGCGATCGGCGGGGCGATACGATTGGCTCTAGCGATGCCGATCAGCGACGACGCCGGCCCGGTGCAACACCGAATGACCGCGTGCCTGATCGCCGAACACTCGCACACGGGTCCCAAATGCGAGATTCCGCCCCTGCCGGACAATGCTCCTGCCGCCGAACTTGCCTCCTGTTCTTCGCTGACCTCCAGCGGTTTCGGGATGCGGCTTCGGAGATGGATGAAGCGCTGAAGCTCGACCGGTCGCCGGACATACTGCACTTGAGCGCACGCATTGCCTTCGGAATGTGGCAATACGATCGTGCGGGGCGGGATCTCGCTGCCGCCTTGCAACTCGCCCCGGCAGACGCTCGCATCCGCGCGACCCATGCGGGGCTGCGCGCCTTCCTGGGTGACACGGATGCCGCACTGACGGAATTTAACGCCGTGCTGCGCGAAGATCCGGGTCAGCTCTACGCCCGCAAGCAGCGGGCCCAAATCCTGCTGTCCACGGGAGACATCAGCGCGGCGGTCGATGATATCGATGTTGTATTGACACTGGACGAAGCCGATATCAACAGCCGTCTTTTGCGTGCCCAGGTGCGCATGACGTTGGGCCAGTACAGGACTGCGGTCGACGATCTGACTATGGCGCTTGAACGAGAACCCAGACGTCTCGACCTCTTGACCGCACGAGCGCAGGCTTATGATCTCGCGGGCGATGATGCAAAGGCGCTTGACGATTACACGGCGGTCCTCGGCGCTCCCGGCGGCAAACCACTATACGCCATCGCGGGCGACCTGCTCGGACGATACCTGATGCGCCGCGCGCTGATCTTCGTCAGGACGAAGCAGTTTGATGCGGCAGCAACATACATGACCAAGGCCGCTGAGCCCGGCGGCACGCCCTCGGTGCTGCGCCTCGAGGTTTATCTGCGGCAGCACGGCTACCCGGATATCGCGCTCGACGGCCGCGCATCCGACGCGCTCGTGAACGCGATCCGGGCTTGCTTTCGGCTCGACGCCTGTTTGCAAGGACTGGCCGAGCACAGCTGACCGCATTGCCCGTACCCCGGTTCACCGACCTCGCCTGCAACGCGGGCCCGCAATTACTGTAAAAGCGCTGGGGGCTAGTTGCGCGGGTTGGCCAGAAAGCAGAGGCGAGCGAATTCAGTCTCGGCCCGATGCTAATCGCGTTAATTGGTTTTCGCCCGGCGTCGTCGCCGCGATGTTGCCGCGCGGGTTGGAGCGCTATGCCAGAAGGTCGGGCTGCGTCTGACTGCGGCACCCGACGCGCCGGCTATGTGCCTCACCATCCAGCGCGTCGGGTTGGGGTCGGTCGCATCGGGATAGACTGCCGACCCGAGGCGAGTGCAGCTCAAGGCGTCCGCCGGCAACATGCGCGACTAACGGGCCACGGAGCCGCGCTTATTGTCGCAACGCAAGCCGCCACCGCCGTACCCGACGCTCGCCGGTGAGATGGGGGATGTGGCCGTGCGTCGGGGTTGGCAAGCGGAGTCGCTTGCCTCGGTTACCTTGCGGCATTCTTGACGAGATGGAAAGTCGTGGGACTACGGGTGCCGCAAGACCTGACTAGCGCCCCAACCCGCGCTTCAATGGAGGCTCGCGTCGCCTTCCTCACGCTTCGCGGCCTCGTATTCCTCCGCGAGATCCCCGAGTTTTGTCCAACATTCCGACATCGCTAAAAGAATCGCAACGCGCTTGACCGACACGCCGCATCCTTGAGCGCGTGCGGCGCAATCGGAGGCGCATGTTCGGCACTGGTGCGCGCTAATCACGGTGTCCCTCGCATGTAGCTGCCTAAGCAGGTGAGCGGCATTATACGTAGTTTTACGAAATTGGCGGCACCGTTGAAAACAGAATGGCTGAGTCGCGATAAGCGCGGGCTAGGGGCGTTGAGCCCCCATATCGCGTATACTCGACCGACGAAGCTGGCCACATTACCTCTCCGGCCACGGTCATTGAGTGCGCCGATGACGAGCAAGCGATTGCGGAGGCAAAGGCGCTAAGCTTCGGCCTGAAGGTCATCGAGGTCTGGCAGGGAAATCGAGTGGTTGCCATCCTACCCGCGCCTGATTCACCGAGTCTGACGCTGACCCGGTGATGGCGCGGCCCGCCAACGGCGTGACCGCGTCGCTCGCACCGTGCTTAGCGGTCAAGTTTGAGCCGGGGCGAGCCTTTCAAAGCTGACGGAAGTAAACAACCAAGCGCATCACGGCGCCATGCTCGAGATAACAGCCGCCTGCATAGCTCGACTGACGGACTGCTGGGCATATCTGGCGACGGCCTCAGGGTTCGAAGCTTCGGCGTTCGCGGCAGCTCGCCGGTCAGCAAGCTGCCGGTTGCCATCGATTGCGACTCGACAACGCGGTTCCGGGAACGGCTCGGCATGACCTGCACTTTGCGTCATCCGAGTCAGCTCGCATCTGTGCGATTTGCACGCAGCCACCGAGACATAGACGACGCCAAGGTTGTTAGACCTTCGGTGTCATGCGCCATTTTGGCGCTTAACAGATACCAGACGACTAAGGGCGTTCGGCAAACGAAGGAAGTGCACATGGCGAGAAAATTGAAAACTTTCACGAATTGAAGTGGCGTTTGCTGAAGCTTACGCGTTCGGCAAGTGCGCAACCGACAGCTACCTAACCATCGGACAAAACATGGACCAGCGCAACGCCCCAAAGTCCGGCTCTTGGCTGTTGAAGTGCCCGCAAGTCCAAACTTTAATCATTCAACTGATGGCCGACCGGATGCTTGAAGTCGCAATCGCTGACCCAAGTGCCGCACAGGCTTCTATTCATGCGGCCGTGCTGGCAAACAGCAAATCGACGTTGAAGGCCTCTATAGAGACCAAGCAGGCGCTCAAAGAAGCGGCAACAGTAGCCTAAGCATTGACGATGAGCTTGCTGGACATTGAGTGGAAGTGCGCCATTTTTTCGTACCGCGTCGACTCATTGAGTTTGCTCGATATCAACAAATTTCTTCTAGAAGGGCGCTCGTAGAGGCGTTTTGAGGGCCTTAGCCAAAGCTAAATATCGAAAAGCATCGCGAGTTTGTTCAACAGTAGCTTATTGACCTGAACGGCGTCGCTGCCATTTAGCGGGTGTTCCCGCAAATCATATCGTCCCCAAGTCTGGCTGAGTGTCGGTCAATCCCTTGTTCCAGCCGGACTCGAGGGTTTTGTTGAATTGATTTTCGCCGCGCTGCTCTGCCTACAAGACGTGAGGTCGCCTACGGGCGGCCTTCACTTTTCAGACGACGAGCCGGCGTTTGCCGGCAAAAGGTGCCCAAGTGATTTTTCACCTATCACACGCCGCTCGACGCGGTGGTGCCGGCGGCTTCACGCGTACTGCCGACCGATTCCGGGTACCGCTTGGCCAGCGGGAGGCGGTGCCCGGCGACGTCCGCTTAGATTGGGCGACTGCCAGCCTGGTGGTCGGCGGGTGCTGATACTGCGCCAGCATACGCCAACTAAGGCCACTGCGTGGCGAGCTTGCGTCGTCTACTGACCGGACATCCATCGTTACCTCCTACGCCGGAAGCGGAGGGGGTGCGATTCCGGAAGGTAATTCATCTCCCACCCGTCGCGCCTACATAGGATCTTTGAGTTTCCGCCAGGGACAAATAGAGTGGAGTTACGTAAGGGACGCCGCTCTCCCGGGGCGGACAAGTTGGGCCGGATGATCCCCATTAAGTTTCTTTTTCAAATTTGCGGTTAGACATGTCGGGAGATCTTCATCCCGTCGTAATCCAGGGCCGAATTGTATCTTCGGTCGGGCCATGTCCAATGCGGCCGTTGATCCAGGAATTGCAACAGGCGCTGGCGAAAACACCGGACTCGAAGCATTTAGCAATCCTGAGGGGCGTTACCGATCTTTTCCTCAACGGGGCGGCGACTTATTCTCAGCAGCATATCGCCATTTTCGACGACGTCATCAGTCACTTGATCGAGAAGATCGAACGTCCGGCAGTGATCGAATTGAGTGGCAAGTTGGCGACTGTCGGCAACGCGCCTGCAGGCGTCATCGCTCGCCTGTCGCGCGACAATGATATTGCGGTTGCCGGTCCGATTCTCGAAAGGTCCGATCGGCTTCCGGATGAGACTCTCGTTGAGATCGCCAACACGAAAAGTCAACACCATCTTTCTGCGATTGCCCGCCGTACGCGCATCAGCGAGGCCGTGGCGAATGCCTTGATTGATCGCGGCGACGCCAATGTTATACTAAACGTTGCCAGGAACGAGGGCGCGTCTCTATCCGATGTCGGATTCGTCAAGCTGATCAATCGAAGCCGAAGCGACCAGAATCTCGCCGCGGCGCTTGCCGTCAGGAAAGACCTCCCAACTGAGCTCCGGCCGTTTCTGGATCTACACGTTTGAGGGCGTTTTGTTTCTCCGTAGTGCTTAACTGGTTGCCAGCGCCGCAGGGCCCATTGAGAATCACTGGGATCTGATCCTCAGGCGAATGATTTCAGAAGCGCGACTTCGGCTGTGAGGCATTGCGGCGTTTTCCAGCCCGAAGGCCCTGTTGATTGCAGCGAACTTTTGTCTGTGCCGGCGGTGCAGCCTAGCATGGGCGAAGTCGAGCTAAGAACTCGTGGGTCGAACGTGGCGGCGCGAAGGGTTGTCGGCCTGCGCCGTTGCGCGCGGCCCGGCGCCCGCGTTCGCGTACAAGTCGACGCGTCATCGGGAGCGGTGGACGCTAAGGCCCGAACACCGCAGCGGCATCTGCCGCCAGCAATACCCCTCGTAATAACTGTCCTCCCGGCCCAGGCGCGGGATTACACTCGCTCCGTCCTCGGAGGTTGTCGCGCGGTCAGGTCAGGCGGGGGACCCCCACCCGCTACGGGATCGCCCGCAATGCGAAGACGACCGGAACCATACTCGATCGAGGCCCTTGTGGCTTTTGGGACAGCTAAAATTAACCAGGATAAAACGACTGGCGTCGGCTTGACTCGAATCAAAGGCGAACGGTATGCACCAGCATGTATTGTCGGAAGCTTTTCATGCTCCGCGGATTGCCTTTAAAGGCGCGGCAAAATGCATACTGTTGTCTTGGCTACTCAAAAAGGCGGTAGCGGTAAAAGCACAATTGCCATGGGGCTCGCGGTTGCCGCGATCGAGGATGGGCAGCGCGTTGTCATGATCGAAGCCGATCCGCAAGGGACGGTTTCGAAATGGGGCCGGCGCCGCACTAATCTCGCGCCTCGCATCGATCGTGTCGGCAACGGCATTGAAATCAGGGAATCACTGGCCGGCCTCGAGCAAGAGCGTTTCACGCTGGCAATTATCGATACCGCGGCCACGAACAACGATTTGAGCAGCAACGCCATGTCCGTTGCCGATCTGTGTCTCATCCCGGCACGCCCGAGTGTGGCGGACATCGAGGCTGCGCTGCCAACGCTGGCGGTGATTCGCAAACGCGAGAGGCCGTTTGCGTTTGTTCTCAATCAAACACCAGCGCGCAGCTACCGGCTCAGCGAGGCCGCGTCGGCGCTCAATTCGCTTGGAGTGCTTGCACTTCCCTACATCGTCCAGCGCAACGACCATCAAGACGCGATGGGAGCCGGACTGGGGGTTACCGAGTTCGCGCCCAATGGAAAAGCCGCGGAAGAGATACGGGATCTATGGCGGTGGGTTCGCGAGCGGCTAGCTGCAAAATCGTTTGATTATGAACGAACCGCGATCGGAGCGACCGGTTAGCTTCGCTTGAAGTCAGGAAACTTGGAGCGAATGCGTCAAGTTTTCACGGTGCTCGTTGATAAATGTAGCCTCAAGTCCGTCATTTCCCGGCGCAGCTAAGCGGAGGCGAACCGCTTGTTTATGGATCCCGGGTTCTCGACCTTCGGCCGAGCCCAGGAATGACCCCAAATGATTGTGGTTGAATGCCCCGGCGGTCTGAGGCGCCCGCCTCGTTAGTACATCATTTCCGAAGTTCGAACTATATGGTGCCCACAACGTGCCGTGGCGGCCCCCGGCATTACCATGCGAAGCACAACGACCTGCCGACCTGAAGCAATCCAGGAGGAGGCCATACGAGGTCTCACCTTGATTGTCGCGGGACACGACGCATCGCGGTCGTCCACCGCCGTGATGTCAACCTCTGGCCGACCGGTTAGACCGAAGGACAAATCGCGAAGCCGAGGAAAAGGCAGATTTATGGAGGCCCGAAGAAGGAGCCTCTGCGAGTCCGGTTGGTCGACGCCGCCCGACTCGGCATCCGAACCATGCAATTCCGACAGGGTCACTCCAGCATCAATTTCGGAAGCCAATTGACCGGCTGCTGTCTCAAGAAACTATCGTAAGCGCCCTGTTATTCAAAGATAGCATATAATATCAACATAATTTCTTTACGCATATCTCGGATATCGGGTTGTCCATTCGAAATGTTTATTAACCCGTTTCAACTAACGCTCACTCCAGCATTTCTCCCAACTAGGCCATTGGAAACACCGCGCAGCCGGGACGTAAGGAAAGGTCAGCCGGGCATGAGTAGCGAAGCCGCTTCGTCAGTGAACGTTGCCGTCACGGCAAATCCGGGCAATTCGGAAGTTCTCGACGCCGCCCTCAATGAGGCCGGACAAAGTGCAGCACCACCAACCCAATTCATCAGCTTTGCCATCGGCGACGACCAGTACGGTGTCGACATAATGGCCGTGCGTGAGATCAAGGGCTGGTCGGAAATCACCCACCTTCCGAAACAGCCTGAATATGTGCGCGGCGTGCTCAACTTACGCGGCGCTATCGTGCCGATCATCGATTTACGCTGCCGGTTCGGCCAGGGCAGAACCGAGGCGACGCCTCTGCACATCGTCATCATCGTCCAGATCGCCGCGCGGCAAGTCGGCCTCCTGGCCGATCGGGTGCTGGACATCGTGACATTCGAAAGCGCAAACGTGCAGCAAGTGCCGAATATTGCCAATGGCTCACGTACTGACTTCCTTTCCGGCTTGGTGACGATTGAGAGCGGCATGATCGCGCTGATCGATCTGCCGAACCTCCTGTCAACCGCTAACGATGACAAGGCAGCCGCTTAATCAATAAACGCAGTAGATGCGGGCATCAGCAAAGACGATCCACGCACGATCTCATCTCAAGGTGCAGCACTACTAAAGAATCACGATGTTCCCGGCGAGAGATTGGGCACCGGGAAAGGTTCCGAACACACGAAAAACCTCAAGGAGCAACCGATGTCCTGGTTTGAAAGCAGAACGGGCGTGCACGCCAAAAAAGCGCGGCAAAACGAATTGTACGAAATAAGAAGTCAAATCACAGCCTTCAACAAGTCGCAGGCGATGATCGAGTTCACACTCGATGGCAAGATCCTGACGGCGAACGAAAATTTTCTAGCGACGTTCGATTACACTCTGGATGAAATCCGCGGCCAGCATCATGGGATGTTCGTCGACCCGGCCTACCGCAACAGCGCTGAATACCGTATGTTCTGGGACAAGCTCGGGCGGGGCGAATACGACGCGGGCCAGTACAAGCGCATCGCGAAGGGTGGCAAGCAAATTTGGATTCAAGCGAGCTACAACCCGATCCCGGACGTAGGTGGCAAACTATGCAAGGTTGTCAAACTAGCGACCGACATCACCCAACAAAAATTCAGGACTGCGGACTTCGAGGGTCAGCTCGCTGCGATTGGCAAGGCCCAAGCGGTGATCGAGTTCTCGCTCGACGGCAAAGTGCTCAACGCTAACGAGAACTTCCTAAACACGCTGGGCTACACGCTTGACGAAATCCGCGGCCAGCATCACAGCTTGTTTGTCGATCCGATATATCGCCAGACCCCCGAATACCGCATGTTCTGGGACCGGCTCGGCCGCGGTGAGCACGATGTCGGTCAGTACAAGCGCATTGGCAAGGGTGGGAGGGAAATCTGGATACAAGCGAGCTACAACCCGATCATGGACATGAACGGTAAGCCATTCAAGGTCGTAAAATATGCGACCGACATCACCCAACAAAAACTCAAGACTGCGGACTTCGAGGGTCAGCTCGCCGCGATTGGCAAGGCCCAAGCGGTGATCGAGTTCTCGCTCGACGGCAAAGTGCTCAACGCCAACGAGAACTTCCTCAAAACGCTGGGCTACACTCTCGAAGAGATTCGTGGACAACACCACAGCACGTTTGTCGAGGCCAAGGATAGTCAGAGTCCCGAATATCGCACGTTCTGGGAAAAGCTCGGGCGTGGCGAGTACGACGCCGGTCAGTACAAGCGGATCGGCAAGGGCGGCAAAGAAATATGGATCCAGGCGAGCTACAATCCGATCATGGACATGAACGGTAGGCCGTTCAAGGTCGTAAAATATGCGACCGACATCACCCAACAAAAACTCAAGACTGCGGACTTCGAGGGTCAGCTCGCCGCGATCAGCAAGGCCCAAGCGGTGATCGAGTTCTCGCTCGACGGCAAAGTGCTCAACGCCAACGAGAACTTCCTCAAAACGCTGGGCTACATGCTCGAAGAGATTCGTGGTCGACACCATAGCATGTTTGTCGACGCCAAGGATAGCCAGAGTCTCGAATATCGGATGTTCTGGGACAAGCTCGGGCGCGGCGAGTACGATGCCGGACAGTACAAGCGTATCGGCAAAGGTGGCAAAGAAGTGTGGATTCAGGCCAGCTACAACCCAATCCTGGACATGAACGGCAACCCCTTCAAGGTCGTCAAATACGCTACCGACGTTACTGCGCAGGTCCTCGCGAGTCAGGCTCTCCAGTTGGCGGTGCAGGAGACCCAGGAAGTCGTCGCGGCGGCCAAGGAGAACGATCTCACGCGCCGCATCCCACTTGTTGGCAAGTCCGGCGATATCGAGTCTTTGTGCGGCGGAATTAACGGGCTGCTAGATAACATGGTGTCTGTCATCTCGGAGATTAAACAGGCGGCGCGCGAGGTGACAAATGCCTCGGCGGAGATATCGACCAGCACCACCGACCTGTCCCAGCGCACCGAGGAACAGGCCGCGAGCCTGGAAGAGACCTCCGCCTCGATGGAGGAAATCGCCTCCACCGTCAAAAAGAACGCTGAAAATGCCCAGCAGGCAAACCAGTCGGCGAGCACTACGCGCGATGTCGCGGACCGGGGTGGCCAGGTGGTCGCCAAGGCGGTCGACGCCATGGCGCGCATCGAGGAGTCCTCACGCAAGATCTCCGACATTATCGGCGTGATCGACGAAATCGCCCGACAGACCAACCTGCTTGCACTCAACGCTGCGGTCGAGGCCGCGCGCGCCGGCGAGGCGGGGCGCGGCTTCGCGGTGGTGGCCTCCGAGGTTCGTAGTCTGGCGCAGCGGTCATCTCAGGCGGCCAAGGACATCAAGGACCTGATCACCAACAGCAACGGCCAGGTCAAGGATGGGGTCGAACTTGTCAACCGGGCCGGCGCGGCGCTTACCGAGATCGTCGACTCGATCAAGAAAGTGGCCGGAATCGTCTCGGACATCGCGGCAGCAAGCGCTGAGCAGGCGACGGGGCTCGACCAGATCAACAAGGCGCTGGCACAGATGGATGAGGTCACTCAGCAGAACTCGGCGCTGGTGGAGGAGAACGCAGCCACCGCGAAAACGCTCGAGCAGCAAGCGAAGGAGATGGACGAACGCGTTACCTCGTTCCGGATCGACAACGCCTCCGAAGTGGAACACACGATGAGGCCGGCAGTCGTACCAAGCCAACGGACGTCTATCGCCGCCGCAAAGCCGCAACCCGCGGCCCGACCAAAGCAGCAGTCCTCTCCAAGGCGGGCCGCCGGGAACGGCGGACCGGTAGGTCAGATGCGGGTGGCGCTCGCCACGGCCATCAAGGAGGATCCAGATTGGAAGGAATTCTAAAACATTTTGCGGGAAGAATTGAGGCCCGCCGAGTTCGGCTGAGTCCGTCTCTTTAGCCCGGAACCGCAAGGAATAGGCGAGTCCCGTCATGCCACATGGCAACCGTAAAGCGGCGGCGGCCTTCGTCTCCAACGAGCCGACCGCCGCCGCCGATTCCACTCGCGAATTTGTCTTCTCCGACGCTGACTTCAGGAACCTCGCGCAGTTCGCCTACGATCATGCTGGGATCGCGCTCGCAGACAGCAAACGCAATCTCGTCTACAGCCGTCTGTCGCGTCGCCTGCGCGCACTGGGCCTGACCACGTTTCGCGAATATCGGGAATATCTTGCGGAAAACGAGTCAGAGCTAGAAGGCTTCATCAACGCGATCTCGACCAATCTCACCAAGTTCTTCCGCGAAGCGCACCATTTCGATCATTTCCGGACTCATGTCATCGTTCCTTTCGTTCAGGCGGCGCGCGGAGCGGGCAGTTGCCGTCTTCGCGTCTGGTCCGCTGGATGCTCGACCGGCGAGGAGCCATATACGATCGCGGTCCTGCTCAAACGCGAAGTGCGCGACATTAAACAGCACGATATTCGAATTTTGGCGACGGACATCGACACCGAGGTCCTCGCGAAAGGTATTCGTGGCGAATATCCGAGCAATTCGATCGATGATGTCCCCAAGGCTTTTCGCGAGTATTTCCAACCCGCCGCGGTCAATCGCAAGTCCACGAATATCGTCATGGGCGATGACATTCGATCGCTGATCACCTTCCGGCAGCTCAACCTGATGGAAGCGTGGCCCTTGAAGGGCAAATTCGACGCTATCTTCTGCCGCAACGTGATGATCTATTTCGATGCTCCAACGAAATCGAGGCTGGTCGAGCGTTTTACAGAGCAACTTCGGCCGGGGGGTTGGCTATATATCGGCCATTCAGAATCTTTGATCGGGTCGCATCCGGGTCTGCGGCTTTTCGGTCGTACCGTTTACCGGAGAGAACCGTGAGCAGCGCAACCGCAACGCGGCAATCGGCCGATGCTGGAATCGGCGGCGCTCAGGACCGTACCGCGCGCCGTTTCTACGACGCCGCCAGCGCTGCCTGGCTTGTGAAGGTGTTTCCTGGCGAATTCTACGTTACGTCAAAACCTGACGAAATACTGGTGACGGTTCTCGGCTCTTGCGTCTCGGCCTGCATTCGCGATCCGCACAAGGGGATCGGCGGAATGAATCACTTCATGCTTCCGGTGGGGCATTCCGGAGGCTGGAACGGTGAAGCTGAGTCGGTACGCTTCGGCAATTTTGCCATGGAGAAGCTCATCAACGAGTTGATCAAGGCTGGATGCTCGCGCAATTTCTTGGAGATTAAGGTGTTTGGGGGCGGGAACGTCACCGACACCCGCAACGCGATTGGCACCGATAACGCCGGATTTGTCCTGCGCTACCTAGAAGCGGAGGGGCTCAGCACCGCGGCCAGGGACCTCGGCGGGAACCTACCGCGACGTATCCACTATTTCCCGACGATCGGAAAGGTGGTCCGCCGGCTTCTGGGCGGCGGCGAGACGCGTGCGATTGCGCGCGAGGAAACCGAATATGCAAGCAGCCTGTCGTCGAAAACGACCGCGGGCGACATTGAGCTTTTCGACGAATAAGGGGTGGAAATCGTGGGCAAGCCAGTGCGGGTGCTCATCGTGGACGACTCGGCGGTCATGCGGAAGTTGCTGACGACTTTGCTGTCGGCCGACCCCGAGATCGAAGTGGTGGGTACGGCGCCCGATCCTTTCGTGGCACGCGATCGCATCAAGGCACTCGATCCCGACGTCATAACCCTCGACGTTGAGATGCCGAACATGGACGGCCTGACGTTCCTGCACAAGATCATGACACTGCGGCCGATGCCGGTGATCATGGTTTCCACCCTCACCCAGGCCGGAGCGGAGACCACGCTCGAAGCGCTCGAGATCGGCGCCGTCGATTTCGTTGCCAAGCCTACGAGCAATAGCGCTGCCGCCATGGAGGACGTTGCCGGCGAACTGCAAGCAAAGGTCAAGGCCGCAGCCCATATCCGCGTCGGCGTGCGCCGTGCCGCGCCGCCCGTGCGTCCGCGGCGGCGCGAGCGACCGGCCGGCGCTGCCGGGAAGATCATCGCGATCGGCGCGTCGACCGGTGGTGTGGAGGCGCTCAAGCTGCTGCTCATGGGCCTGCCAGCTGGATCCCCACCCGTCCTCATTAGTCAGCACATGCCGCCACGTTTTACCGCCGCCTTCGCGCAGCGCCTCGACAGGGAATGCGCGATGACGATTTCCGAAGCTCTACACAACGAAGTCGTCGAGCCGGGCCATGTCTACATCGCGCCGGGCTCGCATCACCTGGAGCTGGCATACACCGGTGGCCGCTATCGGTGTTGCCTGGGAGACGGGCCCAGGGTTTCCGGACATCGGCCATCCGTCGACGTTCTGTTTCGATCGGTGGCGCGCGTCGCTGGCCGGATCGCTATTGGGGCGATCCTCACAGGTATGGGCAAGGACGGTGCGCAGGGGCTGCTGGAGCTACGGCAAGCGGGTGGCATCACACTAGGTCAGGACGAGGCGTCGTCGCTCGTCTACGGGATGCCGCGGGTCGCCTTCGAGTTGGGCGCGGTGATGCGCCAATATTCGCTGGCGCACATGGCAGATGCAATACTCGACGCCTGCGATGCCGTAACCACATCGAAGACGCCAGAAACCGGTCCGAACCGCGTGGCCGGTGCCGTATGATCGGCTCGAAATTGCATGGAATCAACTCATGAACAGCAGTGTGGATATTGGCCCATTGAAACTGCCGGAGATCCTCGATCTTGCTGCAGCCGAAGGTTTTCTCGCGGTGATGCAGCAGCGACTGCACGGCGGGGGTCCGCTCCGTATCGACGCATCGGCAGTTGAGACGCTGACGTATCCCTGCATTCAGATCATCCTTGCGACGATCGGGACTTACGATGGGATTTTGATCGAACAGCCGTCGATCGCGTTCGTCAGCGCCTTTGAAGACCTTGCTCTTGATTGGATGCCGGACCATGCCCGGACTCAGCACCAAAGCGTCGAGAACATGCAACCGCCTATGTCCGGCCAGGGCGAGATACCGAATGATGCTTGTCAACCCGGCGAGGATCAACCGAGTGAGAGTGACATGGCCAAGCGAATCCTAACGATCGACGACTCCAAGACAATGCGCGACATGCTCATGTTCACGTTGACCGATGCCGGATTTGACGTGCTCCAAGCGGTCGATGGTCAGGACGGACTCGATGTCCTCGGAAGGGAACGGGTAGATGTAATTATTACCGACATCAATATGCCCAGGATGGACGGATACGAAGTGATCCGCCGACTGCGTTCTAATTCAGACCACAAGACTACCCCGATCCTCGTGCTCACGACGGAAAGCGAGGCGGAAAAGAGAAATCTTGCACGCAGCGCCGGCGCCACCGGATGGATGGTAAAGCCATTCGATCCGGATCGGTTGGTCGCAACCTTGCGCAAGGTTGCTCCCTAGCCGGGGCCCGGAACCAGTTGAGGACCGTAGGTCATGGTGGCTCTAGACCAATTAAAGCGAACGTTCTTCGATGAGTGCAGTGAGCTCCTGCAGCAAATCGAGGCTGGACTCACGGACATTAGAGAAGGCCAGAGCACAGACGACACGATCAATGCGGTCTTCCGCGGCGTTCACTCGGTGAAAGGGGGCGCCGGCATGTTTGGATTCGACGCACTCGTCGAATTTGCGCATGTTTTCGAAACAGTGCTCGACTGCATTCGGCGCGGCAGCTTGGCCGCGGAGCCTGACGTTGTCGATGTGCTTTTGGTCGCAAGCGACTTGTTGTCCGACCT
>Ga0126381_100004173_pt1 | contig 15709 bp, 15 predicted proteins | sample PanSoiMetPlot_28_FD_96465 | JGI IMG/M metagenome (GOLD analysis project Ga0126381, IMG submission 96465) | Tropical forest soil microbial communities from Panama - MetaG Plot_28 | ecosystem: Environmental > Terrestrial > Soil > Tropical forest > Bulk soil | place: Panama | collected 2016-02-17 | reverse complement strand
GTTAATATGTACCGCGAGGTAAGCTTCATAACGTGCCGCTCTCCTTTAGTCTTGAATATTCGGATTCTTCAGCGATGAAAATCGCCTGATTGTCGCAAACAAAGTACAGGGCAAGGTTCGCGGGGTCCAACTCATTAAATCTATGGGATGCATTTAAGAACGGCGCCGCATTCCTTATGCTTTGTTTATGTTCGCGTCAGCGCTTGGCGAAAAACAGGAGGAGTCCGAAGATCACGATGGGAATCATGGCCAGCATAATGTAGAAGAGCACCTGGCGCACCCAAGGGGTACGCCGCTTCTTCCAATCCTTGAGTTCGGGCCGATCTTCCACACCTACTTGATCGGGATGCTGCAGATCATGCGCAAATTCCGCCGCAGTCGCATAACGATTTTTGGGATCGCGCTCGAGCGCACGATAGATGATCTCCTGAAGCTGCGGCGAGATACTTGGATCGAGCTCGCGCGGCGGAACTGGGTTGTTCAGCAGCCGGTCATTCATGATGGCGAAGGGATTCGGACCCTGAAACGGAGTTTTGCCCGTCAGCATTTCATAGAACATCACGCCCAGAGCAAAAATATCGCTGCGGCCGTCGCCTCGCTTGCCTTTCACCTGTTCTGGTGAAATGTAGTCGGGCGTGCCCATCACCTGGGACAGCTTTGCGAAGGTGAGTCTGCGCGCGCCTTCCTTGCCGGCGATGCCAAAGTCGATCAGTTTGATGCGGTCGTCGCCGCTGACCATGATGTTTTCCGGTTTTAGATCGCGATGCACCACGCCGTGGCTGTGGATATAGGAGAGCGCGTCGGCAATTCCCAAGGCGACTTTTATGGCGCGCTCGGGCGGGAATTTCCTTTCGGAACCGAGGATTTGCCGCAGCAGTTTTCCATCGACCCACTCCATGACCATGTAGATCTGGCTGCGGTCCTCGCTGTCGAATACCTTCATCACGCCGGGATGGTCGAGCGACTTGCCAATCTCTTCTTCGCGGTGGAAGCGGTCGAAGAGGACAGGATCGGCTTCCATTTCAGGATGGGGAACCTTGATGGCTACGGTGCGGCCGGTTTGAAGATCGGTAGCGCGAAAGATGGATGCCATGCCGCTGCGGGCGGCGACGCTTTCCAGGCGGTAGTGATCGAGTTGTTCGCCGGGACGGACGGGAATCCTCGCGGGTGAGCGCCGCGCAAAAAAATTCGCGTTCAGCCGCTATCAGCGCAGCAGATAGGGCCGCCCGCGGTACATGCCGACGCGTTCGACGCTCCGGACGCGTATCAATTGCACGGTGATATTATCACTGCCGTCTCGTTGGTTGGCAATATCCACCAGCCGTTGCGCCGCCGCATTCAAGTCGCTTGCCCGCCCGGCAACCGCGGCCATTTCCGAGCCAGTTACCGAGCCATGTAACCCGTCCGAACACAAGAGCAGAACGTCATCGACAAACACTTGATGCTCGCTGATTTCCGCGGCGACGATCAACTCGCTGCCGAGAGACCGGCTTAATACATGGCGAGTGGCCGCATTGGCCACTTCACTTGCCGAAAGCAATCCGAGTTTTACGTGTTCTTGCGCGACGGTATGGTCGCGCGTGAGTAGCGAGGCCTGCCCCTTGCGAAGCAGGTAGCAGCGCGAGTCTCCTACGTGCGCGATGGCGGCGCGGTCGTAGCGCAATGCGCACGCCACCACGGTCGTGGCCATGCCAGCGGCCGCACCGCTGGGATTGTGCCCCGCGTCCAGCACCTTCGCGTTGGCCTTTTGTACCAGGCGCCCCAATAATGCGCCGTGGCTTTCGCCCGCGGGCGCCTCTTGAAATCCCTCGACTACCGACTCAACCGCGGTACGGGAAGCCACTTCCCCGCGCTCCTGCCCGCCCACTCCATCGGCCAGCACGAACAGCCAGCCATGCGAACGCACGCGCTGCGGCGCTTCGGGAACGGCGTGGCCGACATAATCTTCGTTACCTTGCCGCACTCGACCAAGGTCGGAAAGCTCGGCAAACTCGACGTCCATGGAAGCCTGTGATGACTCTTGCTCTCGAGCAACCGACACGGCACTCGCGCTGCCCGATAATGACAAACCGCGATACATTAGAACTCACTCCTCCGCAAATGAAAACAGGGCGGGCTTTCGCCCGCCCTGAGTTGATCGGCTCTAGCGAGCGCGTTACGGCGCGACCGTGGACCGCGTCGGAACCAAGGTAGTTCGCCCCGTTCTCTTGCTCGACATGGTGAAGTAGATGCCCCCGTAAATGGCCCAAACTGCCGCGATTCCCAAGGCCAGGAACGGCTCCATTTTTGTGCCATAACCGAGGAACGGGCCCACCAGGTAGAACGACATGCACACCAGGTTAGCAAGAACGCCGAATATGGGAACAATCAGGTGCTTCACCAAATTGAATTGCGGGTGGTTGTGGAAGCAAACCAGACATGTGACGCAACTCAGCATGTACAGCAGGAACGTGCCAAAGTTCGAGGCCAGAGTGATCGTCAGCAACGTGTTTGGCAGTGCCGCCATTTTGTCGTGTGTCAGGTAACCGAAACTCGACCAGAATCCATGCGGCAGCGCTTGAATGGCCGCATCGGTCGGAGCGCCGGCGTCGCCGAATACCATCACCAACGCGAGGCATCCGAAGATGGCCGAGATAATTGCCAGGGTCCAAATCGCGCGATGCGGACTCAGATTCTTGTCATGGAGCAGGCCGAAGTGCTCAGGCACTTCCTGGTCTTTGCCCATGGCGTAAGTCACACGCGCTCCGGTGTTGATGCAAGAGAGAGTGGTCCCGATCAGTGCCAGGAACACCGTAATGGCTTCGATGAGCATGAAGATTCGCCCGTGGCCGGAGCCAAACAGCGCGTCTCCGACCATCACCATCAGGTCGCCGATGGGAGCGGCGGAGCCTGCAGCGTTCTGCATGGTGTAGCCGCTACTTAAGACATAATTCGCGGCGAAATACTCGAACAGATAACAGAACGCTCCTTGCACCAGCAACGAAGTGATGACCGCAATGGGCACGTCTCGCTTCGCATTGCGCGCTTCGCCGCCCATGGCCGTGACCGATTCGAATCCCACCAGGATCAGGATCGCCACCGTGGCCTGAACGAACATCCAGCCGAAATTGTGCAGGCCCACGACCGACTTCGCGTTCGGATGGCTCAGGAAGTTGCCCATGGCATCTTTTTCCGGATAGCTGACATGAAAAGGTACCGGCTTCCCGGCGGCGTCGAGCAAGGGCTGCGGTACCATGTTCGCGTCACGCACGATCACATCGGTTTTCTGGCCATTTACCGTTTGGGATTCAGTCTTGAATTCGTAATCGTAGGCTTCGCTCGTGGTGGAATCCCATTGGAAGGCCACACTGCCAGGGGCGTGATTGACGCGATAACCGATGGCCATCACCGAAAAGACGATCAGCGCCGAAATCTGAATCACGTTAATGGCGATGCTTACCGCGGTAGACCCGTTCACCCCACGGTGCGCGATGTAAGCCACCCCAAAGGTGAACAACACCGCCACCAGCATCATGAATGCCGGACCTGGATTGGTGGCGCTCATGAAGTTTGGCCAGAGCGTTCCAGCCACGTACCCGACAAAGATTCCCGTGACCGCAACCATCACGCCGGGATAGATCCAGTAGTACAAGTGCGAGGCCCAACCCACGATGAATTTCGACAGGCGGGCAAAGCGCCAGGCCTTGTCGTGATTCAGGAAGGCTTGCTCGGCAAAATAGTAGGAGCTTCCGGTTCCGGGATAGAGTTTCGCCATTTCCGCGTAGCAAATAGCGGTTGCCAGGCACAGCAACAGAGCGAATAAGATTCCAATCCACATCGAGGGCGATGTGGCGCCTTCGGTCGCTTGCGCGTAAAAGGTGAGCCATAGGAAAGCGCCGGGAGCGATGAGCGCCATGGCGTTCATCGTGAGCCCAGTCAACCCTAAGGTAGCTTGCATCTCACCGGTTTTGTGTTCGGCCATAAACCGTGATTCCTCCTTTAAGGTGTGCTGATCCCGGGCACAATAAGGAAGTGGGCAGAATTAGTAAAATGCAACGTTATGATGCTAGAAATAGAAGTTTCAAATAACCGTTCCAGCCGCGCGGGCCATCCATTTTCGCCCTAAAACAAGCGGATTTGACGGGTATCAAGGTGCGCACGCGCACGCCAGCGTCCGCCGGCGCAAGCAAATCAAATGAGTTGAATCGGATTTTTTTATATATGGAATACGGTAAAGCCGGGCGATGCTAGATCGCGCCTTGCCGGAGCGTTCATGAAACTGCTGGGATTCCTGCTGCTGCTTTCGGGCTGGGTCATTGTGTTTGCCTCCGTATCTCTGCTTCCCGCTGGGACCGCGCGCGTCGTCTTCCTGCTTCTCGGTATCGGAGTGGAAGTGATTGGTCTGGTGCTGGCCGCGCGCGCGCATCCGTTGCTGCGGGGTGCAAGAGAGTGACCCCTGCACCCGCGCTGTCGGATATTGCCCCGGTCCTCTGCCTGCTCTCGATTCTCGTGGTGCCGCTGGCGATCGCCGGCCTGTCGCTGATCAACACTGGCCTCGGCCGCTCGCGCAGCGCGTCGCACCTGATGCTCTGCTCGCTGTGCATTCTTTCCGTGGCGGCATTGCTTTATTTCGCCTGCGGATTTGCCTGGCAAGGGTATCCGGGCGGTCCGGCCTATCAATTCTTCCTGGCCGGCCGCGGCTGGAACTGGATTGGTTCCGGCTCTTTTTTTCTGCGGCGAATGGACCTGGATGGCTCCCCGGCCTCGCTGGCCTGCTTGTTCGGCATGCTCAGCGTCGGATTGGCCGGGTTGATTCCTCTCGGAGCGGGTGCGGATCGCTGGCGTCTACGAGCGGCCTGTGCTTCGACTGCACTGCTCGCGGGTTGGACCTACCCTCTGTTCGCCCATTGGGTCTGGGGTGGCGGCTGGCTCGCACAGATGGGCGAGCTTCAGGGACTCGGGCGCGGCTTTGTGGACGCGGGCGGCTCGGGCACCATCCAGGTGGTTGGAGGCCTGACGGCACTTTCCATGGCTTGGATCCTGGGCCCCCGCCGCGGCAAGTACACGGCGCAAGGCATGCCCAGCGCGATTCCCGGCCACAATAGTGTGTTCGTCGCCCTCGGCTGCCTGCTGGCGTTGATCGGATGGATAGGATTGAACTCGGCTGGCTCGTTGCTTTTCAATGGCGTCGGCCCCGGCGGCGCGGTGCGCGTTGCAATCAACACGATTTTGTCGGCTTCCGCGGCAGGTTTGATGGCTGCGGCCATCACTCGCGTGCGTTTTGGAAAGCCGGATGCGTCGCTGACCGCCAATGGCTGGATCGGCGGCCTGGCGGCCAGCAGCGCGGCTTGCGCGTTCGTTGTTCCTGCGGAAGCGGTGGTCATCGGCGGGATTGCCGGGGCGCTGGTCACCTTCTCGGTGGAATGGTTTGAGCTTCGGCTGACGGTGGATGATCCAGCGGGCGCGATCTCGGTACACGGCGTTGCGGGGCTTTGGGGCTTGCTTTCGGTGGGATTGTTCGCCGATTTTCCGCCAATCGGAGACGCCGCTTCCGCGGCGAACTCAGGCCAATTGCTCGCGCAGCTTGTCGGCATCGCCACGCTGATCGGATTCGTGCTTCCGCTCACTTATGCCCTCAACTGGCTGCTCAATCGTTTTTATCCCCAGCGGGTTCCACTGGAAGGCGAGCGGCAGGGCATGGACCTCTACGAGCTTGGCGCCGGAGCCTATCCGGATTTCATGATGCACAGCGACGAATTCTCGCAGCGAAATTTCTGAAGTTCGCGCGGGCCGTTTCGCCTGACTAAGCGCCGGCGCCGGCCAGCCCTAATTCGCCCGCAACGGAACGCATGGCGTCCACGCAAAAAGCGATGTGCTCCTCCAAAGGAACGCCCAGCTCCTCCGCACCTTTGTAAACATCTTCGCGATTCACGCCGCGCGCGAAGGCCTTGTCCTTCAGTTTTTTCTTCACCGAGGCGGCTTCCACTTCGTGAATGCTCTTGCTCGGCTTGATGAGCGCGCAGGCCGTTAAAAAGCCGGCTAGCTCATCGCAGGCGAAAAGCGTATGGTCCAGGGCAGAAACCCGTTCGATGCCCGAATAGTGCGCGTGTCCCAGAATCGCGTGAATCATTTCCTCGGGATAACCTTGCTCGCGCAGGATCTGGCAGCCGTGGTAAGGATGCTCCCTGGTTGGGTGGTGGTCGGCGTTGGGCCATCGCTCGTAGTCGAAATCGTGCAACAGCCCGGCAACTCCCCAAAGCTCTTCGTCGGCCCCTGACTTCTTCGCGTAGGCTCGCAGGCACGCTTCCACGGCCTGTGCGTGCTTGCGCAGGCTCTCGCTTTGCGTGTATTCGCAGAGCAGTTTCCAGGCTTGCTCACGATTCGGCACGGCTTGCCTCTCACGGAACAAAAGCCGATCTTACCATCGGCAATGGCATTTCACGCGCTCGGTGCCCAAATGGGGGACGTTCTCATTATTAGAGAGCGATCTTGGCGATGCCGAACAATTTGAAGGAGAAAGATTTTCGAAACACCCGAAATCGGAAGCGCGGGGACGAAAATTTTTCGAAAAGGTTGACGCACAATGTCAACCGGCTCGCGGCGGATTTTCTCGCAGCGGATCTCTTTCACAAGATATCCGTACTATTTGCAACACTATGCTTGTAGCGCTAAAATCCTCCGCCCTCAGGAGGAGCCAAAAAGGGCTTGACAAGAATTGGCACACTGTGGAGAATGCCCACGCGCCAGTTTCCTGCCTTCCCTGTAGAAAGTGACATTCCTCCCCTTCGCATCGCCGGAATAGTCTGCGAGGAGATCCGGTGGCGGAAAAACAAGCCGTAGAAGCAAGTATTGAATTTGATCGTGAAGTTATCCGTTGTCATGTATGCGGGCTGGTGCAATATCGCACCCGCACAGGTAATTGCCGTCGCTGTCTGCGTCTGCTGCCCCCGAAGGTGACGTTTGTCATTCCGACACCGTCTCCTCAGGACTTGCCGGGGGACGACCGCCAATTGTTTGAGAACTGGCCCAATCGCGACACTGTCGAGAATATCGGCCAGCGTATCCGGCAATTGCGGGAGTCGCGCGGCATGACCCAGAGCCAGCTACAGGCGCGCTCGCGCGTGTCGCGTTCGTACTTGTCGCGGATCGAAAGCGGCCAGATGACCCCTAGCCTCGGCACGCTGGAAAAGATTGCCGAAGCGCTGGGAGTCGGGCTGAACCGCTTCTTTGTCCCCGAATCGAACGGCGAGACGGTGCTGGAAGATCCCTTTATTCAGGGGCTCCGCCCGTTCCTGCGGCAACTGGATTGGTCGCAATGGCAGGGCATTTTGAAGCGCCTGCAAGCCATCAGCGATCACGTCAACACCAGCCAGATCCGGCCGCTGCCGCCGCAGACATCCGAACGGATGCCCAGCAATATCCCGCGCCGCCAGCAAACCGCCGGGCCGAGCCAGGTGGCGTCCATTCACCGCTAGCTCTTTCACAACTCCCATCGGCGTGGGCAAATTCCCCGAGCCCGGCAAGCTCGCTTCCTGCGAGCTGCCGGGTTTCCTTTGCTGCCGGCGCTGGCGCGCAAACCGCCGCGCCGCCTTCCTAGAAGAAGCGCACCTTCACGTCGGGACGCGACTCCAAGTGCACCGTATCGACGAAGCGTACCTGGCGCTCTTCGTGGGTAAGAATCAGCGAATGGGTTCGCACTCCTTCTCCGAAGAACCTCACGCCGCCCAGAAGGCTTCCCCCAGTCACTCCCGTGCATGCGAAGATGATTCTTTTCCCTGGGGCCAGGTCCTGCGTTTCATAGACGCGGTTGGGATCCGTGATACCCATCTTGTCGAGCCGATCACGATGCTCCGGCTTGGAAACCACCAGCCGGGCCTGAATCTCCCCGTTCAGGCAGCGTAAGGCGGCTGCGGTCAACACTCCCTCGGGCGCGCCGCCAGTTCCCATCACCGCGTGAACGCCGGTACCGACCACGGCCGCGCTGATGCCCGCGGAAAGGTCGCCGTCGGAGATCAGGCGAATGCGCGCGCCGGTCTTGCGTATGTCCTGAATGAGGCGTTCGTGGCGCGGGCGGTCCAGCACAATCACTACCAGATCCTCCACGTCGCGATCGAGCCGTTTGGCGATGGCTCGCAAGTTGTGCGCCACCGGCGCGTCGAGTTCGACCGCTCCCTTGCACGACGGCCCCACGATGATTTTCTCCATGTACAGGTCGGGAGCATGCAGCAGGCCGCCGCGCTCGCTTGCGGCCAGCACGACAATGGCATTCGGCTCGCCGGTGGCGCAGAGATTGGTGCCCTCCAGCGGATCGACGGCGATATCGACCTCGGGATATTTCCTGCTCTTGTCGCGAACAGCCGCTCCCACCTTCTCGCCGATGTACAGCATCGGCGCTTCATCGCGCTCGCCTTCGCCGATCACGATGGTGCCGTCCATCCCCACCGAATCCATGACGCTGCGCAGCGTTTCGACCGCGACCTGATCGGATTTGTGGCGGTCTCCGAGGCCCATGGTGCGCGCTGACGCGATCGCGGCCGCCTCCACTACGCGCAGAAATTCCAGACCAAGTGCCTTCTCCATAAAACTCCTTTGGCTATGTGCGAGGCTCGTGCGGGATCCGAGGGAGCGCCCCGGCGGCTATCATAATCCAAATCAGCGCGAATGGGGTCTCAGGCGCTGCTGCTATACATAGGCGGCAATGCCGGTGATACGTTCCCCGAGAATCAGCTTGTGAATGTCGTGCGTGCCTTCGTAAGTGAACACCGACTCCAGGTTGGCCATGTGGCGCATGATGCAGTAATCGTCCACCACGCCGTTGGCCCCGAGAATTTCGCGGGCGGTCCGCGCCGACTCGCGCGCCATCCACACGTTGTTCATCTTGGCCATAGAAATGTGCGAAGGATGTATTCGATTCTGATCTTTCAACCGGCCCACTTGCAGCATCAGAAACTGCGCCTTGGTGATTTCCGTGATGATCCAAACCAATTTTTCCTGTACCAGCTGATGCGAAGCGATGGGGCGATTATCGAATTGCTTCCGCTGTTTGGCGTAATTCAACGCCGTGTCGTAGCAGGCCATCGCCGCGCCTATGGCGCCCCAGCCAATCCCATAACGAGCCTGATTCAGGCAAGAGAGCGGACCCTTGAGTCCCGCGACTCCCGGAAGAACATTCTCGGCCGGAATCTTGCAATCGGTCATCGATAGGCTCGACGTTACCGAAGCGCGGAGCGAGTATTTCCCGTGAATGTCTTGCGCCTTGAATCCGGGAGTGCCTCTTTCGATGAGGAATCCGCGAACCTTTTCGTCTTCGCACTTGGCCCATACCAAGGCGACGTCGGCGATCGATCCGTTGGTGATCCACATTTTTTCGCCGCTCAGCACATAAGAGGAACCTTGTTTCACCGCTCGCGTCAGCATGCCGCCCGGGTTCGAACCGAATTGCGGCTCGGTCAATCCGAAGCAGCCAATGGCCTTACCCTGTTGCATCAGAGGCAGCCACTTGTCCTTTTGGGAGTTCGAACCAAACGTGTAGATGGGATACATCACCAGCGCCGACTGTACGGAGGCGAAACTACGCACTGCCGAATCTCCTCGTTCGATTTCCTGCATGACCAGCCCGTATTCGACGTTCGACATGCCTGCGCAACCATATCCCTGCAGGGTCGCGCCGAAGACCCCGAGTTCGGCCAGCTTGGGGACCAGCTGCGTGGGAAACCTACCCTCGCGATTGTGCTGCTCGATGATCGGAAGGATCTCATTGTCGGTAAATTGCCGGGCAGATTGCCGCGCCAGCTTCTCTTCAGAACTCAGCAACGAATCGAAGTCGAGAAAATCGACTCCGGCAAATGAAGGCATCAGAATGCTCCTTTTGGATTTTCTGGCGTGAAGCGGTTCCGCCCAGCGGCAAAAGCGCGCCCGCACTCACCCGGGAAGAACAAGGCGAATGATCAGCAAGGCATTGTAGCGAATCCGCCGGCTGGCCTGCCACAGGCGCGCGGACGTGGGAACTATTTTTTGTGACGTTCTAATTCAACCGTCTGCTACGGTAAAAAGACGCGCCTGACCCGGAAGCGCTTGGTTTAGATTAGACGGTTCGGATATACTGAAATTTAATTTCTGGAAGAGGCCAGCAATGAATCCGCCGCCTAAAACAGGGACAGTCATGAACAGCGACACTTCCGCTGAGACGCGCCGCGACACCTTGACCATTACCGACAACCGCACCGGCAAACAATACGAAGTTCCCATTCATGACGATACCATCCGCGCTATCGATCTAAGAAAAATCAAGGTAAATGACGCCGATTTCGGCATGATGACCTACGACCCGGCCTATTCCAATACCGCCTCCTGCGCCAGCAAGATCACTTTTATCGACGGCGACAAGGGCATCCTGCGCTATCGCGGTTATTCCATCGAGGAATTAGCCGAAAAGAGCACCTATCTGGAGACCGCTTACCTCATCCTTTACGGCGAGCTTCCCACGCAAATGCAATTGGCCGACTGGTCCTATCACATCACTCATCACACTTTCATTCACGAGAGCATCAAGAAGTTTCTGGATGGCTTTCATTACGACGCGCATCCCATGGGCATGCTGATCTCCACGGTGGCTGCTCTCTCGACTTTTTATCCCGAATCGAAAGATATTTTCAACGCGGAATCCCGGCGCAAGCAGACCTATCGTTTGATCGGCAAAATGCCCACGCTCGCCGCCTTTGCCTACCGGCACAGTCTGGGCATGCCTTTCGTCTATCCCGACAACGATTTGAGCTACACCGGCAATTTTCTCAACATGCTCTTCCGCACGACCGAATTGAAATATCGTCCCAATCCCACCCTGGAGCGCGCTCTCGATATATTGTTCATCCTCCACGCGGACCACGAGCAGAACTGCTCTTCCACCGCCATGCGCGGGGTGGGCAGCTCGCATGCCGATCCCTATTGCGCCACGGCGGCGGCCACCGCCGCGCTCTACGGCCCCCTTCATGGCGGCGCCAACGAGCAGGTGCTGCGCATGTTGCTGGAAATCGGCTCTGTCAATAATGTCCCGGCTTACGTCAAGCAGGTGAAATCCGGCGAGAAACTTCTGATGGGCTTCGGTCACCGCGTCTACAAGAACTACGACCCCCGCGCCAAAATCGTGAAGCGCCTCGCTTACCAGGTATTCGACATCATGGGCCGCAATCCCCTGATCGACATTGCTCTCGAATGCGAGCGCATCGCCCTCGAAGATGAATACTTCGTCAAGCGCAAGCTTTATCCCAACGTGGACTTCTACACCGGGCTCATTTATCAATCCATGGGGTTCCCGGTAACCATGTTCCCGGTGCTCTTCGCCATTCCGCGCACTTCGGGCTGGATCGCTCAATGGGAAGAAATGCTGCTCGATCCGGAGCAGAAAATCGCCCGGCCTCGCCAGGTGTTCACTGGATACGATCTGCGCAGCTATATTCCGCTCGACCATCGCAGCTAGGCGCGCCTTCCGTGCTTCGACGCCCGCAAGCGCTCTTTTCGCCGATGCCCCGATGTGCCGCGCTGCTCTTTTCGCGCCGGACCGGAGATCGCACTTGGAACTTTTCGCCTAAGCGGGGACCGCGCCGATGAACCTTTCCACGCGCCAGATCGGCAATGCCACCATCGTCGACGTTACCGGCGACATCACCTTGTACAATTCGCCCGAAGTGCGCCGCATGCTGCTTGGGCTGCTGAAAGAAAAGCGCGCGCCGTGCGTCATCGTGAATCTGCAAAATGTGAAATACATTGACAGTGCGGGCGTGGCCTCGCTCGTTGAAGCGTTGAAAACCTCCCGCGATCTGAAGAGCGGCTTTGCCCTCTACGGTCTGAGCAAAACCACTCGCGAAGTGCTGGAACTCACCAAGCTCATCAAGGTCTTCGACGTGTACGACGACGAAGCCTCGGCGCTGCGGGCCGGCGGCGCCGACCAGCATCCCCACACTTAGCGCTGCGCTTGCCTCCCTGCGCGGTTTTCCGTACGCTCAATTCCCTGGAACTTCATGGCTCTCCCCACCACCATCGGTGAAGCCACCGTAGACGGGCTGGTTTACGTCGGCAACCTGGCCCTCCTCACCGGCAAAGCCGCCCGCGCCATTTTCGTCGAGCCCTTTCGCGGGCGCAAGCTTCGCGTCGGCCCCGCCGTGCATCAAGCTATGTCCATTGGCGTCGAAGCGCTGCCCATCGTGTCGCTGATCTCCTTTTTCGTGGGCACCATTCTGGCTCTTCAGGGCGCCTACCAACTCCGCAAGCTGGGGGCCATGCAACTGGTCGCCGATGCCGTGGCTGTCATCCTGACCCGCGAACTCGGCCCGCTGATGACCGCCATCATGGTCATCGGCCGTTCCGGCTCGGCCTTCGCTGCGGAAATCGGTACCATGAAAGTGAACGAGGAAATCGACGCGCTCGAGACCATGGCCCTCGAACCAGTCCACTTTCTCGTGGCGCCCAAATTCCTGGCCATGATCCTGATGATGCCCTGCCTCACCACCTGGGCCGACTTCACCGGTGTGCTTGGCGGTGGCTTTTTCGGCGTCACCAACGCCGGCTTCACCTGGGCCAGCTATTTTCGCGAGACCATGAACGCTCTGGTGCTGCGTGATATCGTCACCGGCCTGATCAAAAGCGTCATGTTCGGCCTGGTAATCACCGCCGTGGGCTGTCATGAAGGATTCGAAACCGGCCTCGGCTCCGAGGAAGTGGGCCGGTCCACCACCTCCGCCGTGGTCAAGTCCATTTTTCTCGTGGTCGTGGTCGACCTGATTTTCACCGCCATCTTCTATTTCACCGCAGGCTGAAAAATCATGGCCACCGGACTCAATCCCGCCCACGATTCCTTCGACTTACCCTCCGGCCCGGCCATTGTGGTGAAAGATCTCCACGTCAACTACGGCGACCGCGAGATCCTTCACGGCATCAACTTCGAAGCGCCGGCGGGCGAAACACTGGTCATCCTGGGAGGCTCCGGTTCCGGAAAGAGCACCCTCCTGCGCACGCTGGTGGGCCTCGAACACCCCACGCGGGGCGAAATCTGGATCGGCAACCGCAACTTCGTCGCCATGTCGGAATCCGAACGCGACGAGCTGCGCAAGAAAATGGGCATGTCTTTCCAGGGCGGCGCGTTGTTCGGATCGATGACCGTCGGCGACAACGTCGCGCTGCCTCTGCGCGAGCACACGAAACTGGACGAATCCACCATCCAGATCATTGTGCGCCTGAAGCTCGATCAGGTGGGTCTCTCCGGCTTCGAGGACTACATGCCCGCCCAACTTAGTGGCGGCATGAAAAAGCGCGCCGCCATCGCCCGCGCCCTGGCCATGGACCCGGAGATTCTCTTTTTCGACGAGCCTTCCGCCGGCCTGGATCCAATCATCGCCGCGGGCATCGACGAGCTGATTCTGAAACTCAAAAAGGCCTTCCGCATGACCATCGTGGTCGTCACGCACGAATTGGCCAGCGCCTTCCTCATCGCCGATCGCATGATCCTCATCGACAAGGGCAACATCGTCGCTTATGGAACGCCCGACCAGTTGCGCGCCAGCACGCAGCCTCGCGTGCGCCAGTTCCTCGATCGCGTTCCCGAGCCGGAAATCACCGACGAAATCGACTATTTGCAGATGCTCACCGGCGAAACACCGCCTGACAAACGCTGACCTGTCCGTGCTTCGCTTGATTCACGCGACCACCTTTTTCCGACCGGCGGCTTCGAACCTTCGGCTTTCTGCTATACTCCGGCGAATCCCGCCGCTGCAAGCAGACGGCGAAATCCACATCGGACGAATGAATGAATTCCAAGCGGGAACAGGCGCTGGTCGGACTATTTGTACTTGTCGCGGCGGGCTTGCTCATCGCTACCATCTTTCTTCTTTCCGGTAAGCTCGGCCGCGGCGACATTCCCTACCGCACCTACTTCAAAAATGCCGGCGGCCTGGCGCCTGGTTCGGAGGTCCGCTACGCTGGCGGCCCGCCGGTTGGGCGCGTCCAGAAAGTTTTGAGCGATCCAAACGATCCCACGCGCATGGAAGTCGATTTTGCCGTTCAGCCCAACGTGCCCATCAAGACCGACAGCACCGCCGGCATCACCAGCATCAGCCCATTGGGCGACAATTTTCTCGGCATTGTTCCCGGAACCGCCGCGGCCCCCAAAGCCGCGCCCGGCGCCACGCTGAGGTCTACCGAGTACATCAGCTTGGCCGACCTCGCCGCCATCATCAACGGACTCGGACCCAATGCGAACGATCTGATCACCAATCTGAACGCACGCGCCATCGCTCTGCAGGATACCCTCAATCGCGTCAACGATCTGCTCAGCGACAAAAATCGCGCCAACATTTCCGCCAGCCTGGGCAGCGTGCGAGGCATGCTCGACGAGGATCGGCCCGCGATCCACTCTGCCATTGCCAATCTGAACGATGCCACCGCCAAGGTAACGCCCTTGCTCGACGATTTTCGTAAGACCTCCGCCCAGGCCAATGACACACTCGCGCACCTCGACGCCACCATCGGCGAAGATCGCCCCGACCTGCGCCAGGCGCTTGCCAATCTCCGCCAAACGCTTGCTTCGGCGAACGTGCTCACCGATCAGCTCAATCAGACCCTAAACACCAACGCCGAGAACCTCGACGAAATCCTCGATAACCTGCGTCATGTCAGCGAAAATCTGAACGCCTTCACCGAAACCATCAAAACGCGGCCCTACACCCTCATTCGCGCCTCAGGGGTGAAGCCGCACGAACCCGGCGAGGCCCCGCCGAAATGAGCGCACTTCGACGATCTCGGGCGCCCTGTGCCACAATCATTTCCGCAATTCTGCTCTGCATGATCGGCGTATTGACCGCTTCCTGTGGCGCCTCGCGCCCGGTGAAATATTACGTGCTCGATCCGGGAAACGCGCCCGAACCGCCGGAATCCGCCGCTGCTCGTTTCCCTATCACTTTGCTGGTGGCGCGTCTGGCCTCTTCGCACCTTTACCGCGATGATCGGCTGGTCTATGGTTCCGGTCCGGTGCAACTGGGGACCTACGAATACGAGCGCTGGGCCGCGCCGCCGGTCGAAATGGTGCAGGAGTCGCTGATCACGGCTTTGCGGACCACCGGCCAATACCGTTCTGTGTCAGCCATCGGCAGCAATCTCCGCGGCGAATACATCCTGCGCGGGCGGCTCGATTCTCTCGACGAAGTGGATAAGCCCGCGCTGGCCGCGCGCTTCTCTATCGAACCGGAGCTTTTCGATCCGCGCTCCGGTTCGACCATCTGGAACGGTGCTTATTCTCACGATCAGCCGGTCAACGGAAAGACCGTTGCCAATGTGGTTGAAGCGCTCGATCAGAATGTGCGTACCGGAGTGCAACAGTTGACCAGCAGTCTGTCCCAGTTCTTCGCCGCGCACCCGCCGGAACCCCTTCCACCGGCGCCCTTCCCTCGCCGCTAACACTCGCGCGCGGCTCTCGCCTCTCTCTTCTGTTGGCAAGTTTTTACGGGCTCGCCATACCCGCAAGTGCACAAGCTTTTCAAGCTCCTGCCGATAAAACCATGGGCGATGTATTCGGCTCACAGAAGGGGCCCATGCACATTTTCAAAGCACTGTTTAGTTCCGGGAATTTCGAACCACACGGGTATTGCTACCTCTGGAACCCCGGGCTCGTGTGGCTCAACGTTGCCTCCGACGCGCTAATCGCCGCCGCTTACTTCGCCATTCCGGTCATTCTGTTGTGGTT
>Ga0126381_100004172_pt1 | contig 15709 bp, 18 predicted proteins | sample PanSoiMetPlot_28_FD_96465 | JGI IMG/M metagenome (GOLD analysis project Ga0126381, IMG submission 96465) | Tropical forest soil microbial communities from Panama - MetaG Plot_28 | ecosystem: Environmental > Terrestrial > Soil > Tropical forest > Bulk soil | place: Panama | collected 2016-02-17 | reverse complement strand
GCGGCCTTCTCGACGCCGTCCTCGTCCCTCGGCGTCCACCCGGCGACTTCGTCCAGCGCCCGGTACCTCGCGGCGCGGGCCGCCGCCTCCAGCCCCCCGGTCTCGGCCACCTCGACCGCGATGTTGTAGACCGGATCGAGCTTCAGGTCCAGGAGCAGGCCCGCGACGCCCGCGGCCCGCTCGTCCGAGCCGGGCTGCAGGCCATGGTCGACCGTGACGCCGCCGCAGCGCAGCCCGAGCCGCGGGCCGACGAAGGCCAGCGCCCCGGCGAGCGCGAGCGAGTCAGCGCCGCCGGAACAGGCGACCAGCACCAGATCGCCGGGGGCGACATCGGCCAGGCTGTCCCGCACCGCGTTGCGGACGTCCGCGACCGCCGCGCCGGGACCCCCCACCCGCCTCGCCCCTTACCGTGATACCCGGTCCAGCCACATACCCGGCTGGGCGAGCTCGTCCCGGGTGGGCAGGGTTTCCGGCGATGTCCAGACCTTGTTGAAGGCGGACATGCCCGCCTCCTCCACGATCGTGCGGACGAACTTGGATCCCTCGGCGTACTGCTTCATCTTCAGGTCGATGCCGAGCAGCCGGCGCAGCGTCTGCTCGATCCGGCCTGGCGACCCGCGGCGGGCGGTGAACCGCTCCCTGATCTGCTCGACCGTGGGCACCACCTGCGGCCCGACCGCGTCCATCACGTAGTCGCCGTGCCCTTCGACCAGCGTCATCACGGCGGTAAGCCGGTCCATGATCTCGCGCTGGGCCGGGGTCACCACGGCCTCGATGAAGCTGCTGCCGTCGCCGCCGCGGACCGCTCCGGCCATCGCGTCCGCCGCCGACCGCAGCCGGCCGAGGATGGCGCCCGGATCCAGCTCGGACGCGAGCAGGAACTCGGTCATCTGGCCCTGCACGTACTCGCGCAGCCAGGGCACGGCGGTGAACTGCAGCCGGTGCGTCTCCTCGTGCAGGCACACCCAGCGCCGGAAGTCGTGCGGGTCGACGCCCAGCTCCCGTTCCACCATCACGATGTTCGGCGCCACCAGCGTCAGCCGCCCGAGCGAGCCGTTCCCCGTATCGTCGGGGGGCAGGAACAGCTCGTACTGGCCGAGCACCCGGCCGGACAGGTAGGCCAGGATCAGCCCGGCCTGGATGCCGGTCATCCTGGACCCCACACCGCTGAGCACCGAGCCGCGGGAGTCACCGTTCGGCGCCCGGTTCCGCAGCTGGTCCACCAACGGCTCAAGCACGACACGGAAGCCGTCCACGTTCGCCCTGATCCAGCCGGGCCGGTCGACCACGGCGACCCGGCCGACCTCTTCGGCCGAGACCAGGCCGGTGACCTCCTGAACCGGGTCGGCGACCTCGCGGGCGAGCTCACGGAGCTCGGCCACCGTCCGCCGCGCCTCGGCCAGGCTGACCTGCGGGCCCGGCCTGGCCCACCGGGTACCGGTCGAGACCGCGACTTCCCAGTCGATCATCTGAGTGCTGCTCACAAGTCCCACCGTACGTGGTGTACAGCCGTTACCGGCACCCGCAGGCGTTATCGGCACCCGCAGGCGGCCAGATTCGCGGCGGCGCTGTCGATGGCCGCGGCGGCCTGATCCAGATGAGCGACCTTGTCCGCCATGAAGGCGAACGCGAGCCGGGCGCCGCCGGAGTCAGAAACCAGGCCGGCCAGCGCCGCGACCGAGCCCAGATTGCCGGTTTTGGCGCGGACTGTCCCCAGGGCGGGCCCGCCGATGCCGGCGAACACGCTCTGCCCGCCGGACAGCGTGCCGGAAAAGCCGGCCACCGGCAGGCTGGCCAGGGCCGGCCGCAGCCGCGGGTCCGCCACCGCGACCTGCAGCACCTTGACCAGGGTGGCCGGGGCTATCGCGTCCTGCGGTGAGAGCCCGCTGCCGTCCACCAGCTGGATGCCGCCGCCGACCCCGAGCCGGCGCAGCTCGGCGATGACCGCGCTGGCCGCGCCGCTGAACGTGGCGGGCTTACCGGTCGCGATCGCCACCTGGCGGGCCAGGTTCTCGGCGATCACGTTGTTGCTCTCGGCCAGCATCTGCTCGACGATCGCGGACACCGGCGGCGAGCTGACGCTGGCCACCACGTCCGCCCCGGCGGCCACCGCGCGCTCGCCGGTCGAGCCGGTCACGCTGATGCCGTCGGCGCGCAGCAGCGACGCGAACGCTGCCGCCGCCATCGCGGCGGGGTGGCCGGCGCGCGGGGTCAGGTTGTACGGGTCGTCGGAGTCCTCCGGGTTCCCCGCCGCGGTCAGCCGTCCCTGGTCCACCTCCAGCGAGACGATCTGCGTGACGTTGCCGGTGCTCACGTACGCCTGCGGCCAGCCGGGGGCCAGCCCGGCCCCGCCGTAAAGCGAGGTGTCGAAGCCGAGCCGGACCGACCTGCGGCCCTCCGCCTTCAGCCGGGCCGCCGTGGCCGCCGCCAGGCTGGCCAGGGAGACCGCCCGCGGGTAGTCAGCGGCCGGGTAGGAGCTCGCCGCCAGCGTCGGGTCACCGCCGCCGACCAGGACGATCCCGCCCGCCGAGGCCACCACCCGGGTGGTGAACCTGGTCCCGCCGCCGAGCGCGGCCAGCGCCGCGATGGCGGTGACCAGCTTCGTCGTGGACGCGGGCGTGGCCAGCTGGCCGCCGTCGTCGGAGAACAGCACCTTGCCGGTAGCGGTGTCCGCGACCACCGCCAGCACGTGCGAGCCGAGCGACGCCTGCGACAGCGGCCCGGTCAGCGCGGCCCGCAGGCCGCTGGCGGAAGGCAGCACCGACCCGGCCGTCGTGCCGTCGCCCAGCGCCGGCCCGGTGGTCATCACGTGGCCGGCCGCGACGGAGGGTATCCGCAGCGCGGCGAGCCTGGCGGGCAGCATGCGGGCCACGGCCAGGCCAGCGGCCAGCGTGATCACGTTGACCATGGCGAGCGTCATCAGCGCCACCTGCCGGGTGCGGCGCACTCCTACCAACCACCTCAAGGACAATGGGACTGATGAGCTAACGCAGCAGAGTTAATCACCCGTGACGCGCCGGAGCGAAACAAGTGGACGTAGACGTCATCATCGAGATACCCAAGGGACAGCGCAACAAGTATGAGATGGATCACCAGAGCGGGCGAATCCGGCTCGATCGCATGCTGTTCACGTCCACCAGGTACCCGGCGGACTACGGCTTCATCGAGGACACGCTGGCCGACGACGGCGACCCGCTCGACGCGCTCGTGCTGCTGGAGGAGCCGACGTTTCCCGGCTGCCTGATCACCGCCCGGGTGATCGGGATGTTCCGGATGCGGGACGAGAAGGGCCTGGACGACAAGGTGCTCTGCGTGACGGCCGGCGACCCCCGGATGGATCATCTGCGCGACATCGGCGACGTGCCCGAGTTCGAGCGGCTGGAGATCCAGCACTTCTTCGAGGTCTACAAGGAGATCGAGCCGGGCAAGTCCGTCCGGGCGCAGGCCTGGGCCGACCGCGCCGCCGCCGAGGCCCAGGTAGAAGCCTGCCGCAAGCGCTTCACCGAAGGTGAAATGTCCTGACATAAGGATGATACGACATTATCTTGACAAGGCCGCCGTTTGCCGGGGAGGCTGGTTTCCGCAACCGTCAGCACAGGGGAAGGCATGCGCATCGGGCTCATCGGGGTCGGGCGGATCGGCGCGTTTCACGCCGGCACGCTGCGCGGACTGCCCGCGGTCGACTCGCTGGTCGTGGCCGACGCCGACCGTGATCGTGCCGAGGACGTCGCCAGCCGGCTCGGCACGCAGACCGCCGCCACCCTGGACGACCTGCTGACCGCGGGCATCGACGCGCTGGTCATCGCCACCGCGACCGCCACCCATCCCGAGCTGATCCGCCGGGGCGTGGCGGCGGGGCTGCCGGTGTTCTGCGAGAAGCCGGTGGCGCCCGACGTCGACGGCACGCTTGACGTCATCAAGGGCACCAGCGGGGCGCGGGTGCAGATCGGCTTCCAGCGGCGGTTCGACGCGGGCTTCCAGGCCGCCCGGGCGGCCGCCAGGGACGGCGCGCTCGGCTGGGTGCACACGATCAGGTCCACCACGCTGGACGCCACGCCGCCGCCGGCCGGTTACATCCGCGGTTCCGGCGGGATCTTCCGTGACTGCGCGGTGCACGACTTCGACGCGATCCGCTGGGTGAGCGGCCGTGAGGTGACTCAGGCCTACGCGGTCGGCGCGAACCGCGGCGAGGACTTCTTCCGCACGGCAGGCGACGTCGACACCGCGTCCGCCGTGCTCACCCTCGACGACGGGACGATCGCGGTGGTGTCCTGCACCAGGTACAACGCGGCCGGTTACGACGTACGGCTGGAGCTGCTCGGCTCGGCCGGCAGCGTCTGCGCGGGCCTGGACGACCGGATGCCGCTCAAATCCGCGGAGCCCGGCACCGCGTTCCCGCCCGGACCGCCGCACCAGCGGTTCATGGACCGGTTCCGCGACGCCTACGCCGCGGAGCTGACTGCGTTCACCGAGGTCGCGGCCGGTCACGCGGCCAGTCCGTGCACGCCGCAGGATGCACTGGAGGCGTTCTACGTGGCCGAGGCCTGCGAGCTGTCCCGGCAGCGCGACGAGCCGGTGCGAATCTGCGAGGTACGCCGGTGAACGCCAGACTGGCGGGGGCGCCGATTTCCTGGGGGGTGTGCGAGGTCCCCGGCTGGGGCTATCAGCTGCCCGCGGACCAGGTGCTGGCCGAGATGGCCGCCCTGGGGCTGACCGCCACCGAGTTCGGCCCAGAAGGCTACCTGCCCACCGATCCCGGCGACCGTGCCGCCCTGCTGGGCGCGCACGGCCTGACCGCGGCGGGCCGCTTCGTCCCGGTGGTGCTGCACGATCCGGCCGTCAATCCGCTGCCGGAAGTCGAGCTCGTCCTGGACGGCTTCGGCGAGACCGCGGGCGGCGCGGTCCTCGTGCTGGCCGCGGCGACCGGCGCCGACGGCTACGAGGGCCGGCCCGAGCTGGACGAACGAGGCTGGTCCACGCTGCTGGCCAACCTGGACCGGGCCGCGGAGCGCGCCGCCGGGCGAGGCTTCACCGCCACGTTCCATCCGCACGTCGGCACGATGGTGGAAAGGCGGGACGAGGTGCGCCGGCTCCTTGACCGCAGCGGCATCGCGTTGTGCCTGGACACCGGCCACCTGCTGATCGGCGGCACGGACCCGGCGGACCTGGCCAGGCAGGCCGCGAACCGTGTCGGTCACGTGCACCTCAAGGACGTGACCGGGCAAGTGGCCGGGAAGGTCACCGACGGCACGATTTCCTACGCCGCAGGCGTGCGGCAAGGCCTCTACCGCCCGCTCGGCCGGGGCGACGTCGACCTGGCCGGCGTGGTCGGCGCGCTCGAAGCGGCCGGCTACCAGGGCTGGTACGTGCTCGAACAGGACACGGTGCTGACCGGCCCGCCAGACGGCGAAGGCCCGCGCGCCCAGGTCAGGGAGAGCCTGGCCTACCTGCGGGACCTAATGTGAACTCTGCTAGCCCGGGGGGACGACCCCCCGGAACCCCCCGCTATGAGGTTCTGACCATCGGCCGGGTGGGCGTGGATATCTACCCGCTGCAGAGCGGCGTCGGCCTGGCCGACGTCGAGACGTTCGGCAAATTCCTCGGTGGCAGCGCGACGAACGTCGCGGTGGCGGCGGCCCGGCACGGGCGCCGGTGCGCGGTCATCACCCGCACCGGCGCCGACCCGTTCGGCGAGTACGTGCACAAGGCGCTCAGCGAGTTCAACGTCGACGACGCGTTCGTCACGGCGGTTCCTGGCCTGCCGACGCCAGTGACGTTCTGCGAGATCTTTCCGCCTGATGACTTCCCGATCTGGTTCTACCGTTACCCCAAGGCCCCGGACCTGGAGATAACCGCCGCGGAGCTGCCGGCCGACGAGGTCAGGACCGCGAGCCTGTTCTGGGCCACGGTCACCGGGCTGAGCGCGGAACCGAGCCGCACGGCCCACTTCACCGCCTGGCAGCGCCGGGCCAGGAAGCCGCTGACGGTTCTCGACCTGGATTACCGCCCGTCGTTCTGGCCATCCCGTGAGGCCGCGCGCACTCAGGTGCAATCGGCGCTGGCGCACGTGAGCGTCGCCGTCGGCAACCTCGATGAATGCCAGACGGCCGTCGGCACCACCGACGCGCGGGACGCCGCGAACGCGCTGCTCGCGCTCGGCGTCGAGCTCGCCGTGGTCAAGCGCGGACCCGGCGGCGTGTACGCCAGGACGAGGAAAGAGACGGTCGAGGTGCCGCCGGTCAAGGTGGACGTCGTGAACGGGATCGGCGCGGGCGACGGGTTCGGCGGCGCGCTGTGTCACGGGCTGCTGGCCGGCTGGCCGCTGGACCGGGTCATCCGGTTCGCGAACGCGGCCGGCGCCATCGTCACCACCAGGCTCGAGTGCTCATCCGCGATGCCCACCACCGCCGAAGTCGAGCGGTTCATGCAACAGCGCGATGCCTAACTTCGCCGACCTCCGCGAGCTGCGGGCCCGCTCCCCCGAGCTGATCACGGCCCGCGCCGCCCGCCGCGTGCGCCGCCCGCTGCTGCCGGCCGACGGGCGGCTGATGATCGTCGCCGCTGATCATCCGGCCCGCGGCGCGCTCGGCGTGCGCGGCGTCCCCGACGCGATGGCGGACCGCTATGACCTGCTCGCCCGGCTGCTCACCGCGCTGGACCGCCCCGGCGTGGACGGCCTGCTCGGCACCGCGGACATCGTCGAGGACCTGCTGCTGCTCGGTGCGCTCGACGGCAAGGTGGTGATCGGCTCGATGAACCGCGGCGGGCTGCACGGGTCGAGCTTCGAGCTGGACGACCGGTTCACCGGCTACGACGCGGCCACGATCGCGGCGATGGGCCTGGACGGCGGCAAGATGCTGACCCGCATCGACCCGGCGGACCCCGCGACGGCGACCACCCTGGAGTCCGCCGGGCGGGCCGTCACCGAACTCGCCGCCCGCCGGCTGATGGCGCTGCTGGAACCGTTCATGTGCCGCAGGCAAGATGGCCGGGTGATCAACGACCTCTCCGCGCCGGCGGTGATCAGGTCCGTCGCGATCACCTCCGGCCTGGGCGCGACCAGCGGCTACTCCTGGCTTAAGCTGCCCGTCACCGACGAGATGGAGCAAATCATGGCCGCGACCACCCTGCCCGTGCTCCTGCTGGGCGGTGACCCGTACGGCCCCGCCGCCGGCACGTTCGCCCGCTGGAAGTCCGCCCTCGCGCTGCCCGGCGTCCGCGGCTTCGTCGTCGGCCGCGCCGTGCTCTACCCGCAGGACGGCGACGTCGCCGCCGCCGTGGACGCCGCGTGCGCCCTGGTGCACTCGTGAGCTGGTACCTGCCGAAGACGACCCAGGTCACCCCGGAAAGCGCGGGCTGGGGCTTCGCCGGCCTGCGCATCGTGCGGGACGGGCACGAGGCCAGCACCGGCCCGGACGAGATGGTCGTGGTCCCGCTGTCCGGGTCGTGCGTAGTCGACTGCCCGCTGGGAAAGGCCGAGCTGACCGGCCGGGCCAACCCCTTCGCCGGGGTGACCGACTGCGCCTACGTCCCGTGCGACACCCCGTTCACGATCGCCGGCGCCGGCCGGTTCGCGCTGGCCACGGCACGGGCCCGGCGCCAGCACCCGTTCCGCCACATCACCGCGGGCCAGGTCAGGGTGGAACAGCGCGGCGCCGGGGTGTGCGCCCGCCAGGTGAATAACTTCGGGACACCTGATGTGCTGACGGCGGACCGGCTGATCGCCTGCGAAGTGCTCACGCCGGCTGGCAACTGGTCCTCTTACCCCCCTCACAAACATGATGAGGAACGGCCTGGCGAGTCAGTTCTGGAAGAGATCTACTACTTCGAGGTGGCCGACGGCCCGGCCGGACCCGGCCTGGGATTCCTCAAGGGCGCGGAGGTGCTCGCCGAGGTCCGCACCGGCGACGTGGTGCTCATTCCTTACGGCTTCCATGGCCCGGCGATGGCCGTCCCCGGCTACGACATGTACTACCTGAACGTGATGGCCGGTCCCGGCAAACGGGAATGGCTGATCCGCGACGACCCCGCGCACGCCTGGATACGGGAGCAATGGGAGCGACGATGAGGCTCACCGTCGGCCAGGCGCTGGTCCGGTTCCTGGCCGCCCAGCGCAGCGAACGGGACGGCACCGAGCACCGGCTGATCGAGGCCTGCTTCGGCATCTTCGGGCACGGCAACGTGGCCGGCCTTGGCCAGGCGCTGCTGGAGTGCGAGTTCCCGTACCTGCAAGGCAGGAACGAGCAGGCCATGGTGCACGCCGCCGCCGCGTTCGCGCGGACAAGGAACCGGATGTCCACGCTGGCCTGCACGTCCTCGATCGGGCCCGGCGCGACGAACATGGTGACCGGCGCCGCGCTGGCCACGATCAGCCGGCTGCCGGTGCTGCTGCTGCCCGGCGACGTGTTCGCCACCCGGGTGGCCGATCCGGTGCTGCAGCAGCTCGAGTACCCGGGCGGCGGGGAGGTGAGCGTCAACGACAGTCTCCGGCCGGTATCGCGGTTCTTCGACCGGGTCTGGCGGCCCGAGCAGCTGCCGTCCGCGCTGCTCGGCGCCATGCGGGTGCTGACCGATCCGGCGCAGACCGGCGCGGTCACCATCGCGCTCCCCCAGGACGTGCAGGCGCAGGCCTGGGACTGGCCCGCCGAACTGTTCCGCGAGCGGGTCTGGCATGTCCCGCGCACGCCGCCGGAGCCCGCCGCGCTGGCCCGCGCGGTGGAGCTGATCACGTCGGCGGAACGTCCGCTGATCGTGGCCGGCGGGGGCGTGCTGTATTCAGAAGCCACGCGGGCGCTGCGCGCGTTCGCCGGCGCCGCTGCCATTCCCGTGGCGCAGACCCAGGCCGGCAAGAGCTCGATGCGCTCGGACGACCCGCTGTGCGTCGGCGCGATCGGCGCGACCGGCACCACGGCGGCGAACGAACTGGCCCGGGTCGCGGACGTGGTGATCGGCGTGGGCACCCGGTGGAGCGACTTCAGCACGGCGTCGCGCAGCGTGTTCGGCCATCCTGGAGTGCGGTTCGTCAACATCAACGTGACGGAGTCGGACTCGGTCAAGCTGGCAGGCGTCGCGGTCACCGCGGACGCGCGCGCCGCGCTCGAGGCCCTCACCCAGGCGCTGGACGGCTGGGCAGCTCCGCCACGGCAGCTCCACATCGCCATCGGGCTGTCCGAGGCCTGGGAGCAGGCCGTGACGGCCGCTTACACCACGCGGCACGAGCCGCTGCCCGGCCAGGCCGAGGTGATCGGCGTCGTCAACGAGGTGGCTGCCGACGGCGACATCGTGCTGACCGCCGCGGGCTCGATGCCGGGAGACCTGCACAAGCTGTGGCGCACCGGCGATCCCGGCAGCTATCACGTCGAGTACGGGTACTCGTGCATGGGCTACGAGATCGCCGGCGGGCTCGGCGCGAAGCTCGCCGCGCCCGATCGCGAGGTGTTCGTGCTGGTCGGCGACGGCTCGTACCTGATGATGGCCAGCGAGCTCGTCACCGCCGTGCAGGAGGGCATCAAGCTGATCGTGGTCTGCGTGGACAACCACGGCTTCGCCTCGATCGGGAACCTGTCCGAGTCAGTCGGCTCGCAGCGGTTCGGCACCAGCTACCGGTTCCGGAGCAAGACCGGCCAGCTGGACGGCGACTACCTGCCGGTCGACCTGGCCGCCAACGCCGCCAGCCTGGGCGTCCACGTACTCCGATCTCGTAATATCCGAGAACTGCGGGAGGGGCTGGAGCAGGCGCGGGCGTCGGACCACACGACGTTCCTGCTCATCGAGACCGATCCCGCGATCCCGGCCCCGTCCAGTGACGCCTGGTGGGACGTCCCGGTGGCCGAGGTCTCGGGGCTTGAGTCCACCCGCGCCGCCCGGACCGCCTACGAACGCGGCAAACACCAGCAACGCACCCACTGGTGACCGCGGATACGGATCAGGGCGCTACCAGCGTCATCCGGAACGAGTAGCGGTCGGCCAGGTAGGCGTGGCTGCCGTGTTCCACCGGGCGGCCCGCCTGGTCGAACGTGGTGCGCGTCATGGTGAGCATGGTCGCGCCGCGGGACACCGCCAGCAGCTTCGCCTCGCGCGCGGACGCCTTGCGCGCGGCGATCACCTGCTCGCCGGCCTGGAGCTGCACGCCCTGGCCGCGCAGCAGCTCATACAGGCCGGTCTTTTCCAGCGCGTCGGCAGGCTCGCTCTTCAGCAGCCCGGCCGGCAGGTAGTTGTGCATGAGCGCCAGCGGAGCGCCGTCCGCGAGCCGCAGCCGCTCTACCGACAGCACGGCCGCGCCCGGTGCCAGCGACAAGACCGCGGCGACCTCGTCGCCGGCCGCGATCTGGCTGACCCCGAGCACGGTGGTCGCCGGGTGCCTGCCGCTGGCCGACAGGTCGTCGTACAGGCTGGTCAGCGCCACCGGCCGCTGGATACGCGGGGCCAGCACCACGGTGCCCAGACCGCGCCGGCGGACCACGAGCCCCTGATCCACCAGCCGCTGGACCGCCTGCCGGACGGTGGGCCGGGAAACCCCCAGCCGTTCGGTCAGATCGAGTTCGTTGTCGAGCCGATCACCGGGTTTCAGCGTCCCGTCGGCGATCGCGTGCTTGAGGTTTTCCGCGATCTGGAAGTAGAGCGGGACCGGGCTGGTGCGGTCAAGTGGCCGCTGGAAATTCATGCGGTCAGTGTAACAGCAGGTCGCGGGCTGGTTCATATTGTCCTGACCTACTTACATATTATTGACATGCCCGAGAACAGCGGTCACCAGGGGAGCGCGCGAGCGCTCGGCTACCCAGCGAGCGGCCCGGCTTACCGACAGCGGATCGGCGACGTCAAGCGGGAGCGGCTCGGCCCCCACCGCCCGCGCGGCCCCGATGGCGGCCTGCTCCTGCCGCGCGGTCAGGATGATCCGGTGGCCGATCTCGGCGAGCTGCCGGCACACCTCCCTGCCGATGCCGCGGTTCCCTCCGGTGACCAGCGAGACGGTGTCCACCTGGCCAATTCTCCCAGACGCACGTGCACGGGAATCGGGCCGACATGCGGTAGCGTGGCCGCAGTCGTCTTGAGCGGCGACCGGGAGGGGGCTGACTTACGATGCTGCGGTACAACAGGGTTCTGGTAAAGCTGAGCGGCGAGGCGCTCGCCGGGCCGGCCGGGTCGGGCGTTGACCCCGCCAGCCTGGCTCGCGTGGCCCAAGAGGTCCTGTCGGTGCGCAACCTCGGCGTCGAGGTGGCCGTGGTCGTCGGGGGCGGTAACTACTTCCGCGGCCGGATGGCCGAGGGCTGGGGCATCAGCCGGGCCGAGGCGGACAACATCGGCATGCTCGGCACGATCATGAACGCGCTGATGCTGCGCGGTGCGCTCACCGCCAGGACGGACATCGACGTCCGGGTGATGACCGCGGTGCCGATCCACAGCGTGGCCGAGCCGTTCATCCGGCTGCGGGCGGCCCACCACCTGAACCGCGGCATGATCGTGCTACTGGCGGGCGGCATCGGCCAGCCGTACGTGACCACCGACTACCCGGCCGTGCAGCGTGCTCTGGAGCTTGACGCCGATGCCCTGCTCGTCGCCAAGCGGGGGGTCGACGGGGTCTATGACAGCGATCCTCGCCATAACCCGGCCGCGGTCAAGTACCGGGAACTGACGTATGACGAGGCGCTCGCGGTCGGGGTGCGGGTGATGGACACCAGCGCTTTCGTGCTCGCCAACGAGCAGCAGCTGACCATGCACGTCTTCGACGTGGCGGCGGCCGGCGTGATGCGCCGGATCTGCGAGGGCGAAGAGCTGGGCACCAGGATCAGCACCAAAATCTGACCCCGCCGGGCCAGGCTAATGCTGTTGACAGCCTCTCAGGCCGACCTTGGCGGCTAGGCGGCCAAGGTAGGCGATCACCTCGTCTTCGGCCCGGTCCGGCAGGCCGAACAGGACGTCTGTCACGCCGAGCGCACGCCAGCGTTGCAGCGCGTCGGGGTCCGGCCGGCCGGCCAGCACCGCCACGTCAGGCTGGCCTGTTCGTCCCGCCGTGCGCCACTCCTGCCTGAGCAAACCGAGCTTCTCCTCGATGTCCTGCTCGCCGGGCGTGGTCAGCCAGCCGTCGGCCGACCTGGCGATCCAGGCGAAGCTCCGCTGGTTCCCCGCGGCGCCGAGCAGGACCGGCGGCCGGGGCTGGGTAGCCGGCTTCGGCCATGCCCATGACGCGTCGAAACTCACGAACTCACCTACGTAGCTGGCTTCCTTCTGCGACCACAGGGCCTGCATGGCCTCCAGGTACTCGCGCAGCACGGTGCGCCGTCTCCCGGCGGGCACACCATGATCGGAAAGCTCATCGGTGTTCCAGCCGAATCCGACACCGAGCACCACCCGGCCGCCGGACAGGTGGTCAAGCGAGGCGATCGTCTTGGCCAGCGCGATGGGGTCATGCTCAGCGGGCAGGGCGACGGCGGTGCCCAGCCTGATCGTGGACGTGACCGCCGCGGCCATGCTGAGCGACACCCACGGATCGAGCGTTCGCAGGTAGCGGTCATCGGGCAGGTCCGCGCCGCCGGTGCGCGGGTGCGCGGCATCGCGCCGGACCGGGATATGCGTGTGTTCCGGCACATAGAAACCGTCGAACCCCGCGGCCTCGGCGGCGCGCGCCGCCTCGGCCGGACCGATGCCACGATCACTGGTGAACAGGACGACGCCATGACGCACGACGTTAACTGTAACGTGTTCTAGTATCGTCGCGTGGTCTGCTGCGCTGTGCAGAAACCCCGCTGGCGGTTCGCCGCACAGGCCCGTCATACTAGATAGGTGTTTGGCCGGGTACGCAAGATTTTCGACGGGGCCGGCTGGTTCCTGGCTCTGGGGGCGGCATGCTTCATATTCGCCCTGCTCGCGGTGGTGCTCGAGTTCCTGTCACCGAACGTCGTGGAGTGGACCGGTCAGCAGGTTACCGGCAGCGAGCAAGCAGGAATCGTCTACTACCAGTGGCACGGGCAGTCCTACACCATTGACGGCCCCGGCAACGGGTCGCAGAAGGCGATCACCGTGTACCTCGACCCGGGCAATCCCAGCCACGCCATGGTCAATGACGTCAGCGACCGGATAGAGGCCGGCTTGCTGGTCGCCTTTCCCGCCGCGCTGGGCTTGACCTTCCTCATCATCGGCGGCACCCGCAACTACCGCTGGTCGCGCCGGGCACGCGAAGACCCTTGGGAGCGCGCCCGCGGCCAGTGGTAACGCCGCAAGACAGCGGATGCCCGCCACGGCCGAGCGGGTTATCTTCGGGATGGACGCCGCCGCCTAACGCAGGAAGGCAAGACCGCCATGAGCGAGCACGCTGGTCCCGTCACCTTGATCAACGTCTTCGAGATTCCCGCCGAGCAGGTCGACGCATTCATCGAGGGCTGGACCAAGCGGGCCAGGATCATGAGCACGCAGCCGGGCTTCCGTGACGCCGCGCTGCACCGCGCCCTGTCCCCGGATGGCCGGTTCCAGCTCGTCAATGTCGGCCACTGGGACAGCGCGGAAGCATATACAGCCGCGCAGACGGACCCCGAGTTCCTGGCGGCCCGGGCCCGCGTGACGCAGGACGCCCCGCAAGTGGCGGCCCATCCCGAGCTGTACCGGGTCGTCGCCGGCTACGCCGGCCCGCCCGGTCCGCCCGCCGGCGCGTGACCGCGCATTCCCTCATCTAGCGCGGTCAAGCTGGCCAGCAGGTCTTCATGGCCGTTGGCCTGCACCCAGTGCCTGATCAAGAGCGGCAGGGGCCTGGGGAGCTGGACAGGCATCGTCGTGCAGACACCTGGTATCTCCAGGAGCATGTCGCGTAGCCTCTCGGGTGAGGTGCCCGGCTTGGGGATGCAGATAATCCGGCCGAAAGGGCTGCTTCGATCTGACGTTTTGTCCCGGAGGTCAGTAATGGGGAGGAAAGTAAGGTGATGTAGGCCGGGATGGTTGTCCGCCCATGGCTGGCTTTCCGCCCGGCTGATAATGATCCGGGCCGTTTCATCGGTGCTTATGTTGGGCGGGATGTTCTCGATGACGACCTCTTTCCGGTCGTCGCTGATGCTGACCTGGGCCTGGAGGCGCAATTCGGTCCGGCGGCCCGCGGCCAGGGCCGCGAGATTACCGCTGACCGCGCAGCCGGTCAGGAAATAAGGCAGACCGGCGAGGCTGGTCAGTTCCTTGTCCGTCACCTCGGGCCGTTGGATGACCTCGCGGACCGCCGCAATGATCGCGTCGGGGCGGAACGGCGGGCGGAGCCCCTCGCGGTAACTGTTTCCGTTGATCAAAGCGATCGGCACGGGAGCCATCTCGCCACGTTCGGCGGCGAGGGCTACCCGGCCCGCCCGCGAGATCCTGGCCTCGGTATACCGGAAATTCGCGGGAGGGTCGTCTCCCCGGCTGCCGAAATTGCCCTGGCCCTCCACCAGGCAGACCGGCATGGTCCACGGCCGGGCCAGGTCGATAAGCACCTGATACGCATAACCAGGCGCCAGGCCGGTACGCTCCTCCACGCGGGTCAGCGCCTTGGAGCAGTTGAGGAACCGGCTGGATTCCACCGCTTCGAGGATCGCGATCTCGACCACGCCAAGGCCAGTGCGTTCACTCATTCTGTTGCTCCTTTGTAATGGCGCCTGAGCTCCCAGGCGTCGACGCTAGCCGCGACCAGAACGGAAACGTCAGCCACTGGAAGGAACCCGGCTCCGCGCCGCAGCCGGCCCCAGTCCTGGCGGCCGCGCTTCATCAGGCAGTCGACTTTGCCGTAGGCCGTCATGACAGGCACTACTGAGCCGCCGGAGAGTATGTTCATAGACGGCACTGGCCTGGCGGCGATACCGGTGAGGGCTTCCCGGAGACGGTAGATATTGCCTTCGGTTGGCTCGATGACCACGTCAGCATCGCCGACGCTGACGATCTCATTGCGCAGCCAGAGCGCCGCGCTGCCGACGAGCAAGAACGATACGTCTTCCGCGGCGAGCACGGACGCGGCGAGCACGCCGGACGGGAATACTGGCAATGACGCTCACAACAGGTCAGGGTGCGCGAAGGAAGCAAGTATCACACGTCCAGCCGGGTGGCGGCCGCTGCGGCATCCAGTTGCCGGTTGACCTGCCGGGGGCGGGTAGGGGTTACCGGTACAGTTCCCGCACTCGGGTCCAGGCCGCCAGCCCGAGCACTACCACCGCGGCCAGTTCGATGGCAGCGGCTACCGCGAGACCGGCGCCAAGCGCGGTGAGGGTAGCCGGGGCGAGCCCGGCCACGATGGCGGTGACCAGGAACGATATGGCCAGCAGAGCCAGCCCGGCGAGCACGCTGGCCACCGGGCGGGTGCGCACGTAGCCGCGTTTCCTGGCGGCGACGAGTGATCCGGCCAGTATCGCCAGCCCCGCCGCCTCAAGAATGCCAGCCGCGATACCGGGTCCCCGGCTCCCGCCGGCCGACGTGAAGCCGTAGCCGATCGCCAGGACCAGCAGCCCGACCGCCGCGGCGAGCCACAGGTCGGCCTGCGGCTTCCGGCCGGCTGCATGAGACGCCTGTTCGGCCAGGGAGGTGCGTGCCGCCCGGCTGAGCACCAGCAACAGCCGCTGCCACGATCAGGGCGGCCGGCTTCAAAGACTTGATTATGTGCTCCATGGCGGTTTCCTCAGGAGGAAACTCCCCAAGCCGGTCATAACTCTACTCGCTGCCCTAGAAGGACGAACTGGAAACGCAGCACCGGATGACCTCGCGGCCT
>Ga0126381_100004171_pt1 | contig 15709 bp, 10 predicted proteins | sample PanSoiMetPlot_28_FD_96465 | JGI IMG/M metagenome (GOLD analysis project Ga0126381, IMG submission 96465) | Tropical forest soil microbial communities from Panama - MetaG Plot_28 | ecosystem: Environmental > Terrestrial > Soil > Tropical forest > Bulk soil | place: Panama | collected 2016-02-17 | reverse complement strand
GCGCGGAAAGAAAAGCTCGCGTTTAGTTCTGCATGGCCGGCAATTGGGGCGAGCCTGAACGCATGTGGGACGAATACGATTGGGAGCGTTTTCTTCAGCAACAGGATGGGAAGACCGAAAAATACATGCAGTTGCTGGAAACGTATCTTGATGATCCACGCCGCGACGAAATCATCGCGCGCGAAATGGGTTGGACCCAGTTGCTGGATGAAAAAGACTGGAGCGCGGAGGTGGACGCGCTTCTGGATGAAACCGCGACGGAAGATGAAGAATCCGAGGTCGACAATGCGGCTGTATCCGCTGAAACTTTTCAGGAGCACGATCTTTATCGCGCAGCCTTTGATCTCACGCTTTGGATTGATCAATTGTTCGATCAAAACGCTACGCTCCAGAACGAGCCCGCGGCGGTTAAGCTGGCCACACACGCGGCTCTGGCCAGCGCGAAACTGGCCGCAGCGTTGAGCGGTGATCATCTCGACGAAATCGGAATGACCATCGCGTATTTGAAACGAGCCTTGAAGGCGATCACGACTTCGATGAATGCGGCTGCGCAACTACGAAAGACTTCCGGACTGATCAGCCGGTCGGAGTATCTCGTTTTGCAGCAGCGGCTCTTTGAAGTCCGCGACGGCATCGTAGGTCTGATGGGTGAATATCGCGCTGAGTGGCGTCGGCGTTTCGGCCCAGACAACTTTCAGCGTTGAATGAAATAAGGGCGCGCTCCGTCCAATCATGCAAACGGAAGCGACTCTGGCGCAGTCCGATGTATCGGAATTGGACTTGGTGAAACGATGCCAGGCCGGTGACACCGAAGCGTTCGACGAGCTGGTCACTCGCTACCGGGCACGAGTATTCGGTATGATTTACAACATGGTCCACAGCGAACAGGACGCATGGGATCTGGCTCAGGAAAGCTTTCTCAAAGCATGGAAGTCGATCGGGCGCTTTCGCGGTCAGTCGTCCTTTTACACTTGGATTTACCGCATTGTCATGAATGTAACGATCGATTGGCTGCGCAAGAAGCAGGTCAAAGGTGGCGGCGCTGAGTTCGATGATGCGATTCAACTGAAAGAGATTGATCCGGCGTCCAAAACGGTTCCGAAATCGGAAGCACTACCGCATGAAGCAATGGAACGAGAAGAGATTCGCGCCCGGATCGAAAAGGCGATTGGGCAGCTCTCGCCCGAACACCGCGCCGTGATTTTAATGAAGGAAATCGACGAGATGCAGTATCACGAGATCGCAGAGGCGTTGGGATGTTCGATCGGCACAGTGATGTCCCGTCTGTTTTATGCACGCAAGAAATTGCAAAGCTTACTGAGAGACGTCTATGAAAACGTTTGAGGAGAAATGGACGGCGTGGCTGGACGACCAGCTTAGCGGCCGCGAACTATCGGAATTCGAGGCTTCGCTGCCTGACAAGACTGCCGCACAAGCCGAAAAAACCGAAGCAAGAAAACTCGGTGAGCTGTTGAAGCGTGAGTTGTCTGCGCAACCACTGAAGAACGAAGAATTCTTCAGTCATCAGCTCCATGAAAGAATTCTGCACGAAAGTGGCGGCGGGCGTCGGGAGCAGGCTCGCCGAAGTCCGACCCACGGTTGGTGGACAATCCCGCGTTTGCTGTCGGCGGCGACGGCTTCGCTCGCGGTGTTTCTAATTTGCACCGTTCTGGTTATCCGTCAGGAAAGGCCGGCAGAGGAATCGCAGTACCTCACCCAGATTCTCAATGCTCGCGTCGATCCGGTCGTTAGTCCGAATGCTACGGTCTCGATCTTCGAGGTGAAACAGGACCATGCAACCGTCCTTTGGACGGAAGGGCTGCAAAGCTTGCCGGCCGATTACGCAGCGAAATAACCGCTCATGCATCGCGCGCTGGCGTTCGTCATTTCTGTTCTTGTCCTAACGATGACCGTTGCCGAGGCGTCGCGAGGAGCGGAGACTGTTTGGAGCGGTCTTGTCATCGCGGACAACGTTTCGCAGCCACAACCGATTCCGTCGGAATTGACTCGGATTGAAGGATTGCTGAAGAAGTTTTTTGGCTACAACCAATTCCAGGTGATCGGGCAATCGCAAAAGGTCCTTAAGACCGGTCAGGAGGATTGGCTTGCCACGAGCAAATTCTTCGGGCTGCACGTTGACGCGCGTGGCGAAACGCAGGGCGGCTACGTTCTGAACCTGAAGCTCTACAAGGAAACGGAACTTTTGCTCGAAACCGATACCAAGTTGAGCAAGCGCAGTCCGCTGGTGATCAAAGGCCCGCAGGTGGGTGGGGGACAATTGCTGCTGGTATTAGTGGTTCAGTAGTGGTACGCCACTGGCGGACGGTTCGGTGAGCCGTCCCTAACAATCAGAAACGTTCTCTAATTCGAGACATGCGCGTACCACTTCTGGCACTTCTGGTTTTATTGTTGTTAAAGTCGTTAGTCGGAGCTGTGGAAAGACCGTTCAATTTCAATGACACGCCCGGAAAACTTCCGAAAGAAGTGGTTCCCACAGACTACGCAATCCGAATTGTTCCGAACCTGGACAACCTTACGTTCGCCGGAAGTGAAACGGTGAAGCTGAACGTACGGAGTCCGGTCCATAGATTGATATTAAACGGTCTCGAACTCACGATCGAAGCAGCCTCTCTCGATAGCAAAGAACTGCCGCTCTCGGCGATCAAGATCGAGAATGAGAAGGAACTGGTGACGCTTACGTTGCCGTCAGAGCTCGCGGCCGGCGATCACGCTCTCACGCTACGTTTCAGGGGCAAAATCAATCAGCAAGGGCAGGGGCTTTTCTACATGCGCTATCAGGAACAGGGCAGCGGTGCGCGCAAGCTTATGCTCGGAACGCAATTCGAAGCGACTGATGCGCGTCGATTCTTTCCCTCCTGGGATGAACCGGCTTTTCGCGCGCGTTTTCAATTAACCGCTGTAGTCCCTGAACATTGGGTCGCTGTCTCAAACATGCCGATCGAGAGCGAACAAAAAATCGCGGGCGGCAAAGAAGTGCGCTTCGCATCAACTCCGCCGATGTCCAGTTACCTGAATGTATTCGTCGCCGGCGAACTCGATGTTATTGAATCGCAAGTCGGCCCGACGCAGGTCCGCGTAATTGCGACGAAAGGCAACGCAGAACAGGGTCGTTACGCGCTCGAGGCCTCGGCGGAGATTTTGAAATACTACAACGATTATTTCGGCGTGCCGTATCCGCTGCCGAAGCTGGATCAAATTGCCATCCCAGGCGGCTTTGGTGGTGCGATGGAGAATTGGGGCGCCATTACCTACTACGAATCGGTGCTTCTCTTCGATCCCAAAAGTTCCTCCGCCGAGACCAAACAAAAAATCTACGAAGTATTGGCACATGAAATGGCGCACATGTGGTTCGGGGATCTTGTAACGATGGCGTGGTGGGACAATCTCTGGCTCAATGAAGGATTCGCTTCCTGGATGGGCAGCAAATGTACTGCCCATTTTAATCCGCAATGGGAAGTCTGGCTCGCGCGCGAATTACCCCGAGATCCGACGCGGCGAACCGGAATCGCGAAGGAAGCGGCGATGGAAGGCGATGCGCGATCCACTACGCATCCGATTCAGCAGCGTGTTGCAACGGAAGCCGAGGCCAACAGCGCGTTTGACGACATCACCTACAAAAAAGGCCAATCGTTCCTTCGGATGTTGGAGAGTTTTCTCGGAGAAGACGTTTTCCGCGATGGAATTCGGCGGTACATCGCTGCGCATAAATATTCGAACACAACCACTGCGGATCTGTGGAACGCGCTGTCGGATGCTTCGAACAAATCAGTAGGTGAAATTGCGGCCGGATGGACCGAGCAGCCGGGATTTCCTGTCGTGAACGTGAAGCGAGAAGCCGAAGGCAAAGTCCTGCTTACTCAGGAGCGTTTCACAGTGAATTTCAAGAATGCCCCGTTTCTGCTGTGGCAAATCCCGTTGACGTATTCGGTCGTTGGCGAAACACCGGCGACTTTGCTGATGACCGGTAAGATGGCGCGCCTGGAAAATGTTCCCGCGGAACACGCGCTTAAGGTGAACCTCAACGGCGCCGGAAATTATCGCGTCGAATATGATGTCCCGTCCTGGCAATTGTTGCTTCAGGCGCTCCCGAACTTAGGCGTTGAGGATCGCGTGAATCTTATGAGCGATGCTTGGGCGCTTGTGCAAGCCGGGCGCGCGCCGGCCTCACTCTATTTTGGATTGATTGAAAAGTGGCCTCCTTCCACCGATTTAGCCGAACGCGAACAGATCATCAACGTGCTGGACTTTGTGAACGGTTTATTGGTCGGCAGTTCTGAACGCGAGAGATTCCAACGCTATGCCCGATCGCTTTTGCGCCCGACATTCGAGGCGTTGGGTTGGAAGCCGAAACCAGACGAACCGCCGAACGCTGGAAGGCTGCGTGCGAGCCTGATCAATGCGCTCGGACAGTTGAATGATCCCGAAGTATCAGCTGGGTGCCGCGAGCGTTTCGAGAAATACCTCGCAAATCCGGCCTCGCTTCCACCGGATCTCCGCGCTCCAGTTCTGGCAGTGATCGGCCGCGATGCTGATCAGAAGACTTGGAACACACTGCACGAGCTCGGTCTAAAAACTACAAGCAGTGAGGACAAACAAAATTACTATAACGCACTCGCGTGCGCAGCAGATCCGAAACTGGTGAAAAAAACGCTTGCGATTGCGCTTACGGACGAGCTGCCAACGAGCCGAGCCATTTTCCTGGTCGCACGAGTCGCCCGCGACAGCGGTCATCCCGAAATCGCTTGGGAGTTCGCAAAAACGAATATGCAAGCGCTGCTTGCCAAGGTCGATGCGGCAGGTGCAAACCGCTATGCACCCAGTTTGTTCACGTTTTTCTCAGACGACTCGCGCGCTGACGAATTAAAAAACTACGCAAAAAAGAAGCTGCCCCAGTCAAGCGCACCTGAAGTGGCCAAAGCTGTCGATGAGATTGAGTTTCGCGCGGAATTCAGAAAGCGTCTTGCGACTCAACTCAACGCATGGATCGAAAAGAAAGAGCTGCAATGATCTGGTAGACGGCCCTGCGCGCCGTCCAAACAATGAAAACCGCCCGACTGCAAACCGGCCGCAGCCGGTGGATACAGCATTCGATTCCTACTCGCTAGTTTGTTGCGGCGCGATCCACAAGCGCATAGGAATCATCGAAGAATCGACGAAACCATGCTTCCGGAAAAACGCCTGTGCCACATTTTCGGGTCGATCGGTTAGCAGCGTGATTCGAAGAAAGTTCTTCTTCCTCGCGAAATCAATTGCGTGTTCGAGAAGCCTGTTGCCGTAACCCTGATTTTGATACTGCGTGTGCACAACCAAGTCTTCTAAAAGAATGACGAAACCGCCTTCCGCCGTGCTGATGGTGAAGAGCAAATTGATCATTCCCACGATCGCTCCATTGCGCCGCAGCACGAACACGCGACCACGGCTGGGTTGTTCGAAAATGAGCCGCAGTCCGCGCAGCTGTCTGTCTTTATCAGGACGGAAGTCGCCTTCCTGAGCAAACAATTCGCCGAGCATTTCCGACAACTCATCCAAGTCAGCTTCAGTCGCCGGTTCGATCACCAGATTTTCTTTTTCTGCCATTTCTCTGCGAGTCGTTATTCCAAAAATGCGCCCTGTTGGCAATGTTGTAAATCAGCGGCTCTTGTGCGATTGGGGATAAGGGCGGTCCGCATCATAATTGTTTCCGCCCGGGATCGTTGACAATGCTTCCCGTGTCCCTAGTGTAAGCGCTCTCAGATCGGAGCCGCAAGTTCACGGTTATGAAACGCACTTATCAGCCATCGAAACGAACGCGTAAACGCCAGCACGGTTTTCGCGCACGTATGCGAACCAAGGGAGGTCGCGCCACTCTTGCGCGCCGGCGCCAACGCGGTCGCAAACGCCTGCTCCCAAAGGGCGTTGACAGGCACTACGCTCGCCACACGCAGGCTTGATCTTCGAACTTCAAAATCGGTGACCGGTTATTCGTTTTTCGGGTCACCATCAGACTTCGTTGCAAGCACACAGCGAAATCCGTAAATCACGTCACGCTCGTTGCGATCAACTACATTTCGGTAAGAAGATTGCATTTCGAGACGATTACGCGTGGCCCAGGAACCGCCGCGCAGCACTCCCCAATCGCGACCAGTTGCACTGTTGTCGCCCTTGTAAGTGTCGAGACACCACTCCCAAACGTTGCCGCCAAGATCGAATAAGCCTATCGAATTGGACTTAAAGCTTCCGACGGGCAGCGTTGCGGTGCGGCGTTTTCCCGATATTCCTGCATAATTTCCTGCATCGTTTGGCGGAGGCCATTGTTTGCCCCACGGGAATTCGTTCCTAATCTTCCCGTCGCGCGCTTCCGGCGTCGGACCGCTTTCATTTACCAAACCAACGGCCGTGCTCCATTCGGCATCGGTCGGCAGTCGATAGGCTTCTCGATCGTCAATTAGATTTTCGTTTTGTTCTTTTTCGGTCAGCCATTTGCAAAATGCCACGGCGTCGAACCAGCTCACTTTGACAGCCGGATCAGTCGGTGTTTGATGGAAATCAGGCGGCTCGTATCGTCGGCCGGTCGCACGGCAAAACGCTTCGTAATCTTGGACGCGCGTTTCCCAGATTGAAATCTGAACGTCGCCAAGCGGCACGAACTTCATGCCTAACGAATTGGTAAATGGTTGCCCAGGCGCAGGACCGATACTTTTTTCCAAACGCGCTGCCAGAAATGTCTGCTGTTGCGGCTCGACTCTGCCAGTAACCGACCCAGGCCTGTAACCAGACAGGCGCAGGTCGTAGGTCACGTCGCCTGGCTTTACTTCCTCAATGACCAGCGGCGTCTGACCCAGGTCTTTCCCGCTCGCCATCACAGTCGCACCACCCGGTGCGCTGGTGATTTTCACGCTGCCATTTGCAAACACAAAATGCACCGCGTTTTCTCGTTGCGCGACAACGTCAACCTTTTGCCGTTCGTCAGGCCATCCGTCCAAATGCGCAGATAGTTCGTGCGAACGCGTGGGGAGATCCAGGCGGAGCGGCGTGTGTCCGCGCGATTGTCCATCGACGAAAATCTCGGCGCCGCTTGGGTCGCTGGTCAAGTTTGTGGCCGCCCTCACAAACGCGAAGGATTTATTCGCTGTGTCGCCCCGCTGCACGTCAACGTCGCCGTGCATTTCCCAGTCACCCTGGCGTGCGACGATCGAGTATTTGCCCGTTGGAAGATCAGCTACCGTTTGCGGCGTTACGCCTTCGCGCGAAACCTGACCGTCCTCGCTTCGCAATGAGAACTGGGCTCCAGGCGGGTTGGATTGGATTTCAAGAGCACCTTTGCTTCGTGCAAGTCGAAACAACGGCAGGTCTGGGAAATGTTTGCGTCTGAAGTCGACACTCGTTTCCAAAGGTTCGTACCCGGGGCTCATGATGCGCAGGTTGTATTTACGCGGTTCCAAGTCTGCGAATGTTGCCGGGCTTTTTTGCGCATGATCGCCTAAAACAACGAGGGCGCCGGCCGGCTCGGTCCGAATCGTCGTTTGCAGGTAAAGATCAGCGCCCGGTTGTGAATTTAACCAAAACGCGACTACCGCGACCAGAAGAACCACAAGTGATAACGTCGCTAATAGAAATTTTGAGCGCGCTTTTCGTGGGCGTTCACCTTGCTCCAGGGCAGCGAGGTCGCGATTCATTTCCGCGGCCGAGTGGTAACGCTTGTTCGGATCGTTGGCGCATGCTTTTACCAGCACGTCGTTGAGTTGCAGCAGACGTTCGCGATCCGGGCGCGTGCTTAGTTGCGAATCGACTTCCGGAAAATCGAGCCGGTCTTTTCCGGTGCAGGTTTCATAAAGAAGTTTGCCCAGACTGTAAATGTCAGCGCCCGGCGTGCCCGGTCCTTCCGGTGGGATGTAACCTTCCGTTCCAACAAACGATCGCTGTCCGCTGGCAGCTACCAATCCGATATCGGCGAGCTTCGGGATATTCTCGCTAAAAATGATGTTCGAAGGTTTGATGTCGCGATGGGTCAGCCCGCGCTTGTGTAAGGCTTCAAGAGCTTCGGTTAGCGAAATCCCGAGCCGTATCGATTCGTCGGCGGAAAGGCATTTGTGCCGTGCGAGATCGGTCTTCAAGGTGCGCGGTTCGTACGTGCTAATATCGATTTTGCGGCCGTCCAGATGATCGTCCGCCAACTCCATGCTGTAATAGAGATAATCGCTACTCCGCCCAACGTGCAGGATGTCGATAAAGCCCGCGTGCGCGCGAGAAATAGGCTCGAATGCTGACATCCCTTCGAATTCGCGGAGAAACGCGCGTTCACTTTCGAACGTGCTGCGGTAGACTATTTTCACCGCGCGGAGCGCACCGGTCACCGTGCGCGCCAGCCAAATCTCACCGTAAGCTCCGCGTCCGATCACGCGTAGCAATTCGTGGTCGGGAATGATTGGTACCTGAGCCGTAACCTGATCGGGAATGGCCGATTTTACACAAGCGACCGATGCTAAGCAATTCCGGGGCAGCGTACGCGCCTCGCGTGCACAGCCTCAGAGGAACTCGCCGACTACTGGCCCCTCTTTTCGAGTGCTCGAATTTCTTTTTTTAACAGCGCGCTGACGCGATGTCGTGCAAGATAGACTTGGCCGATATTGACTCCTAATCGCGCGGCAACTTTCTGTGCCGGCCATTCTTTGCGCACGTAACAATCAAAAATCTGAAACTGCTTGGGCTCGATTTGCTTCTTTACCCGTGCAATCGCCGCCTCAAATAAATTCTCCTTCCACTCGGTTTCCCAGACGGCATCCAATTCAATTCGGCGCGAATCGGGGACACGCTCGATCGTTGCCGTCGCTCGGTTGTCCGACAAGCGAGCACGGTTTGCGTTGCCCGGTTCGCGTTTGCGAAACTGATCAGCGATTCGCCAGCGGGTGATCTGCAATAGCCAGCCCTTGAACGAACCAATTGCTGGATCGTATTTCAACTTGTCGATGCTCTTCGCAACCGTAATTACGGTTTCCTGCACGACCTCCTGTGCTTCAGCATCTGTGAGACCGGATTTGCGCGCCGCTGAATAGATCAACTTGGAATATGTGTCGAAAAACTCCTGCCAGCGCAATTGATCGCCCCAGTCGGCCAAGCGCTCGACTAAGCTGCGTCGCGTCGCGACCAAGCCGGGCTGCTTCATAGGGACACGGTAGAGACGCCACGCCGCGGCGTCCAGACAGCGCAACCAGCTGCACGCAAATTTTCTGAAAGATTTTGGCGCGGCGCCCGAATTCCCCTCATGAACATTCCAGAGCTTCTCTCGAGACTGAACAATTCAATCTCACGCTTTGCTCTTGCATTACGGCGGTTTGCTGAGCTGATTTTTGGAAACATCTCATGGCGACCACCGGGCTGGCTTAGCCGAAGCGTCACCGCGACCAATCGCTTCGGGCGCGCTCATCCGCGGCTAATCGCATCGGGGATGCTCGCGATTCTTCTGGTTTCGTGCGCCGGAGTGTGGACCTGGAAGTGGTATTCGCATCTGCCCAAACCGAAAAGGGTTTCGGCCAAAATCGTCCCGATTGAAGTCACCAAGCTGGAGAAAGAATTGAAGTTCCCGCGGCTGGTTGTTCGTTTCAGCGAATCGGCTGCGCGCCTGGAGGACTTAAAAGAACCGTCTGTGCAAGGCGTGCGACTCGAGCCGCAGTTGAATGGCGCATGGCACTGGGCTCAGGCCGATATTCTCGTGTTCGAACCGACAGAAGATTGGCCAGCAGATCAGAAATTCAGAGTCATCTTCGACAAGAATTTCTTCCCGCGCCACGTCTTGATGGAGCGGTTCGTCTATGAAACGCGCACACCGCCGTTTTCGGTTTCCATTAAAGAACTGCAAATTTACCAGGATCCGACAAACGCAACGCGGCGAGACATCAGTGCGACCTTGGAGTTAACGCACGCGGTCGATCCCGGCGAATTGGAGCGACACGTCCAGCTCACGATGGTGGGCGGTTCAAACATTTTTCCGCCTAACGACCCGGCGCCGCATTTCACCACGGACTACGGCTTACATCGTCGCATCGCATACATCCATAGCTCACAAATCGTGCTGCCGGAGCACGAGGATTTTCTCAATTTAACGGTAACGAAAGGTCTTCGCACTGTTCAAGGCGGCGCGCAGACAAAAGATGCAATCGAGCAGAAACTCCGGATCCCGTCGGTCGCGTCGATGTTTCAGATCGATTCGATCCAAACCATTGTCGCGCGCAACCAGAACGGTGAGCCCGAGCAATTGATCGTGCTTACCACGACCGCTGACATCAGCACCCGCGAATTGTCGAAAGCGCTCCAGATCCGGTTGCTCCCCAAACGCAAAGCTTCCGACGCCGAAAAGGCCGCCGAAGTCGAAACGGAGGGAGACGTCGATCAAGGCTCTGATGAATCCGCCGCTTCGAACTCAGAAACCGATTCCGATGATGATTCAGTTGGATCGCAAATAAAAGAAACCGAGCTTTGGAAAAGTGCGACCGATGTTCCCGATGATGTTCTCGATGCCGCGCATCGAGTGGCATTCACGCCGATGGAATCCCAGAAGCCTCTTGATCGGCAGCACGCCTTTCGAGTGCGCGTTGAAAGCGATGGCGAGCTTTACGTCCGCGTAAACAAGGGCGTGCAGGCGTTTGGTGGTTTTCCGCTAAGCGAAGATTACAATGCCGTGGTCGCCGTCCCGCCATTGCCGCGCGAGGTCCAGATCGAAGGACAGGGCGGGCTGCTTGCGCTCAGTGGCGAACGAAAGCTGTCGATCCGCTCCCGCGGACTCAACGCAATCGAATACGAGATTGCGCGTGTCGCCACGACGCAGATCAATCATCTGGTCAGCCAAACTGAAGGAAAATTCGAGCATCCGCATTTCCGCGACTCCGATCTCTTCGACGAGGAAAACATTTCCCGCATAGCGCTCGAGCAACAGGGCATCGCGCTCGAAAACAAATGGAAAGCTAACTATTCCGCGTTCGACTTTTCCGAGCACCTGCGCAAGCCGGCAGACGGCGGCAGCGAGCGCGGTCTCTTTTTCGTGACTGCACGGGGTTGGGATTCAGAGAAGAAGAAAGCGATTAAAGCGGTGAGCGACTCACGTTTCATTCTTGTGACCGACACCGGGATTCTGACGAAGAAAAACGCTGACGGCAGCCATGACATTTTTCTCATGTCAATCAAAGAAGGGACGCCGCTGCCTAATGTGATCGTCGAGCTTTTGGGCAAAAACGGGATCGCTATTCAAAGGGCTACGACCGACTTAAACGGCCATTGCGTCTTCGGATCGGTCGCGAAATCAACGAGGGAGAAGACGCCCGTCGCATTGGTGGCCCGAAACGGGGATGACGTCTCCTTCATTCCGTACAATCGCGAAGATCGACAGCTGAACTTTTCGCGGTTCGACATCGACGGCGCTGACAGCGTTCTACCCGAAAACCTGGATGCGTTCGTGTTTACCGAACGGGGTGTTTACCGGCCCGGCGACGACGTTCACATCGGCATCGTCGTGAAGCAGCGCAACTGGAACGGCAGGCTCGGTGGACTTCCGATTGAAACCGAAGTGTTAGACGCGCGCGATCATCCGGTTCAAACCAGGAAAATCAATTTGCCCGGTAGCGGGTTCACGGAGCTGACTTATCAAACGGCAAATGAATCGCCGACTGGCCTCTACATTTTCAACGTTTACCTCGTTAAGAACAGCAAGCGTTCCACATTGCTTGGTTCGACCACGGCGAATGTGAAGGAATTTTTGCCGGATCGAATGAAGATCGAGACTCGGCTCTCGCAAAATGCACCACGCGGCTGGATCCAGCCAAAGGACATGCGTGCCGCGGTCATACTCGCCAATCTTTATGGAACACCGGCGACGGATCGCAAAGTAACCGCGCGCCTGGAACTGGCACCGAGCGCATTCTCTTTTTCAGAATTTCCAAACTACGTCTTTTTCGATCCCTTGTTCGACGAGAAAAAAGAACGGCACGAACAAACAGTCGAGCTTGGTGAGAACAAGACCGACGATGGCGGCAAAACGGAATTTGATCTGCAGCTCGAGCGTTTTGCCGACGCTACTTACTCGATGCGTTTCATCGCGGAAGGGTTCGAGGCAGAGGGTGGCCGCAGTGTCACCGGCACAGTGGACGCGCTCGTTTCAGCTCTCCCGTATGTGATTGGCTGCAAACCCGACGGCGACTTGCGTTACATCGAGATGGACAAACCGCGCACGGTCGATCTCGTCGCCGTCGATCCTCAACTCAACCGCATCGCGCTTGCAAACGTGACTGCCAACGTGATCGCGCAGGAACATGTATCAGTTCTTACGAAGCAGGAGAACGGGAACTTTGCTTACGAGTCGGTCTTGAAAGAGCGCGTCGCGAAATCGGAAAAGATTTCGGTTTCTGCAAACGGTCTTCACTACACACTTCCCACGGACGAGCCAGGCAATTACGTTTTTGAGCTCCGCGACGATCAGGATCGGCGTCTCGCCAAGCTGCAATTCTGTGTGATTGGTCGCGGCGCTGTCTCGCGCTCACTCGAGAAGAATGCCGAGTTGCAAGTGAAGCTCGATCACGCGCAGTACAACAGCGGCGACGAAATCGCAGTAAGCATCACCGCTCCTTATGCTGGTAGCGGATTAATTACAATCGAGCGTGACCGCGTTTATACGCAGCAATGGTTCCGGACGGATTCAGCCAGCAGCGTTCAGCACATTCGCGTTCCGGAGGATTTCGAAGGCAGTGGTTACGTCAACGTCGCGTTTGTCCGCGCGCTCGATTCGAAAGAAATCTTCGTGAGCCCACTGAGCTACGGTGTCGTGCCATTTACCGCGAACAAAGAGAAGCGCCGGCTCAACGTTGAAATCAATGCATCGGCGAAGGCCAAACCCGGCGAACCATTGCACATTAGTTACAAGGCAGATCGGCCCAGCAAGATCGTTATCTTCGCCGTTGACGAAGGAATTCTTCAAGTCACCGATTACAAAACGCCGGACCCACTAGGCTTTTACTTCCGCAAATGTATGCTGCGCGTCGAAACAGCGCAGATTGTGGATCTGATCATTCCAGAATTTTCGCTGCTGCGCTCAGTCTCGGCGTTCGGCGGTGGCGGCGACATCCAGCGCTTGAATCCTTTCAAGCGCGTCACAGAAAAGCCAGTCGTCTTTTGGTCGGGCATCGTCGACGCCGACAGCACCAAACGAGAGGTGGTTTACGACGTCCCGGATTATTTCGATGGCACGTTGAAGATCATGGCCGTCGCGATTGCAGATGATTCTGTGACTTCCGCCGAGCGCGAGACGCTGGTTCGCGGGTCTTTTGTAATTACACCCAGCGTGCCGGTACTCGCTGCGCCTGGAGACGAATTCGAAACAGGAGTGACTGTGGCCAATAACGTGGAGGGTTCAGGTCCGAACGCCGAGATCGAACTGCGCGCGCAAACCAACGAGCGATTAACGATCGCAACCGGCGCGTCGCAGACGTTGCATATTGCTGAAGGCCGGGAGCAAACTGCGATCTTCAAGTTCCGCGCGACAGACAAACTCGGCTCAGGAGAAATCACGTTCATGGCGCGCGCAAACGGACAGCAAACAAAGCGCCGCTCTACACTGAGCGTGCGCCCGCCGGTTCCGTACATGACTGACGTCCGCAGCGGCAGCTTTAAAGATAGGATAGAAATCCCCGTGACTCGCGAGTTGCACCCGGAATTTCGTAAACTTGATGCCACGGTTTCAGAGCTGCCACTTGGTCTCGCGCACGGGCTGGATGCATACCTGAAAGATTTTCCGTTCGGCTGCAGTGAACAAGTTACCAGCGGCGCATTTTGTCGATTGATGCTGGCGAGTGAAGCCGACTTCGGTCTGAGCCGCGGTGAGATCAACAAGCAACTCGAACACACATTTGGCGTCGTCGCGCGTCGTCAAAATGATCAGGGCGGTTTCGGTTACTGGGTACCGGAGACGGGCGATTCAATCAGCTTCGTCTCGGCCTATGTAATGGATTTCTTGAGTGAATCGAAGGCGGCGGGATTCGTACCGCCGCCGGAAATGTTTGCGAGCGGCTTGCGAAACTTGCAAAAAATGGTGACTCGCGAGCCGACAGACTTCGCGGAAGCGCGCACGGTTGCTTACGGAATCTACATTCTCACACGGGAAGGTGTCATCACAACAAACTACATTTTAAACCTGCGCGACTGGCTGGAAAAACATGAACACGACCGATGGCAGAAAGATATCGCAGGCGTCTATCTCGCCGGCGCATTGCATCTGCTTCATAAAGACGCTGAGGCCGAGCGTTTGATCGACAGCTACAAGATGGATAATCGCGACACCATTGAGCGCGACGATTTCTGTCAGCCGCTCGGAATGAACTCGCAATACATCGCCGTGATTGCTCGCGAGTTTCCCGCGCGCCTGCGCAAGGTCTCAGCCGAGCAATTCCAAAACATCCTCAATCCAATTGGTCGCGGCGATTTCAACACGCTCTCCTCTGCCTATGCAGTGCGCGCTTTGAAGGCGTACTCGCATGCAGCAGCGGTAAATCCCCCAGAGCTAACAATCGTCGAGATGCGCAAGGATAAGAATGAAGCGCGCTTGGCGAGCGGAACGAAGCCGCTTCTGCGCTCAGAGTTTTCAGGAAACGCGAGCGCATTGCGCTTCGTGAGCAGTCGAAAGCTGAGCGGTCCCGGTGCGTTTTTCCAAGTCGTTGAAGCAGGCTTCGACGGTCACGCGCCAACTGAGTCGCTTACGAATGGCTTGGAGGTTTACCGAGAATTTCTCGGCAAAAATAACGAAGTCATCACGAGTACTCACGTTGGCGAGCCGATCCACGTGCGACTGCACGTTCGCAGTTTGCGGAGGGAACCGATTACCAACGTAGCGATTATCGATCTTTTGCCAGGTGGATTTGAAGTTATCGATTCCTCGGCACGCACCGGAGCATCTCCAATGAATGGCGTCGATTACGTCGATGTCCGCGAAGATCGTGCGGTTTTCTTCGTCACCGCGCCAACGAACGCGCTGGAAATCGATTACCAAATCAAATCGTGCAACCGCGGCCAGTTCATCATCCCGCCCGTGTTCGCACAGTCCATGTACGACCGCAACGTCAAAGGCCGCGGCGTCGGCGGAAAAATCGCTGTCACTGAATAGCCGGGCGCTAAAAAAAAGTGAAAACGCGTGTCATTTCGAACGAAGTGCGGGAACTCTCGAAAAAACGTGGACTGTGCAAGCTACGTCGAGTGATCCGCGCTCCTTCGTTTAGATCCCTCACGGCGCTCGGGATGACCGCATGGTTTGCCTGGTTGCTATTGCCAAAACCGCCTCTGCTTGATGGGATTTCGTTTTCCCAATGCGTACGTGACCGCAACGGCAAATTGCTCCGCGTCACTATTAGTGACGACCAAAAATTTCGGATTTGGACGCCGTTGGAAGAAGTCTCGCCTGACGTGATCGATGCAACTTTGCGCTACGAGGACAAATATTACGCGCATCATCCGGGAATAAATCCGATCGCACTCGCGCGCGCAGCGGCGGATCTCCTGCGTTCTCACCGAGTGACCTCAGGCGGCTCGACGATCACGATGCAATTAGCTCGACTTCGGTTTCACCTTCGAACCCGAACAATTTCCGGAAAGTTCGACCAAATCGTTCGGGCACTCGAGTTGGAACGGCATTATTCAAAGAAGCAGATCCTCGAAGCCTATCTGAATCTGGCGCCGT
>Ga0126381_100004170_pt1 | contig 15710 bp, 12 predicted proteins | sample PanSoiMetPlot_28_FD_96465 | JGI IMG/M metagenome (GOLD analysis project Ga0126381, IMG submission 96465) | Tropical forest soil microbial communities from Panama - MetaG Plot_28 | ecosystem: Environmental > Terrestrial > Soil > Tropical forest > Bulk soil | place: Panama | collected 2016-02-17 | reverse complement strand
TAATTGTCGACGCACAGCACATCGTCGCCCGCCGCCACCAGCCGCTCGCACAGATGCGAGCCCAAAAACCCGGCGCCGCCGGTGACGAGTACGCGCTTTCGGACTGAACTCATCGGAAATCCCTTGCGAAGATTGAGAAAAATCCATCGTCTAACCAATGCAGCCCAGAACGCTCGTTGCGTTGTCTTATTCCGGTAGACACCGATGCGGCAGCCCGTCGCAGCCGGGCGAAAGCAACGCTAGGAAGAAGCGTAGGTCATGCTACGTTAGGTCTTGATCGAGACTTTGCCGAGTCAGCAAAAGGAATGCCGAAATCCGTTTTGGTTACGGGTGGGGCCGGATACATTGGAAGCCACGCCTGCAAGGCGTTGGCGCGGGCCGGATATCGACCTGTCGTCTTTGACAATATTTCACGCGGGCATCGGGAGGCGGTGCGCTGGGGGCCGCTCGTCGACGGTGACATTGCCGACCGGAGCCGATTGGCCGCTGCACTGGATGAACATCAAATCTCCGCGGTGATGCACTTCGCAGCCTATGCCTATGTCGGCGAATCGGTGAGCGATCCGGCCAAGTATTACCGAAACAACCTTGGAGGCACCCTCTCACTGCTCGAGGCGATGCGCGAGGCGGCGGTCGACAAGCTCGTCTTCTCTTCGACTTGCGCCACCTATGGCACTCCGGACGGCATCCCGATCCGCGAGACCGCGCCGCAGCTTCCGGTCAACCCCTATGGCGAGACCAAGCTCGCGATCGAGCGGGCCCTCCACTGGTATGGGCGGGCCTACGGCTTGCGCTCCGTGTCGCTGCGTTATTTCAACGCCGCCGGAGCCGATCCCGATGGTGAGATTGGCGAATTGCACGCGCCGGAGACGCACCTCGTCCCGCTCGTCTTGCAAACGGCCCTTGGCGAGCGGTCGCACATCGAGGTTTACGGAACCGATTATCCGACCTCGGACGGGACCGCGATCCGCGATTACATCCACGTCCAGGATTTGGCCGAAGGCCATTTGCGCGCGCTCGAATATTTGCTGACCGGCGGCGAAACCGCCGCGGTGAACCTCGGCACGGGCACCGGCCATTCCGTGCGAGAGGTGGTTCGGGTCGCCGAGGCTATCAGTGGGCGGGGCATCTCTTGTCGCGATGCCCCGCGGCGGGCTGGCGACCCGCCTGTGTTGGTCGCCGATCCCAGCCTCGCGGCCGAGCTCCTTGGCTGGCGCGCCGTTGTGTCCGACCTCGAAACGATCGTCCGCACCGCTCTGGAGTGGCATGCGCGGCAAGCTGGCCGCAACGACCGCCCCGATCCTTGAGGCGAAACGGCTCCGGGTTCTGGTCACGCCGGCGCCGGCAAACTCGGGTGTATGGAATAAACAAAATGGTCGCGCGTTGTGCGACGACTGCCGCGGTCGTGGGGGCGCCCGCGCAGGCGCACCCGGAGCTCCGACATGACCTTGGTCGAGACCCAAGAGGTTGAAACGCGGCTGCCGCCGGCGGTGAAGCGACCGTCCGGTCCCGTCCGGGTGCAAGGCAAGTTCTTCTTTGCCGGAGAGAATAAGCACTTCATCAAAGGCGTAACCTATGGACCTTTCCCCGAGGGCAGCCACGGCGCGCAGTTCCCCGAATATGCTGTGGTCGAGGCGGATTTCGCGTTGATGGCGGAAGCGGGCATCAACACCGTTCGGGTCTTCACGGTTCCGCCGATCTGGCTGCTCGACGTTGCCGAGCAGGCCGGCTTGAAGCTCCTGGTCGGTCTTCCCTGGTCACAGCACGTCGCTTTTCTCGACAGCGCAGCAACCCAAGATCAGATCAGGGAGATGGTCGTCGCCGGGGTGCGCCAGTGCGATCGTCACCCGGCCATTTTTGCCTATCTGATCGGCAACGAGATCCCGCCCGACATCATTCGCTGGCACGGTGCCGAGCCGGTGCGCCGCTTTTTGAGGAGGCTCGCCGCGTGCGTAAAGGCCGAGCACCCCGCCGCGCTCATCAGCTATGCCAATTATCCGTCGACCGAATATCTGACCGTCGATTTCACCGACTTCGTCTGCTTCAACGTCTATCTCCACGACGAGCCCGCGTTCCGCCGATACATCGCGAGGCTGCACAATGTCGCGGTCGACCAGCCGCTGGTCGTGACGGAATTCGGTGTCGACTCGTTTGGCGAGGGAGAGGAGGGGCAGCGCCGGATCCTATCATGGCAGGTCCACACTGCGTTCGAGGCGGGCGCCGCAGGAACCTTCGTCTTCGCCTGGACGGATGAGTGGTTCACCGGTGGTCATCTCATCGAAAATTGGGCCTTTGGTCTTGTCGATCGAGACCGCCGACCCAAGCCCTCGCTCGGCGAGGTTGTATGCCAATACAACGGTGTTTTGCCGCCGCGCTTGCCGTATTACCCGCGGGTCTCGGTTGTGGTCTGCGCCTACGATGCCGAACGCACGATGGATCGGTGCCTCGCCTCGCTCGCGGTGCTCAACTATCCCGATTACGAGGTCATCGTCGTCAATGACGGCTCGCGCGACCGAACACGCGAAATTGCCGAAAGCTACGAGTACTGCCGGATCATCAACCAGCCCAATAAAGGGTTGAGCGCTGCTCGCAATGCCGGCGCCGAAGCTGCGACTGGCGAGATCATTGCTTATACCGACAGTGACTGTGTCGCGGATCCGGATTGGCTGACTTATCTCATCGCCAAGATGGAGGCGAGCGACCTGGCAGCGTGCGGTGGGCCCAATTTCCCGCCGTCCGAGAACAATCTCGTCCCTGCCGCGGTTGCGGTTGCGCCCGGTGGGCCGACCCATGTGCTGATCAGCGACGAGATCGCCGAACACATTGCCGGCTGCAATATGGCGTTCCGGCGGGATGTGCTGCTGCAGCTCGGGGGGTTTGATCCGATCTATCGGGCGGCCGGAGATGATGTCGACATCTGCTGGCGCTTTCAGGATGCCGGCTACACGATCGGCTTCAGCCCGGCAGCCGTGGTCTGGCATTTCCGGCGCAACACAGTGGCGGCTTATTGCGCTCAGCAGCGAGGGTATGGCAAGGCCGAGGCCCTTGTCTATTCGAAGCACCCATTTCGCTTCAACCTGTTCGGTCAAGCAAAATGGCTCGGGCGCATCTATGGCGACCTCTCGACTTCTCTGCTGCTGTCGAGACGGCCCGTCATATATTCCGGCGCCTTTGGCCGCGGCCTGTTTCAGACGCTGTACGAACCGCCTTCGTCTCTGACGGCTTTCTTGCCGCTGAGCTTCGAGTGGAGCGCTGCCGCCCTGCCGCTCGCAATGACCGGGATCATCGTCGGCGGGTGGCTATGGTTATTGACTGTCCCCCTCGTCGTCACTTGGGTGATGTGCATCAACGGCGCGCGGAAGGCGCCTATCGATGAGAGGTTCAACGGTGTCAAAGCGCGGGCGCTCGTAGCGTTGCTGATTTACCTCGGCCCCCTGCTGCGCGGCTGGGAACGGCTCAAATGGCGCCTCAAGGAGATGCGGACGCAAGAGCATATCGGCTTAGTCGAGACCGAGCAGCGGGTGCGCATCAGCTGGAGGGCGCGTGCGCTCCATCTCGCCTATTGGAGTGAGGCGGGTGTCGAGAAGGAAGCGCTGATTGGCGGCTTGATGCGCTTCCTCGTACCGCAAAAATATTTCGTCGTTCCGGATACGGGCTGGAGCAGTTGGGATCTCAAGATCGCGCGTGGGCTGTGTAGCCGAGCGCTGGTCGTGGTTTGTACCGAAAACCACGGGGGGCCCAAGCGGCTTTTACGAGTGCGCTGTGCCATGCGGTTTTCTCGTTTCTCCCTTTTTGCGATGCGCGGCACTGCCGTCTTGACCGCGTTTGCCCTGATCCTCGGCTGGCCATTGACGGCAGCGGTAATCGGCGCGGCTGGCCTGCTCAATTCAGCCGTGATGAGCTGCCAGCTCGTGCGCTTTGGCAGGTTGATGCACCGGATTATCGAAGCTGTCGCCAAACAAGCATGCCTGATACCGGTCGAGCCGGTAGAGCGATCACCCATGCCAGTGCGCGCGCCAAGCCCGGTTTGATTGAACTGGGACAGAGCGCGGGCTCCGGAGCACCGGCGTCCCGTTCGCCACCACCGATGTGGAAGAAGCTCTTACCCTATCTGAAGCCGTATCACTGGCTGATTACCTGGGCGCTATTGCAGGTTTTCCTGATTGCGGGTTTCGAGCTGCTGAAACCGTGGCCGCTGCAAGTGGTCATCGACAACGTGCTCGGTGGCAAGCCATTTCCGATCGCGGCATTGTCGGCTTTATCGCCAGCCCTGATCCTGATCGGCGCCTGCATTACGGTCATCGTCGTCCATTTTGGCGCGGGTGCACTGACCTTGCTGCACAACTACACGACGATTCGTGTCGGCCAGAACATGGTGAACGACCTGCGCGGCGCGCTTTATGCCCATCTCCAGCGGTTGTCGCTGGCCTTTCACGGCCGGCAGCGAGTAGGCGATCTCCTCTACCGAATCACGGCCGACAGCTTTGCCGTCCAGACCATGATAATGAACGGCGCTCTGCCGATCCTCTCCGCCGCAGTGTTGCTCGGCGGGATGCTTGTCGTGCTCCTTCCGCTCGATCCAGGCCTGACTTTACTGGCGCTGACGGTCGTCCCAGTACTTTTCGTGCTGATCTCGGTGTTCAATAGAAAGATCGTCGGTGTCGCCGCCGAGGTGCGCACCACCGAAAGCCGCGTCTATTCCCTTGTCCAATGGGCAATGTCGTCGATCAAGGTGGTCCAGGCCTTTACCAAGGAAGAAGAGGAGCATCGCCGCTTTATGGGCGCAAGCCGGGAGAGCCTGCGCGCGACTTTGCGGCTCTACAGCTGGCAGACGTTTTATTCGGGGACGGTCAATGTCGTGATCGCCGGCGGCACTGCGCTCGTCGTCTATGCCGGCGCCCGCGCGGTGATGTCGGGGACGCTGTCGGTCGGCCAGTTGATTGTCTTTGTCTCCTACCTCGCTCAACTCTATGCGCCCATTAACCAAATCACGCAAAGTTGGGGGCTGATTGCCGGGGCGCGAGTAGGGGCGCGCCGGGTGTTCGAGATACTCGACACCGAGGCGGATCTCAAAGAGGGGAGCCGAAGCTTCCCGCCGGAAGGAGCGCGAGGCGAGGTGACATGGCGCGACGTCAGCTTTTGCTACCGTGCTGGAATACCGGTCTTGACCGGGATCGATCTTCGGGTCCCTGCCGGCGCCAAAATCGCCGTGATCGGCCCGACGGGCGCGGGAAAATCGACCCTTCTTGGCTTGCTGCCGCGGTTTTTCGACCCGACGGCCGGGACGGTGGAAATCGACGGCGTCGATCTGCACGAATACCAACTGAGGTCGTTGCGCAACCAGATCGCGATGGTCTTGCAGCCGCCGTTGATTTTCCCGCTCTCCGTGCGTGACAACATTGCCTACGGTCGGCCTGGAGCAGCCGATGCCGAGATTGAGGAAGCGGCGCGGCTGGCCCGGCTACACGATCTGATCACTTCGCTCCCCGAAAGGTACGACACGGTCATAGGCGAAGCCGGCTACTCGCTTTCTGAGGGTGAGAAGCAGCGGGTCACGATCGCCCGCGCGCTGCTGCGTGATGCCCCGATCCTGATTTTGGACGAACCAACCTCCGCCCTCGATGTCGCGACCGAGGCTCTGGTCATGGCTGGGATCGAGCAACTGATGGCGGGGCGTACCACCTTCATCATCGCCCACCGGCTGTCGACCGTACAGCGCTGCGATCGGATCGTCGCGCTGCGCGACGGCATTCTCACCGAGCAGGGCACGTTACCGGAGTTGCTGCGTCGAGACGGATTGTTCGCCGAGTATTACCGAGCCCAATTCGCGCCCCAGCAGGCTCGCGAGGCTAAAGCCTCCGTGAGCAAATGACCCCGTTGCCGTTCGCGTAAAAAGCATATACTACCGTACTAACTCTCCTATTAAGCAAAATCCGCATATATGATAACTAATATTATCAAATCTTTGATATTAATCCTATGTTTGTATCCATATGTAACATCAAGGCTCGATTCGCTTTGTTTCTCCCGGTTCATAGGGCTGTGTGTCGGTTGGACATCCGTCATTCGGCCTAAGAGGGCAAAATTAACGATTGATTGTTGCGATATCCTGATCGACTGTCTACGGTACTTGCGCCAATAGCACGCTTTAATCTGATTTAGCCGTAACCTGGTCCGGGGTTCACCAACGGACATCCACGGTTCGGCGATGTGTGGGGGACGGGGAAATGGTCGCCGAATCTTCGGGCCGGGGAAGCACGTTCTTCCCGGAAATTCGAATTGATTTGCGGACGCGAAATCGATCGTCGCAGATCCTATTAGCGCCAATCGTTCAGATTGCAGCAGCCTCGGCGGTCATCATCGGCACCGCTGCTCTTTTCTATCTCGGCATCGGCTGGATCCGCTCTGCCCGCACCGTGGCTGATCAGGAAGCAGCTGTGGTGCGGACAGAAACCGCAAACCTCGATCTGCAGGACGAAATAGCGTCCTTACGGGACAAGCTCGCTGTTGCGTTGCGAGTCCGCGAGCAGGCGGAGACGCAGTTATCGGCTTTCGCCCAAGCCGATGCGCTGCGCGGCAACATCTCAAGCGGCCAGGTTCACCCGCCGACGGCAGGTTCCGAGGAAACCGCCGGCAAAATCGCGCAGCTGATGCAAGCTCTCGACCAGTCCCGGCGCGAGCTTCATCAGACCGAGGCTCAGCGTGCCACGCTAGCGTCGCGCCTTAGCAAGATGGAAGCCGACCAGTCCGAAACAACAGCGCGCCAGCAGCGGGCCGCCTGTGACGCCGTCACAAGGAAACTGCAGCAGGCGATCGTCGACCGGGACCGGGCGATCGGTGAGAGAGATCGCCTGAAGGCGCGAATCGCCGAGCTGGAGCCGAAACATTCCGAACGCGAATTTTTACGCCCGGAAAAGTGGGTCGGCGCGTATCACTTGGCTGGGCTGATTTTAGGCGAAGTCGCTCAACCCGAAGCCCATATTTCCCGTCCGGAAGTGCTGATAACGGATGCGCCACCAGAGCCGCGCCAGGATTCCGGCACCGTTGCCGAGCTCGGTCGCCGGGCCGTTAACGAGTTTGCGCGCGTACTCGCCTCGACGGGGCTCAATGTGGCGCGGCTGTTTCCGCAGCTCGACTTTGGTCGCGGGGAAGGCGGCCCTTTTGTCCCGCCGCCGAGAGCCGATCAACCGGACGCAATCAGCCCCGACAAACTGGAGGCGCTGCGCAGCCTGATCAAATCGTTGCCGCTGTCGACGCCGCTCGATCAATACCAACTCGAGAGCCGGTTCGGGCCGCGTCGTGATCCGTTCAATCACAGGCTGTCGTTTCATACCGGGATCGATCTGTCGGCGTCCTACATGTCACCGGTATATGCGACGGCGCCAGGGGTGGTGACCTATGCCGGTTACCGAGCCGATTATGGCAAGGTTGTCGAAATCAGCCACGGCAATGGGATCGCCACCGTATACGGCCATCTGCACCGCTACATCGTGTCGGTGGGCCAACCCGTTGCTGATCACGAGCAGATCGGGTTCCTCGGCAGTACGGGACGAAGCTCCGGCCCGCATGTGCATTACGAAATTCTCGTCAATGACGAGCCGCAGGATCCGGAGAAATTTCTTGGCCTCGCCCGCGTGATCCCCGCCGCCGGCAGGTAGCACCGCACAGAGGGGATCAGCGCGCCAAATCGCTCGCCAGAGAGAAAGCCGATTCGCGCCCGCTCTGGCCGCGATAGATCTGCAGGTTTTCGAGCACGCGCTGGACATAGTTCCGCGTCTCGTTGATCGGGATCATTTCGATCCAGTCGACCATGTCGATGTTGCCGCCGCGCGGGTCGCCGTAATCGTGCAGCCACTGCCGAACCCGCCCTGGGCCAGCATTATAGGCCGCGATCGCGAGGGCGTAGGACCCGCCAAAATCTTCGATCAACGCTTCCAGGTAGGCGCGACCGAGAAGGACATTGTAAGTCCCGTCGGCGGTCAAACGGTCGGCTGAGAACGGCAGCTGCATCTTGTTCGCGATGAAGCTTGCTGTAGCCGGCATCAGCTGCATCAATCCCCGAGCCCCGGCGCGGCTGACGGCCTCGCGCTCGAACGCGCTTTCCTGCCGTGTGATCGCGAACAGCAGCGATCGCTCAGCTGTCCCGCCATCTGGTAGTTCCGTAACAGGGTAGCCGTGGATCATCAGCGGGGTTCCCGTCTCGATCGCGCGTTTGGCGACGGCGATCGCGAGGTCGATGCGGCCGCTCGTCTCGGCAAGATTAGCGAGCATTGCGAATATCGTAGGCGTCTTCGCGTTGTCGGCCATATGCAGCAAAAAATGCTTGCCGCGCTCGCGGTCGCCCAATTCGAAAAAGATGCGCGTCGCGCGTACGACTTCGTCGCTGTTGAACTGAGCAAGTTCGTCGGCATCGGGGACGGGTTCGGGCACTGGGCGCGGCGGCGCATCGTGGCCCAATTCATGCGCGGCGAGCTGGCCGTAGAAAGTGGCCATGTGATCGGCCCCGGCGGCGTACCATTTTGCGGCCAGCTCGGGCTTTGCTTCCGCCTCGGCGGCGCGGCCACCCCAGTACCCCGCCCGCGCTTTCGCAAAGGGCGTTGCGACTCGCGCCAGGATCTGCGAGAAATAATCGAAAGCCAATGCCGGCTGTTTCATGTAGCGAAGCGCGATATAGCCCAAGAGAAACTGTGCATCAGCAAAACCGTTTCCCTCTATCATACCATGTTGTTCAACAATCTTATAGGCGAGATCGGCATTTCCACTGGCGAGGACCCGTCGCGCGATAGCTTGACGTTCGTTCCACCAAGCCGTTGGGCGGACGAGATCACCCGGTCGGGCAAGCAGTATTTGAACCGCCGCATCGACCATATCCTTTTTCCGGCGGGCTCGTAGCTGTTCAAACACCAGCCCTGGATCGGCGCGCAGCTGCGACGGAACTCGGGCAACTAGTGCATCGCCATTCCAGGACTGTGCGGCGAGCGCGATGCGTGCTTCCGCAACGGTCCGATAGTCCGGGGGAAGCATGGGCAACATGCGGTGGGCCGCGTCGGTCTGCCCGTCCCACAGCAGGCGATCGACTCGTTTAACGTTATCCTGGGGGCGGATAGCGGCGGAGTGGTGGGCCAAAAAAATCTTTTCATCGAGGACCCCGAAATCAGCCCCGATCCAGGTGGCTCGCAAGGCCTCGGTGCCGCCGGCAAGATCACCGGAATTCAGCATGGTTTCGGCCGCGCGAACCTTGCCTGCGGCACTGATCGGCGGATAACGCTTTAGCCAGTCCGCAGCGGTAGCATCCGATTCGCCAACCAGCGCCTCTTCCGCGTGCTTGCGCAACGTCTTTTGGCCCGGCCAATCGGCATTCTTCTCGATGAACTCCGCGATGTCGGAAAAGTGGCCGGGCGCGCCGGGACGGGCGTAATCCATCCAGTGCAGCATTTTGATCGGCAGCGGGTCGGTAATCGCGGCAGCTTCGGTATATGCCCGGTTCCAGTCGCCGCTTTGCGCCGCGGCGAGTGCCGAGCGGGTCGCCTGCAAATCGGCCGCCGATAGCGTCTGTCCGAGCCCTGCCGAAACGTTAATAGTAAAGACCATCAGAGCAACGAAGACCAACCGGCGAATCGTCGGGAGCAAGATTAACAGCTCCTAGGCTGAGTCAAAGATGAGGCAAGTTTCTGCTACTCTTTTTCAGCCGCCTGAGCAAGCCCGCCTAGGGATCGCAGCGGCATGCCCTGCTTTGATGGGGTCGGAGCGCTGTTGAAGCCGGCATCGGCGAGGATTATCGTGCAAGCCAACGCCGCACGCCCGGAGGAAACGATGTTTAAGGGTTCGCTCGTCGCGCTGATCACCCCGTTTCGCAACCACGAGCTGGACGAAGTTGCGTTTCAGGAGCATGTGGCTTGGCAGATCGGCCAAGGCACGCACGGTTTGGTGCCCTGCGGCACGACCGGTGAATCTCCGGCGCTCCATGACGACGAGCACAAGCGGCTGATCGCGCTATGCGTCGAAGTTGCGAAGGGTAGGGCTCCGGTCATCGCCGGAACCGGCACGAATTCGACCGAGCACACGATCGAGCTCACTCGGCAAGCGAAGTCGGCGGGCGCCGATGCGGCACTCATCGTGTGCCCCTATTACAACAAACCGACCCAGGAAGGGCTCTACCAGCATTTCAGGGCCGTCCACGACGCGGTCGATCTGCCGATCGTCATTTACAATATTCCGGGACGCTCGTCGGTCGACATGACAAACACGACAATGGCGCGTCTGGCGAAACTGCCCAACATCGTTGGAGTCAAGGATGCGACCAACGATCTCGGCCGGCCGCTACGCATGCGGGTCGAGATCGGCGCCGGCTTCTGTCTGCTTTCGGGCGAGGACGCCACCGCAGTAGCGTATCTTGCCCAAGGTGGCGATGGATGTATTTCAGTGACCGCGAATGTCACCCCGCGGCTCTGCTCGGAAATGCACGTGGCTTGGCAGCGCGGCGATTTCGCCAGGATGCGCGAGATCAATGAGCGGCTGATTCCACTGCACGATGCGCTCTTCGCCGAAACCAGCCCCGCGCCCGTTAAGTATGCGGCCTCATTGCTGGGGCGCTGCACCGCGGAAGTGCGCCAGCCATTGTGGGCGGTCATGCCGGAAACTCAGGAGAAGGTGCAGCGGGCCATGCGGAGCGCCGGTCTCCTCAACTGATGAGGGCGGCGGATCGCTACGTCGCGCAAAACCGGCGGGCGCGCCACGATTACCTGATCGAAGACACTCTCGAGGCGGGAGTGGTGTTGCGCGGCACCGAGGTAAAAGTGCTGCGCCAGGGACAGGCCAGCATTGCCGAGGCTTATGCCGATGAGAGCGGGGGAGAGCTCTTTCTCGTCAACGCCAACATCCCCGAATATGTTTCTTCTGCTCATTTCAATCACCAGCCGAGGCGGCCGCGGAAGCTCTTGCTTCACCGCAAGCAGGTAAATCGTCTGCTGGGGGCGATACGGCGCGAAGGGATCACCGTCGTCCCTCTGTCGATCTACTTCAACGAGCGCGGCCGTGCCAAAGTCGAGCTCGGCCTCGCCCGAGGGAAGAGAAAGGCGGACAAGCGTCAGGCGGAAAAGCAGCGAGATTGGCAGCGGAGCCGCGCGCGGATTTTGCGCGAACGCAATGCCTGAGCGCGCCAGGCAGGTTCACCCGGCGGGTCGCGATCCGCCCTCATCCTCCCGCTAATACCGTCGTCTCGCCGTTTCGGCCAACGGGAAGAAGAGTTTCCGGTGAGGTGAGCCGGCAGCTCAAGCTCGCAAAGACCGCTTCGAACGTCGCCGCGCTCAGTTTTCCGGTATTGGTGTTCAGCCGGGAACAGTGATAGCTGTCGGCAAGCACCAATCCCGAAGACAAAGCGTGCAGGCGACCGTGCGCAAAGCGGAACGCCGCGGGGCGGAAGCCAAGCGCCGCAAGAACGCTCTGGTGGGCGATAGCGCCTAGCGCAAGAATCGCGCGGAGCTTGGGCAGGGAAGCTATCTCGGCTGTTAGGAATTGCCGACACGTCGCGATCTCGCCGGGTTCGGGTTTGTTCTGCGGCGGTACACAGCGCACGGAATTGGTGATGCGCACCCGGTGGAGCTTGAGCCCATCATCGGGCCGGGCTCGATATACGCCGTGTGCGAAGCCGAACTTGCGCAACGTCTCGTAAAGCAGATCGCCTGCATAATCGCCGGTAAATGGTCGCCCGGTGCGGTTCGCTCCCTTGAGGCCGGGTGCGAGACCAACGATCAGCAGCTCGGCCTCTACATCGCCAAAGGAGGGAACCGGCGCGTTGAACCACTCCGCGTGCAGCTCTCGCTGTAAATTACGGTACGCTGCCAGGCGGGGACACAATGAGCAATCCCGGGCGGGCAGCGGCTCCGGCGCCGGAATCCTCACGCCTCTTCGACAGGTTCTGTGCGCGGCCGGTGGATCTCCTCACGCGCATGATGATTGCGCATGATGCTCTGCGCGAGGTCCTGGAGCTCGATAAAATTGTCGGCTTGTCGGCGCAGGTCGTCCGAAACCATCGGCGGGGAGGAGCGGATTGTAGATACTACTGATACACGAACGCCCTTACGCTGAACAACTTCTACGAGCCTACGAAAATCGCCATCTCCCGAAAACAGAATAGCATGATCGATGAACTGCGCCATTTCGAGCATGTCGATCGCCAATTCGATATCCATGTTCCCCTTGACGCGACGGCGCCCCATCGCGTCGGTGAACTCCTTTGTCGGCTTTGTTACCATCGCGTAGCCATTGTAATCGAGCCAGTCGACGAGCGGTCTGATTGGCGAATACTCCTGATCTTCGACCAGCGCCGTGTAATAGAAGGCCCGGATCAGCCGTCCCTTGGTGCTGAACAATTCGAGCAGACGTCGGTAGTCTATGTCGAATGCGAGACCGCGAGCGGCGGAATACAGATTGGCCCCATCGATGAAAATGGCGAGTCGCTCTTCTGGGTAGAAAATCATCTGAGAAAATGCTCCGTTGCTTTGGTAATGTAATGTAAGTGTCTTACATGGCGTATTCCGGGTCAAGCGGAACGGGGATGAGCCGAGGAAGTAAGTGATCCTGATCGGCATCGGGGGGAATCTGGAAAGCCCCCAATTCGGCCCGCCGCGGAATACGCTGTCCGCGGCGCTCGCCGCGCTGGAAGCCCAGGGCATCAGCGTGCTGACCCGCTCGGGTTGGTACCGGAGCCAACCGGTACCGCCCTCGGATCAGCCATGGTTCATCAATGCGGTTGCATCGCTGGCAACAAAACTCGGCGCGTGCGAGCTGCTGGACATGCTGCAGGCCATCGAAAGGCGGTCGGGTCGCGTTCGCAGCGAGCGCAACGCAGCGCGAGTCCTCGACCTCGATCTTCTCGACCACAATGGCGAGGTACGGGAGACGCCGACACTGGTTCTGCCTCACCCGCGGCTGCACGAACGTCGGTTCGTCCTCGCCCCGCTCGCCGAAATCGCTCCCGCCTGGCGGCACCCGTTATTCGGCCTGACCGCCACGCAGTTGCTCGCTCGCATCGCCTCCGAGCGGCAGCCAATCGAGCGTCTTTCGTGCTGATCTCTACTCCGGCGCGCAATTGTGCTGTCCCGTTCAGCCCGATATAACCGGGCCCCGCCATTCGCCGGATGACCCGATGAGCTTGTTTGACGCTGCCCGGACCCACATGATCGAAAGCCAGCTGCGGCCCAACAAGGTCACAGCTCGGCGAGTCCTCAGCGCCTTCGCCAGTATCCGTCGCGAGCTGTTCGTGCCCGAGCATCTGCGTCGAGTTGCCTATTTAGATGAGGATCTGCCGCTCGGCGGGGGCCGTTACCTGATGGAGCCGATGGTCGCGGCGCGGCTGCTGCAGGCAGCGGCGATGCAGGGTGGCGACACCGCTCTGATCGTGGGTGCCGGGACCGGATACGAAGCGGCCCTCGCCTCGGTCCTCGCGCGGAGCGTCGTGGCCCTTGAAGAGGACCCCGAGCTCGCCCGGTGTGCCCGCGCGGCCTTGGTCGAGCATGCCATCGCGTCGGTCGGCATCGTCGAAGGACCGTTGGCACAAGGGCATCGGCCCCGCGGGCCCTACGATGTAATCCTGTTCGGCGGAGCAGTTTCGGAAGTGCCTGTCGAAATCTCCTCGCAACTGGCCGAAGAGGGTCGGCTGGTCGCTGTCGTCAGACCGGGAGACACTATCGGCCGAGCTTTGCTGGTGATACGGACTGGCGGACTGCTTGCGCGACGCGTTATATTCGATGCTGCTACTCCCTGGTTGCCGGGCTTCTCGCCGCGGCCCACTTTTGTTTTCTGCTGAGGCCCCATGTCGGGAGCGGAGGAAATTCGCGAAAGCCGGCGCGTGGGTTGGATCCGGCTTGACCCGGCCCTTCGGCCGTCTGCCGCGGAGGGTTATTGGCACCGGCTTGCAAAGCGCAGTGCGTTGGCGGCAATTTTTACCGCCTTCTCTACTACAGCAGCGCAAGCTCAGACCCTGACCCAGGCCCTCACTGAAGCGTACAATACAAATCCGCAGCTCCTGGCCCAACGTGCTTTGCTAAGGGCGACCGATGAGCAAGTTCCGCAGGCGCTGTCATTCTGGCGCCCAACGGTCAACTTCACCGGACAAGCAGGTATCAGCGCTAACTCTATACAAACTAGGCTGGAGCCGCCCCCCACCAACCGTAGTCATGTCCAACTCCGACCTAATTTGTTGGAACTCCAAGCGGCCCAGCCGATTTACCGCGGCGGCCGAACCGAGGCGCAGACCCGGCAGGCCATCAATACAGTGGAATCGACGAGGGCGCAGACTCTGGCGGTCGAGACGTCCGTATTCCAAGCCGTCGCTCAGGCCTATCTCGACGTAGTTCGCGATCAGGAGCTGGTCGAGGTGCAACGCAACAACGTCGAAGTGTTGCGCGAGCAGCTCGTGGCCACTCAGGACCGTTTCCGCGTCGGTGAGGTCACCCGTACCGACGTTGCGCAGGCCGAATCTTCGCTCGCTCAAGCTCAGGGCACGCTGGTCACGCAGCAGGGTAACCTGGAGGTAAGCCGGGCAGAATATGTCCGGGCCGTCGGTCACTCGCCCGGCAGGCTAACACTGCCCCGGGAGCGTCCCGCGCTGCCGGCTACACGCGAAGAGGCATTGAGCCTCGCGGCGGGTAACAATTACAATGTGATATCGGCGACTTTCGCTGAGCTCGCCGCCCGCGACAACATCGATGTCGTACGTGGTCAGCTGTTGCCGCAGATCTCCGTCGTCGGGACGCTCAGTCGTTCACTCGACCAGGCGACCAGCTTCAAAGGCACATTGCTCAACACTGCCCAGATAACCGCGCAATTGACGATGCCGCTGTACGAGGGCGGCGCAATCTATTCGCAGACGCGGCAAGCCGAGCAGACCGTGGGGCAGCGTCGCAGCCAGGCCGACGATGCGCGGCGGGCGGCCGTGCAGACCGCGACCCAGTTCTGGGCGACCCTAGAGGCCGGGCGCGCCAGCATCGCCTCGTTTTCGGCGGCGGTGCGGGCGGCGCAGATTGCCCTCGCGGGCGTGCAGCAGCAGGCGCTGGTCGGTACGAGCACAACGCTCGATGTTCTCATCCAGAACCAGCAGCTGCTGAACACCCAGTCCCAATTGGTCACCGCGGAGCACGATACCGCGCTCGCAGAATTCAATCTGGCCGCGGCCACCGGCCGGCTGATCGCGCCCGAATTAAAGCTTCCGGTGAAGCTTTATGACATGGAGCGCCATTACAAAGAGGTGAAGCACAAATGGATCGGCTTCCGCGGCGGTCTGTCTGAGTGAAGCGGGCCTTGCGGGCCGGTGCGGCTGGCAAATCACGGTTGTCTCACCTAATTTAGAGTCGCGCTTTCGCCCCCTACCGGATCGCCTCTATGCCGGATAACCCCAAAAAGCCGACAGAACCTTCAATGGAAGAGATAATCGCATCGATCAGCCGCATCATTACCGAGGACAAACGGCCGATCGAAACGATCAACCCGGCTTCTGATGAAAAGCCTGACATTCTCGAGCTCACCGAAATTGTCAATGAAGACGGGTCAGTCCGACGAGTGACGCCCTTGGCCGAAAATACGACCCTATCATCCGCCACGTCGGCAACCGCAACGGGTGCCTCGGTGCCGAGTGGAACCGCGCAAGGCGAGGCCGGGATCGCGCCGAAACCCGATGCCAGCCGCGAGCGCATCCTTTCGCCGGCGACCTC
>Ga0126381_100004169_pt1 | contig 15710 bp, 16 predicted proteins | sample PanSoiMetPlot_28_FD_96465 | JGI IMG/M metagenome (GOLD analysis project Ga0126381, IMG submission 96465) | Tropical forest soil microbial communities from Panama - MetaG Plot_28 | ecosystem: Environmental > Terrestrial > Soil > Tropical forest > Bulk soil | place: Panama | collected 2016-02-17 | reverse complement strand
GCCGGCGTGTCCGCTGCAAAGACCGCCTACATTCCGGACATCACCGTTTATGCACGCCACAGTTACCAGGATGGTGTGCCGTTCCTGGTGAGAAATTTTGGCACCGTCGGCATCAACCTGAACTACACGCTTTGGGATTTTGGCAAGCGCCGGTCTGCCGTGCGCGAGCGCTCGACCCAACTCGCGGAAGCGGAGGAGAATCTGGAGCGCCTGCGGGAGCAGGTCGGCGTCGAAGTCGAGCGCAGCTACAACAAGATGGAGCGAACGAAGAGCATGGTGGAAGTGGCCACCCAGGTTGCCAAGCTCCGCCAGGAAAGCGAGCGGCTTACAACCGATCAGGCGGCGCAGGGCGTGGTTCTCGTTTCCGATGTCCGCCATGCTGCCGCGGCAAACTACAAAGCCAAAGCGGATCTGCTGCAAGCGAGTCTCGGATACCTACTGGCGCACGCGGAACTCGAACGCAGTGTGGGTCGCGCTCCGGGATTGGGGGCACCGTGAAACAGCCGTGGAGAAAAAGGACTCAATATGCACTGTGGATTTTCGCAGGTCTCGCGTGTTTGTTGGGCGGAACTGCCGCTCACGGACAAAGTGTCGAGCCCTTCAAATTCTTTCGCGAGTACGTCGGTCTGAAGGACGAACAGATCTCCGCCATCCGCAACGGCAAGGCGATTGCCAAAATCGTGGAGTCACGCACGCCGGATGAGGTTTTTGTTTTCGGCGCCGTATATGTGGAATCGACACCGGAAAAATATCTGAAATTTGCCTCGGACATCGACTCGCTGCGCAAGCTTCCAAACTATCTGGCCATCCAGAAATTCAGCAATCCTCCCAAACTCTCAGATCTTGAAGGCTTCTCCTTGGACGCTGAGGACATCAAGAATTTGAAGAACTGCGAACCCGGGCACTGCGACGTGCAGCTGCCGGGCGAAGCAATGGATTCATTTAAGCGTTCTATTGACTGGACGGCCCCTGACGCGGCCGATCGCGTGAATCAGCTGGCGCGAACCATGGCGCTCGACGCACTCTTGAAATATGTCCACGGCGGGAACGCGGCTCTCGGAGCGTACCGCGACAAAAAACATCCGGCGGTCGTTGCAGAGACCTTCCAATCCCTACTAAGTCGCTCGAAGGCTCTTCCGGTCTACTTGCCCGCGCTCGACCACTACCTTCTCGACTATCCAAACGCAGACTCGGATCGTATCGAATCTCAGTTTTTTTGGGAGAAGGTGAACTTCGGGCTCAAGCCGACCCTACGAATTGTTCAGGCGATCGTCTACCGCGACATCAACTCCGAACAACCAACCTCCGCTCTTGCGGTGAAGCAGCTCTACGCCAGCCACTACTTCGAGACCGCCCTGGACCTCACTGTCTGTGTGAAGGATGCCGAACGGCCGGGCATCTACCTCATCACCCTGAAGGGTTCTCAGCAAGCCGGTCTCACTGGCTTCAAAGGCGGTATTGTCCGCAAAGTCGCCGTCGACAAAACACGCTCCTCACTGGAAAAGGCGCTTGCGGCCATCAAACAGAAGTTGGAGAGCCAAAAAGACTGAGCTGCGAAGGACAGCATTCGCACAAGGAGGCGTAGACAGTGTTTGATTCCCGGACGGCAAAAATCCTACGGACCATTGTGGTCTTCGCTATAGGTCTCTCGATTGTCTACGCCGCGCGTGCGGTGCTCATCGTATTTGCCTTCGCGATCCTTTTTGCCTATCTGATTGATCCTGTCGTCCGATTCCTGCAGCGCCATTCTCTTTTTTTCAAGAATCTGCGCGGGCCTCACGTCGTCGAAGCGTATCTGGCCTTTCTCGGTGTGATTGTTCTGCTGGCATATTTCCTTGCGCCGCAGGTTCAAACGAACGGCGCCCAGCTCTTGAATACCCTTCCTTCGATTGCCGACCGCGTTTCGACCGGGCAGATCGCAGACGATCTCGGAAACAATTTTGGATGGACTGACACGCAATCGGATCGCGTACGGACTTTTTTGCAGCAGCATCGTTCCACGATCGAGAGCTCGGTCGGGCAAATCAGCAGCTTTGCCTCCACGGTCCTTGCGGGAGTCCTGGTGATTCCCATCCTGGCCATCTTCTTCTTGAGTGACGGCGAGAATCTGGCAAACCAGGTCCTGCATCTGGTCTCCACAAGAAAGAACCACGCCGCTTTGCAATCTCTAGCCAACCAGCTGCACTGCATGCTGCAACACTACATTCGCGCCAAAGTGACGCTCGGCGGGCTTTCGCTCCTGTACTGTCTTGTGACCATGCTCATTCTCGGATTCCCCCACGTCGTGGCACTGGCAGTACTGGCGGGAATACTCGAATTCATCCCGCTGGCCGGCTGGATGGCGGCGGCTGTCACCATCCTCAGCGCGGGCGCGCTCGCGCATGCTCATTGGATCTGGATGCTCGCCCTACTCTGTTTGTGGCGCATTCTCATGGACTATTGGATTGCACCGCGTGTGATGGGTCACGAACTCGAAATGCACCCGCTGCTGGCGATTTTCACTTTGATGGTGGGCGGCGCGGTCGGTGGAATCATCGGAATCTATCTTTCCGTGCCTCTCGTCGCCACGTTGCGGGTGGTCTACAGCCACTTTGTTCGAGCGGCAAGCCTCGTCCCAGAGCGCAGCACATCGAAAGAATCGTTGACGCTAACATCTAGCCATTGACGTTTGAAAACGCCCCGCAAACAATCCCCGCGCGTACCTTACCGTCCAGGCCCTTCACGGTGAATGACTTACGGACGGGGAAACTCGTCTCCGTTTCGGCACCGGGTTTGCCATCCTCCGTTTTGAAGGTCAACAACTCGTCACGGAGCTCCGAATGCCCATCACCGACGCTGTACGCAAACTCTCGGTTACCCTCGAAGAGGAGAAAGAATTCGAAAAGCTCAGCCCCTTTGCGCTGAAAGACAAACTGATCGCGCTGGCCCGGGAATCCTCCCAGCAATCAGCGCGCACCATGCTGGACGCGGGGCGAAGAAATCCCAACTGGATCTCGACGACTCCGCGGCACGCTTTTTTCGCCCTCGGCAACTTCGCGCTTGAAGAATCGAAATCCGTATGGGACCTGCCCGACCTTGGTGGCATGCTCCAGAAAGCGAGCGTTACCAAACGCTTCGAACGTTACGCCACGACGAGTGGCTCTGAAGGTCGTCTATCTGGACATTATTCTCTACTCCGTGGGTGGAATGGCTCCAGACACGGCAAATCAGCTCTTGACGTCCACCGTTTCTAGTTATATAAATAACTTAGTTAATTGTGATAGGTAAAAGGAAAATGTCAATAGACAAAGACCCATTGCGAAACCTACCGCTTTCCGTCACGCGCGGCGCGCTGCTTGACGACAAGTCCGATCATGCTTTCCGTGAGTTTCTCTACCGCTTCTTTACGGTTGCAGAACGCGTGCAGAAGGTCCGGCGGCATCTGGGCGCACGAATTGGAATATCGGGCCCCCAATACAACTTGATGATGGCGATAGCGGAACTGCAAGGAACTGAGGGGGTAAAGGTCGGGCGAGTCGCGGAATATCTGCACGTCGCAGGACCGTTTGTGACCACCGAGGCGGGCAAGCTGGCGCGTATGGGATATCTAAAAAAGGCAAATGACGTTGCGGACAAACGAGTGTGGCGGTTATCGGTCGGGCCGAAAGGGTGGGCTGCTCTGAAATCACTCTTTCCGGACTTGCAGCAAGTGAACGACACGTTCTTTGGGGAGATATCGCAAAGTGAGTTTCGAACTCTCCGCGCTTGCCTGGGCAAACTTGTCGAGAACAGCGATCCGATTTTGGCGCGCATCGGTTCCTTGCGGAAAAGTTCGCAATAGGTCAGTTCGACGAAACGGTCCAAACATGGGAGAGGCATGATGAAGCTGGGAAAGCTAAAGACGCTGGTCGTTGTGTGTGCGATTCCAGGGCTGCTGGGGTGGAATTCGCCGGCGGTCGGACAAACCGGAAGTGCACCGCCAACCGTTCAGCAATTGCAGATCGGCAACGGGGTAGAGCTCCATTACGTGGAGCTCGGAAAAGGAGAACCCGTTGTATTCGTTCATGGTTCGCTCAGTGACGCGTCGTTTTGGAATCCACAGCTCGGACCATTTGCCGAGAAGTATCACGTCATTGCATACAGCCGCAGATATAACCAACCGAATGTTAATAAGCCCCTGCCTGGATATTCCGCAACAGGCGACGCGGATGATCTGGCCGGGCTGATCAAAGAACTGCGCCTGGGACGAGTTCACGTAATCGGTCACTCTTATGGTGCGTACACTGCGCTGTTTCTGGCCGTGCGGCATCCTGAGTTGGTGCGGTCGCTAGTTATTGCCGAAGCACCAGCTGTGTCTTTATTGAGCTATTTGCCTGGAGAGCAGGCGGGGCTCGGAAGGGCTACGCTGGCTGATATTCGACACGGCATGGAAGAGCCGATGGTGGCAGCCTTCCGAAAAGGGGACCAAAACACAGGAGTGGCAGCGTTTATCAATTACCTGTCGAATGATCCGAAAGGCTGGGAGAAATGGCCGGAGGAAGCGCGCCAGGATACGCTCAAGAATGCGCATGAGTGGGACGTGATGCTGACGGAGGGAGAACTTTTTCCGGAGCTGAAACCAGAGGAAGTGAAAAAAATTAAGGCACCCACGCTTTTGCTATCCGGCGACAAGACATTTGAGTTTCTCAAGCTCATTGACCAGGAACTAGGAAGGTTACTCCCGAACAACCATCGAACCGTTTTGCCTGGGGCAACCCATCACCTGTTTTATGAACAGCCGGAAAAATGCCGAAAGGTGATTTTTGAATTTTTGCAAGGAAACTGACAGCGCGGCCCCTTCGTTTCTCGGGATACAGGACCAGGTTGCGTTGCGAAGCTAGAGCGGGCGAGGGTTTGTGCGCACGTCGCGAAGGCATGCCAGGCGGCGGTTTTGCCAATGAGGATGCGGGATTGGCGCACCAGGACAAAGATGCCGGACTAGAGCCTGGCGCGGTGGATTTTGCGCGTGGTCGAAAGATCGCAGGGGATTAGCGCAACAAGGAAATATCGGAGTCCCAGGCGCTCATCCATCGTACCCCTCGGGACGCACGCGGGGCGCACGGAGGGCGGCAAGTCCTGCGGCGGCTCGCAGTAACCTGCAATGTTTCGACGATAATTGCGGGGCGGTGCCGGCGATGAGGAATCAGTTCTCTTATCGAGGTTTCGGCACAACTGTTGCTACCAATTCCTCTGCGAACATGCTCCAGGGCGGCCGCCACGATTTGCCGAAGAAATTCTCGACAAAAGCTCGGAAAAACGACGCCGACATCAAAAGAGACGCGGCGAGCTTGGGGTCTACATGCGAGGCAATGCGCCCCAACTGCTGCTCGGAGCGGATGTATTCTTCGAGAACTTTCATTGATAGCTGCGGCCCCTTTCGTTCGCTGTTCAGAGTATTTCGATACGCAGCGAGAAGTTCCGGCTCGGCAAACAGCCCGGCGGTACGCGGGACCACGCTCTGGTGAAACTTGAAAATGCCGCTAAGGACTTGCACTAGATTATGGTGCGCTGAACCGCGTCCGACCGATTCTTTCAGCGACTGAAGCGGTCCAAGCATGTTCGGAAGCGTTTCCTCGAGCATGGCCAAAAGCAGGTCCAAGCGACCCTTGAAGTGGACATACAACGCTCCCTCCGAGCAGCCTACTTCTTCTGAGATCTGCCTCGTCGTGATGCCGGAAAGACCATGGGTGCGCATTAGCTTCTCCGCTGCTCGCAGTATGTCCGATCGCCGATTAGGCTTGCCGGTCCGCTTAGGGGTACTCGACATAGCTAGGCTCTGGCCTTTCCCTGGAATCGAAATCTTGTTTCTTATTGGGACCACCTGAACCCAGGCAAGTTTCTCATGCAACCGAATACTTGACCGTTGAATCTGATTAGCATATTGTAGTGAGCGCTCACTCACTACAATAACACGAGCGAGGACCGAGGATGATCAAAATTTCTCAGAGCGCGGACCGGGTGACATGGATCAACGCTGCCACAAAATCAGCAGCATTTGGTCGATTTGTGGATTCGGGCCACGCGGTGATGACTTGGCGGGCTTCCTGGTGTCATTTCTGCCAGCCTCGATCGAAGCAAGGACGGAACCCGGGTGGTCAACTATTCCCAATGGAAGAGTAGCGAGAACTCCGGAGAATCTCTTTCGAATTGGTAGTGAATCCTGGTTCCGCGAAATGGGAAAGTACGCGAAGCCAGACGCTCATCTCTACGAGGTCTGTTACCTTTTGGATGAAGCGGAAACTCCGGCGAGGTGACCTTTGAGGGGAAGCGTTGGTCGACTGATCTTTCTTTTCGCAGCTCTTTTGGCGCGTGGAAGTGCCCTGCCGCAAACTCAAGATCCTCAACCCAACCGCCTGCACGTCGAAGTCGTTGGACTTCACAGTGACCAAGGCCAGGTCTTCTGCGCGCTGTACTCGTCCCGCGACGGCTTTCCAAAACAAAGCGAGAAAGCCTTAGCGCGCGTAAGCTCCGCAATTGCCGACAAGAAGGCGGTCTGCGAATTCTCCGGCATCGCGCCGGGAACTTACGCCATATCGGTGTTCCATGATGAAAATTCGAACGGTAAGTTGGACACCAAGTTCCTGGGGATTCCGCGCGAAGGCGTAGGAGCGTCCAATGGCGCAAAAGGCCATCTAGGACCGCCCAAATTCGAAGCAGCGGCTTTTTCTTTTTCAGGCGGCCGGCTGGACCTGAAGATCACCATCAACTACTTATAAGGGCGCCATGCACAACAGCTTTGTTTCCAAACGGCTATTCTCGATCGCGAGCGGCCTGAGCGGTGTAGTCGGCGTTGTCCTGCTGGTGGTTTCATTTGCCATAGCGGTTCCTCCGCCGACGGGGGCTACCAGAGCCGAACTGGTCGCGTTCGGTCAACAGCATTATGGGGGCGTACTCTGGGGAGCCTGGTTGCAGGCCGTCGGCCCGGTGTTCATCGTGCTTTTCGCTTTCTCTCTTGTCCACTTGGCCGGGGCTACGCAGAGGCTTGCCGGTTGGATGACGCTTTTTGGTGCCACCATTCTCATGATGGTAAGTCTTATCGAAATCACATACTACATCGGCGCTCTGTTTCCTGAGCCGGAGATGATGACCTCGATCAGTCTTAGAGTCATCTCGGCAGTGCAGCACCTTTACTTCGTCGTCGCGGCCCCTGCTCTGTTTTTGCCGCTAGGGATCATTCTTGTCAGTTCCCAGGTGCTGCCAAAAGTGTTTGGATATCTGGCTCTTCTACTAGCAACGGCCTTTGCGGCTCTTGGAGCTGTTTTTATGCTCACGCTGACGCTGCCCACGTGGGTCACGGCATTCGCCGGAGTCCAAGCGCTATGGTGGCTGGCCGCTGGCATTGCGCTCATGGTTCGCAGCACATGGTCATCGGCGCCGAAACCCGGAGCTGCCGGGTGACGCAAACGCATTGCGCTCCTGGTGTTCGGGGGATGATGGCTGAATCGATAAACTTTCCGAGAAAGAAGGCTCTATCATCAGATCCACTTCCTTAAGCTGGCGGTAGACATTGGCGTGACGCCAATTTTATGGGGGAACAGCAACCTGCAAATACCCGCATAAATACTGGGGATTTTAGCCATGGCGGAGTGGAACCAAAGCGTGCTCGTTTGGGCAGCTTAGTCCGGGATGACCGCAGTAACCTCTATCTCGACGCGCGCCCTCTCCTCAATCAGGCTGCTGACCTCGACCGCGGTCATGGCCGGGTAATGGCTCCCCATGATTTCGCGGTAGGCAACGCCAAGTTCTTTATAAGCGTTTACGTACTCTTTCTTGTCCAATACGTACCAATTCATTCGAACAATATGTTCAGGTTTCGCGTTTGCTTCCGATAATACCTCGACGACATTCCGCAAGATTTGCCGCACTTGCCCAACAAAGTCCTCGGAAACCATCCTTCCTTCCGCGTTCCAGCCGATCATTCCGCTGACGAAGACGGTGCGTCCGTTGGCTACCACGCCGTTTGAATAGCCCTTTGGACGTGGCCAATGCGCCGGTTGCAAACATTTCATGGTCTCTTATTCCTTTGCGTCTTGCTGAATCTTCTGACATTCTCCGGTCACGTGAAATGATGAGATTCGTTCACGCACTTCATCCGGAATCGGAATCGCGCGGTCAACCTGGCGATCGATCAGCACCAGAACCACTTTGCCGCGCACTCGATCGGCACCGCCCGGTCCCTGCAGTCGGATGTCCAGATTCACCGACGTGGTACCGATGGCGGTGACGGAAAGAAGGGCGAACAACACGTCACCAAAGACGCTGGGAGCCAGGAAATCGACTTCCAGGTGAACGGTCGGCAGACCCCAACCGCGCTTGGTGACAATTTCGCTGAAAGAAAACCCTAGTTCTTCACGATACCAGTCTTCTACCAGACTGTTGAACATTTCCAGATATCGCGGATAAAAAACAATGCCGGCGGCATCGCAGTCTGCAAACCGTACCGGGATCTGCTTGTGATAAGGCGCTCTTTTCGAGGGTACATTCTCAGCCATGCGATGACTCAGCGTTTTGGAATGTCTGGATGATTCCGCGGGCGATGATCAGTTGCTGAATTTCGGTCGCGCCTTCATAAATGCGCAACGGCCGGATTTCGCGATAGAGCCGCTCCGGAACGGAGCCGGATACCACACCCAAAGCTCCAAAGATCTGAACAGCTGCATCGATGACACGTTGCGCGGTCTCCGTCGCCGTCATCTTGGCCATGGCAGCTTCCACCGTCACCGATTGGCCTTGATCGCGCAGCCATGCGGCGCGGTAGGTGAGCAGCGCGGCGGCATCGATGTCTGTGGCCATGGCGGCAAGTTTGGCCTGCGTCAATTGAAAATCCGCGAGCGACTGGCCGAACATTTTCCTGGAAGTGGCGCGACGCAATCCCTCTTCCATGGCGCGGCGTGCAAAACCAAGGGCCGCGGCGGCGACAGAGGTGCGAAAGACATCGAGAGTGGCCATGGCCACCTTAAAGCCGCGACCCGCTTCTCCGACAAGCTGATCGTTTGAAACGCGACAGCTATCCAAAACAAGACGCGCCACAGGATGGGGAGCCATGACTCGAACGCGTTCCGCGATTCTAAATCCGGGCGCATCGGAATCGACGACAAACGCGCTGATCCCTCGAGATCCTTGGCCTTCGCCGGTCCGAGCGAATAAAACGTAGAAGTCAGCGATGCCGCCGTTGGAAATCCAGGTCTTGTCGCCGTTCAAGACGTAGGCGTCGCCGTCGCGTCGAGCTTCGCACTGTAGGGCCGCGGCGTCCGATCCGGCATTCAGTTCCGATAGCGCGAATGCCGCAATAACATCGCCTTTGGCAACACGCGGCAAATATTTTTTTTTCTGGTCATGAGTTCCAAAAAGGCTGATCGCGCCCGAACCCAGCCCTTGCATGGCAAACGCAAAGTCGGCAAGTCCGGAGTGACGCGCGAGGGTTTCGCGAACAAGACAGATGGCACGTGTATCGATGGTTTCGGAAACCCCGCCGTAAGCTGTGCCACCGACAGCATGCTTCAGCCAGCCACCTGCGCCGAGCCTGCGCACGAAGTCGCGGCACGCTTGATCAGTGTCGTCGCCGTGATCGCCGCCCGCGTGAGTGCTAGCCCATTGTTCCAGTTTGATGGCCAGCGCTTTGTGGCGCGGTTCGAAAAAAGGCCAGTCCAGGTGATGCGAGGCGAGCATTCTCAGTCTCCCTTGAACTCGGGTTTCTGCTTGTCGACGAAGGCGTGATAGGCGCGATGAAAATCGTTGGTGGTCATGCAGATGGCCTGGGCCTGGGCTTCGGCCTCGATGGCCTGGTCGAGGCTCATGTTCCATTCCAGCTGCAGCATTTTCTTGGTCATGGCGTGGGCAAAAGTGGGGCCGGAGGTCAACTCTGTGGCCAAGTTCATGGCTTCCTGCAGGAGCGATTCGGGCGAACAAAGACGATTGAGAAAACCCCACCGATCCGCCTCTTCTCCGCTCATGCTGCGACCCGTGAAGAGGAGTTCCGCGGCTCGACCCTGGCCAACCACGCGCGGAAGCAATGCGCAGGCTCCCATATCGCAACCTGCGAGTCCTACACGCGTAAATAAAAAGGCAATCTTGCTGCGTGCCGTTCCCAGGCGGATATCCGAAGCCAGCGCCAATATCGCACCGGCACCGACGCAAATGCCATCGACAGCGGCGATGATCGGTTGCGGGCAGGCGCGCATGGCTTTGACCAGGTCTCCTGTAAGACGGGTGAACGCCAGTAGACCCGGCATGTCTAGTTTCGTTAACGGGCCGATGATTTCGTGAACATCGCCGCCGGAACAGAAATTTTCCCCAGCTCCGGTCACGACGACAGCCTGGATGTTGGACGCCTCGGACATCGCACGGAAAAGGTCGCGCAATTCCAGGTAGGAATCGAACGTTAGCGGGTTCTTGCGCTCGGGCCGGTCGAGAGTAATCGTTGCCGTCTGGTCCTCGACTTGGTATTTGAAGTGCCGACCCTGGTATCCAACGAGAACGCCGCGATTTACCGGAAGATTGTGCGGCTCTCCAAGGAGATATCGCATCATCTTCTCCTCTCGACGGAGCCGGCCTTGCGGCCGGCCGCGGGCGCCGGGACAGCGCTTAAGTGGGACTTTAACTTACTTAGCGTTCCGAGCATGGTTTGCTTCTCTTCCTGACTCAATCCAGCCAACAGCTCAACAATCCACTGCTCGTGACTGGCTGCCATTTCGCGAAAGCGTTTTAGTCCCGCGGCGGTCAGCTTGACGGTAATGGTGCGACGGTCGCCCGGGTCAAGCATTCGCACCACGAAACCTTCCCGTTCGAGCTGGTCGGTAATCCCGGTTACATTTCCTCCAGAAACCATCAAGCGTTTCGACAACTCGCTCATGCGTAATCCTCCAGGATAGCGTTCCAGTTGGGCCATCAAATCGAAACGCGGCAACGTGGTAGCGAACTCCCGGCGCAATCCGCTGCGCACGTGATTTTCAACCCGCACCGTGCAGGAAAGCAGGCGAAGCCAGAGGCGCAAAGCCTGATGATCGTCCTTGGTAGCGCGCGTCTCGAGATCGACAAGCGCAACACCTATCAATTCGGCGCCGTTATTTCTTTTCAGTATCGGTGTAGTGCCCATACTCTCCTCACATCACCTCGCCGCCGGATATGGCGATCGATTGGCCGGTAATCGCTTCCGTTCCCGGCAAGCACAACCACGCGACGGCATTCGCGACTTCTTCCGGCTTGATCAAACGTTTCTGCGGATTTCGCGATGTTAATTCCGCCAAAGCCTGGTCGGGAGTCCGGCCGGTCTTGGCGACGATGTTCGCCACGGTGTCTTTGACCATGTCGGTGTCCGTATAGCCAGGACAAACCGCATTGACGGTTATGCCCTTGCTGGCAACTTCGAGAGCCAAGGCGCGGGTCAAGCCCACGACGCCGTGTTTGGCCGCGCAATAGGCCGAGATGTACCCGTATCCCGTCAGGCCCGCCGTGCTCGCAACGTTAACGATGCGACCCCAACCGGCAGCAAGCATGTCCGGCAATGCTCTTTGCGTGCAGTGAAAGGTTCCGTCGAGATTTACGTCCATCATGCGTCGCCAAAGACTGGAATCTGTTTTCATAAACGGCGCCGATGCGGCTTGGCCAGCATTGTTGACCAGGATTTCGATCGGGCCGAATTGTGATCGTCCTTGTTCGAACGCCCGCGCGACGGCCTCGCGATCCCTGACGTCGGCAGAGACCTGATGCCGATTACTCGGATTAGTCATCGTTTCGCTGTCGCTACGCGAAGTGCCGCGGCCCAGCACAGTGACCCGCGCGCCGTGAGCCAATAACAGACGCGATATAAATGCACCGATCCCTCGGGAACCCCCGGTGACCAGGGCATGCTTGCCGGCGAGGAGTTGCGAGATCTGGCTGTCGGCGATTTGGGTCATGCCTGCACCAGCAATTGTGCACGCGCGATATTGCGTTCCAATTGTTCCTTGCCCGCCAAATATTGATCGGGCCACTTAATGTCTTTGTATCCCTGCTTGGCGGCTTCATGAAGCGTCCAGGATGGATCGGCAAGATGAGGACGCGCTATCGCGCAGAGATCGGCTCGCCCAGCGGCGATGATCGTGTTGACGTGATCGCCCTCGTAGATATTGCCGACGGCGATGGTCGGGATGTGGACTTCGTTTCGAATACGGTCCGAGAACGGCACTTGGAACATTCGCCCGTAAACGGGCTGTTCCGCTTTGCTAACCTGCCCCGACGAGCAATCGATCACGTCGGCCCCCGCGGCGCTGAATAAGCGCGCCACCTCGGTTGCATCTTCCGGCGTCAGGCCTCCCGGAACCCAATCGTGAGCCGAGATGCGCACGCTCATTGGTTTTTCTGCGGGCCAAGCTTCGCGCATGGCCTTGAACACTTCCAGCGGAAAGCGGCAACGATTTTCCAGGGAACCGCCGTATTCATCTTTGCGCTGATTGGTTAGCGGAGAAATAAAGCTCGATAGCAGATATCCGTGAGCGCAGTGCAGCTCGAGCCAGTCGAAGCCCGCGACGATGCCACGTTTTGCGGACGCGACGAACTGGGTGAGGATGACATCCATATCGGCGCGCGTGGCCTCAGACGGCAACTGCGACACACCGTCGATGTAAGGAATCGGAGACGCTGACAGCAACGGCCAATTGCCGGACTCGAGCGGCAAATCGATGCCCTCCCAGCCGCGTCGCGTGGACCCTTTGCGGCCGGAATGACCTAGTTGCAGGGCAATCTTAGTATCGGTGTGCGTGTGCACAAACTCGACGACGCGCTTCCAGGCGTTCTGCTGTTCCTCGTTCCACATACCGGGACAAGCCGGAGTAATACGGCCCTGCGCGGACACGCAGGTCATTTCCGTGCCGACCATGGCGGCCCCGCCCATCGCGCGGCTGGCCAAATGCACGAGGTGGAAGTCATTGGGAACGCCATCGGCGGCCATGTACGTCGCCATCGGAGAGACAATCACGCGATTCTTTAAAGTCAGCCCGCGAACGGTGAATGGCGTAAACATCGGCGGAACCGCGTGATCGACGCCATGGCGAGCCGCAAACCATTGTTCCACGTGGCCAACATAGCGGGCATCCCGTAATCTCAGATTCTCGTGGCCGATTCGCTGGCTGCCGGTCAGAAGACTGTATGTAAATTGCTGCGGATCGAGATGAACGTAACGCTCTACCTGTTCGAACCATTCCATGCGATTGCGGGCAGCGCTCTGCAATTTCAATGCTTCCAGTTCGCGGTTTTCCTGGTAGCGCTGCAGTGCGCTCGAAACATCGCTGTCCTCGTCGGACAACACCCGCGCGAGGGAAATGGCATCCTCCATCGCTAGTTTGGTACCCGAACCAATGCCGAAGTGGGCTGTGTGGGCAGCGTCGCCAATCAGGACAATATTCTTGTGATGCCACTTTTCACAGAGGACCCGGGAGAATTTCAACCAGACTGCCGAGCCGGTCAGATGCTTGGCGTTGGAAATAAGAGGGTGGCCACTCAGGCGTTCGGCGAAAAGTCTTTCGCAAAGGGCTATCGATTCTTCCGGCGCCATTTTGTCGATGCCGGCCTTTACCCAGTTGGTTTCGGGGGTTTCTACGATGAAGGTTGACCAGTGTTCATCGAAACGGTAAGCGTGGAGGTTGAACCAGCCCCACTCTGTTTCCTTGAAATCAAAGGTGAAAGCGTCGAGTTTCTTCTTCGTTCCAAGCCAGATGAATCGATTTTTTCGAACCTGAATGTTGGGCTTGAAGACGTTTTCATATTTTCTGCGCGTTGCTGAAGAAGCTCCGTCGGAGGCGACCAACAGGTCGCAATGCGAGGCAAAAGTGTCCGGATCGGAAATTTCCCTTTGGAAGACCAGCTTCACGCCTAGATTCGCTGCGCGCTGCTGCAAGATTTGCAGAAGCTTCATGCGCGAAATTCCGCAGAATCCGTGCCCGCCGGAGGTGAGTTTTTTACCCTTAAAGTGGACTTCAATATCGTCCCAGTGGCGGAAGGCTCCGAGGATGTCGGTGTGTGTCTCGGTATCGGCCTCTCGGAAACCATCCATGGTCTTGTCCGAAAACACTACGCCCCAGCCGAAGGTGCTATCCGCGCGATTACGCTCGATCACCGTGATATCCCAAAACGGATGGGCCTTCTTTGCCTGGATTGAGAAATAAAGTCCGGCGGGGCCTCCTCCTAGGCAGATGATTTTCATCTTCGCTTTCCTCGTTCGCGAATCGCATCGCGTTGGCGTGTCAATTCCGCGATCACGACGGCAGCTCCCGCAGGGCTTCCGCCAGTTTCTGGCTGGTGTCATCGGCCAGCGCAGCTTCACGAAGCTTTTTCAACCGCAGGGCAGCACTCTCTTGGCCGCGAAGCCTGGGAAGAGCCGCCAGTAGCGCATCGAAATTCTTGCGCCCTCGAACCAGGGTCTCGCCATAGCCCTTTACTACGCGAGGGCACTCCGCAAGTTCGAGAGCCAGCGCGTAGTTCCCGGTTGCCGTTTCAAGAACCTGAGCCAGCCATTCCTTGATCCGCCGGTGCTCTTCCTTGAAGCGAAGAGACCTACGCCGCCACGGACGCAACCCGGCCAGCAAATATAGTTGTAAGAAGCCAGTCAGCGAAGTGGTGTGTACGATTCGCCCTTTGCGGGTGAACCGTTCAACGGTCTTTCTCGCCCAATTTGAATTCAATAAAGAGCGACCAAGGCCGGCTGGCAATATGTCGGTTATTTCTTCTACGCCTGGGTGCAGGAATTCCTTGATTTGCACCAATTGCGTGGTGTTCGCTCGCGATTCGCGATGAACCCGCCTGAAGCGCGCATCGCGTGTTTTCAGATCCGCGACGCGAATGGCGTCCTCATAGGACATCCAGAGTGCCAGATAACGAGCCGTCTCGGATAGCAGGGCGAAGCTGCCATTTCCCTTTTCCGCATCCATTTCCAGCACTGGCTCCAATTCGTCCAAATACCGGGTGGCGTATGGCACGTCCTGATAGTCAGCGAGTCGGGCAATCCCGGCCAGAAGTACGGCATGAGTTGCAGCCGGAAATCTGGCGTCGATGCGTGCCGCAAGAGATTCGAGCTGGATGCCGAGCTTAGGCCGGGCGGTCGTGTTCTGCTCTGCCGGGGATGCGGGATGCCGCGACGCGTCGAAGGCCGCCCTAAAGCCAGCCAAGCTTGATTCGACGCCGACTCCGCCTCGACGAATCGCCTCCTCAAACTCGTTCTGGTCGAATGGCAACGCGCCCGTGGCAGCCAGGGCACCGAATAGCGCCGCGCTGATGACGCTCCTGGTTTCTTCGGCAATGTGGTCAAAATCACGATGCACAAACGATCGAGCAGCGGCCCTTCCCGCTTCAATCAGCTGCTTAGCGTCGATCTGACCATCGCCCAACGCAACCTTTTCGGTCATCGAATAGACGCGGTGTGTCGACGCGATCAAGACCGTTCGATCCGGAGTGACCATTCCGCGCTGAATGGCGCGACCGGCTTCCATGAGTTCGGAGGCCAGGACGATGTCCAATTCGCCGGGAACCGGCATCAATGCCAGCACCGGAGCCTTGCCCGCGGCTAGTGCGGGTCCTGCGGGAAAGATCTCGATGTAGTAAACCGTGGAGCCGGTCCTCTGCGCGACGCCCGGTACCGATGTCGTTTGCGCCAGAAAGCCCGCGTGTTCTGCGAGGTCGACGATCCAATCCGCAAGGACGCCGCCACCCTCGCCGCCCAG
>Ga0126381_100004168_pt1 | contig 15711 bp, 16 predicted proteins | sample PanSoiMetPlot_28_FD_96465 | JGI IMG/M metagenome (GOLD analysis project Ga0126381, IMG submission 96465) | Tropical forest soil microbial communities from Panama - MetaG Plot_28 | ecosystem: Environmental > Terrestrial > Soil > Tropical forest > Bulk soil | place: Panama | collected 2016-02-17 | reverse complement strand
TGCATTGGATCGCATTCCTGGCAATCTGGTTCACGGTGTGTGTGTCGCTGGTTTCGGCGATGGATTACTTTGTTGCCTTCTGGTCCAAGATTGACCGCCGCGTGGTGATGCGCCGGCGCCGCGCTTTCATCCTGAGCCGGCGCAGAAAACCGGTGACGCCTCCGCAGGCTGACCGCGATGTCGCTGCCTCGACCTAGTCCGACCGACATAGAAAACAGCGAGCAATCTGGTGAGTTCTCGCAAGAAGAGCGGACCTCTCTTCTTCAGCTGGCGCACGAATCGATTCTCTCCGCGCTGGAAGATCGTGAGATTCCCCTCGAACCTCCCACTCCACACTTCGCCGAGCCGCGCGGGGCTTTCACTTCGCTCTACCTGAACGGCCAACTCCGTGGATGTGTCGGCTATGTTCTTCCCACCAGCTCTGTATACCGTGCCGTGGCCGAGACAGCCCGCGCGGCCGCTTTTGAAGACACCAGGTTCTCTCCCGTAACCATCGAAGAAGCGCCGCGCCTGCAGATTGAGCTCAGTATCCTGTCTCCGCCGCAGCCGATCACCGCCGAAGCCGTTGAAGTGGGACGCCACGGTCTGCTTATCAGCACCTCGTTCCGCCGCGGACTTCTTCTTCCACAGGTTCCGACCGAACATCATTGGGACCGCGTCACCTTCCTTGAGCAAACCTGCCGCAAAGCTGGCCTGCCGACCGACGCCTGGCAAAAGGGCGCGACGATCGAGGTGTTCACTGCAGAAATCTTCGGAGATAAACACTGATACCAGGTTGCTGAACGTCCTTTAAGGGATCAGGACAATCCTTCAACTGAGGCTCCGCGATATTGGGAGGCAGATTTTTGTACAAATAAAAAATGGCCCCTTAACGGGGCCACATTTCAAGAGGCGAATTGGGTAGGCAATGTCAGGAAAGGCAAAGCAAGACGCCGTTCTTCCAACCAGAACGGCTGAACAGGAAGTGACGCTCAGAGTCACAGAGAGTGAAGGTCATACAAGAGTTTGCGGCCTCTTAGTTACATAGGACTAAAGCATTTCCCGCGCCAAACATCGGGAGAAGGGCGAGAAGCGCAGCCACTCTTTGTAAGTTGTTAGAAGTTAAGAAGGTTAAAAATGCGGCCGACCGCTACGAGAGCTCCGAGCGAAGTGCGCTGCATTAAAGAAAGTGCAGAACAATGCATATTCGCTGCACGGAGGTTCCAAAACCCGACAACAAACAAAGCCCGCGGCGGTGGCCACGGGCTCTGTCGAAAGGCGGATTGCCTAGCTATTGCCGGCTACGGTTCGGAGCTTGCCGGGCAGAAAGTGGTAGGGTGGCCATGGGCCGCTCACGGATACTTCGCAGTTCTTCAACTGCTTGGCAGCCGAGGTGTAACGGTTCTGGTATTTCTCGACGCTCTTGGTATCGATCAAGTGGGCGATGTCAATAAGCATGCCCTCGGGAGCGACCTTCTTGCAGCTGACTTCTTCCTCGAGCGGGTTGAAAAGCTTATGGACTTGCACCGACAGCGCCCGCGCCTTGGTCTGACGCTCGCGCTCGCGAGAGGCCTTAACCTTGAGCTTGGAGAGATAGTCGCCGCCGACGGTGTCGGGTAACTCCACGTCGATCATGGCTTCACGCAGGGAGCCATCCCGGACGACCAGCTTGATGTGCATTTCGGATTTGCCGCGGAGTTTTGCAACACTCTGGCCAAAGGCGCGCCGGTTAACCCGGACGGCTTGCCGCAGGGCGTCATCACTATCAAAAATCGTTCCGAATTTAAAGGGAAGAACGGTGGAGTTGCGGAAGCAGTTGCTGACTACGCGGGCGTGATCGATGGCAGCCTTTTGATCGAGCTGGCCAGTTGCGTGGTCGTACTCGCTGACGATTACGGCGAATTCACCACTGGGATAGCTGAGAACCGCGGCGCCGTTGACTCCTTGTACACCTTCTAGCAGGAAAGGGCGGCGAGTGCGGGTTCCATTGGGGAGGGTTTGGTGCTCAGTCAAACAGTACGCGTACCACGCCATGTTGAACTCTCCGAACCGGGATGGAGGCGGACGAATCCGCTTCTTGCGTCGAGTTTTTTCGCCAAAGCTGTACTGCGTTTGGAAGTTAAGAACCGGGCGGTACTGGTTACAACCCCGGAAACGCCTTACTGTCGCGCTTCCTGACTGCATATTACTTTGGGCACCGTGGAAAATGCAACTTTTTCTTTGCGAAAAGCATCGGGAGCTTTCATTTCCTGTTGTTTTAAGCAGTTAGGAGATTCGTTGACCGACCGCCCGGTGCCGGACTCCGCGTCCAAGTGGGAGAGTTTGTCGAATGCCCGGATGCGCGCCGATGTCTTTTTGCTTTGGGGTGCAAATGGAGATTTTGTGATCAGTTTATGCAAAATATTAAAAACATGGGACTTGGTCTGGGATCTCGGGGATGAAGCCGGACCCGTAAAGTGAATGTCGGCGAATCCCTCAGCAATAGCACTCGGAACGGTCTCCCACTTGGAGCGCCTGCGCTCAGGAGGACGCCGAATTTTGGGGTGACGTCGCCTGTTTCTCTCCGAAGCATCTTGAGAACGCCTTGCCTAGCCCACGACGGCGAATTCAAGGTAGGGATCCTTCGACTGCGGTTGATCTTTGCGCTTACTGCGCGCAAAGATCAATCCTCGCTCAGGATGACAATGCTGTGGATTCCAGCATCGTTCTTGCTTTCGGCATTCGCGGGCAGGAGTGCCCGCGCCACACTCCGTTCACTCGGTCCGGAGGGCTTGCATCGGGTTGATTTTGGATGCGCGGCGGGCGGGAAGCCATGCGGCGGCTACGGTTATGCACGCTACGGTCGCGATCGCGATGGCGATCGCTGTGGGATCGAGCGGGCTCAACTGATACAGCAGGCTCTTGAGGATGTGTGTCGAACTCAGCGCGACCGGGATGCCGATGGCGAATCCCAGGATCAGAAGAAAAATGCATTCGCGGAGGACCAGCCACAGCAACGCGTGAGATTGCGCTCCGAGTGCCAGGCGGATGCCTAACTCGCTGGTGCGGCGCGCGACCGAGTAGGAAAGCAAGCCGTAGATTCCCATACAGGCGAGGAACACGGCCAGAATTCCGAAGAAGGCAGAGAGTTGGGCGATCAGCGATTGTTTTGCGATGGAGCGGTCGACCTGCTCTTCGAGAGTCGTTACGCTGTTCACAAGGATATTGGAGTTGATTTCGCCGATGGCATGGCGGATCCGAGAACTGATCTCCTGCTGGTTTGCGCCGGGAGCGTAGCGCACTACGAAGTTGCCGAAGAAACCCGGATTCTGGGTGCAGGGGAAATAGGCCTCCATTACGGGGGCTTCGTCGAGGGTGTAGTACTTGGAATCCTTGACCACGCCGATCACTTCGATCTCGCCGGGATGATCAGGCGTTTCTCCGACGGCGAAGCGAGATCCGATCGGAGAACTGTTGGGGAAGAAGCGACGCGCCATGGTTTGATTGATGACGGCGACCTTGGCGGTTCCTGTGTCTGGCGAGGTAAAGATGCGGCCTTCGAGGAGAGGGATACCCATCGCGGAAAAGAATCCGTTGCCGGTAATGTTGAAGGCGACCGGGTCGCCGTTCGCTGGCGTACGTGGAACGCCCTGAAAGAGGACTTGATCGGACCAGGCACCGTCGTTGAAGGCGAAGAAGGCGAAGCCGTCGGAGCGGACTCCAGGGATGGCCTGCACGCGGTTTTCGATTTGCTCTTGTAAACGGACGGAGCGGATCTCGTCGGGTCCGTGCGGGAGATTGGCGGTACTGGAGTCGAGGGAGAAGATGAGCACGTTGTGCTTGTCGAAGCCGGTGTCCACGTCGTAGAGGTGAATGAGGCTGCGAAGCAGGAGGCTGGCAACCACCAGAAGCAAGACGGAGAGAGCAACCTGGCCGACAATCAAAGAGCGAGCCAATGCACCGCGTGTGGAAACGGAAGAACTACCGCGGCCGTCTTTGAGAGCGGGCGTGAACTCGAGGCCAGCGGACCGGAAGGCCGGCAGGATCCCGAAGAGAAGTGAGGTGAGAACTGTCACAGCGATCGTGAAGCCAAGTACGCGCAGGTCCGGAGTAAGGTTCAAAGGCACCGGATCAGGTCCGGGCGCGGCCATGTTCAACAACAGGCTGCTTCCTTTCCAGGCCAGTGCAACCCCGGCGGCCGCTCCCAGAAAGGCGAGAAGTGTCGACTCGGTGAGAAGTTGAAATACGATGCGGCGGCGAGAGGCGCCAAGAGCCATCCGCACGGCGATTTCGCGCCTTCGCACTACGCCGCGGGCGAGGAGCATGTTCGCGATATTGGCACAGGCGATGAGAAGCACCAGAGCCACAATCGCCATGAGGATCTGGAGCGGCAACGAGAGCGCGTAGCGCAGAAGGGAGACTCCTCGACCGCCGGGCGTGAGTTGGATGCTGGCTCGTGCCAGGTCATCGAGGTGCTTTTGCGAGGGCTGCGGCCCAAGATAGCTGCGCACAATCTGTTGGAAGAGCAGATTGGTTTCGGCGCCGGCCTGCGCTGTAGTCACGCCTGGTCTTAGCCTTCCGATGAGATAGAGCGATTGAAAGAGCTTGTCGCCGAGGCCGTTCCATCCAGCACGAGAGAAGGCTTTCTCCATGGAGAGGGGAATCCAGAGATCGGTGGATTGGCCCACCGTCACGCCAGAGAATCCGGGCTTTGCCACGCCGACCAAGGTGTAGTCGTGAGACTGGATTCGGATTACCTTGCCCATGGCAGATGGATCGCCATTGAAATGGCGCTGGAACCAGGAATAGCTGGCGACCGCGACCGTACCTGCGCCCTCGACGCTGTTGTCGGATTCGCCAATCGTGCGGCCCAAGAATGCCGGCACGCCCAAGACGGAAAAATAGCTGCCGGACACAAGATTGACGTGGGTTGTTTGGTAGGCACCGCCCGAAATTGATGCTTTGGTTTCGAACTGTGTACTGTCGACTGCGGCGATCCCTGAAAAGGAGGTGTCTTTCTGGCGAAAGTCGTGAAAGAAGGAATAGGAGAACAACTTCGTGTTGCCGTCGGGAACGGATTGGGTGCTGCCCATCGCGTAGCCGTCCCCAAATAAAAGGAGTTCCTCAGGATTCTGTACCGGCAATGGGCGCAGCAAAATGGCATTGAGCAAAGTGAAGATCGCGGTGTTCGCCCCAATGCCGAGGGCGAGAGTAAGAACAGCGACCGCGGTGAAGCCGGGAGATTTGTGGACGTTGCGAAAAGCAAAGCGGAGATCCCGACCAAGCGACTCAAAAAAAGAGAAGGCACGTTGATCACGCTGGCGCTGCACCGTTTGCTCGATGCCGCCCAATTTCAGGATTGCCTCGCGGCGGGCCTGGTCTAGTGTCATGCCACTGCGAATGTTGTCGTCGATATGCATCTGGAGGTGCGATCGCAGTTCCTCGGCAAATTCGTCGTCGTGGCGCTTGCCAGCGGAGAGTCCCCAGAACCGAAGGAAAAAGGCGCGAAGTTTTCTCATATAGCTTCTTCTCCGGTGGATACGAAGCGGGCAAGAACCGCAGCGGCCTTTTCCCAGCGCTGACATTCTTTTTCCAGTTGGCGGCGTCCGGCACGTGTGAGCTTATAAAACCGGGCTCGACGGTTGTTTTGGGATTCTCCCCAATCTGCGGAGATATATCCTTCCTGTTCCAGTTTGAGCAGTGCAGGATAGATCGTTCCGTACTGAATGATGAGCTGCTCCTGGCTGATTTGTTCGATGCGGCGCGCGATGCCGTAGCCGTGAAGAGGACCCATCGATTGCAGAGTCTTCAGGATCATTAACGCCAGGGTGCCCTGCCATACTTCGCTTTCGCCCATCCGAGTCTCCTATTTGAAACCAATATGACTATACATCAGACGTATTGGCTGACAATAGGTAAGGAAAAGAAACTTGGAGGTGCGATTGCGGTTGTTGCGCTCTTCTCTATGCGTACGACAGAAAATTCCGTTCAGGATGAGACTCGCGTGACGGTACTACGGGGCTGCTTTTGCTGCTTCGATCTAGTGAGGAGCATTATCAAACTGCCGTCGCGCTTCATCACGCTTGTGCGCGTTGCGCTTGGCCCATTGGCAAAGGTTGCGCAGTAGCGGAATGACCTGGTGGCCCATGTCGGTCAATCGATATTCCACATGAGGCGGGACGACATTTCGCACGTCCCTCGCGATTAACCCGTCACGCTCCAAGCCTCGAAGCGTTTGAGTTAAGACCTTCGGTGAGACTCCTTCAATCGCGCGTTGAATCTGATTCGCACGAAGCGAGCCGGGAGTAAGCAAATGAAGAATGGTGATTCGCCAGCGGCTGGTAAGCAACTCAATCGCATCTCGCGATTGCAGAGCCCGCTCCCTTGTGGATTGAACTGCCCCCATACTCCTCCCTGCATGTGATCGGCAACGATTATCCCTCATGGAGATTTTACCGTCCAGAAGAACACTACTTACCACAGGGTAAGTACCTTACTAACTTGTGCGTAGCGAGGAGAACGATGGTACTGCTAAAAAACTTGAGGAGTCTAAACGCGAAGTGAGGATCCGATGAGCTTAAGAGACCCGAACACTGTAAACGCGAAGAAGAAAAAACGAGTCGCAATCGTAATTTCGAACCCGGCTGTATCCACAACCACGGGTTGGCCCGTGGGCTTCTGGTGGGCGGAGCTATCTCATCCTTATTTTGTCATGACGGAAAAGGGATATGAGATCGACATCTTCAGCCCGAATGGCGGCAAGTGCGAACCGGACGCCATGAGCGATCCACGCGACCCCAGTGGATATTCCTCCAGCGATCTGATCAGCATGGGATTCATCGCAACCCCGAGATTGGCTTCTCTGGTGGAGAACACGAAAAAGGTGAGCCAGATCGACGTGGCGAATTTCGATGCCATCATATGCGCTGGTGGCCAGGGACCAATGTTCATCTACGGAGAATCGAAAGAGCTGCAGAAGAAGTTCGTGGAATTCTATGAAGCCGGAAAGATCGCCTGCGCGCTCTGCCACGGCGTGGCAATCCTGCGCTACGCCAAGCTGAGCACGGGCGAGTACCTGGTGAAAGGTAAGACGGTAACCGGATTCGCGAACGTGGAAGAAGATTTCGCAGACAACGCCGTGTGGAGTATGAACCTTCTCTCACGCGACAAGCACGTCATGCCTTGGCGAATCGAGGACGAACTGAAAAAGCTCGGAGCAAATTATATCCAAGCGGGGCTGTGGCGCGGATTCGCGGTGCGGGACGGCAATCTGATTACCGGACAGCAAAACTTTTCCGGATCGGAAACGGCCAACGCCGTGGTTGCAGCACTTGGCGAGTGATGGGGAGGACCTGCAAACCGTTGGTTGTGAGTACTTCGCAGAGAGGTGCCAGCTTTTGTTTTTTGCTGGGATCACCGCGATTGGGGCGTGTGCCCGGACTGTACCGGAGTCCTTCCTCGAAGCTAGTAAGAACGCCTTGCCAAGCCCATGACGCTGAATGCCGGGTAGGGATCCCTTCGGCATTCGCCTCAGGGCAGGCTCTTCGACTGCGGTTGATCTTTGCGCTTGGGGCGCAAAGATCAATCCTCGCTCAGGATGACAATGCTGTGGTGCAGATCAGGACTCGGGAAATTCGGGGAATTCCCTGTTCCCGAAATTCACTCTCGCTCTCGACAGTCGCGGGCAGGAATGCCCGTGCCACATTATTTCGCTACTTTCCGCCGTTTGCACGGGCGTGGTTTTTGGCGCGATCTTTTTCACGCTCCTGCAAGGCGAGGAGAACTACCCGCAGCATTTCGTCCCAGGGAGCGGGTTTGCCGGTCCAGATTTCGAATTGGCGGGCGGCTTGGTGGACGAACATTTCTATCCCGGGAATGACTTGCGCGCCTCGCTCTTTGGCCAGCTTCAGCAGGCGGGTTTCGGCTGGGTCGTAGACCATGTCGAAGACGTAGCGGGCGTTGATATCTTTGTCCTGAAGGGGCGTTTCGCGGGTATTGCCCATGCCGACTGGAGTGGCGTTAATAATAACGTCAAAGGACAATTTCTTCAGGTCAGGGCGCTTCACCAGCCGCGCGCGAGCTTGATGTGCCAACTTCTTTGCCGGGGCCAGTGAACGGTTCAAGATATAAACTTCCGACCCGCGCTCCTTCAGTCCAAAAACCGCTGCCCGGGCTGCACCTCCGGCACCGAGGACCAGGATCTTGGCATCCTCCAGCGTGTTCAGGCGGCGCTCAAGAGGGCGGACGATTCCCGCTGTATCCGTGTTGAATCCGTAGAGTTTGCCATCCTGTGCGCGCACAACAGTGTTGCAAGCCCCTACCTTTGTTGTGTGGGAGTCGGTGTTGTCCAGGTGCGAGAGGATGGATTCCTTATACGGCATGGTGACGCTGATACCGTGAATCGGGATATCACGGACGCAGGTCAGAAGATCTTTGAGAGTCTTGGCGTGCAGTGGGAGGTAGACCGCGTTGACGTTCTCGCGGCGGAACGCGGCGTTCATGATGGCGGGCGAGAGTGAGTGGGCGATCGGGTCCCCGACGACGGCATAAACGCGAGTCGCAACATCGACCTGCTCGATGCGATAGACGCTGCGGAGTTCCTGGGCGCTGACCTGTCCTGGAGCAGTTTCCTGTCCAGCTCCGGCCGAGCCGAATGTAAAGACGCTCCCCGCGCGAACGCCCAAAACTCGGCTGATAATCCCTTGCTCGCCCATACACATCCCGACCATCGAATGGCGGTCGCCCTCGCGCGCCAGGAACTTGATCATGGAGACATTGTCAGAGAGCGCGGTAGCAGTGCTGACAACCTTATAGAAGTCCGCTGGGTATGCCAGCATCTTCTCGAGTGCTTCTTCCAACTTCTTGGTAGCGCGAAAGTCATGGAAGGAAAGGATCAGTCCGGCCTTGGCGCGAAGCTTCTGCAGCTGTTCGGGCTTGATTTTGTTAGCGGTCTGAAACTCGACGTCGACGAGTTGACACCCGGCAGCTGTTGCTTTGTTAAGTAGGTCGAGCTGAGAGGCGACTGATCCCCGAAATTTGCCTCCGCTGGCCTCGCGGCGGCAGGTGGCGATGGCGACCATCCCGTGATGGGACTCGATGATGCGCTTGATGCGCGGCATGGCCAAGCCGGGTTTCGACAGGTAGTCTAACCTGAACTCCAGAAAGGAGTTATCCCTGGCCAAAGCCTCAGCCCTCTCGGCCATCTCATTGGGATCAGAGCCGATGACGGCCACGCAGACCCGCGGCAGCCTATGGGGTAGCAGACGCGGCATGAAGGGTGGGACGGAATTCATCTCTCTGAGTTTCTAAGCCCTAAGGTCTTACCGGGAAGATTGCCTGGATCGCCGGTAACGAATGAATGTAAACGAACGGCGAATTATTACAGGGGCTTAATTATTTATGCAACAGTGGATTACCGATCCTGAGAAAAAATCGCTCCCAAGGTGCCCATCACCCTCGTAACCTTGACCCTCCCTTACCTGCTTGTTACCTTCCGGCTGAAGCCTTTCCTTTCTGGCATTTAACTGGGGAGAAGTACGCGAAGGCGGTCTTCTCCGGAGGTAACATGAAGAAAACAGGACTGTTTGTAGTATTGCTGGCGACGGCGGCATGGGGGCAGGCTCCACCAGATCTGAGCACCGTCCAAGCTCCCGAAGGAACCTCACCGACGTCGAACAGCTTTCCGGTTGAGCGGATTCCGCAACCGACCTATGCCGATCTTTATTGCGCTGGATTCATCAGCAAACACGTCCTGCCGGATGCCAACTACATCGCCGGAGGCCTTGAGACGCCGACCACCACGAAGTTTGTGCGCGGGGATATCGTGTATCTCCACGGCGGCGGCTATACGGCCGGCACCGAGTACGAGATCATTCGCCAACTCCAGGACGAGAACAAATATGAGATGTTCCCGGGGCAGACGAAGGTATTGAAAGCAGCCGGTCAGCCATACCAGGAAGTGGGTCGGATCAAAGTGATCGATACGCGGAGCAGAGCTGCGATCGCGCAAGTTGAGTATTCGTGCGATGGCATCAATCCAGGCGACACGGCGATTCCATTTGTCGAAAAGCAGCAGATCGCAGTACATGGCCCGATCCGCTTTGACCGCTTTCTGCCGGCCAGCAGCAGCAAGGTTTCAGGCCGTATCGTGATGGCGAAAGATTTCGATTCGCAGGTCGGAACGGGGCAGAAGGTCTACGTGAACGTCGGTTCGAATCAGAATATAAAGATCGGCGATTATCTGCGAGTTGTGCGATCGTACGAAGCCGATTTGAAAGATCCGGTAGATTCGTTATCGTTCCGGGCGGCGATCGCCGAAGACACGCAGAAGAAGATGCCTTCGTTCGATCCGCAAATGTTCGAGAAGCAGAATGGCCCGGTGATTCACGTACGTGATCTGCCGCGTCGCGCGGTTGGAGAACTTGTGATCATCGGCGTGACGGATACAACAGCCACGGGCATGATCGTCTTCGCGAACGAAAACGTCATGGCGGGCGATGGAGTTGAATTCGATCAATTGAACAACTAGTTATCTAAACGCAGTACAGTCCCAGACCGGGGACGGGCAACCGTCCCCGGTTTTTATTTTTGGCGTTCCCGCATGCCAACCGTATCACGATACCTGGCCAGGAGTCTTCGAATGAAATTGAGCGAATCTTGGACTCGGACACACGCTGATCGCGCCTTGTCGGCGATAATTTTTTCCGCGAGCGCTCGTGACCCGAAGACGCTCGCAATTGACGGCTCGCCTTCGCTGTAGATTGCGGTCGACGTTGCTATCGGCGGGAACCTTGAGAAAAAGACTCCGAGTGTTGATGGTGCGCAAGCTTCGCTTCCATCAAAATAGATTAAGGGATGGAGAGTCTGTGGAGCACGACTCTGGAACTGCCGGACGGGGATGCTATAATTTTTGTTTGTCCTTCCGGTGAAATCCCCATCGTGGGCGCGTAGCTCAATTGGCAGAGCAACTAACTCTTAAACACTGGCCCGGCCTTGCCAGGCTATATGTTTGTGCGACTTGCGTTAGGTTTGATTAGGTGTGGTTGGGCCAAGTTTGGGCCGATTAGTGCAAAATTAGTGCAAGACTGCGGGGCCGTCGCGCACATATTTTGCAAGGCTTAACCAGGAAATCCTGGCTGTTTTTGTCCTTGCATTGGAACCGATTACCAAGCCTTACGACTGACGGCCGATAAGACTGCCAAGAGATCCCGAGTTCTTCTACTTGCCAGTGTTCGATGACTTGCCGAGGTTGTGGTTTTTCGGTGTGCCGCAAAAGGTGTCGTAACCCTCTTTTCGCTACGCCGCTTCTTCAGCATTTGTCGGACGGTAGTCGAGCGCGGCGCGCACGATCTCGAGTTTCGGGTGTTGATAATGCATCGCGGTTCCGACGTCGCGGTGCCGCTGATTTGTAATGGGGTTAACTGCGATTAATCAAAATCGACGATAAAACAAGCTGCGCGGGGCGTCACCTGCCAGAGCGGGCGCTCGCACTCCAATGCGCCGGCGCCGAATCACCACTGGCGGAGCTGGGGCGAACGGTAGCGCGCACACATACCCAGTCCACTACCTTCTTGAGTCATTCACTTAAGTTAATTAAGAGTAAATAGAAAGATATGGAAATGGGGGCATGTGCGCGATTCCCACCCATTGCACAATCATGGAGAAATGGGAGAAACGTGTGCTTGGTGAGGGATAGCAGGGCAACATTTTGGCCCGCCCCCCAGTCACCCAAGGCACGGTCTAGTGGCAGTTGAAATCACAAGTTAACTTTGTGGCTGACGGCCGATCATTTCGCCAATTGCGATCTTGGTTCCATAATCATGAGAGCTGCAACAACTTGTCAGGGTTATTGTTTCTTGGTGTGTCGGAAAACGTGCCGTAACGCTTTTCCGCTACACACTCATTTTGGCAATAGCCACGTCTGCATTGTCAAGCGCAGCGCGGACAATCTCCAATTCGGGATGTTGATAGTGCATTGCAGTTTTGACATCCCGGTGGCCCATCGTTTTCATTACGGCAGCCAGATTCTCAGTACGCATGAGAATCCGAGTGCCGTAGTCACTTTAGAATCAAGGAGTGAACTTCTCAATCCCAATAACATGCGACGATTGCGGCGAGTTCCTCGTGAATGTGAACGGTACGCAATTGCCAAAGGATGCGCAGTGCCCCAACTGCAGGAAGACCATTTGGCTCGTGGAACCACTTGGTAACATCGTGGGAATGGCGATCATGCGTCGTGCCGCGACGGAGCTTGCAAGTGGGGATTCAACGTTGACGATCGTGTTAGCGGCGATGGCAGTAGAGAGTCAATTGGCGTACCTTTTTATGAAATGGAATCGCGTTGATCTCACATTACAGCGCAACCCGACCGACGCCGACGAAGAGGAATGGGAGGAACGCTGGCGGGATATACGTTCAGTCGCCGCCCGATTCGATAGGGTATCGAGCCTGCTCGCAGGACAATCCTTCGATTCATTCCTATCGGCGAATGGCGGCCTTCTAAAGAGCGTGCTTACATACTATCGGTCTTCCGCTGGAGCTTCAGCGAAGGACTTTTTCGTGAAAGGGCTTTTCCATAAACGTCGGGTCGTGCACTTCGGAAAAATCGACTTTCAGCAATCGGATGCTGAATTGTGCTTCGCTTTGGCGACTGCGCTCTGGCACATTCTCGTCGCGATGGATGCCCACTGCTATCGCAAGCTTCAATCGAAATGGTCGTGAATCCGACCGGGTTTTGAGTGCAATCGGGAGTGAGTAACTGCAGCTTCTGTCTGATTTGTCGGATCGCTGGCAGTGTAATGCCCTCCTATCCACAATCCATCCTTTGGAAGAGCGGTCCATAGGCTGTCCGTCCCGAACCAGAATGATCCAGGGCCTGGCTTTGCATCGTAGGGTGCTGGTGGCACGAACGGTTGCGTTGCAGGCTTTGTAACCGGGCACGTCTCAGAACGGCCCGACGATTTCGGCGTTTCTTGGGCAATACATAAAACCGACATAAACATGAGGCAAAACGACGGCAGGAGGCGTGGGGAGAGCATAGGTAACCCCGGATGCAGTTTCTCCAGTCTACAACTTTCCCCGCCAACTGTTGTTACCAGGCGATAGCAGTCATTGACCCGGTGATGAATGCTAATGGGTTTTTTTCGCCAACGACGGGCCTTTCTGCTAGTTTCCCCAACAGCGTCAACCCCGATGAAAGCGCAAACACTTATTTGGGTGGCAGCGTTCTGACGAACGCGATGGCCAAATCCGTGTGCCGCTTCAAATCGGCTTCTTGAGCAACGCCTTTCGGTGCGATCATGGCCCAGCCTTTCATCGGTTTTCCAGTGATGTCCATTGCTTTGCGAAGGGCTCCTGGAACAGCTTCGCTCCTGCGGACTCTCCGACACGGGTTATGAGCCATTCTTTATAGATCCCGACACACATGTTTCCGTTCAGCATCCAACCAATGCCGCCAAACATCTTCTTCTGCTCGAAACCGCGGCGACCGCGAAAAACTCTTGCTAGCCGCTGTGCAAGTATGGGATCGTAGGGCATCTTCGTTCCTTCCTAGCTCGAAGGTGGTTTTTCTTGAATTATAGCGGCTAGGCGATTTCGTCAGCCCCGGCAAGCCCCGCACGGATTTTGAGTGTAATGGGGATGTTTCAACGGTTACGCGGCAGTCGTGAGCGATCATTTCGGCCACTGCTTGAACATTTTCTGTACCGCCTTCTCCACCATTTCCTGATTCTTATTGCCTTTCTTGCTCAGAGTGTCTTGGGCGATCCCTCGCCAGATCAGACTTTGATCCTTCGCGTCGTAGAGGTTCACAACCATTGTTCCAGCCACGTTTTGCTCGGGAGTAATGGCGCCCATGCCCCCACCGATTCCTCGCATCCCCCAAGCACTATAGGAAGTCTGTTCCTGCATCCCGCCATTGCTGGTAACGATGAGGTCGGGATTCTGGTTCTCTTCCACCATCTGCAAGCCCTTACTTTGCAGTGCCGAATTGATATCCTGATGCGCCACCTGCGCCAGTATTGAGTTCTTGATTTGGTTAGGGTTGTTCGAGGCCCACGCATACGTGCGATATTGTGCGAAGCTCTGATCGTGGTTGTAGTTCACAGAAACCTTCTGGCCGACGGCGACTGTTGAAAGCAGGCAGACGGCCACTGCTAGTCCTGCAGCGTTGATTTTCATGGTGAGACTCCTTCTTCTTCCTGCTCTCGCTCTGACATCTGCAGTATAGAAACGGAACCGCAGATGGGTAACTACTAGTTGTGATAGCAGCGGGATTTGGAGACGCTGAGGCACTGCTCTTTGCGAAGATGTGCCCTCGGCGCAATCAAAGGATAGTAGTTCTGCTAGTTTCCTTTTATATCGCGTGTTCGCTACGCTCCGAATCGTGGTGCGCCAGGTGTCACCGGCGCAATCAACGAAGGAGCCAGAAATGAAAAACCGAATCGCTGCTCTTTGTTGCTGGGCGCTTTGCCTTACCTTCTGTCTCGTGCTTTCAAACAAGCTGCTGGCGCAGACACCGGCCCAAAAGCTCCAGCAGCTCTCGCAGGTGCTAAGTCTCAGCCCGCAACAAAAGGGCGAACTGTTACCAATCCTTGAGCAAGAAGGCCCAAAGCTTGAGGCGATAAAGAACAATCCCAATATGACGGGCCGCGAGAAAGCGATGCAGCTGAGAGCCATCCATCAACAGACGGACCCTCAGGTCAAAGGAATCTTGTCTGCGCAGCAGTACCAGGAGTGGAAGAACATCCGTCAGCATGAAGTAGAACAGGCGATCCAGAAAAAAACCGAAGGACCAGAATAGCGCTGTTGAAATGTTGTGACCTGCAGACAGTCACCATCCATCACGTCACTTTTGTGGACATGCCGAATGGGATACGCACCTTACGGCGTGACGTGCTGCGCATCAACGGGCGAGAAGCAGTACGCGTTTTGACGCCGTGAACTGATGGGTACAGCGGGATCATTCCTGGTGCAAAGGGAGTGGTCTCGGTTTTTTGTAGATTTCGCCAAACTTACTGTCACGAAAATGTCTACTCCTGCGAATCGATGCTGCACGTGACAATAATCCCCCACACTCGCTACTAGTTCTGCTAATACCCCACATCTTGCGAACCCACTATAAGGTAACCGAGAAGCACAGCCTCGCCTGCACTGTCCTGAACTAAAACGCGTGCGGGGAATTGGCTGTGGACCAGATCGAACGAGGAGCTGACTTATGGCGACGTTACCTTTACGTAAGCAATATGAGGGCTACGACCATGACGATCCCATTCTCAGAACAGGAGAAGGGGGACTCACCATTTGGGTTCTTCAGAAGATGGCGCAAGAAAAACGGTTCAAAGAATTGGATGACCTATTCGATAACGGAGTAAACATGAATTCGCTACCTGTCGGCTACTCCGCCGGGGCGGGTGTTGCTACTCTCGAACCAAAGCTAATTAATGAAAAGCTCGTCAATGAGTGGATGAGCGCACGAATGGAGCGCGCGAACTGACCCAAGACGACCTGAGCCGGTTCCCTGCCTTGAGAAGCTCTCTTATTATTGGACGAGAAAAAAATCTTACCTCGCCAATTGTTTACTGCGAAACCGCCCCATGATGAAGTTCACGACAATGCTCCTGGACAGCCACAACCGCTTTCAGTGCGGGAAGCAGGTGGCGAGCTATCTCGGTCTAGTGCCGCTGGAAGATTCCAGCGGAAATCGGCGACGGCTGGGACACATCACCAAGCAAGGCAGTTCGATATTGCGCTTCC
>Ga0126381_100004166_pt1 | contig 15714 bp, 14 predicted proteins | sample PanSoiMetPlot_28_FD_96465 | JGI IMG/M metagenome (GOLD analysis project Ga0126381, IMG submission 96465) | Tropical forest soil microbial communities from Panama - MetaG Plot_28 | ecosystem: Environmental > Terrestrial > Soil > Tropical forest > Bulk soil | place: Panama | collected 2016-02-17 | reverse complement strand
GCGGTCTCGCCCGCTCGATGCAGTTCACGACGCTCAACACCCTTGCCTTTGCGGAGGTGCCGCAAGCCCACATGAGCGGAGCCAATACGCTGTTCAGCATGATGAACCAGATGGGCAGCGGGCTTGGGATCGCGATCGGTGCGGTCTCGCTGCGCGTCGCCGGCCTGCTGCATCCGGCGACCGAGGCCGTCAGCGGGCGGGATTTCCGGATCGCGTTCTCCGTCGTGGCCGCGCTCGCCACGGCAGCCTATCTCGATTTTCACCGACTGGCGCCTGATGCCGCGGACGCGCTTCGCAAGCGCCGGAGCTGAACCGAGTCTTTGAAGGAGAAGCGTACCGCAGGCGCCGCGCCGGATGTCCTGTGGAACAAAGCCCTCAGCGTACGCCAGCTTCTCGATCAAGCAGGCGCAGTCACTTAGTGGAGGTCGGGAGGGGGCAGCCTCAGCCTTCGTTCGCGAGCTCTTGCGCAAGCTGGACGAGGCGGTGGCGAATGGCGGGCCGCTTGATGTGCACGAACGCCTTGGTGAGCGCCAAGCCGTCCCTGGTTGCTAGAAATTCCGAAACATAGTCGGGAGTGGCCTCGCGGCTTCTTCCCGAATGCTGCGGCGCCGGAGCGCCCTCGAAGAAGAACTCGATCGGGACCTGCAGCAGGCCGGCGATCTGCTGCAATCGGCCGGCACCGATGCGGTTGGTCCCCTTCTCGTACTTCTGAACTTGCTGGAAGGTCACGCCAAGAGCGTCCCCCAGCGCGGTCTGACTCATTTTCATCATCATGCGGCGCATGCGAACGCGCGCGCCGACATGCTTATCGATAGGTGTTGAGGATTTGGTCATGGAACTCCAAAAAGGATGCTTGCTGGAAGCGAAGTCCAGCCAGACTCAGCTCATCCGAGAATACCTGTATCCGTATGTAATTCAAGGCCAAAAAGGGCGGATCCCGTGGCGCCTGTTGGCAAATGGAGACGTGCTCACAGCAACTTTCTGTGGCAGCGTCGCCTCGCTTGGCCTAGGAGCAGCCGGACGAGCGCAGGGGGCGCCTCGATCGTGCCCCGTTTCGGGCTTGCTTCCGTCGGCGGATCGAGGGTGCGCCGGACCCCTTGGGGGGAGCGTCCTCGGGGTATCGCCCAATCATCGGAGACCATGAGATGGCCAGTTCGACAGGTAGCCTTTTGCGGGATGCGTGGCGGATTGCCCGTCCCTACTGGTTCTCTGAGGAGCGGTGGTCGGCCCGCCTTCTGCTGGCCGTCATTGTTTCAATGAGCTTCGGCCAGATCTGGATCAATGTTCGGCTGAATTCCTGGCGCAACGACTTTTTCAATACGATGCAGAACTACGACCAGGCGGGATTCTTCTATCAGATTGGCCTCTTTACGGTGCTCGCCACCATCTACATCGTCCTGGCTGTTTATGCCACCTATTTCCAGCAAATGCTTCAGATCCGCTGGCGCCGTTGGATGACGGACGTCTATCTGCGGGAATGGCTTGCCGGCAAGACCTATTATCGTCTTCAGCTCACGGGCGACTCGACCGACAATCCCGATCAGCGCATCTCCGAGGACCTCAACCTTTTTCCGAGCCAGACGCTCACGCTCTCGCTCGGCCTGCTGACGAACGTGGTGACGGTGGTATCCTTCTCCCTCATTCTCTGGGATTTGTCGGGGCCGCTCGCCGTGTCGCTCGGAGGACTCGGAACATTTTCGATCCCCGGCTACATGTTCTGGGCCGCCATCATCTATACGGCGATCGCGACGTGGCTCGCCATTCGGCTCGGCCGGCCCTTGATCAACCTCAGCTTTGCCCAGCAACGGTTGGAGGCCGATTTTCGCTTCAGCCTGGTGCGCCTGCGGGAGAACACCGAGAGTATTGCCTTTTACGGCGGAGAAGCCCGCGAACTCGACATTTTCTCCGATCGCTTTGGCCGGGTATTCACAAATTTTTGGGCCATCATGGTGCGCACGCGCATACTCGGCTTCGCCCAATCTGGCTCGGCGCAGATCGCGATCATTTTTCCGTATCTGGTGGCCGCGCCGCGCTATTTTGCCGAGCGGCTGCCGATCGGCGAAATCACGCAGGTTACGGACGCCTTCGGCCAATTTCAGACTGCGCTCGCCTGGGTCATCACCTCGTACAACGACATTGCGAGCTGGGCCGCGGTTGTGCGCCGGCTGTCAACCTTCCGCGACCGGGTCGACGAGATTCATGCCGAGGTTCAGAAGCCGCAGCCGATTACCATCGAGCGCGCCGGCGCTGGCGTTGCGGTCAAGGATCTCGCGCTCGATCTGCCGGACGGCAGGCCCTTGCGCCAGGGACTGAGCTTCGAGGTTGCGCCCGGCGGGGCGCTGCTGATCCAGGGACCGACCGGGACCGGCAAGAGCACGATGCTGCGCGCAATCGCCGGCCTCTGGCCATTCGGGCACGGCCGCGTCCGCCTTGACCCGGGTCGAGCCTTCTTCATTCCGCAAAAGTCCTACGTCCCGCTCGGCAGCCTGCGCCACGCGCTGCTCTATCCGGATGCGGGCGAGGATGTGAAATCGGAGGAACTGGTCGACGTTCTGAAGAGGGTTGGTCTCGGCCGCTTCGCCTCCGAGCTCGATACGGCGGACATGTGGGGGCAGCGCCTGTCCGGTGGCGAGCAGCAGCGCCTGGCGCTGGCGCGGGTGCTGCTGGCGAAGCCCACTACGATTTTCCTTGACGAGGCAACCGCGTCACTGGATGAGCCCGGCCAGGCGACGCTCTACGAGATGCTCCGCGACTTGCCGTGGCATCCGACCATCATCAGCGTGGGGCATCGCAGCGGTTTGCGCCAATTCCACGATCAGGTGCTCGACCTCACGCCGGCCAGTGCGGCCTGAACCTCTCGGTGACGAATGTCCTACAAAGCATTGATGGTGCATGTCGATCTCGATGACGGCGGCGACGCTCGGGTGCGGCTCGCGGCCGAGCTTGCGCAGCGGTTCGATGCGGCCCTGATCGGGATATCCGCGTGGGCGCCGAATCCTGCGATCTCGGTCGACAGCGTCGTGCCGGAGGCCGCGCCCGACCTGATCGATCTGCCCGTGATGGAAGATCTGCTCAAGACGAGAGGCGATGCCTTTCGCGCCCTCGTCGGCGAGGATATCAGGGAGGTCGAATGGCGGTCCGCGATCGAGCTGCCGACCGAGCTCGTGGTTCGGGAGGCGCGCTCGGCGGACCTCCTGATCGTGGGCGGCACGCGCCACCCGGTGTTGCGCGATCCCTATCGCTCGGTCGATCCCGGTGCCGTTCTTCTGCGCGCCGGCCGTCCACTCCTGATCGTTCCAGCAGGGGTGACGTCGCTTGCGGCAAAGCGCATCGCGGTTGCGTGGAAGGATACGCGGGAGGCGCGGCGGACGGTCGTGGATGCGCTGCCGCTTCTTCGGAGGGCGGAAGAGGTCGTGGTGGCCGAGTTCTGCAGTTCGGCCGAAAAGGCGCCTGCACGGCAACGCGTGAAGGAGGTCGTGCAGTTCCTGGCGCGCCACGGCGTCAGCACCGCCCGCGATCAGGTGCGGCCAATCGACACGACCGTGGCGAATTCCCTGCTGCAGCTCGCCCGAGCCGAATCGACCGACCTTGTGGTTGCCGGCGGCTACGGCCACACGCGCTTGGGTGAATGGATCTTTGGCGGGGTGACCCATGACCTCCTGGTCAACGGCTCCCTTTGTTGCCTCCTGTCCCACTGAAGGGCGAGGGCATGCCAAGCATTCTGGTCACCGGCGCCTATGGTCAAATCGGCTCCGAGCTGGTTCCGGCGCTGCAGCAGTGTTTCGGCGCCGACCGCATCGTCCTGTCCGACATCCGCGTGCCCATGCAGGCTCCTCCAGCGGGCGAGCGCAATTACGAGCACGTCGACTGCACTCAGCCCCAGCAAATCCTCGATGCAGTACGCCGGCACGATATCGATACGATCTATCATCTGGCGGCGCTTCTTTCGGCGGTGGCGGAGGAGCGCCCGCACCTCGCCTGGAGCATCAACATGGGCGGCCTCTACAATGTGCTGGAGGCCGCCCGCCAGCATCGCTGCCGGGTCTTCTTTCCGAGCTCTATCGGGGCCTTCGGCCCTTCGACGCCGCGCGATCACACGCCCCAGGTGACGATCCAGCGGCCGACCACGATGTACGGCGTCACCAAGGCCGCGGGCGAGCTTCTCTGCGATTACTATGCGGCGCGCTTCGCGCTCGACATCCGAGGCCTGCGGCTGCCCGGCCTCGTCTCCTACGCGGCTCCGCCCGGCGGCGGCACCACCGACTATGCGGTGGAAATTTTTTACCAGGCGCTCCGCTACCGCCATTACCGCTGCTTCCTCGCGCCTTCCACGCGCCTCGACATGATGTACATGCCGGATGCGATCCGCGCGATGATCGAGCTGATGGAAGCCGACGCCGCGCCGCTGCGGCACCGCAATGCCTACAACGTGACCGCCATGAGCATCACGCCCGAGGACCTGGCGGCGGAGATCCGCAAGCATGTCCCGGGCTTCGCGATCGAGTACCAGGTGGATCCGGTGCGCCAGGCGATCGCCGATTCCTGGCCGCGCTCGATCGACGACAGCGCTGCGCGGGAGGATTGGGGCTTCGCTCCGCGCTACGATCTTGCCGCGATGACGGCCGACATGCTTGCTCGCCTACGCGAAAAGGTTGTGGAAGCCAAGCGTGGCTGATGCCAACACGCGATGGCGGCGTGGAGGGGCGGAGGTGCGGGCATGGTGAAGATTTGATTGGACTTCCGCGCGAGCCGCGCCTCTGAAGTTCCCTCTCCCCCTCGGGGAGAGGGAGCGCCGACTTCGTGGCGCGGCCACGAATCAATTCCCCGCCTGTGTGCGGGGGCGACGATCCGGAGGTGTTTATGCCGATTGAGGGTCTGAGCCGGGCGCTCGCCGGAAGGCTTGACGAAATGAGAACGGCCGGCCGCCTGAAGGGCAAGGAGACCGTGGTCGCCGGCATTGCTCCAACGCAATCCGGCAAAGGCCGCCGCTATCTTCTCGACGGCGAAGGCGGGCGGAGCTTCCTGCGGATGAATTCCAACAGCTATCTCGGCATGTCCTTTCGCGCCGAGATCGTCGCCGCCGAGGAGGAGGCGGTGCGCCGCTACGGCACCGGGCCGGGCGCGGTGCGCTTCATCAGTGGGACCTCCTCGGCGCATACCGGGCTCGAGCGGCAGCTCGCGCAGTTTCACCGCCGCGGGGCCGCCATGCTGTTCAGCTCCGCCTATGCGACCGTGATGGGAGTTCTGCCGCCGCTCGTCACCGACAAGACCGCGGTGATCAGCGATGCGCTCAACCACAACTGCATCATCAACGCGATCGCGCTGGCGCGGCCGGCGGAGAAGCACATTTATCGCCATCTCGACCTGGCCGAGCTCGAACGCTGCCTCCTTGCCGCCGCCCGCGCCTGCACCCGCGCGATCATCGTGACCGACGGCATCTTCAGCATGCGCGGTGATCACGCGCCGCTCGACCGCATCATGGCGCTTGCGCAGAAGCATGATGCCGCCTTTGCGGAAAACGCGGTGGTGATGGTCGACGACTCCCATGGCGTCGGCGCGTTCGGGCAGAGCGGGCGCGGCACCGAGGAATATACCGGCTCCGCCCCCGCCGATATTCTGATCGCCACGCTCGGCAAGGCTTTCGGGGTGAACGGCGGCTACGTGACGGCCCCCGAGCCGGTCATCTCCTACCTGCGCGAGACTTCGCCGCTCTATATCTATTCCAACCCGATCACGCCGGGGGAGGCCGCCGCCGCGCAGAAGGCGGTCGAGCTCGTCGACTCCCCGGTGGGACTTGAATTGCTGGCGCATGTGCGCGCCATGACGGAGCGCTTCAAGGCTGGGCTCGCCAGGCTCGGTCTCGAAACGCTGCCCGGCGAGCACCCGGTCGTGCCGCTGATGCTGCGCGATACGGCAAGGACCTCCGCGCTGGTCGCGCACCTGCGCCGACACGGCATCCTGGCGACCGGGCTGAATTACCCGGTGGTGCCCAAGGGCGAGGAGGAGATCCGCTTCCAGATCAGCGCCGACCACACCCCCGCCGACATCGACGAGGTGCTCGATGCGTTGCGCAGCTTCGGCGGGTGATCAATCGATCAGCGCCTTGTAGGCCTGCTCGTCCAACAAGCCATCGGCTTCGGCCGGATTGGCGAGCCTCATCTTGAACAGCCATCCTTCGCCGGTTGCTGCCTTATTGACCAGGGCGGGGTCGGCGGCAACTTTGGCATTGACCTCGGTCACCTCGCCGCTGAGGGGAGCATACACGTCCGACGCAGCCTTGACGGATTCCACGGTCGCGGCCGCGGCGCCTTTGGCGAACTTCGCTCCGACCTTGGGCAGCTCCACGAAAACCAGATCGCCGAGCTTGTCCTGAGCGAAATCGGTGATCCCGACGGTGGCGACCTCGCCGTCGAGGCGAAGCCATTCGTGATCGGCGGTGAACTTCAGCATGGCTTTGACCTCAAAGCTTCATCCACGTTTGTAATGCAACGGTACGAACGGCAGCTCGCAGACACCGACGGCCTCGCGCCGGCCGCGCAGCTCCGCAAACAGGCGCTGTCCAGGAAGAGCCTGCGCAACCGGGACATAGCCCATGGCGATCGGCGCGCCCAGGCTCACTCCGAAGCCGCCGGAGGTCACGGTTCCGATCAGGGCTGCTGCATCCTCTGACGCAAACAGCGACGCACCGCCGCGCACCGGTGCACGGCCTTCAGGTTTGAGGCCAACGCGCCGCCGTAGCGCACCGTGCTCGATCTGGCCAAGAATCAATTCGGCGCCGGGAAATCCGCCCGCTCGCTCGCCACCTCTTCGCCGCGCCTTTGCGATCGCCCATTCGAGCGCCGCCTCGAGCGGGGTCGTCTGCGCATCGAGGTCGGAGCCATAGAGGCAGAGGCCGGCTTCGAGCCGCAGGCTGTCGCGCGCGCCAAGGCCGGCTGGCCTCACGTTCTCGTTGCGCAAGAGAATGTCGCACAGCGCTTCGGCCCTGTCGGCCGCGATGCTGATCTCGAAGCCGTCCTCGCCTGTGTAGCCCGAGCGGGAAATGACGCAGGGCTCATCCATGAGCGAGACGGCACGGACATCCATGAAGCGCATCGAGCGTATTGCGGGTGCGAGCGGAGCGAGCGCCGCCTCGGCCCTGGGGCCTTGCAGGGCGATGAGCGCGTGGTCGGTGAGGGGCTCGACGCTGCATGATTGAGAAAGATGTTTTCGAAGATGCGCCTCGTCGGCCGCTTTGCAGGCGGCATTGACGACAAGCCGCAGATGATCCCCAAGATGGCTCACCATCAGATCATCCAGAATGCCGCCGGCAGCATTGGTGAACAGGGCATAGCGCTGCCGGCCCTCGGCAAGCCCGAGAACATCGGCGGGAACGAGGGTCTCGAGCGCGCGCCCCGCATCGGCGATCGCCCCCGATCGGGGCCGCAGCGTAATCTGGCCCATGTGCGAGACGTCGAAAAGGCCGGCGGCCGCGCGGGTGTGAAGGTGTTCCTTGATGATGCCGTCGGGATATTGCACCGGCATTTCATACCCAGCGAACGGCACCATGCGGGCGCCAAGCCGCAGATGCAGGCCATGGAGCGGCGTGCGCTTGAGCGAAGCTTCCGCCATGCGAGGCCTCAGCCACCTGCGGCCTTGGCGCGATCGCAGAGCACGAGCTGACGCGCCGCCCGTACCTCGTCGAGCCGCCGCACCGGCGTTTTGTGGGGCGCGCTCTTGACCAGGTCAGGATCGCTTGCGGCCTCGGCCGCGATCGCCTGCATGGCCGTCACGAACGCATCGAGCGTCGGCTTGCTCTCGGTCTCGGTCGGCTCGATCATCAAGGCTTCCGGCACGATCAGCGGGAAATAGTTGGTCGGCGGATGGAAGCCGTAATCGAGGAGCCGCTTGCTGATATCGAGCGCCCGCACGCCTGTCGCCTCGACGGCGCCCTGGCACACGAATTCGTGCATGCACATGCGGTCGAACGGCACCGGGAAGGTGTTGCGGAGCTTCACGCGCAGGTAATTGGCGTTGAGCACCGCATGCTCGGAATTGGCGCGCAGGCCTTCGCCGCCGTGCAGCCGCAGATACGCATAGGCGCGCACGAACATGCCGAAATTGCCAAAGAAGGTCGAAACCCGCCCGATCGATTTCTTGGGGCTCGCCAGCACATAGCGCGGCTCGCCGGCGCGGCCGCTGTCCATCGCAACCACCGGGGCAGGCAGGAAGTCGATGAGCCGCTGCGAGACGCCGACCGGTCCCGCGCCCGGTCCGCCGCCACCATGAGGCGTCGAAAACGTCTTGTGCAGGTTGAAATGCATCACGTCGAAGCCGAGATCACCCGGCCGTGCGATGCCGGCGAGCGCGTTCATGTTGGCGCCGTCGCCGTAGACGAGCCCACCGCAATCGCGCACCAGGCGCACGACCTCGTCGATCTGCTCCTCGAACAGGCCGAGCGTGTTCGGGTTGGTCATCATGATGCCGGCGACCGAGGCGTCGCAGGCGGCGCGCACCGCATCGAGATCGATATTGCCGCGCGCGTCTGAGCGGATCTCGACCGCGGTGAAACCCGCCATGGTGCAAGAGGCCGGATTGGTGCCGTGCGCCGAGTCCGGGATCAGGATGCGGGTTCGCCTGCTGTCGCCGCGGTCCTGATGATAGGCGCGCATCATCAGAAGACCGGTGAATTCGCCATGGGCCCCGGCCGCGGGCTGCAGCGACACGCCCGCAAAGCCGCCGATCTCCGCGAGCCATTGCTGCAGGGCATGCATCAACGCGAGATTGCCCTGCACGGAGTCGAGGTCCTGCAGCGGATGGGTCTCGGCCAGTGCTGGCAGCCTCGCAAGCTGCTCGTTGATCTTGGGGTTGTACTTCATGGTGCAGGAGCCGAGCGGATAGAACCCGGTATCGACCCCGAAATTGCGCTGCGACAGCGCCAGGAAGTGGCGCACGACGTCGAGCTGGGAAAGTTCCGGCAGATCGCAGTCCTGGTTGAGCTCGGCGGCGGGGAGGGGGGCTTGCGGCACATCGCTCGCCGGCAGATCAAGGCCGCTGCGCCCGCGCACGCTCAGCTCATAGAGCGTCGGAATGGGTGCAGCTTTCGGACCGATCTTGTCCATCCGCGTTACTTCCGTTTCGCCACTTGGCCGAGCGCCGCGACCAGCCGGTCGATTGCGGCCCGCGTATGAATTTCGGTCACCGCGATCAGCATGTGCTGCTCGAGACGCGGATAGTCGCCGCCAAGGTCGTAGCCGCCGATGATGCCGAACTCCTCCCGCAGCGCCGCGTTCACGTCAACGGCCGGACGCGGGAGCCGAACCACGAATTCCTTGAAGAATGGCTTCTCGGGCGCCTGCGGGTTGACGGCGAAGCCGTCGAGGGCGGCGATCTGCGCGGCCGCATAGTGGCTCTTCTGGAAGCAGAGCTCGGCGACCTCTCTGAGCCCGCGCTTGCCGAGCGTTGCCAGATAGGCGGCGGCCGCGAGCGCGCAGGCGGTCGAATTGGTGCAGATGTTGCTCGTCGCCTTGGCGCGACGGATGTGCTGCTCGCGGGTAGCGAGCGTCAGCACATAGCCCCGCCTGCCGTCCACATCGGCGGTCTCGCCGGCAAGATGCCCGGAGATGCGGCGCACGTGCGCCATGCGGGTTGCGAAAATCCCAAGGTGCGGGCCGCCGAACGAGGGCGGTATCCCCAGGCACTGGCCCTCCGCCACCGCAATATCGGCCCCGTAGGCGCCAGGCGGCCGGAACCGGCCGAGCGCGATCGGATCCGTGACCACGATCAGCAGTGCGCCGGCGGTATGCGCCCGTTCCGCAAGCCCATCCACCGCCTCGAACTGGCCAAAGAAATTCGGGCTCTGAATGACGAGCGCCGCGGTCGAACCGTCGATCTGCGAGGTCAAGCGATCGAGATCGTCGCCATCCTCATCGCCGGTCACCGTGGCGGAGGACATGCCGCGCAGATAGGTCCTGACCACCGCCCGGTATTGTGGATGCACGGCGGAGGAGAAAAGGATTTTCGAACGGTTGCTGTCGCGCCCCAGGTTGAGCGCCAGCAGCACGGCTTCAGCGAGCGCCGTTGCGCCGTCGTAATGGCTGGCATTGCTGACCTCGAGCGCCAGCAGCCGGCAGATCATGCTCTGGTATTCGAACAGGGCCTGCAGCACGCCCTGGCTTACCTCCGGCTGATAGGGCGTGTAGGCGGTATAGAATTCGCCCCGCTGCAGCACATAGTCGACGGTTGCAGGCCGGTAATGGTGGTAGGCGCCGGCCCCCAGGAAGCTTGCCGAGGGATCGAGCGCGAAATTGCGCGCCGCAAGCGTGCGCATCTCGCGCTCGATCTCGATCTCCGAGCAGGGCGGCGGCAGGTCGAGCTTGGGTAAGCGCACCTTCGCGGGCACGTCGGTGAACAACTCCGCGGGTCTCTTGACCCCGATGCAGGCGAGCATCTCGGCGCGTTCGGCTTCGGTATGCGGCACGTAGGGCATAGGTTCACCTGCCGATGACGGCCTTGGCCTTGTCGATCACGCGTTTCGGGTAGTCGGCGAATTGCTGCAAGAGCTTGACCACCTCCTCGCCCGGCACCGGATCGATATCGATATTCGCCCTTTGCGCATCCGCCAGGAACTCCGGATCCTTCATCGTGTCCATGAACGCAGCGCGCATCACGACAAGCCGCTGCGCCGGCATGCCGGGCGGCCCTGCCAGCGGCCGGCCCAGCAGGATCTGCTTGAACAGAATGTCCAGCACCCGGCGATCATCATCGCTCTTCGCGTAGTCATAGACGCTTGGCACATTGCCGAATTCCTGCGTGGTCTTGGGCCCCATCTGGATGAGAAGCTTGAGCCGTCCGTCCCGCACCTCGCTCAGCCATTGCGATTTGATCGAGGAGACGAACAGGCCGCAGGCCCCGTTCACCTCGCCCCGCTGCATGGCGAGATTGACTTCCCTGCTGCCCGCATAGCCGGTGACGACCCGGACATTGGCCCCGAAAAAATTCTTCAGGGCGAGCGGATGCTGGTAGCTGATCGAGGCGGGTCCGGCCGCCCCGAAAATCGTTTCGGTCGCCAGCATGTCACTGAAAGAGGTTGCGGCGCCCGGCTTCTGCCAGACTCCGCAGAACGAAATGTCCTGGTTCATGCTGCCGATCCAGCTGAACTTGGCGGCATCGAACTTGGCCTGATCGTTGCCCAGCAGCGGCTCCATCACGGTCGAGGCGGCCCAGGCCCCAAGCTCGGTGCCGTCCTTGGGCGCCAGATTGTAGATGAAGTTGGCGGCGCGCAGCGATCCGGCACCCGGCATGTTGCGCGGCACCACGGACGGCTTGCCGGGGATCAGGCGGCCGTAATGCTTGGCAAGCAGGCGCGCATAGGTGTCATAGCCGCCGCCCGCACCGTAGCCGATCTCAATCGCAATGGTCTCGCCGCTGAAATCGGCGGTCTGTGCCCAGGCGGCGCCTGCGGACGCTCCCAGCGCCAACACGCTGGCGAGTATGCGACCGGCGAAGGTCAACGCGGTCGCCGGCGCGGCAGCGTTCAATCGCGGATATCCTGCAAGAACCATTCGGCCGGAATCTCCTTCCCCAATCCTTGTCGCCGCGCCTCATTATACACCGCCGCGGCGACGCCTTCGAACTGCGCGCCGATCGCCCCCACGTTGAGGAAGAAGCTTGTCTCCTTCTCGCTCGTGCGGCCGCGCGTCCTGCCGCCGAGGAGATCGACCAGCGTGGGCATGCCGATGATCTCGGGAGGCAGCGTGAGGCGCGGAACCAGCGCGCGCTCCTGCGGTTGCCCGGCCACGTAGCCCAGGAAGCCGGCGCGGTAATAGTCGGCCTCCGCCGGCAGCCGCTCGAGGCGCGGGGTTGCTTCGCCGGCGCGGACCGCCAAGTCGACCAGGCCTGGCAGGCTCGGTTCGATCTCGCTCGAGGTCAGGTTGGTGACATGCATCCCGGGCTCGAGCCAGTCATTGAAGAAGACGGGCTCGTTGGTCGAGGTGCAGCAGGAGACGATGTCGACGCCGCGCACCGCCTCGCGCGCCGAGTCCGCGGGCTCGATCTCGATCCCGTGCCGCTGGGACATTTCGGCCGCGTAGGCTCGGACGTTCTCCGGGTTCGGGCTCCAGACCTTGACCTTGCCGATCCTGCGCACCTGGCAAAAGGCATCGAGATAAGTCCGCGCCATTCCGCCCGAGCCGATCATCCCAACGGTCCTGCTGTCCTGGCGCGAGAGATATTTCACCCCCAGACCGGCGCCGCCCCCGACCCGGAAATGCTGCAGGAACCCGTCCTTTATCATGGCGACCGGCACGCCGTCGCGGGCGCTGAACAGGAACAGGAGGCCGCAGAAGGTTCCGGGCTCGCCGGCCCATTTGTTCTCCCGGATCCGCCCGTATTCGCGTGGCCATGCCACCATGTCGGAGAGCATGCGGGCGCAGACATAGCCGTCCTTCTTGCTGCCTCCCGTCATCACCGCCCAGCGGTAATAGGGCGCGCGCGTCTCGCCGGAGGGCACATAGACGTCGATGCGCCCCATCCCGACAGCATCGCCCGCCGCCATCTCCTGGAACACGCCGTCGAGCGCGGAAAGGCACATCGCCATGTCGAGCACCTTGGCCACGTCATTATTGTCGAGCAGCAGCAAGTCGATCCTCCTGTTACAACCTATGCGAAAGTGGCGTTTTCGGTCTCCTGTAAAAACAGGCGATTTTACAGGAAATTTGGTTGTGGGGTGCACCCCTGCCCTGACTTCCAAGGGGCAGCCCTTGGCCCGTCTTTCGACGGACTATGGAGGGCCTGCAAAGCCGCCAGTCAATCAGCGCCAATCAAAAAGCCCGGCGCAAATGACCGCACCGGGCGCATTTCGTAAGTTTCTATTTCCCGTTAGTCTTTTTTTGCGATTCGGTGCAAGCACTTTTTTTGACGATCGAGGCGCGCTCGACTCGCGAAAACCTCACAGCGTCCTTGGGCGCTCTCCCGCTACTGCTTTTAATCTAGCTCAAAAAGCTCTTCGCGACAAATCTTGTCGTAGAGAACATAGAAGCGAAAGGCGGGCCGCAGGGCCAACACCTGCCATGTGCATCGCAGCAAAACGACTCGATCGCGCCACCCTGGCGCGCTCGTGCATCGCGCCGTTTGTAAAGGCGCTGCTGCGCAGTTTTGACGCGGGGGCGTGATTCCCTGGGCGCTCTGCGCTCACCATGGAAAGCCGTCACCGACACGATCATGGACGAGGAGGTCTCGCGGGGCCCGGTTGGCCCTGCTGTTGCAGCATTTCTCCGAGCTCGCCGATGGGCCATAGTCCCGGCGGGTCCTCATGCTCGCCGAAGGGCGCGGCCTCAGCGAGAGAGCGCAAGTCCGACGAAGACGCTTGCAGCGAGGAGGTTCTAGGCGGTCCGTGATTGGACAACAGACTGCGGCAAAGAGGCCAGGAACAACACCGCACAGACGCTGAGCAAGACGATATCTTTGAATAGGAACGCGCCAGTCAGATTCCAGGCCACTGGGTCAGTCGATAAGCTCCATTTAACGACTCCTGGCGTCGTGAAGAAGAATGACCATGTGATCGCAAAACTGACCACGCCCATCAGCGAACCGACGGCTGACAAGATCGGGCTGAAGGCACCTGCGGCAAGCAGCGCCGCAATTGCAAATTCGACGACACCGAGGAAATACGCTTCTCCCCTGATGCCGAATAACGATAACCACGAAATAAATGGACTATTGCTGATGAACTGAACGATGCCCTGTGCCGTCTCCAACGTGAATTTTTGCATGCCAAACGACACAAAGGTGACGACCATGATCCAGCGGAGGATAGCCAGCAGACGATAAGAGCCGCCACCTTTTTCGGCGACATTGAAAGAAGCTTTCATGAAGCCGCCGGATACCGTGCGCCCGGCGATCGTAAGCAAAGGAGCGAATTTCAATTTGCTATGCATGCCGATCTCCGGTTCGTTGGTGCTGAAGCACTATGCTCAATGAGTCTTTCGGGCGAGAGGCCGCTTGCGTAACCGGCTTCACGCAGCTGTGATCCAAATCTTTGAGGCGAGATAATATGGAGGGCGTATGAGCGGCTCAGCGAAAGCCGACGATTTCCATGTTGCGCCCGTCAACCCAACCGAGCGCCGCAGCCCGTCGCGAAACGCCGATAAGTAAGTGGCACCGGCGCCACCGGGGCTTATGGTGGAACCGTTCGCCACTGACCGCCGGCTTCAGGCGGCAGTCGCTCCGGCAGCAAAAAGCCGCCATAGACGTTATGCAGCTTCTTGGCGTGCATCGGTCTGCGCGGCTACTGCCGTGGCATCTTTGGGGGCGCCGGAACCCGAGACGCCGGTAATAAACCGGGTGCCACGCTGAAAGGTGATGTAGTTCCAGCCCCAGTTCATGGCGACAAGCAGGCGATTGCGGAATCCAATCAAGTAATAGATGTGCGCGACGCTCCACAGCATCCAGGCGGGGAAGCCGGTAAGCCTCAGTCGTCCCATTTGTACCACCGCGCGCTTGCGGCCCATGGTGGCCATCATTCCAAAGCTGTTATATCGGAACGGCGGCGGGCTACTGCCTCCCAGTCGCGCTTTCAGAAGGTCAGCTACGTAGCGGCCTTGCTGCTTGGCAACGGGCGCAACCCCTGGAAGAGGTTGGGTGTCCGCCCCGACAACATGCGCTACGTCCCCAATCACGAAAATGTCCGGGTGCCCGGGCAGCGAAAGATCGGCAGCGATCTTCACGCGCCCGGCGCGATCGGTCGCAGCCCCGAGCCAACCTCCCGCCGGCGAGGCCATGATCCCGGCCGCCCAGATCATCGTGCGCGCCTCGATTCGCTCGCCCCCGATCATCGCGCCACACGCATCGCAGCGCATGACGCGAGCGTCGAGACGGACTTCAACCCCAAGCTCTTCGAGCGATTGCCGCGCCGCCTCGGACAATGAGGGATCGAACGACGCGAGGAAGCGGGCGCCTGCTTCCAGCAGGATGATTCGCGTTTGCCGAGGGTCGATAGAGCGAAAATCGGACGCCAACGCCCGCTTCGCGAGCTCCGCGATGGCTCCAGCCATTTCAACCCCAGTCGGGCCGCCGCCGACAACGACAAAGTTCAAAAGTCGAGCGCGCTCGGCGGGATCCGTTTGGGTTTCTGCAGTTTCGCACGCCAGCAAGATGCGGCGCCCAGGCATGTCGCGTCATCGATCGTCTTCAGTCCGGGCGCTGCGGCGGCCCATTCGATATTGCCAAAATAGCCATGCCGCGCTCCGGTCGCGACAATAAGGACGTCAAACGGGATGTGCCGGCCCTCCGCCAGAACCTGTCGAGCCGCTGCCGCGACCCCGGAGACCTTGGCCAGCACCACGCTGACGCTGTGCGCACGGCGCATCATCGCGCGGATCGGCGAAGCAATGTCGGAGGGTGACAAGCCCGCGGTCGCGACCTGATACAAGAGTGGCTGGAACAGATGATAGTTGTGCTGATCAATAAGCGTCACATCGAAATTGGAGTTCGCTAGGCCGGTCGCGGCCGAAAGCCCGCCAAACCCGGCACCGATGATGACGACGCGCTGTCGTTCGGAAGCGTTGCGGGACATGGATCAGCCTTTGGTAAGCTTGGCACCGAGAGACCGCCCCACACGCGTCGAATCACTTGCCGAGCGCAGCCGAACCGTCCCCGCCCCGGGCTTCATCAACGTTCGGCCTTTCATCCCACAGCCGCGATTCGGTTTGGCGTTGCGGTACGCACAGCCCGTTCATC
>Ga0126381_100004165_pt1 | contig 15715 bp, 12 predicted proteins | sample PanSoiMetPlot_28_FD_96465 | JGI IMG/M metagenome (GOLD analysis project Ga0126381, IMG submission 96465) | Tropical forest soil microbial communities from Panama - MetaG Plot_28 | ecosystem: Environmental > Terrestrial > Soil > Tropical forest > Bulk soil | place: Panama | collected 2016-02-17 | reverse complement strand
TCCCCGGTGATCAGCGCGCGGAAGTCGCGCGAGCGCCGCAGCGGCGTGACGTCGATGAGCAGGCGCCGGGCCGGCCTCCGCCCGGTCACGCCTTGATCGCGGCCCGGGCCCGGGCTGCCCGGACCGCGGCCGACAGCGTGTCGATGTCGTAGGCGCCCTGGTGCCGTATCCCGTTGATGAAGAACGTGGGCGTGCCCGAAACCCCGCTGAGGTCTGCGGAGTCCACGTCCTCGGCCACGTGGGCCGCCCCCTCGTGATCGCTGAGGTCGCTGGTGAACTGCTGGATGTCCAGGTGCAGGTCGGCAGCATAGCCGACCAGGTCGGGGGGCCGCAGCGCTCCCTGGTGGCCGAGCAGCAGGTCGTGCATCTCCCAGAAAGCGTCCTGGGCGGCCGCCGCCTCGGCCGCCTCCGCGGCGATCTGGGCGTTCGGGTGCACGTCGTTCAGCGGCAGGTGCCGCCAGACGTAGCGAACGTCGCCGTAGTCGGCCAGCAGCTCGCGGACCACCGGCTCGGCCTGGCCGCAGTAGGGGCACTCGAAGTCTCCGTACTCGACCAGGGTGACCGGAGACTTCTTCGGGCCGCGCACGTGGTCACGCTCGGGATCGACCGGCACGGCGAGGTCGGTGATGACCTGCGACGTGCCGTACAGGGCGCGAAGTCTCAGCGGCTTGGGGAGCCGGTCGACCAGCCGGAACACGGTCCAGCTGAGCGCGGAGGCGACGATCCCGGCCGACAGCACCCCCACCCTGGCCTCCTCGAGCTGCACGCCGCGGAACGCGAGCGAGGCGATCAGCAGTGACACGGTGAACCCGATGCCGCCGATTGCGCCCGCCCCGGCGACCGCCGCCCAGCCGACCGGCGGCCGGATCCGCCCGTGGCTGACCCGGGTGACCAGCCAGGCGGCGCCGGTCGTGCCGACCGGCTTGCCCACGACGTAGCCGACCAGGATGCCCAGCGTGATGGGTGAGGTGAACGCGCGGGCCAGGAAGCTGCCGCTGATCACCACGCCGGTGTTGCTCAGCGCGAACAGCGGCACGATGACGTAGCTGGTCAGCGGGTGGTAGATCTGCTGCAGCCGGTCGTTGGGCGACAGCGCGGTGCGCACTCCCTCGCGCGCCGACCGGGCCAGCTGCGGCGTCGGCTGCTCGCGGAACATCCGGAACAGGTCCGAGGCCCGCTCCAGGTCGCTGCGCGCGGCCGGCCGCGCGTAGGTCAACAGCCCCATCACGAGCCCGACCAGCAGCGGGTCGACGCCGGACTTGAAGATCGCGATCCACGCCGCCACCCCGAGCAGCGCGTACGCCGGGCCGTAGCGGACTTGCGCCGCCCGCAAGACGCCCGTGACGGCGAGGATCGCCAGCCCGGTTATCAGCGCGCCCACGTGGATCTGCCCGCTGTAGACGAAGGCGATGACCGTGATGCCGGCCAGGTCGTCGACCACGGAGAACGTGAGCAGCCAGGTGCGGACCCGATCCGGCAGGTGCCTGCCGACCAGCGCGAGCATCCCCAGCGCGAACGCGGTGTCGGTAGACATCGCCGTGCCCCAGCCGTGCGCCGAGGGCTGGCCAGCGTTGATCGCGAGGTAGATCGCGATCGGCACGATCATCCCGCCCGCGCCGGCCAGCAGCGGCAGAGCCAGCCGGCGGCGCTCGCGTAGCTCACCCATGTCGAACTCGCGGCGCGCTTCCAGGCCCACCACCAGGAAGAAGAACGTCATCAGGCCGGAGTTGACCCAGCCGCCCAGATCCTGGGACACGCCGGAGCTGCCGACGGTGACCGACAACCGGGTGTCCCACACCGCCCGGTAGGACGCGGCGTCGATGTTCGCCCAGATCAGCGCGATCACCGTCGCGGCCAGCAGGACGGCCGCGCTGCCGGTCTCGGTGCGCAGGAACTGCCGCAGCGGGGTCTGCAGGCTCCGCGCCCACGCGGTCCGCCCGGAGTAGATGACGGGGGGCGACGCGGACTCGGTCATGGCGTGATTCTCTCCCGGGCCGTGGCTTCGGCTCACCGCACGATACCCGGCGCCTCGCACCTGGCTCGGCGAGCCTGCCCGGGCGCCATCGCCGGCCACCGCCCGGGCCGGGTGGCACCATGGCCGGGTGGACCGCCCCGACACGCGCGCGCTGTGGAACGCCAACGCCCCGGCCTGGACGGAGCTGTCGCGGGCCGGGTTCGACTTCTACCGGGATCTGGTCAACACCCCGGCGTTCTTCGCCATGCTCCCGCCGGTCGGCGGCCTGCGCTGCCTCGACCTGGGCTGCGGTGAGGGGCACAACACCCGCCTGCTGGCCGGCCGGGGCGCCCGCGTCGTGGCCCTCGATATCGCGGAGTTCTTCGTCGAGGCCGCCGCCGCGGCGGACCGGCACGGGGTTCGCTTCGTCCTCGGCGACGGCGCCGCCCTCCCGCTGCGCCCGGGCTGCCTCGACGCCGTGACCGCGTTCATGAGCCTGATGGACGTCGCCGAGCCCGAGCGGACGCTGCGCGAGGTGAGCCGGGTGCTGCGGCCCGGCGGGTTCGTGCAGTTCTCGGTCGTTCACCCGGCCACGTCGACACCGGTCCGGAGCTGGGTCAACGACGAGTCAGGGGAGCGGCAGGCGCTGGCCATCGGCGACTACTTCTACCAGGGCCCGCTCACCGAGACCTGGAGTTTCGGTGCCGCGCCGCCCGGGCTGCGAGCCCGGCACCGGCCGTTCACGATCACCTACGCGCGGCGGACGCTGGCCGGCTGGCTGACCGCGGTCCTGGACGCCGACCTGATCATCGAGGCGGTCGCGGAGCCCCGCGCGGACGAGGCCACCGCCGCCGCCCACCCGGAGGTCGCCGACACCCGGATCGCCCCCTACTTCCTCATCGTCCGCGCCCGCAAACCCGCGAGCTGACCTCCGCCCCGCGACCGGCGAGCTCCCGCCTCATCCCCTCACGCCGGATCCCCGCACGCCAGTCGATGTGCCTTTGCGTGCGTTCTCACCCATGCGATGGCACATCGACCAGACTGGGGTCCTGGCGAAGCTCTGCCTCGTGCCGGCCGATGTGCCATTGCCCGCGCATGCTCACCAAAGCAATGGCACATCGACCGGTCTGGGCCGGGCGCAAGGGGGCCTGGCCCCGCACCCGGCGGGCCGGGCCCGGGAGCACCTGCCCTGGCTCCCGAGCCCGGCCGGTCACTGGGCGGGGTTGAGCACCGCCGCTGCACGGGCAGGTCACTGGTACTACGCACGGCACGGGCGCCGGGTTCAACCGCGACCCAGAGGAAGAGGGCGATATGACGACGATGACCCCGGGGCAGCTCACCGAGGACGTGCTCGCCTCGCATTCCGGGACGCCGGATCCGCGGCTGCGGGAGCTGCTCGCCGCCCTCATCGCTCATCTGCACGCGTTCGTGGTGCAGACCCGGCTGACACCGGCCGAATGGCAAGCGGCGCTCGCGTTCCTCACCGCCACCGGGCAAATCTGCGACGCCGAGCGGCAGGAGTTCATCCTGCTGTCCGATGTCCTCGGCCTGTCCTCGCTGGTCGACCTGGTAAACGCGGCGCCCGGCGCCACCGAATCCACTGTGCTCGGCCCGTTCTACGTCCCCGGCGCGCCGCGCCGCGCGCCCGGCGAGCAGATCGGCCGGCCGGAGGACGGCCCCCCCGTCCTGGTCCGCGGGCGGGTCACCGACACCGGCGGCCGCCCGCTGGCCGGGGCCACGCTGGACGTCTGGCAGTGCAGCAGCAACGGGCTCTACGACACCCAGGATCCCGGCCAGCCGCCCTACAACCTGCGGGGCGTGTTCGCCACCGGGCCGGATGGCCGCTATGAATTCCGAACGGTGCGCCCGGTCAGCTATCCCATACCCGTCGACGGGCCCGTGGGTGACCTGCTGCGCGCGGCCGGGCGCGATCATTGGCGCGCCGCGCACATCCACGCGATCATCTCCGCGCCCGGGCACCGGGCCGTGACCACGCACATCTTCGACTCCGACAACCCCTACCTGGACCGTGACGCGGTGTTCGGCGTCAGGGGCTCCCTGGTCAAGCCGTTCGAGCCGGCTGGGCCCGGCGATCCGGCCGACGTGAGCTACGTGGTCGACATGGACTTCAGCCTGACCCCCGCGGAGTCCGCGCCCGCGGGTGCGGTAGACAAGTCCGCGTGAAGATAGGCGTGGTGTTCCCGCAGACCGAGATCGGCGCCGATGCCGGGGCCGTCCGCGCGTACGCCGAGCGGGTGGCCGAACTGGGATATGCCCATGTGCTGGCCTACGACCATGTCGTCGGCGCCGACCCTGCGGTGCACCAGGGCTGGAACGGCCCGTACGACGTGCGCGCGACCTTCCACGAGCCGCTGGTGCTGTTCGGCTACCTGGCCGCGCTGACCTCGCTGGAGCTGGTCCCCGGGGTAATCATCCTGCCGCAGCGGCAGACCGTGCTGGTGGCCAAGCAGGCGGCCGAGGTGGACCTGCTTACCGGCGGCCGGTTCCGCCTAGGCGTCGGCCTGGGCTGGAACGCGGTGGAGTACGAGGCGCTGGGCAAGAACTTCACCGACCGCGGCCGCCGGATGGCCGAGCAGGTCACCCTGCTGCGCCGGCTGTGGACCGAGCCCGCGGTCACCTTCGCGGGTGAGTACGAGCAGGTGACCGGGGCGGGCCTCGCGCCGCTGCCGGTGCAGCGGCCGATACCGATCTGGATCGGGGCCCAGTCCCGCCCGGCCTACGTGCGGGCCGGCCAGCTCAGCGACGGCTGGTTTCCCCAGGTGCCGCCGGGGCCGCGCCTGGACGAAGCCCGGGCGGTGGTCGAGCAGGCCGCGGCCGAGGCGGGCCGCGACCCGTCCGGGCTCGGCATGGAGGGCCGGGTCAGCTGGCGCGAGCGCGGGCTGCCCACGCTGATCGAGCACGTTCGCCGGTGGAGGGAGGCCGGAGCGACCCACGTGTCGGTCAACACGATGGGCGCCGGGTTCGCGTCGGTTGACGACCACCTGGCCGCGCTGGAGGCCGCCGCCGAGGCGCTCGGCGTCGCCGTCGGCTGAACCGCGGGCGAACCGGACCGAGCCGCGGGCGCCCGGCCGCGGCTCGCTGTACTCGGTCAGGGCGCGCAGCTGGCGGTCTGGATTCCGGGCTCGGGACTGACCGGACCGCCGCGCCCGTAGCACCGGACGAACTGGCGCAAGATCGCAGGCGGGTGGGTGATGTCGGTGCGCCGGGCCAGCGCCTTGAGCTCGCCGGCCTGCTCCGGCTCGAAGTAGCCGGCGTGCTTGTAAACGTCGATTCTGGTGCACATGCCGTCTGCGTCTAGCTCGGGATGGAACTGGGTGGCGTAGACGTTCGCGCCGATCCGGAACGCCTGCACCGGGCAGCCCGTGGAACTGGCCAGCAGCACGGCATGACCAGGTAGCCGGCTGATCGCCTCCTTGTGCCCGACGAACGCGTCGAAGGCGCCGGGCAGCACGCGCAGCAGCGGATCGGCCCGGCCCTGTGGGGTGAGGGTGACTGACACGGACCCGACCGGCTCGGCGTAGCGGCGATCGACCAGCGCCCCCTGATGGCTGCCGATCATCCCGATGCCGTAGCAGGCTCCGAGGAACGGGAAGTCCGCGGCGATCACCCGGTCGAGCAGGCTGTGCAGGTCGGCTTCGACCCGGCGCTGCACCGGCGACTTCAGCGGCCCGGGCTCGGTGTAATTGAACGGGCCGCCGCCCAGCAGCATCCCGGACCAGTCCCGGAGGTCGATGTCCCCCAGTGCCCGCTGCTCCAGCCGCAGCCGCCGCAGGTCGCGTTCGCCCAGCCCGCTGAAGGCCAGAAAGGACGCGTACTCATTGTCCGCCGCGGCATCATCGGCCCGCGTGGCCAGCAGGAGGAACGGTTTCACATGATCACTCTAGTGAACCCGGGCCGGCGGTGCGTCCAAGATCGCGGACCTCACGGGGGGCAGTGTGCCTACAGGTCAATGCGATCCCAGGCCGCGTGGCCCGGCTGATCCAGGCCGAACGTGTCGGGGTTGACGCCGAGCGTCTCCGCCGCCTCGAGCGCGATCCGCTGCACGACCACGGTCAGCGGGAAGATCGACAGCAGTTCTCCGAGCCGGTTATCGGCCGCCCGGGTCACCGCGACGCCGGCCTCGTCGGCCGCCTGAGCCACCTCGGCGATCCTGGCCGACCACGTCCCGCCGCCGTCCAGGCACACGAGCCGGTCGTCACGGCCCAGCGCCACCGAAGGGCCGTGCAGGAACTGCTCCACCGCCAGGCCCTCGCTGGCCACGTAGGCCGCCTCGCGGATCTTCAGCGCCCCCTCGGCGGCGGTCCACTGGTTGATGCCGCCGCCGGTGTACTCCATCAGCCGCCGCGGCGGCGGCGCCGGGTCGCCCCGCGCGGTGTGGTGGGCCGCGTCCACGGCCGCCGGCACGTCGCTCAGCCCGGGGAGATAGGCACCCAGCGCGCGCGCCAGCTGGGCAGCGCGCAGCAAGGCTCCGAGGTGGCTGGCCGTATACGCCGACGACTGCTCCTGCGGCACCGTCACCAGGTCAGCGCCCTCCACGCCCGCCCCTGAGATCTGGATGATCTCCGCTCCGTCGGCCTGGGCGCGCTGCGCCGCCTGCGCGGTGTACCGCTTGGCTCCGGTGTGGGTGAAGGCGAGCAGCACCCCGCCCGACCCGGGCAGCGGGCCGTCGGTGGCCGCGTCGGCGGACTGCGCGGCGCTGGCGTCCAGCCCGGCCGCGCGCAGCAGCGTGGCCGCCTGGGCGGCGGCGTGCCAGCTCGTGCCGGTCCCGATGGCCAGCACCCGGCGGCCGCGCAGCCGCTCGGCCACCGCCGCGGCCGGGGCCTCGTCCTCCAGGAGCCTGGCCAGCGCCTCGGCCTGGCCGTCCATCGTCTGCCGCATCGCGCTGGCCGCCGGGTCGGCTGCCCCCATGGTGTCCCTCCCTCGCTCTTGGCCCTCACGCTCCGGACCCGAGTCTTCCCCAGTTCGCACAGCCTTGCATGAGCTCGGAACGTTAGGAGCGTCCTGGCGGTATGAATGCTTCGCGCCGACGGTGCGGCGGCCAGCTCAGCCGAACCTGCGTGCGCTCGGGTAGCGCTGGCCGCCATCGACGACGATGTTCGCGCCGGTGACCCACGACGCTCGCGCCGACAGCAGGAACGCGACTACGTCGGCGACTTCCTCCGGCCGGCCGAGGCGGCCGAACGGGAACTGGGTGGCCAGGAAAGCGTCGAAGTCACCGGGGTTGTCACGCTGGAACGTTGCCCAGGAGCCGCCGGGGAACAGGATGGATCCCGGGCTGACGGTATTGACCCGAATCCCGGCCGGCGCCAGTTCCTGCGCGGCCGTCGCCCCGAGCTGGATCTCCGCCGCCTTGGCCGCGGCGTAGGCGGTGCGCGGGGCCGGGCGCAGGCCGGTGATCGACGAGATGATCACTACCGCGCCGCCGCCGGCCGCCCGCAGGTGGCTCAGGCCCGCGCGGATCAGCTCTGCGGCATGACCCGCGTTGAGAGCGAACGTCGCGGTGAACTCGTCCGGACCGGAGTTGCCGAGGTTGCCGCCGCCGACCGTGCCGCCCGCGTTGGCCACCAGGTGATCCAGCCCGCCTAGCGCGACGGCGATGTCATCGACCGCGCGGCCCAGCGCGGCCGTGTCGGTGACATCGGCCGCGGCGGTGGCCACCGGCGTGCCCCGGCTGGCCAGCTGCCCGGCCGCCGCGGCCAGGCCGTCGGCATCCCGGGCGACCAGCCCGATGGCCGCGCCCTCCGCGGCCAGCGCGTCGGCGATCGCCAAGCCGATCCCCCTGCTTCCCCCGGTGATCAGCGCGCGGCTGCCGTCCAGGCCAAGGTCCATGGGTGGCTCCCGGTTCGCGTGCTGGCGGGCGCCCGCCAGGCGATCCGACGCTACCGCGCCGGGCCTCTCGGCGCTCAGCGCGAGCCGAACAGCACGCGCTCGACGTGCTGGGTGTCGGTGTACTCGCGCACCGAGGTGATCTTCCCATCGTGCACGGTGAACACGGCGATGTTGCGGTTGTGATAGTCCCCGCCGTCGCGGGCGGTGCCGCGCGAGGTCCACTCGGCGACGACCTGAGCTCCGGAGCTGATGACGTTGGTCAGCTCCAGGCTCAGCGGAGCGCCCGGGCGCAGCAGCGTACCCACGCCGCCCAGGAAGTCGCTGATGATTGCGTCCCGGCCGCGCCAGGTTCGCGACAGCGGCAGGTCACCCGGGTACTCCCAGGTGGCATCGTCGGCGAAGGCGTCGCAGATGGCGTCGGCGTTGCCGTCGCGGACGGCGTCGATGTAGCCGGTGACGGTGACGGCCGGTTCGGTAGTGGTAGTCATGACGGCTTCCTCCTAGCTGATGGTGAGGACGGCGTTGCCGCGGATGCGGCGCTGGTCAAGGTCGGTGAGCACGGCGGCGGTGTGCGACCAGTCGGCCACCCGGCCGATCTCGGGGTGCAGTCGGCCCGTCTCGACCAGGCGCACCAGGATGGCGAGATCCTCGCCGTACGGGGTGGCGCAGTCGTAGTAGGCGAACTGGCGGATGGTCACCGATCCGGGGCGATCGCGCAGGTCGAAGAAGCTCAGCGTGGCCGGCGAACGGCTGGCCTGGCCGAACCAGATGACTGTGCCCCCGTGGCCGAGCCGGTCCACCGCGAGCGGCAGGTTGCTGCCGCCAGTTGACTCCAGGACCAGGGAGAATGGCCCGCTGGCGGCGGCGACGTCGTGGACGATCGCCGCGGCGCCGAGTTGGGCCAGCCGCTCGCCGCGCTCGGCGGAGGAGGTGACTGCGGTGACCTCCGCCCCGGCGGCCGCGGCCAGCTCGGTCAGGTAGTGACCTACCCCGCCGGAAGCTCCCGTGAGCAGGATGCGCCGCCCGGTGAGGGGGCCGGCGATGCGCAGGATGCGGAGCGCGGTGAGCCCGGCGAGCGGGAGCGCCGCGGCTGCGGTGTCCGCGAGGCTCTCCGGGACCGGCGCGAGCGAGCCGACCGGGACAGCGGCGTATTCTGCCCACCCGCCCGCCTCCGGGTGCCCGACGACGCGCTGGCCCGCGGCCGGACCCGTTCCGTCCGCAGCTGCCTGCACGACCAGGCCGGCGATGTCCTTGCCCGGTCGTGCTCCGGGACGCGGCGCTTCCAGCAGGAATATCTCGCCGCGGTTGACCGAGAACGCGGCCACCTTCACCAGCGCCTCGTCGGGCCGGGGAACGGGCACGCCGGTGTCGGCCAGGGCGACCAGAGCCTCGCGGCGGCCAGTCGGGACAAGTGTCTGCACGGGGTTTCCTTTCCGGTGGCCTGCGACCGATGCGGGACCGGCCGACTGCTGGGATCCAGGGAATTGGGGGTTCGGCCGGATCGTCCAACAGCGTTCCGGCTGACTTGACAGCCGACGGTTGTCGGCGAAGGTGGGACACGTGGATCTCGACCTCGCGCAGGTGCGCGCGTTCGTGGCCACCGCCGAGGAGCTGCATTTCGGCCGGGCCGCAGCGCGGCTGTTCCTCACCCAGCAAGCGCTGTCCAAGCGCATCGCCCGGCTCGAGGACGAACTCGGCGTACGGCTGCTCGTCCGGGGCAAGCACGCGGTCGAGCTGACCGAGGCCGGGCAGCGTTTCCTGGGGCCCGCCCGCCAGTTCCTGGCCGACGGGGACCGCGCGGTCGCCGCTGCGCGGCACACCGCCCGGCCGGTGCGGCTGGACGTGTGGGGCCACCTGTACGGCCCGATGCGCACGGTGGGCCAGGTCATCGAGGACACGCCCGGGATCGGCACTGAGATCGGCCTGAGCCGCGACCTTCCCGCCGCAGTGACCGCGCTGCTGCGAGGCGAGATCGACGCCGGGTTCGGGCGCGTCTACCCGCTCGCACCGCAGGACCAGGAACGGCTCAGCTCACGACTGGCCAGGCTCGAGCCGGTGGACGCGGTGTTCGGCACCGATCACCGGCTAGCCGGCCGTCCCGAGGTGTGCCCCGCTGACCTGCACGACAGCATCTTGTGGTGCCCGGCCGCGCTCAGCCGGCTCGACTTCCTGCGGCACTTCGCCGAGTCCTTCGGTATCAGCGCGGAAGAGGGCGGGGCCAACCTCGGGCTCGACCAGCTCATCGACCGCCTAAGCGCCGATTCCCGGCGATTTTGCCTGCTGCCCGCCGACCTGCCGCTGCCCGGCGGCGGGGGCATCCGCTCGGTTCCGGTCAGCAGGCCGACCCCGCTGTACGCGTGGTCGCTGATCTGGCGCCGCCATGATCAGCACCCGTCGCTCGGCGCTCTGCTCCAGCGGTTCGCTGACGTCGGACGCCCGCTCCGGTGGCTCGACTTCCAACCCGGATCCGACTGGCTACCGGACGCCGACCACGCGGAGCTCGAACGGCTGCGGGACGCGACATCGGCACGCCCACGCTGATGGAGCCGGGGCCGCGACCCTGGGCGCATTCGGCCCGCCTCGGCCGGGCGGTCAGAATCGGAGCGTGCCGTAGTGCCGCCGTCCCGCAGGCCTGGTGACCAAGGAGCCGATGCCATGAGTGCCACCGTCGTAGCCTGCTGCCAGCTCGCCCCGGTGCTGGGCGACCCGGCGGCCAACCGCGAGCTGACCGCCGCGGCCGCGACGGACGCCGCCGCGCAAGGCGCCCGCGTGGTCGTGCTGCCCGAGCTGGTCTCCAGTGGCTACGTCTTCGAGAGCCGGGCCGAGGCCAGCGCGTGCGCGGAGGGGCCCGACGGCGAGACGGTGACCCTGTGGACACGGCTGTCCGCCGAGCACGAGCTCGTGATCGTGGGCGGCTTCTGCGAGCGCGCGGGCGACCAGGTGTACAACAGCGCCGCGCTGGTCGATCACGGCAGGCTGCGCTGCGTCTACCGCAAGGCGCACCTGTGGGACCGGGAGCGGCTGTGGTTTGCTCCTGGTGACGCGCCCCCGCCCGTGGTGGCGACCCGGTTCGGCCGGATCGGGGTGGTGATCTGTTATGACCTTGAGTTTCCCGAATGGGTGCGGCTGCCGGCGCTAGACGGCGCCCAGCTGCTGTGTGCCCCGGTCAACTGGCCGGCGTCTCCGCACCCGGACGGCGAGCGGCCGGCAGAGATCATGAAGGCCCAGGCGGGCGCGGCCGTCAACCGGATGTTCGTCGCGGTATGCGACCGGACGGGCACCGAACGCGGCGCCGACTGGATCTCCGGCTCGATCATCATCGACGCCGACGGATGGCCGCTCGCCGCGGCCGCCCCGGGCGCCGGACCCGTCACGATCACGGCCGGGTGCCGGCTCGACGAAGCCCTCAGCAAGGACGTCAGCCCGCTGAGCAACGTGCACCGCGATCGCCGGCCCGAACTGTACCGGCGCATCGCCGAGCCGGCCAGGCCGCAGGCATGACACCTGCACGGGAGCTGGTCACCCGTCCGCCCCCACTTGGCTGGACACTGGCTCGAACACTGGTGCGCGCACTAGAGTGCCATCGTGGTGACGTGCGCGAAATGCGGCGCGTCCCAGGGGGCGGGCGACCGGTTCTGCGGGGATTGCGGAAGTCCGCTGGGGGGGTGCCCGTCATGTGGTGAGCCGGCTCTGCCCGGCAAGCGGTTCTGTCGTGCCTGCGGGACACCACTGTCGGGTCCGGACCCGGGATCACCTGCGGGCTTGCCGGCCGCGGCGGTCGGCGGCCCGGGTGCCGGGCCGGTGGCCGAGCGGCGGGTGTGCTCGGTGCTGTTCGCGGACCTAGTCGGGTTCACGCCGCTGTCGGAGTCGCGGGATCCGGAATCGGTGCGCGAGCTGCTGTCCCACTACTTCGAGACGGCGCGCACGGTCATTTGCCGTTATGGGGGGGTCGTAGAGAAGTTCATCGGGGATGCGGTGATGGCGGTGTGGGGGACCCCCGTGGCATCGGAGGGGGACACCGAGCGCGCCGTCCGCGCGGCGCTGGACCTGGTGGGCGCGGTCAGTGAACTCGGCGGCCAGGCCGGGGCCCCGGAGTTGGCCGTGCGGGTCGGCGTGGTGACCGGCGAGGTGGCCGTCACCTTGGGCGCTGTCGGCGAGGGCATGGTGGCGGGGGATGCGGTGAATACCGCGGCCCGGGTGCAGGCGGCCGCCGAGCCTGGGTCCGTACTAGTGGATGAGCCGACCCGGCGGCTCGCGGACAGCGCGGTGGGGTTCACCGAGGCGGGGGAGCACCGGCTGAAGGGGAAGGCCGACCCGGCCCAGCTGTGGCAGGCGACCCGGGTGCTGTCGGGGGTGGGCGGCGTCCAGCGGGTGGATGGCCTGGAGGCGCCGCTGGTCGGGCGGGATGCCGAGCTGCGCACGGTCAAGGAGCTGTTCCACGCCGCGGCCGAGCGGCGGGTGCCGCGCATGGTGCTGGTGTCCGGTCCGGCTGGGGTGGGCAAGTCCCGGCTGGGCTGGGAGTTCGAGAAGTACATCGACGGGCTGGCGGAGACGGTGTGGTGGCACCGGGGCCGGTGCCTGTCCTATGGCGAGGGGGTGGCGTTCTGGGCGCTGGCCGAGATCGTCCGGCAGCGGCTGGGTATCGCCGAAGAGGACGCGGCCGAAACCGCCGCGACCAGGCTGGCCGAGGGGCTGGAGGAGTTTGTTCCCGACCCGGCTGAGCGGGCGTATGTGGGGGTCCGGCTGGGCCGCCTGCTCGGCGTGCCGTTCGCCGGTGACACCGGAGCGGCCCTGGCGCGGGAGGAGTTGTTTGCCGGCTGGCGGCTGTTCTTCGAGCGGCTGGCAGCAGAGCAACCGGTGGTACTGCTGGTCGAGGATGCCCAGTACGCCGACAGCGGGCTGCTGGACTTCTTCGACCATCTCATCGACTGGATGCGGGACCTGCCGGTCTACCTCCTGGTGTTCGCCCGCCCCGAACTGGAGCAGATCAGGCCCGGCTTCGGTGCGGGCCGCAACCGGACCATGCTGACCCTCGACCCCCTGGATCCGGCCTCGATGGACACGCTGGTCGATGCTCTGGTGCCCGGCATGCCGCCGGCCGCTCGCTCTGCGGTCGCCGCCCAGGCGCAGGGCGTTCCGTTGTTCGCCGTAGAGACGGTGCGCGCGCTGATCGACCGGGATGTCGTGCAGCCCATCGAGGGGGTGTACCGGCTGGTGGGCGACGTGGGCGAATTGTCGGTTCCGGATAGCCTGCACGCGCTGCTGGCCGCCCGGCTCGATGCCCTGGAGCCGGACGTGCGGCGGCTGGCCGCCGACGCCGCGGTGTTGGGCAGCACCTTCCCCGCCGAAGCGCTGATCGCAGTCTGTGGCCAGGACGAGCAGGCGGTCCGAGCCGGGCTGGGCGAGTTGCTGCGCCGCGAGGTGCTCAGCGTCTCGGCCGACCCGCTGTCCCCGGAACGGGGCAGCTACCGGTTCACCCAGGACATGCTGCGTCAGGTCGCCTACGACACCCTCTCCCGCCGCGACCGCAAGGCCCGCCACCTGACCGTCGCCGCCCACCTGCGGGCCGCCTTCCCCGGCGACGGCGAAGAAGTCAGCGACCTCATCGCCCGCCACTACCTCGACGCCCTCGACGCCGTGCCCGGCGCCGCCGACGTCGGCCAGATCCGCGATCAGGCCATCACCACGCTCATCCGGGCCGCGGAACGGGCCGAGCGCACCGGCGCCCCTGCTCGGGCCGTTATCAGCTATGCCACCGCCGCCGGGCTAACCCCGGCCGATACCACGCAGGGACAGCAAGCAGCCGCCGCGCGCTGGGAGCGCGCCGCGAAGGCCGCCATTCTCATCGCCGACTACGCTGCGGCGATCGAGCATGCCGACCACGCCCGCGATGGCTATCTTGACGCAGGCCAGGTCCGCGTGGCCGCCCGCGCGCAGGCGCTAGCCGGGAAGGCCCTGCGCCTGTGGGGCCGCCATGCCCAGGCGCGCGAACAGCTCACTGTCGCGATGGACGTCCTGCGAGCCGAACCCGACACCGAAACCGTCCGCGCCCTGGAGCAGCTGGCGGTGCTCGAGGTGCTCGCTGGCTCGACCGAGGCGGACAAGCTCACCACCGAGGCGCTCATCCTCGGCCAAGCCCTTGACGTCGGCGACGAGTTGCTCGGCGGGCTGCTCCTCAGCCGGGCGATGTACTTCGCCGGTGTTCAACGGCGCGTCCAGGCGGTTGCGTACGTGCGGGAGGCCGCACGGCTGGCCACCCAAGCCGGGGACAACGTGCAGCTGGGACGCGTGCTAGTGAACCTGTCCGATGTGCTGGGGAGCACCGATCCCCATGCCGCTGCAGAGGCCGCGCACGGCGCCATTGAGCATCTTCGCCGCACCGGTGTCTGGGATTACCTGGCCATTGCCATCACGAACCTGGTGCAGGCTCAGCTCATGCTCGGTGACTGGTCCGCCGCGGACGAGGAGCTCATCCGGGCGGTGGAGCCCGGGCGGGAAGATTCCGGTTACCTTGTCTGCTGCCGGGCCTGGCTGGCGGCGCTACGCGGTGACGCCGAGACCGCTGAAACGTTGCTTGCCAGGCTCGGGGACCTGCGGGCTAGCGAAGATGCCCAGGACACGTCGTTCATAGACCTCGTGGCAGCTTTCGCCGCCGCCGCCCGCCAGCAGCCGGAGAGAGCACTACGCCACGCCCGCAGCGCGCTCGCCCACACCGACACCCTGGGGATCAGCTTCGAAACCTTGCGCTGGGCCTGGCCGCTGGCCGCCCGAGCCGCCCACGACCTGCAGGACACTGACACAACCCGCGAACTGATCGCCCTGCTCGATTCCTATCAGCCCGGTTACCTGGCCCCCATGCTCCGTGCCGAGCGTGACCTGGCCCGCGCCCGCCTGGTCGGTCACGACGGCGACCCGGGTGTCGGCGGCGCGTTTGCCGCGGCGATCACCGGTCTGCGCACCCTCAGTAGCCCCTACCATCTCGCCCAGGGTCTGCTCGACCACGCCCAGCACCTGCTGGACCTCGGTGATGAGGCTGCAGCCGCGATCGCCATCGACGAGGCCCGTGACATCGCCCATCACCTGCGCTGCCAGCCGTTGCTGGACAGGATCGCGGCGCTCGCCCCGCACAAGCCGCGGGTACGCCCCTAGATGTGGCGCCTGCTGGCCCGGAAGAATCCGCAGCCATCGCCATTCCCGCCGAGGCGATCGCCGAGGACAGGAAGGCGTTGGCCCGCAGCCGCTACCGGGGTCCGGGCGGGCCGTTGGGACCGAGTCGCTGGTCGGCGGCCCAGGCGGCGATCTGGGTGCGCGAGCTGAATCCCAGCTTGGCCAGGATGTTGGCCACGTGCCGGGCCGCGGTGGCCGGGCTGATGACGAGCTCGTCGGCGATGGCCCTGTTGCTGCGGCCGTTGGCCACCAGCGCGGCGACCTCCCGCTCTCGCGCCGTCAGCGTGCCGTGCGGAAGGACGGCCAGCTCATAGTCCGCGCCCACCGTCACGGCGATCGTCGCCCGGCCGCCGATGGTTTCCTGCGGTCCGGGCTCGCCCAGCGCCAGGGCGACCGCCGCCTCGGCGGGCAGGGCCAGTCCCTGCCCCCACAACCGCGCGATGACCGGCTCGCCGCGCCGCCGCGCCGCCGCCAGGTACCGTTCCACCCGCGCGCCGGACAAGGGGGGAAGGCCGGCGGTCTCCCGCAGCGCGGTGGCCGCGGCGGTGAGCTGCACCGCCTGCTCCGGCCTCTTCTCCTGCACGGCCAGGGCCGCGAACGCCTCCAGGCCCCGCGCCATGCCGATCCGTGAGCCCGTGGAACGGCTGAGCCGCACGCTCTCGGCCAGGTGCTGCCTGGCCAGCCCGAGCTCATCCAGTTCGATGGCCACCCGCCCCAGCCCGGCCAGGCAGCGCGCGATCTCCG